>Ga0190265_10003361_pt1 | contig 10914 bp, 5 predicted proteins | sample Popmic124T_FD_133135 | JGI IMG/M metagenome (GOLD analysis project Ga0190265, IMG submission 133135) | Populus adjacent soil microbial communities from riparian zone of Indian Creek, Utah, USA - 124 T | ecosystem: Environmental > Terrestrial > Soil > Riparian zone | place: USA: Utah | collected...
ACGGCGGCGGAGGCGAGCATCGCGAGCCGCGCACCCTGGCCGGCGTTGGTGACGAAGAGGAACGCGTTCTCCATCTCGATGACGGTCTGCCGGACCTGCCCGCCCTCGAAGCGGTGTGCGGCACCACGGGAGAGGCTCTGCAGCCCGGACGCCACCGCCGAGAGGTGCTCGGCGTCGTCCCTGCTGAGGTCCTTCGAACGGGCGAGCAGCAGCCCGTCCTGGGACAGCACGATCGCGTGGTGAGTCTCGGGGACCCCCGTGACCAGCTTGTCAAGCAGCCAATTCAGGCGGCCATCCGTTTGGGTCCGGTCAGTCATTACTGGTCCTTCCACACAGAATCATCGGTGCCGGCTCCGTGACCTGGCGTTTCCGCCTCCGGGTCACCAACAGGCTCTGCAGGCTTCGAGGCGCGGGCGCGTTTGCTCCCCGACTGGATGGCGGCCATGGTGGCCCCCGCCCTGTCCGGGGAAGAGGATGCGCCGGCCGAAGGATCATCCGGCTCGGAGAGCTCGTGCGATGTGTGGCGCAGCTGCTCCGCGAGGTTCTCGCCCCGCACCCTGACGGGGAGCCTGCCGGGGGTCAGCGACCGGTCGGGCCGCCGGTCGGGCCCGTCAGGTGTGCTGACTTGGGGCACCTCGGGCTCGGCGGGCGCGGTGTATCCGGCGTCGCCGAGGTGGCCGACGTGGTCGACATGTCCGGCGTGGTGGTCGTGTGGGGGGCGTGGCCGCGACGCTGACATGGGGGCGTCCTCCACAGGGGTGTCCGTGCCCGGCGCGCTCGGTTCGAGCAACCCCGCACCGTGCGGGCTGGAGCCGGAGCCGGAGGTGCTCATGCCCATCAGGCTCAGATTCACGCCCGTACCCGATGTGTCCAGCATGCCGGGGCCGGGAACGCTGAGCGTGCCCGGGACCAGCCCGCCCGTGCCCAGGATCTCGGGGGAGTCGGCGCCCGGTGTGCTCGGCAGCAGGCCGGCGCCCGCGTATGCGGGGTAGCCGCGGTGCTCGTCGAGGTGCGGCTGCGGCACGGCGTTGTCCGCGTCCGCGGCGCTGTCCGTACCGCCGAACGCGGATACGGCGGCGTTCCCGGCGGTGTGGTCAGCCGCGTACTCGACGCCGTTGCCGAGCGCGGCGCCCACCGGAGTGCCGGCCGGCAGCGGCGGTGCGGACGGATACGAGGAAACGCCCGGCGCCGCGAACTCCTCCGGGGCCTCCCGCTCCTCCCGGTCCTGCCTGCTTTCCCGCATGTTCTCCGGGACGAGACCCGACAGCAGGGAATGGTTCTCCTCCAGCAGGTCGCTGGGCAGCAGAACGACGGCGAGCGTCCCGCCGTACGCCGACTTGCGCAGCGACACCTCGAGGCCGTGCCGGTTCGCCAGCCTGGCCACCACGAAGAGACCGAGGCGCGGAGCCTCGCCCAGCGTCATCATGTCCGGCTTGGGCGGGTCCGCCAGCAGCTGGTTGAGCTCGTCGTACTGCTCGGACGGCATGCCCAGGCCGCGGTCGACGACTTCGAGCGCCAGCCCCTTGGCGACCTTCTCCGCGCTGACGCAGACCCTGGTGTCGGGCGGGGAGAAGGACGTGCCGTTCTCGATGAGCTCGGCGAGCAAGTGGCCGACGTCGGCGACGGCCTGGCCGATCAGGGAGACGGGAGGGGCGGGCAGCGCCTCCACGCGGCTGTAGTCCTCGGTCTCCGAGATGGCGCTGCGCAGCACCTCGTAGATCGGAACGGCCTTGCTCCAGCGGCGTCCTGGCAGTGCGCCGCCGAGGATCAGCAGGTTCTCCGTGTGCCGTCGCACTCGGGTGGCCAGGTGATCGACCGCGAAGATGTCCTTGAGCAGCTTCGAGTCCTCGTGCTCACGCTCCAGCTTGTCGAGCTTGGGGATCATCCGGTTGATCAGGACCTGGGTACGGCGCGCGAGGCCGAGGAACACGGTCTCCGCGCCCTCACGTCCGCGGGCCTGCTGCACCGTGGTCTCGACGACCGTCCGCCACTGCCGCTGGATCTCCGCGGCGAGACCGCCGACCTCGTCGCTGCCGTATTCACCGCCGGGCGTCTGGAAGACGGGGTCGGACTTCTCGTCCAGGCCGAGCTGTTCGACGAGTTGGGGGAACGTGGTGTCGGCCCACTCCTCGGTCTCCCGCTGCAGCCGGGAGAGCCGTCCCGTCAGCGAGCGTGCGGACCGCACGGCCAGCACGATGCTGAACGCCAGTACCGCCAGGGCGAGTACGGTGCCGAGCGCCGCACCCAGCAGGAGGGCGTTCGCCCGGTCGCTGCCGCCCTTCACGACGCCGTTCAGGGAGTCCGAGCTGAGCTGCCGCAGCTCCTTGCCGACGACGCCCGCCGACTCCTGCCATGTGTCGGTCTCCCGGGACAGCGCGTCTGTACGCGACGCAGCGGTCTCCTCGGCCTTCACCAGTGCTTTCCACTGCGGGGTGGCGGTCAGCTGCTTGTACGCCCCGGCTCCGCCCTGCGGCAGGTCGCCGGTGTTCAGCGCCGTGCGGCTCTGCCGCTGGACGGCGAGGTACTGGGAGAACTCTCCGCGCGCCGACGAGGCCGCCGGGCCCTCGCGGACGGAACGGGTCTCGGGGCGTGCGCTGGTGAGCAGCGCGTCCTCACTCGAGAGGATCTCGGAGAACTTCACCAGGGAGGTCGTGGCGTCAGCGCCGCGTGCCAGACCGCCGTCTTCCGAGCGGGTCGCCGCCGTGAGCAGTCCCGTGGCCTGCGCGGTGGTGTCCGTGTAGTAGCGGATGGCCCGGGGGGCGGAGATCTTGCGGGCGTTGATCGTGCTGCGCTGCTCGGCGAGCTTGCCGAGCGCGTCGTTGAGGCTCTCCGCTTTGCTCCGCACGGCTGTGTTCTCGGACGTGAGGCCTGCACGCGCCTTGCGGAAGTCCGCGACCGCGGAGTCGGTGCTGCTGCGCGCGTTGTCCAGGGCGGAACGGGAGGACTTCGTGGCGCCGGCCTGCCAGGCGGCGGTCAGGCGGCGTTCGTCCTGAAGCTGTGCGACGAGAGCGTGAGCGGGCTTCCCCGCCTTCGAGGCGACGTCCGCCTCAGCTCGCAATCCCAGCCCTTCCTGGACAAGGCCGGTTGCCGCATAACCCCACACTCCCGCGAGAGCAACTACGGGAATGAGGATCGGCAGGGCCAGCGAGAATCGCAGAGATCTGCGGTGAAGGGCCCTGGGCACTATGTGCCGGTCGCGTATGCCTGGCATCTGATTCCTCGTGCGGCAGCGGAACGATGGTGGCGATGAGGGAGGTGCAAGGGAGGTGCAAAGAGGGCGGGCACAATGCCCGGAAGATCCGGCGCGGGCGTCGTACGGTGCGCTGACGGAGCGTCAACAACGGCCGACCGACGGGGTGCACGGTACCAGGGTCGGTCGGCGCCTTGAACGCGAACGGGAGCTGAACGGGAGCTGTGAGCAGGTGACTTGCCGCGCAACCTCGGAGGATGCCAATCGTCGGCCGTGACCAGCCGGGTTCTTCATGGGCGGTGTTCTGCCGGTTTCCCGGGAAAGGTGAGAAGCGCCCATTTCTCCTGACGGAATCCCTGAGGCGCGGGATGTCTTCACGTTGCGTCCTTCCGGGGAGGAGACGTGGGAATTGTGGGAATTCCCCCGAACTCGCCCTCGCTTCCGGCGCTTCCGGCGCTTCCGGCGGTTCCGATGTTTCCGCTCTCCGGAAGTCCCACGGCCCCGGCGCAGCTCTGCAGGAGGTCACAGCAGCGCCAGCAACCGAGGGGTGTAGAGCGCCGTGACGGACTTGATTCCGGCGACTATGTCGAAGTACGTCGACGTGAGGTCCGGATCCCGCTGCACGGCGCGCAGCAGCGAGAGGCGCTGCTCGTGCGTCTCCAACTGCGCGACGGACAGCGTGGCTTCGTAGCCGTCGGCCAGCAGGTCGTCCCGTTCCTGCGCGTACGAGCGGAGCGCCGGGTCGAGCAGGTCCGGGTCGCCCAGCTGGTCGCCGACGTGCCGGGCCAGGCACTCGGCCTGCAGGAACGCGTCGCTGATCCCGCGTGCGGTGATGGAGTCCTTGTGGTGTCCCGCGTCGCCGACGAGTGCCCAACCGGGGCCTGCCGCCTGCCGGAAGAAGTTCTGCTGGTCGCCCGTGCCGCGCAGGCGCTCGACGCGGCGCTTGCCCTGAAGGCGTTCGTACAGGGCGGGCGCTGTGCTGCGCACCTGTTCCAGATGGGCGCTTTCGGCGTCCTTGCGGACCTCGTCGAAACGGGACTGGGGGAAGTACGCCAGCACGAGCGTCGCGCCGTCGTTGGTCGGCACCGCGGCCACCCAGGCTCCCGGCCGCTCGTACAACTCCAGGCTGGCGGGGACGTCTTCCCAGTACGCGTAGTAGGCGCACGTCAACCGCGGTTTCTGCGAGGTGAGTTCCGCGCCGCAGAGCCCGGCGACCCTGGAGCGCATGCCGTCGGCACCGATGACGAGACGGGCGCGTTCGGTGAACCGGCGGCCGCGGTACGTCCCTTCGACGCCTGCGACGCGGCCCGTCTCGTCGGTCAGCAGTCCGCTGACCGAGCAGTGGGCGCGGAATTCGACGCCGGCGGCGACGGCGCCGTCCACGAGGACGGCGTCCAGCACGTGGCGGCGCGGTGCGTATCCGGCGCGCTGCCCCTCCACGCCCCCGCTGCAGCCTTCGAGGCGGATGTCGGCCACTTCGTACACCGCCTGGTCGAGGGGCGGGCAGCCGGAGGCGCGTACGCGGTCCAGCAGGCCCCAGCGGGCGAGCGCGGCGACGCCGGGCTGGTGGATGAGGTGGGTGGAGAGGGTGTCGGAGGGGAACTCCGCCCGGTCCAGCATCAGTACCCGGTATCCCGCGCGGGCGAGCAGCATGGCCGTGGGCGATCCGGCGCAGCGCGCTCCCACGACGATGGCATCGAACATGTTTCCTCGCAGAGGGTCGGCGCGCGGGAGACGGCGGGCAGGGGGCGCGGAGAAGGAAGGAATATACGAGGTTCGCGCGCAGCCGGCATCTGTCAGCCGTGGGTGCCGGCGAGTGCCGCGGCCAGTGCGCGCCGGTCGGTCTTGCCGTGTGCGTTGAGGGGGAGCTCGTCGACGACGGTGATTCTGCGCGGAACCATGTACGCGGGCAGGCTCGCGCTCAGCGCCGCGAACATCCGTTCCGTGTCGCGGGCCTGCGGGCCGCTGACCGCCGCCTCCAGGTCGTTCTGCCCGTCGCGGCCCTGCACGGCCAGGACGATCGCGTCCCGCACTCCGGGCAGCTCTCTGAGCATGGCCTCGATCTCTCCGAGCTCGATGCGGTAACCGCGGATCTTGACCTGGTGGTCGATCCGCCCCAGGTGCACCAGTTGGCCGTCCTGGAGGGCGACGCGGTCGCCTGTGCGGTACCAGTGATCGTCGGGCGGCGGTGCCGCGCCGCCGGTGCTGTGGTGCACCGTGCCGTCGGCGTCGAGTGACAGGAAGCGGCCCGCGTTGTTCGCCGGGTCCAGGTAGCCGGGGAAGCGCTGCGGGCCGCGTACGCACAACTCGCCCTCGCTGCAGGGGACTCCGTCCTCGTCCAGCAGGAGATGTTCCAGCGACGGGTAGCAAGTCCCGATCGGTACGGTCCCGTTGGACGGCCTGAGCTGCTGCTCCGGGTCGCGCGGCAGCAGGTATTCGGTGCACGAGACCGTGACCTCGGTCGGTCCGTAAAGGATCTCCAGCGTGCTGTGCGGGGCGGCGGCCTGCCACGCCAACGCCTGTGCGAAGGGCAGCGGTTCGCCGCCGAAGACGCTCCAGCGCAGCGTGGGCATGGCGTCCGGCACCAGGGTGCCCAGGCGCGAGGCGAAGGACGCCAGCGAGGGCACCGAGAACCAGTGGGTGAGCCGCTGCGCGTTGATGAACTTCACCGGTGACATGAGCTGGCTGCGCATCGGGACGACAAGCGTGCCGCCGGAGCCCCAGGCGACGAACAGGTCGTAGACCGAGCCGTCGAAGGTGAGGTCGAAGGCCTGCGACAGCCTGCTGCCGGGGCCCGCCTCGTACCGGGGCACCACATGGGAGAGGTAGGCGGCGACGTTGCGGTGCAGCACCGGAACTCCCTTGGGAGTGCCGGTCGATCCCGACGTGAAGATGATGTAGGCGACGTCGTCGGGTGTGGCCGGGCAGGGCGGCAACTCGGCGGTCGGCCCGGTGGTCGGCTTCTCCGGCCCGGCCGGCTCCGCCAGTTCGGCCAGTTCGGCCAGTTCCGCGGCCCCCACCACGAGCAGCGGCACCTCCAGCTCGGCGTCGGCGGACTGCGGGGTGTCGGTGACGACCAGGTCCAGTTCGGCTGCCGCCGCCATGGCCGCGTTGCGCGTGGCGGGGAACTCGGGGTTGAGCGGCACGACCGCGGCTCCGGCGCGCAGTACGGCGAGGTAGCCGGCGTAGGCGGTGACCGAGCGGCCCGCCAGCAGCCCGACGCGCCGCGGCAGGAGGCCGCCGTTCGCGGCGACCAGCCGCACGGCGAACTCATCGGCCAGTTCCCGCAGTTCGCGGTAGGTCAGCTTCCAGGCGCCCACCTCCAGCGCCGTGTGCTCGCCGAACCTCTCGGCGGAGTCGGTGAACCATGCGTACAAGGTCTGCGGGCCGGCGCCCGTCGGACTGCTCATACGGTCTGCGCCTCCAGCGTGTGGAGCCAGTCGCGCAGCTCGCCCACGGTGCGCAGCTCGGCCAACTCCTCAGCGTCGACCTCGTAGTCGTGGTCGCTGGCCAGCTTGACGGTGATCTGGAGCCTTGCCAGCGAGTCGATGCCGATCTCGGAGAGCAGAGAGCTGTTCGTGAACTCCGTCTGGGGGTTGCGCGCGTGCTCGCGCAGCACCGCCGACGCCAGGTCGCCCGTGTCGTCCTCGTGCGTCCGCTCGCCCGGCCAGTAGCGCTTCGTCTGCCAGGGGTAGGTGGGCAGCGGTACGAACCGGCCGCTGGAGCCGAAGAGTTGGTCCGAGCTGACGGCCTGGCCGCTGCGGTATCGCTCCACGACCGCGGACAGCCTCTTGGTGTGCTTGTCCAAGACCGGCTCCGCACCGTTCAGGAAGTGGCCGAGCGCGGCGATCATCTCGTCGTGGGAGGTTCCCGTCACGGCCAGCCGGTGCGCGTGGTGCTGACGGCGCGTCGCCGCGCTGTAGCAGATGTCGCGGAGCGCGAAGGCCGAGCCTTGCCCGTCGGGGCCCAGATAGTGCCTGTAGGTGCGGGCCAGCGCTTCGAGAGCCGCGGGCGTGCGCGCGGAGAGCGCCAGTACGTACGCCTTGCTGCTCAGCCTGGGCCGCCGCAGCAGCGGGGGGTTGCTGCCCGCGGCGCGGGTCTCGCCTTGAGCGACGACCAGGTGCGCGTTCAGACATGAGGCGCCCTGCCCTGTGATCCCCGCGAGGGCCGGCCTGCCGTGGTCGGGCAACTCGTGGAGCTTGGAGGGGACTTCGAGCGGCAGCTCGTCCCAGGGGACCAGCGGGTTCGGGGTGTCGAGGTGGAGGCTGGGCGGGATCTGGCCGTGTTCCAGGCACAGGACCGTCTTGATCAGCCCGGCCATGCTGCCCGCGGCCTCCGCGTGACCGATGTTGGTTTTGACCGATCCGACGTAGCAGGGCCTGTCCGACGGCCTGCCCTCGCCGAGCACTTCGCCGAGGGCGCTGAACTCGACCGGGTCGAGCGCCGGTGAGCCCGTTCCGTGTGCCTCGACGAAGTCGACGTCCGACGGGGCGACTCCGGCGTCCTCGTACGCCCACCTGAGCACCTGGGTCTGGCCCGCCACGGAGGGCGTCAGCAGTGAGCCGCTGGTGCGGCCGTCGTTGCTCACGGCGCTGCCCCGGATCACCGCCCGGATGCGGTCGCCGTCGGCGCGTGCGTCGGCGACGGGTTTGAGGACGACGACGCCGACACCGTCGCTCGGCGCGAAACCGTCGGCGTTGGCGTCGCCGAACTTGCTGCGGCCGTCGCCGGCCAGCGTCCCGGCCTGCGTCATCATGACGCCCTCGTCGGGGCGGAGTGCGAGGTTCACCCCCGCCACGACCGCCAGTGGGCTCTCCTGCGCGCGCAGGCTCTGGACGGCCGCGTGGATGGCGGCGAGGGAGGACGAGCAGGCGGTGTCGACCGTGATGCTGGGGCCGCGGAAGTCGAAGACGTAGGAGAGACGGGCCGGCAGCAGCGAGCGGAAGTTGTGGAAGGCGGAGGGGGTGACGGCCTGAAGCCCGTCCCGGAACCGCTGTTCGAGGAAGTCGGCGCGTGCGTTGCCGACGAAGACTCCCGTCCTGCTTCCGGCGAGCGCGTCGGGCCGCTGCCCGGCGTCTTCCAGGGCCTCCCAGGTCGCCATGAGCAACAGGCGGTGCTGCGGGTCGAGTTCGACGGCCTCGGTGTGCGACATCTCGAAGAACTCGGCGTCGAAGTCCGCCATGCCTTCGACGTAGCCCGCGCGGCGGCTGCCGATCGTTCCGGCCTCACCGGATGGGGAGTAGAGGACGTCCACGTCATAGCGGTCGGACGGTGTCTCGCTCGTGGCGTCCAGCCCGTCGCGCAGTAGTTCCCAGAGCTGATCGGCTCCGGACGCGCCGGGGAACCGGCCCGCCATGCCGATCACAGCCACCGACCGTGCTTCGATGTCCGCCTTCGACCTCTTCACCCGTACACCCCTTCGATGCTTCCCTGATGTCCCTGCCGGTGGTGCGTTCACCTGCGCCGCAGACTCCCCAGCGGTGGGCGGCCCGGAGTGTTCGTGCTGTCTTCGGGACCGCCGTGCCGGGGGAACCGCGCCCCAGGAACGGGCAGGTAGAACTTGCCATTCGATGAATGAGCTCTGACTTCGTGCGGGTCAGCGACTCCCGGCCAGGTGTCTTGCCGGGATTTTTGCCGTACGGGATCTGCGTCGCAGGGCACGCGTACGGCGGGCTCGTGCACGGCACGGCCGTGGGGGGACCGCCCTCTCGACGAAAGGCCTGCCGACGGTGTCGGCGGGCCCGTCCTCGCGGAGGGTGCCGGTGCGGCGGGTGGTTCGTGGGGGTGGGCCGATCCGGACGATGCGAGGGGGACGCACCGGTGCCGCAAGTCTCATGGGGATTCGTGGAGTTCGTAGGAGACAGTCCATAACCGTTTCACTGCCAGGGCTCTGCTGCGGAAGCCGGCGGCACGATGCTCCCCGTGGAGTGACGTACGCGGCTCGCCACGTTGCGCTTCCTCCTCACGCCTCGACTCGGTCGGTCTCTCCGCACCGCTCACGGTGGAAGAGCGTCACACCCTGCCCCATGCGCCGTAGGTCCGCACACTCGACCCATGTGCGCCGCGGGGGCAGTTGCGTCCCGCCGTTTGCACGGCAAACACGCGGCACCCATTGTCATATGCGAGAGGGTTTCCGCTCGATAGCGGTCAGCGGATTGGCGGGAAGTGATCGTCAGGCGATTGGGAAGAAGAAAACTGGACAGAATGCCAGACTGATCCCTCACAGGTGCAGTTCGGGCCGGCCGGTTCCAACGGCGGGCGGTGATGGTGCCGTTGTGACCGGAAGTACCCCAAGTTCCCTCGGGGGCGGTACGTTTGGTCCCCGGTCTGGTTTCATGTGCGTCCATGGATCCCCGGACACCCAATCAGGCCCCGGAAGAGGGCGAGCAGCGCAGGCGTCGGCTGCAGATACTCGGTCTCAACACCACTGACCCCGAAGCGAAGTTCGACCGCGTCGCCCGCCTCGCGGGCCGGTTCGCCCAAGCGCCGCTCGCGATGGTCAACTTCATCAACGACGAGCGGCAGATGTTCCGCGGCATGTACGTTCCGCCCGCGAATCCCGATGACAGCAGTGCGGGGGAGGACCGCGGCATCGCGTTCGACCTCGCCGACATCCCGGAGGTCGCCCGCGAGGCGCCCATCGACTACGGCTTCTGCCCGCACGTCGTCGCCGACAAGGCGCAGCTCGCCCTGGACGACGTCTTCGACTACCCGCGGTTCAAGGGCAATCCACTCGTCAACGAGATGGGCGTGCGGTCCTATCTGGGCACGCCGCTGCTGGACCACACCGGCGTGATCCTGGGCACCGTGTGCGTGGCCGACATGCGACCGCGCCAGTGGAGCTCCGACCACATGGAGAGCATGCAGAGCCTCGCGCAGACCCTCCTGTCGGAGTTCCAGCTGCGTGACAGCCTGCTCGCCCAGCAGCAGGAGATGTTCGCCATCTTCGACGGCGCACCCTTCCCGATCATGCTCACCGAGGGGTCCGATCATGTGCTGCGGTACGCCAACGCCAAGCAGGGAGCGGCCTTCGGCCGGGTCCAGCAGCTGAGCAAGGGGCGGCGGGTGCTTCCGGGCCTCGACTCGGTGGGCGTGTTCAAGACGATGGATCAGGCCCTGCGGACGGGCCAGACCGCGACGCTCGCCGAGGCCCGTATCGCCTCGTACGACTACGAGGCCCCCCAGGTCTTCACCTTCACCTGCACTCCCGTACGGCTGACGCCCACCGCCCCGGTCAGCGGGGTCCTGACGGTGGCGATGAACATCACTGGGCAGTCCCCCAGCGGGACTGAGCAGAAGCTCGCCGCCGACCTCACCTCCCAGTTCGAGCGGATCGGCTCGGGATGGCCGTCCACCGGCCAGGACGGCGACAGCAGCGCGCGCCTGCGGTAGGCGACGGCCTGCGGCAGGCGCGACGGACTGCCGGTGTGGTTCCCGGACGCGGGGGCGGGCGGGAACCCGCATTCACGGCGGCATTGTGCGGACGTTGCGCCACGAATCCCCGAAGTGTGCCCGGTGACCCGTGTCGGCGACCGGGCGCAAAGGTGATTCCGTACTTTCCAGGCGCATGATTCCAGCCGAATGGCGAAACATCGCGGACAGCCGCTGCCCACCGGCTTCCCCGCGGTGGTTTCTGTGTCTGCGGTGTGCATAAACTGTGTTTGTTCATGCCCGACGGGCGTATTCCTGCTCGTCATCGAATTGGGGCGTTGCGGGGCGGGTGC
>Ga0190265_10003362_pt1 | contig 10912 bp, 12 predicted proteins | sample Popmic124T_FD_133135 | JGI IMG/M metagenome (GOLD analysis project Ga0190265, IMG submission 133135) | Populus adjacent soil microbial communities from riparian zone of Indian Creek, Utah, USA - 124 T | ecosystem: Environmental > Terrestrial > Soil > Riparian zone | place: USA: Utah | collected...
CACGGTGGCGACGGCGACGGCGACGATCGCGATCACCGAAGGCGCCGGTCCGCCCGACACCGCGGTGGGATCGTTCACCGTCGCTCTCGCCACCGATCCGGCCGGCATCCGCGACGCGGCCGGCAACCTGGCGTCGTTCGCGATCGCGCCGACCGATGGCGCGAGGCCGATCCGCCAGTCGACCGAGATGTTCGACGACAACGCCGACGGCAAGATCGACCGCGTCCTCACCTCCTTCAGCGAGGCGCTGGCTCCATTCACCGCACCGGCCAGCGTCTTCGTATTGGCAACGGCACCGTCGGGCGCCACGCTCAACACCGTCAACGTGTCCGCCAACCAAGCGACGCTGGTGCTCAACCAAGGCGCCGGCGCGGCGAACACCGCCGTCGGCTCGTTCCGGGTCACGCTCACCAGCAACGTCGCCGGCATCCGCGACGCCGCCGGCAACTTGGCCACCCACGTCGCGATCGCCCCCCTCGACCGCGCCGCACCTGTCCTCGTCACGCTCGCCCTGCTCGACAACAGCGGCAACGGCAAGGTCGACCGCGTGACCGCCCTCTTCAGCGAGTCCCTGCAGGCCTACTCGGCCGGTACCGCACCCTGGACGCTCACCAACGTGCCGTCCGGCGGGACGCTCACCAGTGTCAGCCGGTCCACCGCCACGCTGACGCTCACGCTCGCCGAGGGTGCCGGCGCCGCCGACACACGTGTCGGCACGATGACGGTGGCGATGGCGGCCAGCAGCCTCGGTGCTCGCGACGCGGCCGGCGCCCTCGGCGCGTTCGCGGCGGCGACCCCGCTCGACCGAGCGAGGCCGGCTGCGGTCACGATCACCGACACCAACGGCACCCTCGACGGCAGGGCCCAAGCCGGTGACACCGTCGCGATCACGTTCAGTGAGCCGCTCGCACCGGCATCCGTTCCGTCCGCGACCACGGTCACGTTGACCGACCCCGTCGGCACGGGCAACGACACGTTGACGATGGTCGGCGTCAGCAGCGGCCCGCGCGTCATGGGCTCGAACACCTACGTCACCGCCGACGCGACGATCGCCTCGTTCGCCAACTCCACCGTCGCCCTGAGCAATGCGGATCACACCGTCACCGTCACCATGGCGGCGGCGTGCACCGACACGGGATGTGCCGGACTCGGCCAACAGGCGACGAACGCGACGTATTCATTCCTCGCGGCAACCACCATCACCGACGTCGTCGGCAACCTCGCGTCGATCGTGGCGAAGGCCCAAAGCATCCGCCTGTTCTGAGCCCATCGCACCGGGCACCGACGCAAGTCGGGTTCAGAGTCCGGACGGCGTGATCTTGATGATGTCGTCCGCCGACCCGCGCAAGACCCGGACGGCGAGCTGGCCGTTCGTCAGCGTCGCCTCCACACCGCCCCCGAAGCCCTCTGGCAGCTCGACCTCGCGCTCGTAGCCGCCGTACTCCCACTCGTGCACCAGGTACTCCTTCGGTGGCGCGCTGCGGAGTCGGGCCCAGAACCGCAACGTGCCGGGTCCGAGTTCGACGCTGACGTCATCGGCCCTCACGGCCGGCATCGGACACACGACCACGAGCGCTCCCGTGGCCTCGTACACGTTGACAGGAACGCGCTGGGGCGACATCGTCCGCTCGGTGTCGGCGGTCGCTTCGACGACTGCGTCGTGGCTGGACTCCTGGGACGGCACCGAGTCCACGTTACCCCAGCGCCACCCTCCCGGACATCTGATCGCCTCGCTTCGATCTGAACGCGACCGAGCCGGCGATCCACGGAACGGCGATCGATGCGGCGGAACGGCGGATCGATACGGCTCGCTGGTGGTTCGTCGCCATCGCAGAGAATGCGGGAGACTCCCGCACGGGAGGCATCGACGATGGAGCGTTTCGAAGGCAGGGTCGCGGTCGTGACCGGCGGCGGCACCGGCATGGGGCGGGAGTTGGCGCGCCAGCTCACCGCCGAGGGATGTCACGTCGCGATCTGCGACATCTCGGCCGAGAACATGGCGGCGACCAAGGCGCTCGGCGACGACGGGTCACCGGCCGGCACGGTGCTCAGCACGTTCGTCGCCGACGTCTCGGAGCGCGACCAGATGGATGCGTTCGCCGCGCACGTCGCTGCGGCCCACGGCACTGACCACATCAACCTGCTGTTCAACAACGCCGGGATCGGCGGCGGTGGGAGCATCGTCGCCGACCGAGCCGACGAGTGGGACAAGGTGTTCGGGGTCTGCTGGGGCGGTGTCTACAACGGCACCCGCTCCTTCCTCCCGATGCTGCTCGCAGCCGAGGAAGGTCACGTGGTGAACACCAGCAGCGTGAACGGGTTCTGGGCGTGCCTCGGCCCCAACGCTCACACCGCGTACAGCGCGGCGAAGTTCGCGGTCAAGGGCTTCTCGGAGGCGCTGATCGTCGACTTCCGCCAAAACGCCCCGCACCTCAAGGTCTCGGTGGTGATGCCTGGTCACATCGGCACGTCGATCGTGTTCAACTCCGGCGCCTATTTCGGACGCGACCCGAAAGAGCTGCGCGACGAACACGTCGCCGAACTTCGCGAGCGGCTCACGGCGATGGGACTCGATGTGTCGGCGGCGTCCGACGAGGACATCCGTCAAGCGATGCTGCTGCGCGCCGAGGGTTTCCGTGACAACGCCCCGACGAGCGCCGCCCAGGCGGCGACGATCATCCTCGATGGCGTGCGTGCCGGGTCCTGGCGAATCCTCGTCGGCGACGACGCCGTGACACTCGACCAGATGGTGCGCGCCGACCCGGAGATCGCCTACGAGCCGGCGTTCATGGAGCGGCTGCGCGCATCCAACGTGTTCGACTTCATCCCTGAGTGACCGGCGCGAGCCGCGTTCTGGGTGATCGCGGTCACCATCTCTGGCCAGCGAAGGCGCGGCATGTCGTGACCCATCTCGGGGAACATCAACAGGCGCGAGCCTTGGATCGCTCGCGCCGTGGCGATGCCGCCGGAGGGCTTCACGAGCGGATCGGCGAGGCCGTGGATCACCAGGGTGGGGACGCGGACCTCCTGGAGGCCAGGCGTGCGGTCCGGGCTGGCGACGATCGCCGCCGTCTGGCGCAAGACACCGGATGGCCGAAAACTGCGTTCGAGGCTCGCGCGTGCCTGCTTGCGGAACAACTCGTCGTCGGCCTCCGGCCCGGCGACCAATCGATACACGCTCAGTGACGACTCCTCGGCGTTCTCGATCGTCGGCGGAGCAAGCCGCGAGAGCTTGATCAGCACCCGCCGGCGCGGCAACCCATGCCGGTTGTTGCCGGTGTTCGACATGATCGAGGTGAGGGTCCGCACCAGATCCGAGTGTTCGATCGCCATCGTTTGGGCGATCATCCCACCCATCGAGACACCAACGACGTGGGCGGGTCCGATGTCGAGCCCGCGGAGCAGGGCGGCTGCATCGGCAGCCATGTCGGCGATGAGGTAGCCGGCGCGCGGCCTCCGGCGGGCGAGCAGGGCGGCGGCCGAGCGCGCCCGCGACGGCGGGGTCCAGTCGAATTCGGTGCTCAAGCCGGCGTCACGGTTGTCGAACCGGATCACCTGGAAACCCTCGGCAATCAGCAGGTCGACGAAGTCGTCGGACCAGTCGATGAGTTGACCGCTGAGGCCCATCACGAGCAACAACGGTTCGCCCTCGCCGCGTATGTCGTACTCGATGGTGATGCCGTTCGCCTCGATCGAAGCCATCTGGGCATCGTACCGGCGAGGCGCCGAGGCGGTCCTGGGCCATGAGAGACGCGGGACAGGCGTCGTCAGGACAGGCGACGTTCGACCGTGATGGTCAACATTCCGCCACCACGCGATACCGAGACGTCATCGGCCAGGGTGCGGACGATTCCCAATCCCCGACCGGTGATCTGCCCCGAGTCGGCGACGGTCCAATCCGAAACGGGCCCCACGTGGTCATGCGGGCTCCTGCTGGTGACGCTCAACGACACCAGGTCGGGGTTCACGCCGAGCTCGACCACGACCCGACCGTGATCGCCGTGCTCGACGGCGTTGGTGACGAGTTCGCTCGCCGCCAATCTCAGATCGTCGACGAGGCATCGATCGGCGGCCAAGCCGTTGAGCCGCTCGGTGACGAACCGTCGTGCCGCCGCCACGTTCTCGAAGGCGGGTTCCAGTTCGATCTTGAAAGGGCTCATCGGAAGTCTCTGAGGTGTCTCGGCGGACCAGGACATGGTGATGAGCAGGGGGTACCCCTGAACCTGCGGGCGCAAACCGCGGCCGCCGGCGGAGCTCGATGTCCGATCGCAGCGCCGCCCGGCTCGCCGCCGTTCGCTCAGGACAGACGACCCGCCGGCGGTTGCACCTCGTAACCGGCCGCCTTGAGCGCCGCCTGCGTGCGGTTGCTGACTCCGAGCTTCGAGAACAGCCGCCGCACGTACGTCTTGACGGTGTCCACCGACAGGTACAACTCCTCGGCCACCTCGCGGTTGCTCATCCCGAGTGCGACCAGGGCGAGCACCTCGTGCTCTCGCATCGACAGGTCGGGGGGTGTGCCGTGCTCGCGCCCGCGGCTCACCACGTCGAGGCCGACCCGTTCGCCCGCGGCCACACGTTCGAGTGCCTCCACGAGGTCGCCGGCGCCGCGCGACTTCAAGACGACACCCGACACACCGATACGTGACGCGTCCTCGAGGAACTCGCCGGGCGCATCCCACGTGTACAACACGACGTGTCGCACGATGTGGCTCACGACCATCTTCTCGGCCCGCTCGAGCGAATGACGGCGCCCGGCGAACGTGTCGTACAGCGCCACGTCCGACGGTTCGTTCGGCTCACCACCGGCTTCGAGCTCGACCACACGAACACGGTCGGGATACTGGGCGAGCATCGCCGCGAGGCCGCGGACGATGATCTCGTAGTCGTTGACGATCGACACGGTCAACGGGCGGCCGACTGCCGACATGGACCGACGTTTTCCACCGGGCTCGGACTTCAAACCGCTTGCGCCGAAAACGCGACGAACGGCGCGACCGGTCGGTCGCGCCGTCTCGTCCACCGGCCGCGTGGGCCGGACTCGAGGATCAGCCCGTGCGGGTCTCTTCGACGTAGTGCTGACCGTCGTCGGTGACGTGACGCTCGGTGTGCAGCTTGGTGTTGCTCATGCTCATCCAGCCGGCGCCCTGGATAGCGGCGATCAGCAGCGACAGCGCGCCACCGCCCATCAGAATCCAGCCGATCACGTCGAGGTCGAGGCCCTCGACAGTCTTCTCGACGGCGAACGTCAAGATCGCTCCGGCAACTACGAAGATGACTCCGATTGCTGCATACATCGCAATTCCTTTCTCCAAGGCCCGTCAGGCCCATCTCGTGGGATCGGGCCCGATTGCCCGTTGCGCAGTTGCTTACCCTCACCGACGACGTGGCAAACGTCTCACCAGAATCAGCCCGTCGCGTGCGGGCGCGCGCGTGCGCGCGTACGCGAGGTAATAAGGAACGCCGCCCCTACCCTTCGTCGAGGGTGCGTCGCATCTGCTCGAACGAGCGTCGCAACAACCGCGAGACATGCATCTGTGAGATGCCGCACCGTTCCGCGATGTCGGCTTGCGACATGTCCTCGTAGAACCGCAGCCGCACGATCTCGCGCTCGCGCTCGGGCAGCATCTCGAGCAACCCCTCGACGACCTGTTCATCGTCGGTCTTCGCGAACCCGGTCTCGATGTCGGCCATCGCCTCGCGACGGTCGATCGCAGTGTCGTCCTCGGACGTCGATGCGTCGATCGATCCGATGCTGCGCGCCGCCGCGGCCGACAAGCCGGTGATCACATCGTCGCGGCTGATCCCGAGATGCTCGGCGACTTCGGGGACCGATGGCGATCGGCCCATCCTCTGCGTCAGCTCGTCGTTCGCCCGGCGTACCGCGAGGTGGAGCTCCTTGGCGCTGCGCGGCACGCGCACCGACCAGGTCTTGTCGCGGAAGTGACGTTTGATCTCGCCTTCGATCGTGCGCCCGGCGAACGCCGAGAACGCGCTGCCGACCGTCGGGTCGTATCGATCGACGGCCTTGACCAGGGCCATCATCGCCACCTGTTGGAGATCCTCGTCGCCGATCGTCGACGGACTGAATCGTCGTGCGATGTGCACGGCGAGGCCGAGGTGGCGTTCGACGATCTGGTTCCTCACACTGCGCCGAGGGTTCCGTTGGAACTCGGCGAACAACTCGTCGTCGTCGACTTCGACCATCACTGCGTGGTCGGCGTGGTCGGCGTGGCCGACTTCCACAGCAAGAATGAGCCGTCGGAGATCTCGAACATGTCGACGACGACGCCGAGGATCCGACGGGCGAGCTCGTCGATCGGTTCGGCCCCACCGAGCCCGTCGACCCCGGAGCGACGAACCGCGACGGCGATGGTGGCATGGCGCACCTCGAACTCGACGACCAGGCGGGCCTGCGGAGGCGCGTCGATGTCGGTCATGATCGAAACGGCCTCGTTGATGCCGAGTCGCAGGTCGTCGATCTCGTCGATGTTGAACCCGCAGTCGGCCGCCAACGAAGCAGCGACGACGCGGACCGTCGAGGCATGTCGCGCCGTCAACGGCAGATCGAGGGTGATCAATTCACCGGCGCTGGACATCTCGCCGCAACCTAACGCGCTCCACGAAGGCCGGACGTACCCACCGTGTGCGCCGATGAACCATTGGGCTCAGCGGCCGGAACGAGCGACGGTCACCCGATCCAGGCGCCCGTGAGCATTGCCGAATCCGTGACAGTTCTGTGACGTTCGACGTTCGCCCGTCGACGTTTCGGGCCGCTCGACGTTTGGGGAACGGCCCGGCCGGGTAGTGCACGGCCCATGCTGTACACCGTTTTCATCGTCCTGGCGATTATCGCCCTGTTGCTTTTCATCTTCGGCCGCCGCCGGGTCTGATCCGACACACGAGCGAAGAGGAATGTTCATGAGCAGCACCACGCTTCCCTCCCAGATTCTCGGTTCAATGGCTTCCGCCGCCGGAACCGGCTTGGACGCCGCGAGCCACCTCGTGGCTGACGCCACCGAGTCGATCGGTGACATCGCAGGGGCGGCGATCGACGTCGGAGGCAACGCAGCCGGCGTGATCGCCGACAGTACGGTGCGAAGTGCGCGCAAGGCATGGAGCGCCGCACCCGACGCTGTCGCCGCGATCAGGCGGCACCCCGTCCTCGCCGCCACCGGCGCGGCGGTGCTCGTCACCTGCTTCATGCTCGCCCGCCGTCGTCGGCACTCCGACTCCGATGCGTTCGGCGACGTGGAGCGAAGCGGTCCGCGCGGAGTGAAGGCCGTCGACGCCGCATAAGCGTCAACGGTCGATCTCCCGACCACCTCCCCCCAGCGGCGATTCGATCAATCGTGTCGCCGTTTCGGAACGGCCCGCACTCCTGCCCCCAGCGAGGATGAGCGGGTCGTTCCGCGAGTGACCGTCCGACGACGCTTTCGATCCCACGTACGCTCCGCGGGTGGGACACGTCGCCGCGTCCGGGCCGCAGCGCAGGAGCCGGCTGCGGGCGCGACTCTCGATCGTCTCGGCGGTGTATCTGCTGTTGTTCATCGTGAGCTCGGTCTTGGCCGGCCTCACGGTTCGGTCGTGGAACGAGTCCGTCGACGAGCGCGGCACGCTGCGGGTGATGCGCGACGACGTGAACGCACTTCGACTCGCGTTGGGCGATCAGGAGAGTGGCGTCATCGGTCACGTGAGCTCTGGCAACGGCGAGTTCCTCGAGCGCTACCGGGACGGGATCGTGCGCGAGACGTCGGCACTCGAGCGTCTCGAACCCAAAGCGGATCTCGTCGCAGACGCAGCGGACGATCTCGACCACGTCCGCGCCACGGCCCGATCGTGGCGTGCGGATGCCGCCGAGCCGCAGATCGATCGACGCCAGCGCGGCACCGACGTCGACCCTGAACTCGTCGAGCTCGGTCGGGTTCGATTCGACGAGGTCCGCGCCGCGTTGGGAGATCTCGCGGCCGACGTCAATGCCGGGGTCGGCGACGCCGAGGATCGTGTCAGCAGCGTCGGCCGCACCGCCGTCACCGGGATGTTGACCGCGTTCGGTGCGGCGCTCGCGTGCACCGTCCTCGCGATCTGGTTGTTCCGGCGCTGGGTCACCAAACCGCTCGCCGAGATCAGCGGTGCCGCCCGTGCCATCACGGGCGGGCAACTGGCGGCGATGCCCACGTTCGACACCACCGAGTTCGGTGATGTGGCCGACGCGATCGACTCGATGCAGCGATCGCTCGTCGACGAGCGCGACCGGGCGATCCGTGCCTACGAAGGGCTCGAGCAGAGCGCGGTGCTCGCCCTCCAGGTTCGCTCCGAGCTCGCCGAGGAGCGCGCCGTCACGCCCGAAGGCTGGAGCCTGGCGACGAGGTTGCGTGCCGCCCACGGCTTCGTCGCCGGCGACTGCTACGAGACCGGCTTGATCGACCAGTACACGATGTACATCGTCGTGATCGACGTCACCGGTCACGGCGCCAAGGCAGCGTTGAGCGCGTTGAAGGCGAAGGCGCAACTGCGGTCGGCATTGCGTACCGGGCTCTCGCCGGGCAGCGCGCTCGGGTGGCTCGCGCAGGAGCGCCACGACGACGCGGTCGACGACTTCGTGACGGCGTTCATCGCCGTCGTCGACGTGGCGAGCGGGGAGTGCCGCTGGGCCAACGCCGGCCACCCGCCGGCCCTGCTCGTCACCGACGGGTCGGCCCACGAACTGCCGCACACCGGACCGCTGATCGGGCCGTTCGACGCGCCGTGGTCGACCGAGACCGTCGCGATCCCCCACGGCGGCGTCGTTGTCGTGTACACCGACGGCCTCACCGAGGCGCGGGGTGAGGACGGATCCCGACTCGGTGAGGTTCGGCTCCACGAGCGTCTCGAAACGATCGTCGGTGAGCACATCGGCCCGGACGAGATCGTCGAATCGCTGATCCGGATGGTCGACGAGTTCCAGGTCGGGACCCCGACCGACGACGTCACCATCGTAGCCCTGGCACGCTCCGCCGGCACCGGTCGCGTCCCCGACGAGGTGGCAGGGGACACCGAGACCGAGCGCCGTACGACCGATCGACGTCGGCAAGTCCGCTCGACGCTCGGGTAGCGTTGCGAGCCATGACAGGGACCGACGGGGCGCTGCACATCACGACCTCATCGTCCGGACTGCAATTGAGGGGTGAGATCGACGCCCACTCGGTCACCGTCCTGGCAAGGCACCTCGATCCACTCCCCGGATCGTCAGGCGATGTCGTGATCGACCTGTCGGCCGTTGGGTTCGTCGACTCGAGCGGGCTGCGAGTTCTCGTCGAGGCGCACCAGCGCGCCCAGGCCGCGATGCGCCGGCTCGTGCTCAGCGGCTCCAGCCGGCCCGTGCTGCGGCTGCTCGAGATCAGCGGCTTGATGGAGTACCTCAACGTCGAGACGGGGTCTGAGACCGATCGGTCCGACGTCGGCTCATCGGCCGACTCCGGTGCCGCCGGATCCGGCTCCGCTGACGCTTGACGCACGCCGCCGCGTCGATCGACAGCGCCCATGCGCCCGTTATCTACGAGGATGGGGCGGTGGAACGAACCATCGAACTGGTGGTGCTCGACGACGTGCTCGACAGTCTCGACCAGACGTGGTCGCAGCTGAGTGAGCGTCTCACCGGGCTCAGCGTCGACGAGTACCTGTGGGAGCCCGCCTCCGGCTGCTGGACGGTCCGTGCGGATTCCGCCGGTGGCGTCTCGGTCGATGACCACGACACCGAGGCCGATCCCCCGCCGTTGACCACGATCGCCTGGCGGATGTGGCACATCGCCGTCGATTGTCTCGACAGCTACTCGTCGAGGGTGTTCGACCGCACCGGCACCGGGCTGGCGGGCACGGCGTGGGTGCTCGATCCCGACGCGGCCGGCGCGCTGCTCGAGCGCGCCTGGCGCACGTTCCACCAGGGTCTCGCCGACGGTGGCTCCGACCGGTTGTTCGACCCGCTCGGTGAAGGCTGGGGACCGTACGCCGACAGCACGGTGCTCGCCCTCGCCCTCCACGCCCAGCGCGAGGTGACCCATCACGGCGCCGAGATCGCGCTCCTCCGCGACCTGTTCCGCCACCTCCACCATCACGCCTGACCGAGGTCAACCGCCCGTGTTTGTGTCACCGACATCGGCGAGGGTCGCCGGTGTCGGTGACACAAACCGGGGTGGACGGCGCATCGAGGCGGTCGAAGACCCGGCCCAGCGGGCCGACCGTCGGGCCGGTCCCAATGCGCTCGGCGGCGACGGCCGCGGTCGCCGGCACGAACGGGCCGACGAGCGCGATCAGCCGGCGGCAGCGCGCAACGACATCGGCCAGGACCGCGTCGATCCGCGCGTCGTCCGGGTTCGTCCTCGCCAGCTCCCACGGCCGCACACGCTCGAGCTGGGTGTTGGCGGCGCTGATCAACTCCCGGACGCGGCGCGCCGCGCGCCGCACGTCATACGCATCGATCGCGTCATCGAACTCGCGGTCGTCGGGACCGTCGAGCGGCGAAACGTCGGCGACCTGGCCCCCGCGCAGGCGGTGGACGAGGGCGACCGTGCGCGTCACGAGGTTGCCCAGCCCGTTCGCGAGATCTTCGTTCGCCCGCCGAACGAGCCGATCGAGCGTGAAGTCGGAATCGACACCAACCGGTGACTCACTGAGCAGCCACCAGCGCACCGCATCGGTGCCGAAGCGCTCGACGAGCTCGGCCGGTGCCACCCCGTTCCCGGCCGACTTCGAGATCTTCCTGCCGTCGACCGTCAGATAGTCGTGCACGAACAGCGCGGTCGGCAGTGGCAGCCCGGCCGACGCCAGGATCGCCGGCCAGTACAGGGCGTGGAAGCGGATGATGCCCTTGCCGATCACGTGGATCCGCTCATCGGCTCCGTGCCACCAGCGTGCGACGTCGTCATCGGGTCCGAGC
>Ga0190265_10003364_pt1 | contig 10912 bp, 8 predicted proteins | sample Popmic124T_FD_133135 | JGI IMG/M metagenome (GOLD analysis project Ga0190265, IMG submission 133135) | Populus adjacent soil microbial communities from riparian zone of Indian Creek, Utah, USA - 124 T | ecosystem: Environmental > Terrestrial > Soil > Riparian zone | place: USA: Utah | collected...
CGCCAAACCTTTCGCGAGCTCGCTCACGCTCGACAAACCTTTCGCGAGCTCGCTCACGCTCGACAAACCTTTCGCGAGCTCGCTCACGCTCGACAAACCTTTCGCGAGCTCGCTCACGCTCGCTCTGCCTCCTCGCCCATGAGCGCCTCGGAGCCGGCGAAGCGGATGTAGATGATCACCAGGGCGAGGATGATCGCCATGAGCACGAACGAGAGCGCCGCCGCCGACGGGTAGTCGGTGAGCACCAGGTACTGGCTCTGGATCACGTTGCCGATCATCGCCTGGTTCTGGGAGCCGAGGAACTCGGCGTTGATGTAGTCACCGGACGCGGGGATGAAGGTGAGCAGCACGCCGGCGACGATCCCCGGCCCGGTGAGCGGCAGCGTCACCTTGCGAAAGGCCGTCGTCGCCGACGAGTAGAGGTCCTTGGCCGCCTCGATCAGGCTCCGGTCGAGCCGCTCGAGGCTGGCGTAGATCGGCAGGATCATGAACGGGAGGAAGTTGTAGGTGAGCCCCGCGATCACCGATCCCGCGGTGTCGAGCACGCGGCCGTCGTCGGCGACCAGGCCGAACGTCTTCAGCGTGTCGACGACGAAGCTCTGGTCGGAGAGGATCGTCTGCCAGGCCAGCGTGCGGATCAGGTAGGTGGTGAAGAACGGGGCGATGACCGCGAACAGGAGCAGGTTCTTGTAGCGGCCCCCGCGGAAGGCGATCGCGTAGGCGAGCGGGTACGCGATCAGCAGCGCCAGCACCGTCGCCACGCCCGAGTAGAAGAACGAGCGCAGGAACTGGGTGTCGTAGGTCGAGAGCGCGTCGCTGAAGTTGCTGAAGTTCCAGGTGAACTCGTAGCCGGTGGTCGAGCTCCCCTCGTACAGGGAGATCCTCGCCATGAAATACATCGGCACGACGAAGAACAGCACCAGCCACAGCAGACCGGGTGCGAGCAGCCCGTAGGGGATCAGGCGACGGCGGGCGGAGCTCATCGGGCGGTGTCCACCCCCGGCTCGGCTCGCCGTCGCCCGCCGCGCATCAACCCGCGAGCACTGACTCGAACGCCTCGGTGACGGCCTCCTCGTCCTCCGGCGACACCTGAATCGTGCAGTCGGCGGTGAACTGCTCGTCGGGGAAGATCAGCTGGTTCTTCGCGAGGTCCGGGTCGCGCTCCTCGAAGATCTCCTTGACGCCGGCAACCGGGGTGATGTACTGGACGTACTCGGTGACGTCGGCCGCGACCTCGGGGTCGTAGACGTAGTCCATGAAGGCCAGCGCCGCCGCCGTGTTCGGGGCGCCGATCGGGATCAGCATGTTGTCGGTCCACAGCATGCAGCCCTCGTCGGGCATCCGCCACTCGATGTCCGGGTTGTCGGCCTGGAGCTGGACCGCGTCGCCCGACCAGCCGATCGCTGCGACGACGTCGCCGCGGGTCAGGTCATCGGCGTAGTCGTTGCCGGTGAAGTCGCGGATCTGCCCGGAGGCCGCCGCCTGCTCGATCTTGTCGATCGCGTCGAGCCAGTCCTGGTCGGTCGCCTCGGTCGGGTCGATCCCGTCGGCCTTCATCACCAGCGGCACCGAGTCGCGCATCTCGGAGAGGAAGGTGACCTTGCCCTTGTACTTGGGGTCGAACAGGTCGTTGACCGAGGTGATGTCGGGGGCGAGGTCCTTGCGGACGATGATCCCCGTCATCCCGCTCTGCCAGGGCACCGAGAAGTTGCGCTCCGGGTCGAACGACGGGCTCTGGAGGCTCGGGATCAGGTTCTCGGTGACGTTCGGGATCGCCGACTTGTCGAGGTTCAGGATGTAGCCGAGGTCGTACATCTTCGCCGCCATCCAGTCGGTCGGCATAATGATCGAGCGCCCGCCCGACTCGCCCTGCGCGAGCTGCGGCCGCAGCTTGCCGAAGAACTCGGTGTTGTCGTTGATGTCCTCGATGTACTTGGTCTCGACCCCGGTCTCCTGCTCGAAGTTGGGGACCGTCTGCTTGTCGATGTAGAGCGGCCAGTTGGAGATCGTCAGCTCACCCGAGGGATCGCCTCCCTCGGCGGTCTGCACCTCGGCGTCGCTGCTGCTGCCCCCCTCGAGCCCGCCGCCCTCGCTCCCGCACGCCGCGAGACCCAGCGTTCCCGCCAGCACCGCGATCCCCACCACAACGCGCCTCAACAGCGGCGCAGCTCCGCCTCGCCCTTCGGGCTCCGCGATCGCGGTCCACTTGGTCAACATCTGCTCAGTCGCCTCCTTGGCTTGGTTCGGGCGCCGGTGCCTCCGACTCCCTGACTACGTGGATGTGCTCCGGCGCCCACGACAGGCGCACCGGTACGCCCCCTCCCGGCAGCCGGCCACGCTCGGCCTCGTCCGCGTTCGGGACCAGGACCGTCATCGGGACGTCCCCTGCAAGCTTGACCACGATCTGGGTCGTGGTTCCCAGATAGACCGAGCTCTCGACGATCCCCTCGACGCTCGGCCAGCCCGGCGGCGCCGAGGCCTCGCGGGCATCGAGCCTGAGCTTCTCGGGGCGCACCACCGCGTGGCAGCGCTCGCCGGGCCCGAGCCCGCCGGTCGGCGCCTCGATCTCCACCCCGGCGTCGAGGCGCACGCGCGGACCGCCGCCGTTGGCCGCGACCACCTCGCCCGGCATCAGGTTGGAGACGCCGATGAACCCGGCGACGAAGGTCGTCTCGGGCCGCTCGTAGACGTCCTCGGGCGAGCCGCACTGCTCGATCCGGCCGCGGTTCATGACCGCGATCCGGTCCGACATCGTCAGCGCCTCCTCCTGATCGTGGGTGACGTAGATGAAGGTGATCCCGACCTCGCGCTGGATCCCCTTGAGCTCGACCTGCAGGCCCTTGCGCAGCTTCAGGTCGAGCGCGCCGAGCGGCTCGTCGAGCAACAGGACCTTCGGCAGGTTGACCAGCGCCCGCGCGAGCGCGACGCGCTGCTGCATCCCGCCGGAGAGCTGCGCCGGCTTCTGGTTCCCGCGCTCGGCGAGGCCGACCCGCTCGAGCTCGGCGCCGACGCGCTGCGAGATCTCGGCCTTGTCGAGCCCCTGGCGCTTGAGGCCGTAGCCGACGTTGTCGGAGACGGTCATGTGCGGGAACAGCGCGTAGCTTTGGAAGACGGTGTTCGTCGGCCGCTTGTGGGGCGGCAGGCCGGCGACGTCGGCGCCCTCGATCTGCACCCGGCCGTGCGTCGGCTGCTCGAACCCGGCGATCATCCGCAGGGTGGTGGTCTTGCCGCAGCCGGACGGGCCCAGCATCGTGAAGAACTCGCCCTGGCCGATCTCGAGGTCGATCGCGCGCACGGCGACGAAGTCGTCGAAGCGCTTGGTCACACCCTCCAGCCGCACGCTGGGCTCGCTCATCTCCATGCTCTCCTCACCACACAACCATCGTCCGCCGGGAACGCCGTTCAGGCTAAGTGCTCGGCTGGCGGAGGCGCAAGGGGCGAAAGCCCCAAAACGTCCAACGGCACTTATACAAGTGGGAGCAAGATCGCGCAAGAAGTTGAACCGAATCCCGGTTGTGTAGCGGCGCTGCGCCAGCTACCGTTGTACGGAATGTCGGGGACACTGGACCGGTCGTCCTAGCAGCGCAGGAGGAGAGAATGGCGACAACGGAGACGGCGATCAAGACCGCGGCGGGCACCGGCCTCCAGGAGGCCGCCAAGCGCCACCTGTGGATGCACTTCACCCGGATGGGCTCCTTCGCGGACTCCGAGGTGCCGGTGATCGTTCGCGGCGAGGGGCCCTACGTCTGGGACGAGCACGGCAACCGCTACCTCGACGGGCTCTCGGCGCTGTTTTGCGTCAACGCCGGCCACGGCCGCTCCGAGCTCGGGGAGGCGGCCGCCCGCCAGGTCTCGGAGCTCGACTTCTTCGTGCTCTGGAGCTACGCCCACCCGCGCGCGATCGAGCTCGCCGAGCGGATCGCGGCGCTGACCCCGGGCGACCTCAACCGCGTCTTCTTCACCTCCGGCGGCTCGGAGGCGGTCGAGTCGGCGATCAAGCTCGTGCGCGCCTATCACCAGCGCACCGGCAACCCGCGCAAGATCAAGTTCCTCAGCCGCGAGATCGCCTACCACGGGACCACCCTGGGGGCGCTGCAGGCGACCGGGATCCCGGCTTTGCGCACCGACTTCGAGCCGCTGGTCCCGGGCGGGATCAAGGCGCCGAACACCAACAGCTACCACTGGCCCGAGGGTCGCGACCCGCTCTGGGCCGCGGATCAGATCGAGGAGAAGATCCTCTTCGAGGACCCCGAGACGGTCGCCGCGGTGATCCTCGAGCCGCTGCAGAACGCCGGCGGCTGCATCACGCCGCAGGACGGCTACTTCCAGCGGGTGCGCGAGATCTGCGACCGCCACGACGTGCTGCTGGTCTCCGACGAGGTGATCTGCGCATTCGGACGCCTCGGCCACTACTTCGGCTGCGAGCGCTACGGCTATCAGCCCGACATCATCACCACCGCCAAGGCACTGACCTCCGCCTACGCCCCGATGGGAGCGATGATCGCCTCCGACAAGGTCTACGAGCCGTTCGCGACCGGCAAGGAGTCGTTCACGCACGGCTTCACCTTCGGCGGCCACCCGGTCGCCGCCGCGGTCGCGATGGCCAACCTCGATATCTACGAGCGCGAGGACCTCTGCGGCAACGTGCTGCGCAAGCAGGACGAGTTCCGGGCGATGCTCGACGGCCTGCGCGACATCCCGATCGTCGGCGACGTTCGCGGCGACGGCTACTTCCACGCGATCGAGCTGGTCCGCGACCAGGAGACGAAGGAGGGATTCACCGACGAGGAGTCCGAGTGGCTGCTGCGCGGCTATCTCTCCGGGGAGCTCTACCGCCGTGGCCTGATCTGCCGCGCCGACGATCGCGGCGACCCGGTGATCCAGCTGGCGCCGCCGCTGATCTGCGACACCGAGCAGTTCGACGAGATCCACGACGTGCTGCGGCCGGTGCTCACAGAGGCGTGGGAACAGGTCCAGACGCGCGGCTGAGCAGCGCGCCGGCCCGATGCTCACCGTCGCCTCATTGCTCGACGACTGCGGCCTCGAGTTCGCCGCGGCCGCGAAGCGCGGTGACAACCCGGTCCGCTGGGTCCACATCTCCGAGCACGCCGACCCGACCCCATGGCTCTCGGGCGGCGAGCTCTTGCTGACCACCGGCTACAACCTGCCGACGCAGGCCAAGCAGCGTCGCTACGTCGAGCTGCTCGCCGCCAACGGCCTCGCCGGGCTCGGGTTCGGCACCGGCTTCGACCACAAGCGGATGCCGAAGGCGATCCTCGACGCCGCGACCAAGCACGACCTGCCGCTGTTCGAGGTGCCGTACGAGATGCCGTTCATCGCGATCACCGAGCGGGCCGCCGCGCACCTGGTCAACGAGCAGTTCGGGGTGCTCGAGCGCGGGGCGCACGTGCACGAGCGGCTCGAGCGGCTCGTGATCGAGGGCCGCGGACTGAGCGAGATCCTCGCCTCCACCGGCTCCGCGATCGGCGGCACCGCGATCGTCCTCGATCGGTCGGGCCGCGAGCTGGCCCGCAGCGTCAACGGCTCGGAGCCCGATCCGAGCGCGATCAGCGAGCTCGCCGAAGCGATCGCGGGCCGCGCGCCGGACGCGCCGCCGGCCCCGTTCGCCCCCGAGCGCGCCGGCCTCGCCGATCGGGCGCTGGCGGTACCCGTCCCGGGTCGCCGTGGCGGCTCGCCGGTCGCCTGGCTCGCGGTGATCTCCGAGCGGGACCCGCTGGGCGACTTCGAGCGGCTCTGCACCCGCCAGGCGGCGATCGTCGTCGGGCTCGAGCTGATGCGCGAGCGGATCGTGCGCGAGACCGAGCGCCGGCTCGCCGGCGACCTGCTCGCCGACGCGCTCGGCGACCGGCTCGAGGCGGATGAGCTGCGCGGTCGGCTGCGCCCGTTCGGGATCGGCGGTGAGGCCGCGGTGCTCGTCTTCGACCTCGAGGACCCTTCCGCCGCCGAGGCGACGCTCGAGTCGGCGCTCGCCGAGGCCGGCGTCCCGGCGCTGGTCGCGACCAGCGCCGCATCCGGTCGCCCGCTGCTGTGCGCGGTGGTCGACGCGACCACCGCCGACCCGGTGGGCGCCGCGCGGCGCGCGCGGGAGGCGCTCACCGGCGGTCCCGGGCACAACGGGGTGCGCGCCGCCGCCAGCCGCCCGGCCGGGGTTGGCTCGCTGCGCCGCGCCTTCCACGAAGCGCGTTGCGCGCTCGAGGCGACGTCGCTCGCCGACGGCGAGGCGCCCGAGGTCGCCTCCCACCGTGACCTCGGCGCGTTTACGTTGCTGCTCGCGCTTCAGGACGACGACGCCCTGCGCCTGTACTCCGACGACCTGCTGGAGCCGATCGAGCACACCGAGGGGGAGTACGGCGGCGAGCTGCTGCGCTCGCTGGAGGCGTTCATCGACAACAACGGCAACTGGGAGCGGGCGGCGCGCCGGCTCTACTGCCACCGCCACACCCTGCGCTATCGGATCCGCAAGATCGAGGAGCTGACCGGACGCGATCTCGGCCGGGCGACCGACCGGATCGAGCTCTGGCTGGCGCTGCGGGCGCGGGAGCTGGTGAGATGAGACGAGAGGAGAGCCCCACGTGATCGTTGGAGTCCCGGCCGAGGTCAAGCCCGACGAGTACCGCGTCGCGATCACCCCGATCGGCGTCCGCGAGCTCACCGAGCACGGCCACGAGGTGCTGATCGAGGCGGGGGCCGGGGAGGGCTCGGCGATCTCGGACGCCGACTACGAGGCCCAGGGGGCACGGATGATCGCCGGCGCGGCCGGCGTCTTCGCCGAGTCGGAGATGATCCTCGGCGTCAAGGAGCCCCAGCCGCAGGAGGTCGGGATGCTGCGCTCCGGACAGACGCTGTTCACCTACCTCCACCTGGCCCCGGCGCCCGAGCTGACCAAGGGACTGTGCGATTCGGGCGCCACCTGCGTCGCCTACGAGACGGTCGAGGATCGCCTCGGGCGGCTGCCGCTGCTGGCGCCGATGTCCGAGGTGGCGGGCAAGATCGCCACCCAGGCGGGCGCGTTCATGCTCGAGCGCCCGCTCGGCGGTCGCGGGATCCTGCTCGGCGGCGTCCCCGGGGTGCCGGCCGGCAACGTGATGATCATCGGCGGCGGCGCCGTCGGCATGCACGCGGCCTTCGTCGCGATCGGGATGGAGGCCGACGTGTTCGTCTACGACGTCTCGTTGGACAAGCTCAGAGAGCTGGACGTCGCCTTCGGCGGGCGCGCCGCGACCGTGTTCAGCTCGACGCTCTCGATCGAGGAGCGCCTGCCCGACATGGACCTGGTGATCGGCGGCGTGCTCGTCCACGGTGCGCGCGCCCCGCACGTGATCACCCGCAAGCAGTTGGCGCTGATGAAGCCGCAGGCGGTACTGGTCGACGTCGCGATCGACCAGGGGGGCTGCTTCGAGACCTCACGCCCGACCACCCACGGCGACCCGACCTTCGAGGTCGACGGGATCATCCACTACTGCGTCACCAACATGCCCGGCGCGGTTCCGGTGACCTCGACCTATGCGCTCACCAACGCGACCCTGCCCTACGTGCTCGCGCTCGCCGACCTCGGGGTCACCGAGGCGTCGCGCCGCGATCCGGGGCTGAGGCTGGGGATCAACATCGCCGCCGGGAAGGTCACCCATCCGGCGGTGGCCGAGGGCGTCGGCATGGAGTACACGCCCCCCGACGCGGTGCTCGGCATCGGCGAGCCCGACTCCGACGTGCCCGGTTCGCGCGGCGCCGGGGCGACCGCCTCGCACGCGATCGCAAACGGAAGCTGAAACCGCAACACAAGTCAGGGAGAGGCAACACGGATGGCAACCATCACCGGCACCAGGATCCAGAACTTCATCGGCGGCGAGTTCGTCGATGCCGCCGAGACCGAGGACGTGATCAACCCCTCGACCGGCGAGGTGATCGCCCAGGCGCCCGTGTCGAGCGCCGAGGACGTCGACCGCGCCGTCGCCGCGGCGCGCAAGGCGTTCGAGACCTGGGGCTCGAGCACTCCGCGCTCGCGCTCGGAGATGCTGCTGAAGCTCGCCGATGCGATCCTCGAGCACGGCGACGAGTTCGCCGACATCGAGTCGGCCGACGCGGGCAAGCCGCGTCAGGCGTTCGTCGACGAGGAGCTCGAGATGTGCGCCGACAACCTGCGCTTCTTCGCCGGCGCCGCGCGCAACATGGAGGGCAAGGCCGCGAACGAGTACGTCGAGGGCTTCACCTCGATGACCCGGCGCGAGCCGGTCGGCGTCGCCGCCCAGATCACGCCGTGGAACTACCCGCTGATGATGGCGATGTGGAAGATCGGCCCGGCGTTCGCGGCCGGCTGCACCTCGGTGCTCAAGCCGGCCGAGAACACGCCGCTCTCGACCTTCAAGCTGGCCGAGATCGCGGCGGACATCTTCCCGCCCGGGGTGCTCAACGTGATCGGCGGCCACGGCGACCCGGCGGGGGCGGCGATGGTCACGCACGAGGGCGTCGACATGGTCTCGCTCACCGGCTCGCCCGGCACCGGCAAGTGGATCGCCAAGCACGCGGCGGACACGCTCAAGCGGGTCCACCTCGAGCTCGGCGGCAAGGCGCCGGTGATCATCTTCGACGACTACGACCCCGAGCTCGCACTCGAGTTCATCGCCGCGACGGCGCTGTTCAACGCCGGTCAGGACTGCACCGCGGCCACTCGCATCCTCGCCTCCGACAAGGTCTACGACGACGTCGTCTCGGGTCTCGCCGAGCAGGCGCAGGGCTACGTGATCGGCGACCTCGACGATCCGGAGACGACGCTCGGCCCGGTGATCTCCGAGGTCCAGCGCGACCGGGTCGGCGGGTTCATCGAGCGCAAGGCCGACCACGCCGAGGTCGTCACCGGCGGCAAGAACGCCGATCGGCCCGGCTTCTACTACGAGCCGACCGTGGTCGCCGGTCTCGAGCAGGACGACGAGATGATCCAGGACGAGATCTTCGGCCCGGTGATGACAGTCCAGCGCTTCGACGACGAGGCGAAGGCGATCGATTGGGCCAACGGCACCAAGTACGGCCTCGCCGCCTCGGTCTGGACCCGCGACGTCGGGCGCGCCTTCCGGGTCGCGAACGCGATCCGCTTCGGCGCGGTGTGGATCAACAACCACATCACGATGGCCTCCGAGATGCCCCACGGCGGCTTCAAGCAGTCCGGCTACGGCAAGGACATGTCGGCGTACTCGGTCGAGGACTACACCGTGGTCAAGCACGTGATGCTGAACCTCGAGACATGAGGCAGCGGCGCATGGCGTAGGCGGGGTACCTACGAGCAAGGGGGTGCGGGTCGGCGTTCACGCCGGCCCGCTTGCTGTTTCGCTGGAACTCAGTCGAGCGGGTGGGCGAGCTCGTCTGATCTCAGGCGTCCCGCGATCAGCGCCAGCGGCCCGACGATCGCGGGCACGAGCCCGGCGGCGATGAACACCGCGGTGATCCCGAAGGCCTCGCCCGCGGGCCCCGCGAGCGCCAGCGAGATCGGCAGCAGGCCGAGCGAGACGAACCAGTCGAGGCTGGAGACGCGCCCGCGCAGTTCGTCGGGGACGCGGCGCTGCAGCAGCGTGCCCCAGATCACGTCGCCGATGCCCGAGGTGACGCCGACGATCACCATCGCGACGATCATCGGCCAGAGCTCGTTGGCGAGCCCGAGCACCGCGACAGGCAGCGCGCCGATCCCCCAGACGAGCAGCATCACGGTCAGGTAGCGGCGCGGCATCCGGCCCCACGAGATCCCCAGCGCCCCCGCCGCGGCCCCGACGCCGAACGCGGTCAGCAGGACGCCGTACTCGGCGGCACCGCCCCCGAGTTGCTCGCGTACGGCGAACGGGGTGAGTATGTCGATCGGGCCGATCAGCGCGAGCACCGCGAGCATCGCGAACCCCAGGGTCGCCCAGAGCCACGAGGTGCGCCGGATGTACGCCGCGCCCTCGCGCATGTCGGCGAGCGCGGCGGCGAGGCCGGGGGCCTCGGCGGGGTCGCGCTCCGCGGTCCCGAGGACGCGGATCCGCGCCAGGAACGCGGCCGAGATCAGGAAGGTGGCGCCGTCGATCAGGATCGCCGCGCCGGGCGAGAGCAGGGCGACGAGAATCCCGCCGAGCGCCGGGCCGGCGGCGAACTCCGCCAGCGGCCGCAGCATCCCCTCGAGCCCGTTGGCGGCGAGCAGTTGGCTCTCGGGCACCAGCTTCGGCAGCAGGCCCGTGTAGGAGGGGAGGAAGAACCCCTCGGCCGAGCCGATCAGAAAGCCGGCGACGCCGAGTTGCCAGAGCTCGATCGAGCCGGTCACCGCCAGCGTGCCGGCGACGCCGACGACGCCCGCGCGGACCAGGTCGCTGACCAGCATCACGGTCCGCCTCGCCAGCCGGTCGGCGGCGATCCCGCCGACGAGCACGAACCCGATCAGGCCGACGCTGTAGGCGCCGGCGACGAGCGAGAGCGCCACCGGCCCGCCACCGAGCTCGATCACCTGAAACGCGATCGCGACCAGCCAGATCCCGTCGCCGGTGAGCGACACCGCGGTTGCGGCGAACAGCAGCCGGAACTCGCGGTTGCGCAGCGGTTGGATCGCGCCGGGGGTGGAGGCCATCGGGCCTCCGAGGCTAAGGCGCTAGGCGGAGGCGCCGAGCAGCAGGCCGAGCTGGCGCGATTGGGCGACCAGGGTGCCGTCGGGCGTCCACAGCTCGCCGTCCTCGTCGAAGAACCCGTCGCGGACGAGGCTCGATCGGAACCGCCCGAGCAGCAGCGAGTCGGCGAGCGGCAGCGGGGCGCGAAAGTGGACGGTGAGGTCGATCGTCGGCGCCGCGGCGAGCTCGGAGAGTCGCGGCCACGGCGCCGGAAACCAGGCATCGGCGAGCATCGCGATCGCCGGCGCGTCGAGCGGGCGGTGCTCGCGCAG
>Ga0190265_10003365_pt1 | contig 10911 bp, 5 predicted proteins | sample Popmic124T_FD_133135 | JGI IMG/M metagenome (GOLD analysis project Ga0190265, IMG submission 133135) | Populus adjacent soil microbial communities from riparian zone of Indian Creek, Utah, USA - 124 T | ecosystem: Environmental > Terrestrial > Soil > Riparian zone | place: USA: Utah | collected...
CTTCGGCTTTCGCGACGGTATCTCGCAGCCCTTGATCGAGGGCAGCGGAACCTCACGCTTCTCGTCCAGCCCGTCCGGTGCGAATGGCGCCATCAAGGCCGGCGAGTTTCTACTGGGATACGTCAACGAGTTCGGTCAGCGACCGCTCACGCCGATGCTGCCGAGCCGCTTCGACCCAGAGGGGCATCTGAGACTGGCCGGTCTCGGGGCCTTCGATACCAAGGACTTCGGTCGCAACGGCAGCTACCTCGTGGTGCGCCAGCTCGCGCAGGACGTCGCCGGCTTCCACGGCTACGCCGACGCGACGGCACGCGCGAATCCGCATCTCGGATCGCCCCGCGACATCGAAGCGCTGATGGTGGGACGGCGCCAGGATGGCACGCCGCTCGCGCGTTGCATTCACGGCCATTCGGCCGATCCGCTCGACAACGACTTCGACTACTGGCACGGGGACCGGCTCGCGACCGGCTGTCCGATCGGCGCGCACGTGCGGCGCTCGAACCCGCGCAACGCCTTGGCCGCGATCCCTCTCGGCGTATCGCCGGAACGAGCCCAGCAGCGCGCCAACTACCATCGCATCCTGAGGCGCGGCCGCGTGTATCGCCATGGCGACGAGCGGGGTGTCGTGTTTCTGTGTCTCCAGGCGAACATCGAGCGTCAGTTCGAGTTCGTGCAGCATACCTGGATCGGTAACGGCCAATTCTCCGGGCTCGACGGCGAGACGGATCCTCTGGTGGGCAACCCGAACGGCGGCGGCCGCTTCACCGTGCGTCGCGGCGCGCTCCCGCATCGCATCGACGGACTGGGGCGCTTCGTGACCGTGAAGGCCGCGGAGTACCTCTTCTTGCCAAGCCTCTCCGCACTGCGCTGCCTGACGGCGCTCCCCGCGCTCGACGGATAGGGAAGCGCTGCAAAAGCAACGTCGGTTGAGATGGCTGGCTTGCAAATCGCGCGCTCGGCCTGTTCCCGCGTCCAATCGGCATCCTCGCCGCTTGTTCTCGGCGCGCTTCTCTGGTCGCTCCTCGGGTACGGCGTGTTCGGATACGCGGCGTACCTGCTCGTCGACCGCCTTCTGAAGGGTCGCGCCCTCCGGATCCAGCTCGAGAAGCACCTGAAGAGCCAGGTGAAGTACCGCTCCGATCCTGGAAGCACCTGAGCGACTCCCCACCAGCCCGAGGCGATGGCAGGCGCCTCCTAGCCGGAGCCTACTGGACGATCACCCGATCGCTGAACAGCGAATGAACTATCCCTTCGTGCGTCGCTGCTTCAGCAACGCACGCTCCGAGATTGACACCGGTCACATCGTGGACAGCAGGCGCCGCGCGACCCGTCCGGTGCGCCGCAGCCAGAGCCAAGCGTGTTTCGCATTGTGGTTGATCAGCTGGACGAGCGCTGGCTGCTGGAGGTCGCGACCCTTGCGTAGACGAGCGTCACCCACTGACCCTGCGCGATCGACACGATCTCGTCGTCGCTGAGCTGGACGCAGACATCGATGCCGTTCGGTCAGCTCGCCGGACCATCGCAGCCAGGTGCCGGACGGGCGAGCGGAGTGACGGACCTCGCCCCTCCACTTCATGGCCACCCGTTCGGCGCATCGGTCTCGCGCGCTCTATTCGCTCGGACGGCACGCTCGACCTGATCTGACGGTCACTTGTCTTCCCTGATGGTCCGAAGCCTGATCGGCGATGTACTCTCCCGGTCGGGATCCTGAAGTCGCTTGCAGCTTCCGATGTAGCTGAACGGACTTCAGCGTAAAAGAGGGCATCATGGCGACCGCAGACCAGGTCAAAGCGCTCATTCGCAGCCACGCGGACGGCGACGACACGCGTTTTTATGCGATCGCGATGCAGGTCGCGGCACAAGCCGCGCGCAGCGGGCACGGCAGGTTCGCCCAGGAGCTTCGCGATCTGGTCGACCAGGTGAAGGCGCGCGCCAAGGCCGTCGAGCCTGCTCGCGGCGTCAAGCCGGTTCCGCTCGCACAGCCTCGGGGTGAGCTTGCCGGTCTGCTGACGGTCGGGTACCCGAGGACACGTGTCGCCGACATGGCACTCACCGAGGCGCTCCGAACGCGTCTCGAGCGCGTGCTCACGGAGCAGCGCGAGCGCGACCGCCTGCGCGAGCATGGCTTGTCGCCGATGAGAAGGCTGCTTCTTGTCGGCCCCCCCGGTACGGGGAAGACGATGACTGCCGCGGCTCTTGCAGGCGAACTTGGGCTACCTCTCTTCAGCATCCAGCTCGACGGTCTGATCACGAAGTACATGGGCGAGACGGCTGCGAAGCTGCGCGTGGTGTTCGATGCGATTCAATCGACCCGAGGTGTCTATCTCTTCGACGAGTTCGACGCTCTCGGATGCGAGCGTGGCAGCAAGAACGACGTCGGCGAGATTCGCCGCGTGCTCAACTCGTTTCTCCAGTTCCTGGAACAAGACGAGTCTGACAGTCTCGTGCTCGGTGCGACGAATCACGTTGGATTGCTCGACCGCGCTCTGTTTCGACGTTTCGATGCCGTGCTCGAGTACACATTGCCGAGCACGGATGTCGCCGCGCGTGTCATGCAAGCACGCCTCGGCGTGCTGAACACCTCCGCAATCGACTGGCACACCGCCGCGCGGGCCGCGGAGGGCCTGAGCCACGCAGAAATCGCGATGGCATGCGAGCAGGCCGCGAAAAACGCGATTCTTGCTCATTCCACATCGATTCATGACTCGGAGCTCGTGCTTGCGCTCGAGGAGCGACGTAGCACGCACGGGTAGCTCTTGCATAGGACAACCGCCGCGTGGCCGCCCCTCGGAATCGCAAACATATCATTGTTCCCGGACACCCCACGACCGAAGCCTATCGGCCACACGGCCGTGACATAGAAACCCCAAAACCACCCGCTCCGGAAAGTCGTCGAGATCACGGCAATGCGCTGAAGCAGGCTCTTCAGTCGGCTGTCCTCGAAGCACATCAGCGTCGCGACGCTGCCGCGATGCAGATTCATGGTGCGATACCAGGGATCTACGTGCAGTTCGAGAGCCGGCCGGGGGTCGCTCTCAAGGTCGAGTCGCTCGAGGACAAACGCCAGGGGATCGAGCTCGTTGCCGTTTCACGTACCGACGAGGCGGTTCCACAGCGAGTCGAGCGAGCGACGATATTCGTGCCTGAAGGCAAGGTGAAGCATTTCGTGACCCGCTTCGAGCGGTATGCGAAGACGGAGCCGAAGGCGAAAGGTGAGCGTCGTCACGAAGCAATGCTCGATCCTGTCGCGGTATTGCAGCTTGCGACGCTGCGTTCGTTGTGGATGGACTCGAGTGAGATCTATCCCGCCAACGATACTGTGATCTGGTGGGAGGTCTGGCTGCGGCGACACGACGGAAGCGAGCTTGCGCGGCTCATGGAGTTCACCGGGCTTGCGGGGCTCGATGTGGCGGCGCGCCGGCTCCAGTTCGACGATCGCATCATCACGCTGGTACGCGCTTCACCCGCACAGCTCGCAGCTTCGATCGATGTGCTCAACGATCTGGCCGAAGTGCGTCGCCCGAAGGAGACGGCAACCTTCTTCATCGACTTGGCTCCAGATGAGCAAGCTCAGTGGGTCGGTGAGCTGCTCCAGCGAACTACGACGGCGCCGGATGACTCGCCCGCCGTTTGTGTGCTCGACACGGGTGTGAACCGCGGGCATCCGCTGCTTTCGCCATCGCTCTCTGAAATCGATTGTCACACGTGTGACCCTGTGTGGGGCTCGCATGACCATGATCGTCATGGAACGGAGATGGCTGGCCTCGCGCTCTACGGCGATCTGACGTCGGTTCTCGAAGGCGCTCATCCTGTGCATCTGCGTCACCGGATCGAGTCGGTGAAAATCCTTCCGCCAAAAGGTCAGAACCCGCCTGAACTCTATGGTGCGATCACGGCCGAGGCTACCAGCAGAGTCGAAATCCAGGCGCCCGAGCGGCGGAGATGTTTCTCCATGGCGGTTGCTGCCGCCGACGAGCGTGATCGCGGAGAGCCCACGTCGTGGTCTGCCGCCGTCGATGCCCTCGCTGCAGGACGCGCGTTCGACTCCACGAGCCAGGGGCTTGTCTATCTCGACGCAACTGACGACGGCGCGCGGCGTCTCTTCGTGCTCTGCGCGGGGAACGTTCGCGTTGGCAATTTTCAGGTGGCGCACCTCGACGTCAGTGACACGGACGCTGTGCACGATCCCGGTCAGGCCTGGAACGCGCTGACTGTTGGCGCCTTCACCGACAAGGCACAGCTCACCGATCCCAAGTGGCAGAGCTGGGAGGCTGTCGCGCGCGCGGGCGATCTTTCTCCTTGGAGCACGACGAGCGTGCTGTTCTCCGACGTGTGGCCCATCAAGCCGGACGTTGTCTTCGAGGGAGGAAACGTCGTCAAGAACGCCGAAGGCGATGTGGATTTTCCGTGCGCAGATCTGTGTTCTGTGAACTACCAGCCAGCGCAGACGCTCTTCGCGCTCTGCTCGGGAACCAGCGCCGCGACAGCGCAGGCTGCTCGCATGGCGGCACTCATCTCGGCAGAGTATCCGACGCTCTGGCCGGAGACGATCCGAGCAATCGTCGTTCACTCGGCCGAGTGGACTGCGCAGATGCAGAATCGCCTTCGAGGAGCAGGCGGCAAGGGTGCTCGTGCTCGGCTCGTGCGGCGCTACGGCTTCGGCGTCCCTCGTCTCGAGCGCGCACTGCGAAGCGCGAGCGATGCCCTGACCCTCATTGCGCAGGATCGCATCCGTCCGTTCATGCCGAAAGAGAAGCATCCGAACGAGCGACAGATGGGCGACATCCACTTCTTCGAGCTGCCGTGGCCCCGCGAAGTTCTTCAGAGTCTTGGCGACACGCCGGTGCGTCTGCGCATCACTCTCTCGTACTTCATCGAGCCCAATCTGGGACGTCGCGGATGGAAGACGCGTCACCGCTATGCCTCGCATGGCCTGCGCTTCGATGTGAAGGGCCCGGCCGAGTCGATGGACGAGTTTCGGAAACGTCTCAACCAGCGCGATCTCGAAGAGAATGAAGCGAAGCCGTCGACCGGCGGAGACTCATCGGAGTGGTTCCTCGGCGAGCGCGCGCGCAATCGTGGCTCGATTCACTCGGACATCTTGCAGGGCTTTGCCGCCGACATTGCCGAGCGCGGAGTCGTGGCCGTGTATCCGGTGAGCGGCTGGTGGAAAGACCAGCCCAAGCGCGACCGAAGTCACAAGGGTGTCCGCTACGCTCTTGTTCTATCGATCGAGGCTCCTGGAGTGGAGACCGACATTTGGACTCCGGTCGCGCAGCAGGTCGGGGTTCCGGTCGAAGTCGCTGGATGACTGCACTCTAGCAGGGAAGCACGCACCGAGGGCTCCGATGAATCCGTACTGGCTTGTTGCCCTTTCACTGCCGTTGGATAGAGCCTTCACTCGCGCGCTTCCAGCCACTCGAGCCAGGACTCCATTCCCTCGCCGCTCCGCGCCGAGAGCGCCATCACGCGCAGGCCATCCGGTGCGGTTTGACACTCATGGGTGTCGCTTTCTTGCTGCAGCCGCATGGGACACAGATGGCACCACACCTCCGTGGACCGTGGTCGCATGGACGAGCACGACGCTGTTGACCGTTGGAATGATGATGGTCTTTCCCTTTGCAATGCGGATGATCCCAATACTTGCGCGAAGTGCTCCCGTCGATGGCTACTTTGGTGCCTTCTACCTCGTTTCTGGCATCGCGGTTGCCCTCGCGAACCTGCTTCTCGGTGCGCTGCTCGATCGAACCGGTGGAACGTCCACCCTCTTCTGGCTGATCCTGGCCTCAATCGGCGCAGCGTCAGCAATTGGTCTTGCTTTGCTATTTCGATTGCAGAACGAGGTACTTCCTCAGGACACCTAGCTCAGCGCGCCGCGGGCGCGGAGCTCGGCGAGGCCGGCGCTCGTGCGCTCCATGCGGCGCGCGAATCCGATCCGACACCACAGCGTGTCAGCGGCGCGCAGCTCGTCCGATGCTTGCTCGATCTCTCCGAGCGAGAGTGCCAAGGCGGCCAAGCCTTCGTGGCATTCCGCGATCAAGGGGCGCAGACCGTGTCGCTCTGCCCGCTCGAGTGCCGCTGCATAGGCTTGGCGCGCGCCCTCGGCGCGCGCCGCTCCCTGCGCCACGTGCACGTCTCCGCGCAGCTTGAGCGCATAGGCGTGATGCGCATTCTCGCCCGCCGCTTCGGTCTTCGACTCGAGCTGCAGTACGCGCTCGAGCGCTTGTTCGAGCGCGCCGCGCGCAAGGCAGGCCGACACCATGCCGTGCAGCAGATAGTTCCACGCATAGCCGCCCCCGCGGCGGTACGTCTCGCGCTCCAGAGCGCCCTCCAGCAGCACCGTCGCGTCGTCCACTCGTCCGCAGGCGACGAGCGCGCTGCCGAGTCGCCCCGCCAGCGCCGGATACATCGTGTGTACGTCGTGCGCGCGCGTGATCTCCATCGCGGTCTCGAGCACGCGCAGCGCTTCGCTCGGCTCGCCCGCGATCAAGTGCAGGAAGCCCAGCTCCTCGCGCACGATCGAGCGCGAGTACGGATGCTGCACCTCGTCGGCGATGCGGCAGCCTTCCTCGAGGAGCGCGCGCGCGCGTGCGATCTCTCCACGGTACGTGAGCGCGGAGCCCAGGAACGTCCGATACAAGACGCTGGGATAGCCGGCCCAGCCGAAGCGTCGCTTCTCGAGATCGCCCCCCAGCTGCTCGAGCATCTCGCCGTGGATCTCGATCGCTTCGTCGAAGTCGGCCCGCGCGTGGTGGACCAGCCCGACGGCGTAGCGCGCAGCCAGCGTGCGTGGCAGAGGGTCCCCGGACTCCGCGGTCGCGAGCGCGCGCTGCGCGGAGTCCAAGGCGCTGCTGTGCAAGCCCTTCATCCAGAACGCAACCGACAGCTGGCTGTGGATCGCCGCCAGCTTGCGCGAGTCCCCCAGCAGTTCTGCGATGTCGCGCGCTTCCCCCAGCAGCTCCAGGATCCGCTCGCGCTCGCCCAGGGGCAAGAGCGCGGCCATGGCGGTGAGACGCAGGTCCACGGCCAGGCGCTGCTGAGTCGCATCGTTCGGGAGATGGCGCAGACACTCGAGCCCGCGGTCGAGGGCCGCGACCGCGTCGCGGTTCGCCGAGCGCTCCGCCGCGCGCTTGCACACGAGCAGGTGGAAGCTGGCCGACTTCTCCCAGAGCTCGCCACGATAGCTGTGCTCGGCGAGGCGCTCGAGATGCTCACCGAGACGATCTCGGTACAGCTCTTCCAGAACACCCACGGTGCGGGCATGCAGCCGCCGCCTGAGCGTCCGCAGCATTCCGCCGTACACCACGTCGAGGATCAAGGCGTGCTTGAAGCGATACGTCGCGCTGGGAAAGATCTGGGCCGCATACAGGATGTCGACCTCCAGCAAGGCGGACAAACGCTGCTGGAATGCCGTCGCCGGCAGACCGCTGACCGCGAGCAGGAGCTCCCAGGAGATGTCCCCGCCGATGACGGCCGCGGCCTGGAGCAGCTCCTTGAGCTCGATCGTCAGTCGGTCGATCCGCGCCGCGATCACCGACTCGACGGTCGCCGGAACGCGGATCTCGGTCCGCGTGTCCTGCACGCGGTACTCTCCCGGCCGACCGATCAAGACTCCCGCTTCCGCGAGCGCCCGAACGCTTTCCTCGATGAAGAAGGGATTGCCGTAGGTGCGTTCCGCCAGAGACCGGCGCAGCGGGGCGACGGTGGTGTCGTTCCCGAGAAGCTCTCCGAGCAGCGACTCGGTCCCGCTCTGCGGCAGCGGACGCAGCGCGATGCAGCGCACATGCGGCAAGCCGCGCCAGCGGTGGCGGAACTCGGCGCGATGCGTGAGCAGCAGCAACAGCGGAGCCTTGGGCGGGCTCTCGACCAGTGTGCCGAGAAAGGCGAGCGACTCTTCGTCGAACCAGTGAAGGTCTTCCCAGACGACGACCAGCCCGCGGTCATCCGAGAGCTGGATCAGCAAGCGCGTCAGCGCTTGGAACGTGCGCTGGCGGCGTTGCTCCGGGTCGAGCTCGCGCCAGGCGGGATCGCTCACGGCGAGACCGAGCAAGGTCTGCAGCGGAGCATGGACGCGATCGAGCTCCCGCTCGAGCTCGTGCTTGGACAAGCAGGTCCGCAGCTTCTGCTCCATGTCCTCGGGTCGATCGCTCTCTTCGATCTCGAGCGCCGAACGGAGCAGATTCGACAATACACCGTAGGGTGTATTCCGGCCGTAGGAGACGGCGCCGGCCTCGAGCACCCGACTGTCGTGGTGCAGGCCCACACGCACGAACTCGAAGCACAGCCGCGACTTTCCCACGCCGGGCTCGCCTTCGATCAAGACCACGCGCGCTGCGGTGGCGAGCGCCTCGCGCCATGAACGGCCCAGGCTGCGCAGTCCTCTTCGTCCCACCAGCGGACTGAGCTCGCGTGAGCGCATGACCTGAAAGCGGGACTGCGCGACCGCGCCGAGAAGCTCGTAGACCTCGATCGGGCCGCGTGCGCCCTTGACCTGCATCGGGCCCAACGCCCGCGCCTCGACGGCGCCCTGCGTCAGAGCGAAGGTGCGCTCCGTCAGGCGAATCGTGCTCGGGCTCGCCGTCTGCTCCATGCGTGCCGCCATGTGCGTGGTCGCGCCGACGGCGCGGTAGTCCAGCGACAGATCGTTACCGATCGCGCGGATCACCACCTCGCCGGAGTGGAGACCGACTCGGACCTCGGGCGCGGCCGACGGACCGAGCTGCGCGCTCGGCTCGGCACGACGCTGGATCGTCTCGCGCATCGCGAGCGCGGCATAGCAAGCGCGCACGGCATGGTCCTCGTGCGCGATCGGCGCGCCGAAGAGGGCCATGATGCCGTCGCCCAGAACCTGGTTCACCGTGCCCTCGTAGCGGTGAACGGCATCGATCATCTTCTGGAGCACCGTATCGAGCAGGATCTGCGCGTGCTCGGCATCGCGGCCGTCGATCATCTCGAACGATCCTCGGATGTCGGCGAACATCACCGTGACCTGCTTGCGTTCGCCCTCCATCGCGGCGCGCGAGCGCAAGATGCGCTCGGCGAGATGCTTGGGCGTGTAGGCTCCGACCGTCGCGAACGGCGACGCCAGCGACTTCGGCAGCGCGCCGAAGTGCCGCCCACACCCCCCGCAGAAGTGGACGCGCTGCAGATTGCGGAAGCCGCAATCTCGGCAGTAAAGACCCAGCTCGCGACCACAGGCATCACAGCGAAGATCACCCGCTGAATGGGGCTTTCCGCAACCGCCACACTCCATCGCGCAGTCCTATGGCCTCGCTTCTCGAGTGATCGCGCGCCGAGGCCAGTGCGGTGCAACCGAATGGCGCGGTCGAATGGAACCTGGAATCACTGCGGCGTTCCGGCATCGGTTGCGCGGGGGATTCGCCGCGAACGGAGGTTACCGAACGATCTGATTCTCCGCCGAAGCAGGTGCGATGTCGACACCGCAATCGGCGATAGAAATTCCTGACGGCGTTCGCCTGGAATCGTAGAGTCGCATAGAGATTGGAGCAGACGACATGACTCTGGATCCCGATCGAGATGGCGAGAGCGGGCGCTGGCAGCCGAGCGACGAGCCTACGGCCCGTGTCGAGGCCCACGCGGTGAACATCATCGCGGAGCTCAAGGCGCTGCCGGATGATGGCTCGGCTTCCGGCACCTGGCTCACGGGAGCGCCCGAAGACTTCGCGGCACTGAAGCGGAGCTTGGATGCGCGCTTGCCCTATGCCGCGGGCGAGCTCGCGGGTCTGGGCGGCTACGAAGAATCACTGCGGTTGCTGCTGGAAAAGCTGCGCAATCGGCTCGAGACGGGACACAGCTACCTCGCGTCGGTCGATACGCTCCACTCGCTCTCGTTGTCCGTCGACACCTCGCGCTTCGTGATGAGCGCTGTCATTGACACCAGTCTCGACACCTACCTCGACACCACGCTCGCCAAGTTCGGGCCCTTGATCGACCTGGTCTGGCGACACTGTGTGGGATACCCCGGAGCGAATCCCGACGGCACGTACGACGCCGACAGCCGCACTCGCTTCAGAGCCTGGATCGCAGGAGTGCTCGTCGACCCCGCGGCGAAGTCGAGCCTGCTCTACGTTCGCAGATCGAACCTCCGCTCCCCGGCCATGGCTCGCGCGTAGCGCGCACCTCGCAGCTGGAGGAGCACGTGACTCCGCGCGCGAGATGAAGCCCGTGGCCTGGCCATGCGGCAAGCCACGGGCTTCTTTGTTTCATGCGATCTACGGAGCGGCCGAGGCAGCGGGCGGCGCCATGCCGGGGCTGCCCCGCGTTCATGCGCTCGAACACGCCGCGGGCCGTCGAGTTGCTCGGACCGATGGCAAGACCGGCCGAATTCCCGTGCTCAGCGCCGCCGAGGCCAAGCAGCTGCTCGAGTACACCGGCCCGCACAATAGAGCGAAGCCCGAAGGGATTAGGACTGCTCGGTGGGGCGGGATTGAAAAGGCTGACCGACTGGATGGAGGTCTAACCATCGCGTTGATGAGGGATCGAACCCACGGCTTTGGTGCGCAACAATGCCCGAGACCGGCAGATATGCATGCGTTGATTCGACTTCGGAGCGTATTCGTCTGCCGTTCAGCGCAGCCTAACGTCCGGTTGCTATGCTGCACCGAATCCGCCGAATAGGATGTTAGACCGCGCAAGAGGTAGTCAGCGACTTGGAATTCTGGTTCGAATTCGGAAGCACCTATTCCTATCCATCCGCGCTGCGGCTTGAGGAAGCGGCCCACGCATCAGGTGTGGACCTCAAATGGCGGCCATTTCTGCTTGGACCAATCTTCAAGGAGCAAGGGTGGAATGACTCACCCTTCAATATCTATCCTGAAAAGGGTCGCTACATGTGGAGAGATCTCGAAAGAGTCTGTGCAGAGCTGCAATTCCCACTGCGTCGGCCCTCGA
>Ga0190265_10003366_pt1 | contig 10911 bp, 10 predicted proteins | sample Popmic124T_FD_133135 | JGI IMG/M metagenome (GOLD analysis project Ga0190265, IMG submission 133135) | Populus adjacent soil microbial communities from riparian zone of Indian Creek, Utah, USA - 124 T | ecosystem: Environmental > Terrestrial > Soil > Riparian zone | place: USA: Utah | collected...
GCTCCTGATTGGCGTCGTGATCGGCTTGTCGGGGCTGGCGCGGGCATTGCTGAATGACACTGTGCTGGTCTTGCTCACCATGCCTGCCTTCGTGTGGGCGTTTCTCACCACGATGTGGTTCGGCATCTCATGGCGGGCGCCGGTGTTGACCGTGGCGTTCACCGCATTTCCCTTCGTGGCCATCAACGTGGCTCAGGGGGCGCGGGCGATCACCCCTGAGCTGAAGAACATGTCGGCGGCCTTCGAGGTGCGCCGGTGGAAGCAGTTCCGCCATCTCATCGTGCCCGCGGTGGCGGGATACATCTTTGCCGGCCTTCGCTTCGCGATCATCGTCTCCTGGAACGGGATCCTCTTGTCTGAGTGGTTCAGCGGTCAGGCGGGGGTCGGGTTCCGCACCCGCTACTGGTTCGATGCGAACCGGTATCGGGGCTTCGTGGGATGGGTCATCGTGTTCATCGTGTTCATCGTGGTCCTCGATCGTGTTGTCCTGAATCGGCTGCAGGCATTGGCATTTCGATGGCGGGACCCGGTCGACGTCGAGGTCGACCTCTCCCAAAAGGCGCAGCTAGGAGTATGAAATGGCTCGTGTAGACATCCAGCGACTCAGCAAGTACTTCCCGCCGCCCGTGAAGGGCGGTGATCCCGTCACCGCGATCGGTGACATCACACTCGAGGTCGAGGGCAACGTGTTCGTGTCCATTGTCGGGCCCTCGGGTTGTGGCAAGAGCACGCTGCTCAACATCCTCTCCGGCGTGGAGACCCCGACCAGTGGCACCGTCTCGGTCACGGAGAACGGCCGGCCGGCGCGTCTCGGGTATGTGTTCCAGGACGCCCGCCTTCTTCCATGGCGAACGGTGATGGACAACATGCTCTACGTCCGTGACGACGAGGGTGAGGAAAAGGCGACCCGATATCTGGAGATGGTCGGCCTGAGCCACACCCATGACATGTTCCCCGGTCAGCTATCGGGAGGAATGCAGCAACGGGTCGGGATCGCCCGGGCCTTCTCGGTGGAGCCCGATCTGTTGCTGATGGACGAGCCCTTCAGCCATCTCGACGCCATCACGGCGCGCTCCCTCCGCGATCACCTCCAGGAGTTGTGGACGGTAACTCGCAAGACGGTTCTCTTCGTCACTCACGATGTGGTCGAGGCGGTCCAGCTCTCGGACCGGATCATTGTCCTTGCCCCCGGCGGGCGGATCTTTGACGACATCAGAGTCGATCTGCCTCACCCCCGGCGCGCCGCCGACCCCAAGGTGGCCACCCAGCAGGCCGAGATACTGGGTCGTTTCGAAGAGATGTAACTACCGGCGTCTCCGACGACGGTCTGCCCCATAAGGAGTCAGTCCTCGACGAGGGCCACCGCCCGGGTGGGCCCACCGTGGGCCCCGACCACCTTCAATGGGAATCCGACAAAGGTGAATCGTCTGCCCACAACCTCGGTGAGGACCAGGTTCTCGTAGTGAGTCTTCTTCTCATGACGGCACATCAGATGCACCGGGTAAGTGGTTGAGATCGGGTTGTCAGGCGTAGGTGAGTCCACCCCAAAGGTGGTGATCTGCTTGTCGAGGATCCACTGGCACGCCGCCTCCCCGAGACCGGGAAAGGTCGTCAGATATTCCTTCTGGTCGTGATAGCGGTCATAGGTGGCGGTGTAGAAAAAGCAATGATCACCAGGCTCGATGCTCAAACCGGTTGCCTCGAGGGCCGAATCGAGGTCGTCTGGGGTGATGTCGGTCTGAGGCGACACGTCTGAGACATCGAGACAAACCGCAGGGCCGTAGAACAGTGACAGGTCCATCTGGTCGATAGTCAAGGCGTTCGGGTCCGGGTCGAGATGGCTGAAGGAGTCGACGTGGGTCGGGCCGTTGTCGTTGAGCATGAAGCCGAGAGTCTGAAACGAGAAGTCGGACGTGAACCTGGGCGCTGTTTCCTCATGGGTGACATGTTGGAAGGTCACCGTCTTCAGATGCCCGGGGTAGACCTTCATTCCCTCGAAGATGGGCTGGGATAGGTCGATTAGTCGTGTCATGTCTCCTCCTGGATTCGCTCAATACATCACCACACCGGAGTTGACGTTGATGTCGGCTCCGGTGATGCCACGCGCTGCCTCCGAGGCGAGAAAAACCGCGGCTTTGGCGACGTCGACCGGATCGGTCAAACGCCCCAACGCCGCTTCACCCTCGAACTCTCTCCTTACCTCGTCGACCTCGATTCCCCGAGCCTCGGATTGCGCCTTCATCGCCCAATCGATACGCGGCCCTGTCACGAATCCGGGAGAGATGAGATTCACCCTGATCCCTTCGGCCCCGGCCTCGACAGCGAGGGTCCTGGTCAAGCCGATCAATGCCGTCTTGGTTGTGGTGTACGCCGACCGCCCGAACAAAGGCCGTTTGCCGCTGATCGAGCCGACGATGATCACCGACCCCGATTGGTGGAGGATCATCACCGGCAGCACCACCCGGGTCACCCGGAACACACCGAAGACGTTGACCTCGAAGGTCGCCTCCCAATCACTGGGATCGACTTCCCAGAGTCTCCCGCTCGGCCCTCCAACCCCGCTGTTGTTGACCAGGACATCGATCCGGCCATGCTCTCGCGCCACCGAGCCCACCATCTCTTCCACCGAGGGCTCCGAGGTGATGTCGGTTTCCACCACCATGGGACGGCCACCCGCCTTCTCGACCATGGCTGCGGTTTCTTGAAGACCGTCGACATTGCGCGCGGCCAGGACGACGACGTCTCCGGCCCTGGCCATCTCCACGGCAATCACCCTCCCGATGCCCTGGCTGGCCCCGGTGACGATCGTTACCCGCGGCTCAGCCATCGACGCCCTCGAGCACGTCAGGGAAGAACTCGGGGTTGAGGCGAAGCCTGGCGCTGATGGCGTGACCCTCCATCAATTCGGCATCGGCAACCACCGCTGCCGGCTCGGCAACCTGTCGCGAGCCCTGAGCGTCGCAACGCTGCGTGGTCACCGTTTTCAGGAACTTGCCGACCCACAGACCGCCGGTGTATCGGGCGGCACCCCGCGTCGGCAAGGTGTGATTGGTCCCGATCGCCTTGTCCGAATATGCGACCGTGGCATGGGTCCCGATGAACAGACTTCCGTAGTTGGACAGACGAGCCACGAACCAATCCGGATCCCTGGTCTGAATCTCGAGATGCTCCGGCGCGATCTCATCGGCCACCCGCCGCAATTCCTCGTCGTCATCGCAGAGGATGACCGTCCCGAAGTCACGCCAGGCGGCGCCGGCAATATCGGCAGTAGGCCATCTTTCCAACCACCAGTCGACCTCCTTGATGGTGGCCAGCCCCAGCGCCTCGTCCGTTGTGGCCAGGATCGCGGGCGACGTAGGCCCGTGCTCCGCCTGTCCCAGAAGGTCACAGGCAACGATCGAGGGGTCGGCACTCTCGTCGGCGATGATCATGATCTCGGTAGGCCCCGCCAGCAGGTCGATCCCCACTTTTCCGAACAGTTGACGCTTGGCCTCGGCCACATAAGCGTTGCCCGGGCCGACAATCATGTCCACCGGATCAGAATCTTCGAGCCCGAACGCCATGCCAGCCAGGGCTTGGACACCTCCGACGCAGAAGATCTCATCGGCCCCGCACTCGGCCATCGCCCACAGCTGGGGACGATGCATTCCGCGCTCGTCCCGCGGTGGGGCTGCCGCGATGACCCTGGGCACTTCGGCCACCTTCGCAGTGGCCACGGTCATCACCGCCGAGGCGATCAGGGGATAACGCCCACCCGGTGAATAGGCACCCACCGAGCCGACCGGGATGTGCCGCTGTCCGAGAATGACACCGGGCAAGGTCTCGGTCTCGAAGTCGACCAGTGTCTCCCTCTGGAGACGGGCGAAGTTCGTCACCTGGTCGATGAGAAAGCGGGCACTCTCCTCGACCGCGGGTTTCATTTCCTGATAGGCGGTCTCGATCTCAGTCGGGCTGACCCGGAACGAAGGTGGATCCCACCCATCGAGCCGGATCGAATGCCGTCGCACCGCGGGAGTGCCTTCCCGTTCCACCTCGGAGATGATCTGTGACACGGTTTCGGTCACCTCTCGTGTCACCTCATCCGGCGTCGGTTGCGGCTCCTTCAGATAGTGCACGGTGAGTGGGTCACGGGGTTGCGGATTCTATATCTTGCAGGATGACCCCCGCCCGGGCTCACGGCCTCGTTTCGGCCCTCCTGGGATCAGTTACCAGGTTCCCAGAGCCCGAATTTCCAAGTCGGGTCGCCGGGACGCATCGTTCCATCAAACTGACTTGCGGCCCCCATGGCTCGGGTCCTGGCCAGTGCACTGTGCGCCAGGGCAAGCTGGGTTGGCTCCCAAGTGGCGAGCGCCTTCTTCACGTCACCGTCTTGATCCTCGAGTGCATCGCGCAGCGCCCAGGCGTCGGCACAAGCTTTGGCCTGGCCTGCGGCGATGTGTGGTCGGAGGGTGGTTGCCGCATCGCCGATCAGGCACACCCTGTCAAAAGCCATTCGCGGGCTCTCCAGGTCGAACACGGCCTGGATCAGTGGGTGGTCGCAGCCGTTCACTACCTCGAGCAAAGTTGGTGCCAGCACCTGTTCGGCAGTCGCCCGCATCTCCAAGAGGTGATGATCACGCACCAGACCTGGGGGCATCGTGCCGGCTCGTTGCTCGCCGTCCTTGCCCATCATCAGATCCTCAAAGGCCCTGCCGCGGGGGTAGTTGCGGTACCAAACGAAGTTGATGATCCGGTGCGGATGCTCGGTGCGACCCATGGCGTCCGGGATGGCATAGGCGAGGATGTGCCCGTCGGGCAGCACCTGATAGACCATCGCGTCCTGGAGGTCTTCTCGCGCCCTGTCGGAGAGATCGACTTCGGGAGTGACGCCACGCCACGCCACATAGCCGGCATATTGCGGCCGGACTTCGGGCAGCAGGAGGGAGCGGCCGGTCGAGGAGAAGCCATCGGCGAAAATCAACAAGTCGCCCTCGGCGGTTGAGTCATCGGCGAACCGAGCAGTGACCGACTCTCCATGCTGCTCGAAGCCAACGACCTCATGGTCGAAGTGATAGTGGTCCCGTCCAAAGTCCTCCAGAAGGGCGCGGTACATGGTGCTCCAACCACTGAAATGAAAACGGTCCGGATCTGAGCTGATCACCGCCCCATGCCGGTCGAGATACGTCCAGTGGGTCAGTTCCAGGCTGACTCTCTTGTTCGCGGACTTCTCGAGAAAGTACTTCTCAGCAATTGGCAGGACCACGATCCCAGCCCCTCGATCTTCGAGTGCGGTTCCGGCCCGTTCGTAGACATCGACCTCACATCCGAGGCCACGGAGCAAGACCGCAGCGGTCAGCCCGCCCACGGATCCCCCCGCTATCAGCACCCGCGGCCAGGTCATCGACCTCGAGCCGCTCCGCAGTCGGCAAGGTGCCTTCCACCGCGATTGACCTGGGTCGTCATCAGAACAGGCTCTTGGTCCCGCCACCGTCGACTGAGATCGCAGTCCCCTGAATGTGACGGGAACGGGGCAGGCAAAGGAACACCGCCAGCTCCGCCACGTCTTCGGTGGTGCCCAAACGCCGGATGCCCTGGCGTTGGATGGTCGCGGCGAGAACCTCGTCAGGAGTGCGTCCTTCTTGAGCGGCCTGTGCGGCCATCATCTCGTCCAACCTTTCGGTTTGGATCTGGCCCGGGTGAATCATGTTGACGTTCACGTCGTCGACCAGGCCCAGACCGGCCAGAGCCTTGCCGAAGTTGGCCAGGGCGGCATTGACTGATCCGCCTATGGCGAAATTCGGATTCGGGGTGCGCGCCATCCCTCCGATGATGTGGACCACCGAGCCATGACTCTCGACGAGATGCGGCCAGAACAGACGGGATAGCCGGACTGCCCCGAAGAACTTGAGGTCGAAGCCCGACTGCCAGATGTCGTCGGAGAGCTCGAGAAACGGTCCGCTCTTGGTGGCTCCGGCACAGTTGACCAGGATGTCGATGTGGTCGAACGCGCTGACAGCCTCCTTGTGAAGGGTCTCGCACCCCTCGACGGTGGAGAGGTCGGCGGCGACGGCAACCGCCCGACGGCTGGTGGCCTCCGAGATCGCCTTGGCCGCCAACTCGAGTGTCTCCGCGGTCCTGGCCGAGATCACGACGTCGGCTCCCTCCTCGGCGAGCCGTCCCGCGATCGCCTTGCCGATGCCTCGACTCCCGCCGGTGACTACCGCGACCTTGCCTTCCAGTTCCACACGACCTCCGTCTTGAATGTCCCGGGACGATACCTGGAGACCTGACCGCCAGAACCGGACGGAATTCAGGTGAAGAAGTCCGGATAACCGTGCGGTTCCACGGATTCCCGGAACGAGGCGACCAACTCCTCGAGACTCATCTCATCGGGCACCGACACTGACCTCGCGAATTGCCACAAGAGGAATGGGTTGACCCCCATCGCATACAGAGAGCCGTAGTCGCGGCGCTCGATTGCATGCCGCTCCTCACCGCTCAGCTCTCCTCCCTTCGGGTATGGCGGGACCGGGCTTCGGGAGCTCGCCTCCCAACCCTCGAGAAACCGGCCGGTGTTGGACTTGAAGCGCTCGAGGGCCTCGTCGGAGCTGTCGACCTCCCACATCAGCTTGTTGAGCAGATACCGGCTCATCGGACCTCCCAGAGACGGGCGAGGGTACCTGCGGGCTGGCCCACATTCCCCGATTCGGTGGCAACACGAGAAACAGGTGGATGGGGCAGTAACCTTGGTCTGACTTGGCCGGCACCGTGTCGCCGTCGGCGGCCGCTTTACCCGGTCTAGGAAGGAGCCCGCGATGCTCATCGTGGGAATCGCCCTCAGTGCAACCGTCATGATCGGTCTGCACCAGCTGCGACGGAGTCTTGCCACTCGCTCCCCTCGCCCGACAGCCCGCCGTATAGGCGTGAGCCTCATCGCGTTCGTGATGGCGGCAGCGTCTCTACTCATTGTTGAAGACACCGCAAACGCGGCCATAGTCCCCACCGTCCCTTTGGGGACAGCAGCCAACTTTTCGGTGTTGGGAGCCGAAACGGTGACCAATACCGGAGACACCGTCCTCGCGGGCAGTGTCGGGGTATCGCCCGGACCCGACATCGTCGGGTTCCCGCCAGGAATAGTGCAACCACCGGGGACGATCGAGGAAACCACCCCTGCGGCGGCAGACGCCCAGGCGGACTCGACGACCGCCTACTTGAATGCCCTCGGCCGGCCCATCAACGCCACCACCACCAACGACCTCAGCGGTCTCACCTTGGTCGGAGGCGTGTTCGAAGCACCGAGTCAGGGGCCGCTGAGCTTGACCGGGACGCTGACGCTCGACGGGGAAGGGGATCCGAACTCGGTATTCATCTTCCAAACCGACTCGACCTTGATCACAGGGTCGGGAAGCGTCGTCTCGCTTATCAACGGGGCACAGGAATGCAACGTCTTCTGGCAAGTCGGCAGCTCGGCGACGCTCGGGTCCGGGTCGACCTTTGTCGGGAACATCCTCGCTCTGACGACGATCAGTCTGGAGGCCAACGTCACGGTTCACGGTCGGGCCCTCGCCCAGACCGGCGAGGTGACCTTGATCGACGACACCTTCACCCAGCCGCTCTGTGATCTGGCTACGCCGACTACCACCACAACCACCGCAGAGGGCGGTGCCACCACCACCACCTCCGGAGGAGGCGGCGGGACCGGCACCACCGCCCCTCTCACCGAGCTACCAACCACAGGTTCCTCGGCGGGATCCGCGCTCATTGTCGCGGTCATAGCCCTCACCCTCGGTGCAGGTGCCCTCCGTCTGAGTCGGGCATTCAAAAGGTGATGCCAACATCAGCTAGGTGACGATCGGCGCCCTCTTGGCATCTCCCAGTAGAAGAACGGGAGGGCTCCGAATCGGGTGGTAGTGCCTTCGGCAAAGACGGCCGGCGCCCCTTCGACGAGGGCGAGGCAGCTGATGAAGTTGAGAAACTGGTAGCTCTCGTTTCCGGCCTTGGTCAGGCGGTCGAAGCTGGTGGTTGCAATCGCTTCCGTCAGGCTCCCGTCGGCCATCCAGCCGACTGCTAGCTGGTCGAAGTCGGGGTCGGGGCTGGCTCCCAGGAACTGGCGGGGGCCGCCCAGCTCATGGGCGAGATGTCCACTGCCAATCACCAGGACCCGCCGGTCGTCGCCCGAAGCCCGAATCGCCTCGCCCAGATACATGCCCAATGCGGCGAATCGAGCCGCGGTGGGAATCGGTGGAGCGTTGCAGTTGGTGAACACCGGGACCACCGGGATGTCGAGCTTTGGGATCAGCAGCAACAGAGGGACGAGGAACGAGTGGTCGAGCCAGGGCTCGTCACTGAAGGCGAACTCGATGCCGGGTGTCAGATCCCGCCCTCCCAACAGGTAGGCCGCCAACTCGGGGTCGCCCATCACCTGCGTTGGGCTGAGACCGAACTGGCGGATCTCGTTGGGGAAGCCGGCTCGCATGATGGGCGCCTTGCCGATCATGAAGGCGGGCATGGTCGCCGTCATCAGCATGTGGAAATGGTCGGAGGCGACGAGAACGATCACGTCGGGGGCCAGATCGGAGACTATTGATCGGAAGCGCCCAAAATTGTCGGCAACCCGGACCAGGTCGTCAGGGAGGGGGCCTTGAAGGCGTGCCCACATCAGCGGATTGTGGGTGACCCCGAGGACGCCGATCAGGTCAGCCACGACTACATACCGACATTGGCGGCGACGCTAGCCGCAGGCCGGAGCCTGATCCCTCGTCGTTAGCATCGCCCGGTGCCCACCACGATCCAGGCGGTTGAAGCAACCGCGTTGCACTTCCCCCTGTCCAAACCGATCGCCAGCGCCCTCGGTACCTACACCCATGTCGACGCCACCGCAGTCAGGATCCACACCGATGATGGATTGACCGGGTTCGGGATCTCGGCAGGCCTCGGCGGGTCAGCGAGTGCGTCGATGGTGCCCTATATCGAGGCCGAGTTGGCACCACTTGCGGTGGGTCAGGATGCCCTCGCCCCCGAGGCCGTTTGGCATCGACTCTGGACCCCGAACAAGCCCAGAATGCGGGCCGGGCTCGGGGTGTGGTCGCTTTCCGCCATCGACGTCGCGTGCTGGGATCTGGTCGGAAAAGCGGCAGGTCTTCCCCTGCATCGTCTGCTTGGCGGCTTCCGCCAGGAGGTGCCGGTATACGGGAGTGGTGGTTGGCACACCTTGAGCGACGACGAGTTGATCGCCGAGTGCCGTGCCTTCGCTGCCCAGGGCATCACGGCCTACAAATACAAGACCGGCACAGCCAGAGACGAGGAGCGCACCGCGCTGCTGCGACGTGAGATGGGCGATGACTTCACTTTGTTTGCCGATGCCAATCAGAGATTCTCGGTGTCGGAAGCGCTGGAGACGGCGCGGATGCTGGCCGACTACGACGTGGCTTGGATCGAGGAGCCGGTGCTCGCCGACAGCACCGACGATCTGGCTGAGATTGCTGCATCGTCCCCGGTCCCGGTGGCTGCTGGGGAGAACGTCTACTTTCGATGGGGGTTTCGCGAGATCTGCGATCGTCGCGCCGCCTCGTATCTCCAGCCAGACGTGGGCAGGTGTGGTGGGATCACCGAGTTCATCAAGATCGCTCATCTTGCCGACGCCTACAACCTCGCCCTGAGCAGCCATCTCTGGCACGAGTTGTCGATCACCCTGGTCGGCGCGGTGTCCTCCGGGTTCATGGTCGAATACGCCGAACTGATCCCACCAGACGCTCTGACCCGATCGTTCGAGGTGGTCGACGGTCGGATCACGGTCCCCGACGCTGCCGGCCACGGAGTTGAGTTGACGCCTGAGGCCATGAAGAGATTCGCGGTTTGAGGAGAGAAATGCGCATCGAAAAGGTCGAAATCCACCCAATAACCCTGACGCTGCGGACCCCTATCCCGATGGCCAACGTCGTGATCGCGAGCACGGGAAACGTGGTGGTCAAGTTGGTGACTGATGACGGGCTTGTCGGCTGGGGTGAAGGTGTCGAGGCCCCGGCGCTGACCCACCAATCACAGGCCGACATCGTTTCCGATGTTCAGGCCCTCACTTCGATCGTGGTGGGCTCCGACCCATTGCGGCGCAACGAGCTCTGGGCCCGGCTCATGGCGGCGCGCCCGGTCGCGACCACGGCTATCGGCGCCATCGACATCGCGGTTCATGATCTTTGTGGGAAGGCCCTGGGAGTGCCCGTCCACCAGCTCATCGGTGGAATGGTGCGCGACCGAGTGCCTGCTCTGACTTTGGTGGGAAGCGGGGAGGCCTCCGCTGATGCCGAGAAGCTCGCGCAGCGTCACCAGGCCGGGTTCCGATGGTTCAAGATCAAACTGGGCATGGCATCGACGGACATCGAGTTGGGCACCCTGGCCAAGGCGGTGGAGCTGGTGGGCGAGGACGGGGTGGTTTGCGGTGATGTCAACGAAGCCTGGACCGAGGCTGAAGCTCGGGCTTTTCTTGCCCAACTCGACGGCCGGCAGATCCGGTTCGTCGAACAACCGGTTCCCCGCACCGATCGTGATGCGCTGCTTCGTCTGGCGGAGGCCTCTCCGGTCGAGTTGTGCGCCGACGAGAGCGCTGGGAGCCTTGCCGCTGTGATCGGCTTTCTCGGAACCCCGGTGGGAGGTGTGAGTCTCAAGCTCATCAAACACGGTGGGATCACCGGTGTCATGCGCGGGGCCGCGATTTGTGCTGCCGGTGGCATGTCGGTGAATCTTGCTGGCAAGGTGATCGAATCGAGCATTTCAGCTGCAGCCAACCTCCATTGTGCGGCAGCCATGGACCGTGTCGACTTTGGGTGTAGCCCGGCCAACCAGGGGGTTGTGTCTGATGTCACAACGGAGCCGATTCACCTCCATGAGGGAGTCTTCAGCGTGCCGCGGGCTCCGGGCCTCGGTGTGGAAGTGGAC
>Ga0190265_10003367_pt1 | contig 10909 bp, 8 predicted proteins | sample Popmic124T_FD_133135 | JGI IMG/M metagenome (GOLD analysis project Ga0190265, IMG submission 133135) | Populus adjacent soil microbial communities from riparian zone of Indian Creek, Utah, USA - 124 T | ecosystem: Environmental > Terrestrial > Soil > Riparian zone | place: USA: Utah | collected...
GCCGCCGATGACGGAGGTCGCCGACGCACTGATCCTGGCGGACGCCGTCGAGGCGATCATCGTGGCGGTGCGCCTCGGCCACACCGGTCGCACGCAGCTCGTGCAGCTGCGGCGCATGCTCGCGCAGCGCGGGATCACGCCCGCAGGCTTCGTCGTCACTACTCGGCGCCGCTCGCGCCGCGGCGGCTACTACGGCCGCAGCGCCGACGAGGTGCCCGAGGACTCGGCAGTCGCGGAGCGGCCGACCGAGACGGCGCAGCCTCGGCGCAGCCGCTCCTGATGGCGACCGATACCGTCGGCCATCACGATGCGCCGGCCTGGAACGTCGGCTATGTGCCTCCCCTGGCGGCGTTCACCTGCGTCGTGATCGGCGGCCTGGCGGCGGTCCAGCCTCCGGCTGCGCTCGCGCTCGTGCTGGGGATCGGCTTCCTGTTCGTAACGTTCCGGAACCTCGCTGCGGGGCTCGCGCTCTTCACGGCTCTCGTGTCGCTCGACCAGATCCCGGCCCTCGAGGCGAGCCTGACGTTCGCCAAGCTCGCGGGCGGTGTCCTCGCCGTGGCCTGGGGGGCGCAGCTGATGCGGCGGCACGATCTCCGCCTGCTCATACGAGATCGCCCGGTCGTCACGATCGCGGCCGTGGGCCTGGCTCTCTGGGCGGCGTCATCCTCGCTCTGGGCGATCGACGAGGACGTCGCCCTCTCGAGCGCGTTCCGACTCGCGCAGGGGCTGCTGCTCGTCTTCATCATCTACTCGGCGCTGCGGGAGCCCCGTCACGTCCGGTGGGTGCTCGGCACGTATGTCGGCGGCGCCGTGATCACCGCCCTCTTCGCGCTCGGGTCGGCCGCGACGGGCGGCTTGACGCGCCTGTCCGGCGAGAACGCGAACCCGAACGAGCTCGCGGCGCTCTTCCTGCCGGGCGTCGTCCTGTCGGTCTTCGCCGCGCTCGGCGAACGCCGCCCACTGCTGCGTTGGGCAGCGTCGGGAGCGGCCACGATTCTGCTCGTGGCGCTGCTCCTGACCGGGTCGCGAGGCGGCCTGCTCGGGCTCGCGGTGGCGCTCGTCGCGGGGATCGTCGTGGCGGGCGCCGGACGCGTCCGCTTCGGCCTCGTCGCCGTGACGCTCGTCATCGGCGGCTCTGTCGTCGTCTACTACGCCGCGTTCGCCCCGGCCGAGCAGGCCGATCGCGTCGCGGCGATCAGCGACGATGGCGGCAGCGGGCGGACCGACCTGTGGCGCGTGGCGTCCGAGGTGGCGTCCGACCGCCCTCTGACCGGCGTCGGCGCGGGGAACTTCCGCGAGGCAGAGGCCAGATACGCGGCACGCGAGATCGACATCGCCCGCATCGACCTCGTGCTCGACGAGAGCAAGGTCGTCCACAACACGTACTTGAGCATCCTGAGCGAGCTCGGCGCGGTGGGGCTCGCCCTCTTCCTCTTCCTCGTGGTGGCAGCGCTCGCGAGCACGATCGCAGGGCTCAGGGCGGTCGTCCGCAGGTCCGAGCAGCTCGAGCTGCTCCTCCGCGGCTTCCTCGTCGGTCTCCTCGGGCTGTTCGCCTCCTACGTCTTCGCCTCCGCCGAGTACCGCAAGCCCCTGTGGCTCCTGCTCGGAGTCGCGCTGGCGCTCCCGGCGATCACGGGCAGGTACCGCAACGAGCCGCTTGTCCCCCCGGACGCGCAGCTCACGTCTCGCGACCTGCGGTGAGCCGCGTCTCACCGTCGCCGGCCGCGCGACGCGAGCGGCCGTTCGGGCCCCTCGTCCTCTGCTACCACGCGGTCTCTGACAGCTGGGGCCACGAGCTGTCCGTTCCGCCCGCGGCGTTCGAACGGCAGCTGCGGCTGCTCCGTCGCTGGTATCGCCCGGTTGCAGCTGCCGACCTGTCGACCGCCGGCCGCCGCTCGCTGCACGTCACCTTCGACGACGCCTTCCGCAGCGTTTCCGCGGCGCTGCCCACCTTGCAGCGGCTCCGCATCCCCGCGACCGTCTTCGCCTGCTCGGGCTACGCCGACGACGGCCGGCCGCTCGACGTCCCCGAGCTCAGCACCGATGCCGCCGCGCAGCCGGCCGAGCTCGCGACGATGCCCTGGGACACGCTGCGCGGCCTGGCGGACGACGGCCTGGAGATCGGCTCGCACACGGTCAGCCATCCGCGCCTCACCCGCCTCGACGACGCAGAGCTGAGGCGGGAGCTGCGCGAGTCGCGCGAGCGGATTGCCGACGAGCTCGGCCGCGAGTGCCGGTTTCTCGCGTACCCGTACGGCGACGAGGACCAGCGCGTGCGGGCGGCGACCCGCAGCGCGGGGTACGCCGCCGCGTTCGCGCTGCCCGGCACGAAATCCCCAGCTGATGCGTGGGGCATCCCGAGGCTCGGGGTCTGGCGCAAGGATCACCAGCTCCGCCTGCTCACGAAGGTCGCGTTCGCACGTCCTCGCCACGCCGGTGCGCGCGTGTGACCGAGGCGGCGACGAGCCCCGCCTCTGCGACGCGCACGGCCTCGCTCGCGGCCCGGGCCGCCGAGGCGGCACCCGCGCTGCTCGCCGTCCTCGTGTTCGTCTGGTGGGCGGCGGCGGAGGGCGGCTTCTCGGTGGCGCGCAACTATCCCGGCGGCCTGCTCGTGCTCGGGGCGCTCACCGTCGTCGCGTGGGCTCGCCCGCAGACGTTCGTGGCGATGCCGCTCCTTGTTCGCGCGGCGGCCGTTCTCGCCGCGCTGCTCGGCCTACTCTCCCTGCTCTCTTTCATCTGGGCCGACGTCCCGGCTGATGCGTGGGACGGAGGCAACCGGACGCTCCTCTACGCCGCCTGCTTCGCCCTCCTCGCGCTCTCGGGCCTCCGATCCTGGTCGCTCGCCGTGCTCCTCGCACTCTGGGCATCGAGCATCGCCGTGCTCGGCGTCGCGACGCTCGCGAGCGCCGCCACGGACGGCGATCTCGGCCGGATCTTCGTCGACAATCGCCTGTCCCAGCCGCTCGGGTACGTCAACGGCACATGCGGGCTCCTGCTCATGGCGTTCTGGCCCGCGCTCGTGCTCGCGTCGCGCCGCGAGCTACCCCTGCTCGCCAGGCCCGTCCTGCTGGGCGTCGCGTTCGTGCTCGCCGACCTCGCGCTCCTGACCCAGAGCCGCGCGTCCGTCGTCGCCGTGCCCGTCTCGCTGGTTGCTGCCTTCGTGCTCGTTCCCGGGCGCATCCGCCTCGCCCTGACGCTCCTCCCGGTTGGAATCGCCGTCGCCCTGACGACGCGGCCGATGCTCGACGTGTTCTCGGCGCTCGACGAGAGCCGCGGCCGCGAAGCCTCGCGCGACGCGCTCGTCGCGCTCGGGCTCGGCTTCGCCGCCGTGGTGCTGGCCGGCCTCGCGCTCGCCTGGGGCGACCGGCGCGTGACCTTCGACGCGCACACCGCCCGCCGAGCGGATCTCGCCTTCGCGGTCGGCGCTGCAGCTCTCGTTCTGCTGGGCGGAGCCGGTGCCGCCGTCGCGGCGGGCGATCCCGCCGGTCGGCTGAGCGACGCGTGGGACGAGTTCAACGCTGGCTATCCGAAGGAGTTCGAGGGATCGCACTTCAACGAGCTCGGCGACTACCGCCCCGACCTCTGGCGCGTGGCCCTCCGCCAGTTCGCCGACGCTCCGCTCGTCGGCGCCGGCGCCGACAACTTCGCCCCCATGTACATCGAGGAACGGCGCTTCAACAACGAGGCGCGGTTTCCGCACTCGACCCCGCTCGCGATCCTCTCGTCCACCGGGATCCTCGGGGCACTGCTTTTCTTCGGCTTCCTCGGGTGCGCCATCGTCGCGTACTTCCGAGCGCGCCGAGACCCGCTGGCGGCCGCCGTCGGCGCCGCCGCTGTGCTCGTCTTCACACACTGGTTCGTGCACGGCTCCGTCGACTGGTTCTGGGAGATCCCCGCCCTTGGGGCGCCCGCCTTCGCGTTCCTCGGAGCCGCCGCCGCGCTGTGGCGGCCGGAGCGCGGCGACTCGCGCCGCCCCCGCCGGTGGACGATTGCCTCCGCCGCCGCAGTCACGATCGCCGCGGTCGCTGCAGCCGCGGCCGCGACGCCGCAGTGGCTCGCGGCAAGGCAGACCGACGACGCCTCGGCGGGCTGGCGCCAAGATCCGGAGCGCTCCATCCGAGAGCTCGAGCGCGCAGCCGAGCTGAACCCTCTCTCCGCGCGGCCGTTCCTGCTTGCCGGCGCGATCGCAAACCGCACCGAGCGGCACGAGGAGGCCCGTGACCTCCTCCGCCGCGCCCTGGCGCGCAGCCACGTGAATTGGTACGCGAAGCTCGAGCTCGGGATAGCCGAAGCAGCCCTCGGCAATCGCTCAGCGGCACTCGACACCCTGCGCGAGGCGGCGCGGCTGAACCCGCGCGAGACCGCCGTCGAGCAGGTGCGTGAGTGGGTCGCGACCGGGGACGACGTCGACCTCGAGGCGATCGACTCGCTCTTCCTCCAGAGGCTCGCGTCCCGCACGAGTCGTGAACGGCCGGGTGATTAACCGCAGCGAGAATGTGGTACTAGGTCGCAGGACGCAAGAGGAGGGGGTCGGCGACACGATTGTGGGGCGTTCCGCGTCAGGGACTGGTCGAAAGTCGAGTATCGGCGCAGGGTTCGCTGGACTAACCTGGGTTGCGGGACGTGTCGTAGTGCGTTCAATGAGCGAAACGGGCTCCGCGCCGGGAAGAAATCCCCGTGGGGGATCGTCAGGTAGGGAGACAGATGTCACAGGGCAGAGAGCGTGAGAGGGAGGCACCCGTGAAGCGGCTGATGGGACTTATTTTGGTTGTGGTGGTGATGGCGCTGGCGCCCGTTGCAGCGGCGCAGAGCGAGGATCCGACCGTGAGCGCGTACGGCGGCGTGGCGGGCGAGATCCAGGACACGCTCGATCAGCCGGCGACGGAAGAGACGCAGACGGTGGGCAGCCTGCCGTTCACGGGTCTCGACCTCGCGGTGGCAGGATCGGCGGGGATCCTCCTGCTCGGGCTCGGGTTCGGGCTCCGGCGGGCTTCGCGAGACACGGCGTAACCACCGTCACCGATGAGCGGCATCACCTTCGCCAGCGGCGATCTGACGCAGATCGCCGACGCGGGGACCCCCCCGGGCACCGAGGTGCCCGGGCTCGCAGCGCGGCTGGCGACAGCCGAGCGCGCTGCCCGCGCTCGTAGCGACGCGGTCGGCATTCTCGACGCGGCCATGCTGCTCTTCGCGGCCGTGCTCGCCGAGGCGGGCACCGTCGCTGCCGGGCTCCCGAGCCCCGGTCTAGGTGCGCTCCTCGTCTTCGGTGCCGTGTGCTTCCTCGTGCTGCGGACGAGCCGTCTCGTCGTCGGCGAGCGCCTGCGGCCGCTTGGCGGCCTCGGGCTCGCCGCCGTTCCGCTCCTGACCGCAGCGGCGACCGCTCCCCTCGTGCTGTGGCAGCTCCTGCTCGTCGACCCGGGCGACGCCGTCGTCGAGTCGGCCCGGCCGTGGCTGCTCGCGACCGCTTACCTGATGGCCGGACGGCTGGCGCTCGCCTGGGCGCTCTCGGGCCGCTCGCCGCTCGCCGTCGCGGCGGTACTCGACCGCGGGGCGAAGCGTGCCTTCGATTGCTCGATCGCTCTCCTGCTGGTCGTCTTCAGCGCTCCGGTCATCGCGCTCGTCGCGCTCGCCATCAAGCTCGAGGATCGCGGCCCCGTCTTCTACCGCTGCCGTCGTCTCGGCGAGTGCGGCACCGACCTCCGCATGCTCAAGTTCCGCAAGATGCGGCTCGACGCCGACGGCCCACCGCTCACGGCCGCCGAGGACGAGCGCTTCACGCGGATCGGCCGCCTCCTCGCCACTTCGAAGCTCGACGAGCTGCCGCAGCTCTGGAACGTCGTCCGTGGTGAGATGAGCCTCGTCGGCCCTCGGCCCGAGGATCCCGCCTTCGTCGCGATGCGGCCGCACGAGTTCGCCGCCATCGCGGCGGTCAAGCCCGGCGTCACAGGCCTCTGCCAGCTGGCCTTCGCCAAGGAGGGCCGCATCCTCGACGCGGACGACCGCGTGCGCGACTACGCCGAGCGCCTCCTCCCCCAGAAGGTCGCGATCGACCTCCTCTACGCCCGACGCCGCACGTTCCTCTACGACGTCAAGATCCTCGTCTGGACGTTCACCGCGGTGCTGCTGCGCAAGGACGTCGCCGTGAACCGGGAGAACGGCGACCTCACGCTGCGCCGTCGGACGCCGGCCGTCGCGCAGCCCTCAGCCGCCGGCTGAGACGAAGCAGCCCCGCGGCCATCCCGAGGCCGTAGGACAGGTGGAGCGTCGGATAGACGGCTGCGACGCGCGGTAGGCGCGCGAGGGGCTCCCTGCGGCGCCGAAGCGCGGCGACGGCGAAGCCGACGGCCGCGGCGGCATAGACGCCCGTCTCCGCGGCCAGCAGGGGCCGCGCGGCGGGGACGAACGGCGATGCGACCGTGAGCGCGGCGAGCGACCCGACGAAGGCCGGCGGCGCGAGGGAGCGCGCGCTCAGCACCTGCCGGTGCTCGGCCATCACGACCGTCTTCCAGAGACCGTACTGGAAGTACTGGCGGGCGAGCGACCGGAAGCTGCCGCGGGGCGTGTAGCGGGCGCGGATGGCCGGGTCGAGCACGATGCTCCCGCCCGCGCGCCGGATGCGCAGGTTGAGCTCGTCGTCCTGATTCCGCACGAGGTCCTCGGAGTACATGCCCGCGCGCTCGAAGGCGATGGGGCGGAAGGCCCCCAGATAGACCGTGTCGACCTCGACGCGCTCGCCGCGGGCGGCGTCGCGCGTCCAGTTGATGCCGCCGAAAGCGCTGTCGAGCGCGCAGGCGACCGCCGCCTCGTTCGGCGTCCGGCCGACGGCCTCGTAGATGCCGCCGACGTTCCAGGCGCCCGTCTCGTCGGCGGCCCTCGCGCAGCGCGACAGGTAGTCGGCCGGGTAGCGGGAATGGCAGTCGACTCGGACGATGAGGTCGCCCCTGCTGCGCCTGATGCACTCGTTCAGCCCGGTGGCGACGATGCGGCGCGGATTGTCGAACACCGTGAGCTCGAGCCCGGCCTGATCCGCGGCCCGGCGCAGGAGCTCCGGCGAGCCGTCGCGCGACCCCCCGTCCGCCACGAGCACCTCGACGTCGCCGTCGAAGTCCTGGGCGGCCAGGTCGGCCACGAGCCCCTCGACGTGCGCCGCCTCGTCGAGCATCGGCGCGACGACCGAGATGCGGCGCGTACGCGTCACTCGGTCGTGTCGGCGGAGCCGCCTGCGACGGCGCTCCACTCCTCGTTCGCCGCGGCGTAGTCCTCGTGGCGACCGAGGTCGCGCCAGTAGCCGGTGAACGGGAAGACGCCGACGTTGCGCCCGCCGTCCACGAGCGCGTGGACGAGCTCTGGGAAGTCGAAGGCCGCGTCGCCGGGAATCAGCTCGAGCACCTCCGGCTCCATGACGTAGACGCCCATGCTGACGAGGGACGTCACCTCCGGCTTCTCCGAGAAGGCGCGTACGCGACCGCTCACGTCGGCCTCGATGACGCCGTAGTCGAACCGGGTGCGCCGCTCGTGGGAGGCGATCGTCATCTCGTAACCGCGCTCGCGGTGGTAGCGGACGAGCTCGTTCAGGTCGAGCGTCGTCAGCACGTCGCCGTTCATGACGAGGAACGTGTCATCGAGCCCCTCGACGAGGCGGAGCGGTGCAGCCGTGCCGAGCGGCCGCTCCTCATGTACGTAGCTAAGGTTGACGCCCCGCGACGGCCCGTTGTCGAAGATCGCGCGGATCAGGTGCGCAAGGTGGCCGACGCTGAGCGTGATGTCGGTGAAGCCGGCTTCCTTCAGCCGCTCCACGAGGATCTCGAGGATGGCGCGGTCACCGATAGGGAGGAGCGGCTTCGGCAGCACCGACGTGTACGGGGCCAGCCTCGTGCCGCGGCCACCCGCGAGGATAACCGTCTTCGTGGCGCTGCTCACGGGGTCCACCCGTGTCGGTTCCCACAGGGCCGCATAGTCTCTACTCGGCCGCCGGGCCTGATTCCTTGAGCGCTTCGAGGAGCGCGTCTGCGACCGTGTCGACCTGTTCGGGCTCCATGTGCGCGTAGAGCGGCAGCGTCAGGATGCGCTCGCCGAGCGCGTCGGTGCGGGGCAGCGGACGCGACCGGTTCGCCGCGAAGGCGGAAAAGCGGTGAATCGGGGGGTAGTGCACGCTCGTCTGGATGCGCGCCGCCGCGAGCCGCGCGCGGACGTCGTCGCGGGCTGCGCCCTCTGGCAGCACCGCCACGGCGAGGTGATGCGAGGACGCCTCGTCGTCGGCGAACGGGACGACGAGGCCCTCGCGGGCGTCGAGCCTCTCCCGGTAACGGCGGACGAGGTCGCCGCGGGCGGCGTTCCGCTCTGCCAGCCGACGGAGCTGCACCGAGCCGAGCGCAGCACGGAGCTCGTCGAGGCGGTAGTTGAAACCCGGCTCCAATACGTCGTATCCGGCCGCGTGCCCGCGGTGACGGTCCCACGTCAGCGTCGTCATCCCGTGCGACCGCAACAGGCGCAGGCGCTCGGCTAGGCCGTCGTCGTCCGTGATCACCATGCCCCCCTCGCCCACGGGCAGGTTCTTGTTCGAGAAGAAGCTGAAGCAGCCGACGTCGCCGAACGTGCCGCAGAAGCGGCCGTTGTGCGTAGCGCCCACGGCATGGGCAGCGTCCTCGACGACGGCGATGCCACGACTCCGGCACGCGTCCAAGACGGCCTCGATCTCGCAGGCGTAGCCGCCGTAGTGCAGCACGACGACGGCGCGTGTCCGCTCGGTCAGCGCGGCCTCGAGATCCCCCGGATCGAGGTTCAGGTCACGCTCGCTCCGGACGTCGCAGAACACCGGGACCGCGCCCGTGTGAACGACGGTGTTCGCGGCGGCGACGAAATTGAGCGACGGCAGCACGACTTCGTCGGCCGGGCCGGCACCGACCGCGAGCAGCGCGATGTGCAGCGCCGCAGTGCCGTTCGCGACTGCGAAAGCGTGTTTCGCACCGGTGAGCGCCGCGAACTCCGCCTCGAACGCGCCGACGCGCGGCCCCATGCTCCACCAGCCCGAGGCGACGGTCTCGTGCAACGCCGCCAGCAACTCGTCCTCGACGAGAACGTCCGACAAGGGGATCTTCCACTCGGCGACCGGAGCTTGTGACGTGGTTCGAGGCACCGGCCGCAGGGTACCGGGCGGCGCCGAGACGCGGAAACAAACGCGGACCTGCAGCCCGAACCGGCCACCCACCCGAAAACGGCTTCTCCCGCTTTGGGGGGATGAGGCGGCCGCGCCAAGCGCCGATCCATTGGCCGAGCCAGTCAAGCCGCCACGCGTTTCCCAGGAGGACTTTCGTTGTTCAATCACATCAAGCCATCGATACGTGCGCTCGCTGGGAGCAGCCGCCTCGCTCCCTCGCAGAAAGCGCGTCTTATCCGCACGTCAGCCGTCTTCGCCGCACTTTCCGCGGTGATCCTCGGAGCCGGCGGCGCTACCGTCAGCGCCGCGGAGCCGATTACCAAGACAACCACCTTCACGGCCGCAGCCGACGCGATCATCCAGCAGGCGTCGCCGAAGAAGAACAGCGGCGGCGGGTCGTCGCTCCGCGTCGACGGGCCGAACGACCCCCTCGTCCAGACGCTCCTCCGCTTCACGCCCTCGAACCTCTCCGGTGCCGTGCAGAAGGCGACGCTGCGGGTCTACGCGACCTCGTCGTCCGCCACCGGCGCAACGGTCTACCGGACCGACAGCGTCTGGGGGGAGCGGACCGTGACGTGGAACACGCGGCCCGCCGTCACGAGCAGCGCCGTCGCGACCACGGGCGCGGTCAGCACGGGCCGCTGGTTCGAGCTTGACGTGACCTCACTCGTCACGGGCAACGGAACCTTCGCGTTCGTGCTGCAGGCCCCCTCGTCCGACGGCCTCAACATGTCTTCACGCGAGTCGTCGTACGACCCGCAGCTCGTGGTCACGACCTCCACCGGATCCACCACCGACACGCAGGCTCCCACGGCGCCCACCGGTCTCGCCCTGACGGCCAAGACCACGTCGGCAGTGACGATCGCCTGGACCGCGTCGACCGACAACGTCGCCACGACGGGCTACAACGTCTACGTCGACGGCACCCGCGTCGGCTCGCCTTCGACGACCTCGTACACGGCGTCCGGTCTCGCCTGCGGTCGCTCGTATGCTCTCGACGTCGAGGCCCTCGACGCCGCCGGCAACCTCTCGCCGCGCTCGAGGCTCAACGTCGCGACCTCGGCCTGTCCGACGGGCGACACGCAGGCGCCGACGGCGCCCGCGGGGCTCTCCGCGACCGGCGCCACGGCGACCGGGATGACCGTGAGCTGGCTTGCCTCGACCGACAACGTCGGCGTGGCGGGCTACCGCGTGTCGCTCGACGGGACGCAGGTCACCACCACGACGTCGCGGACCTACACGTTCGAGGGCCTCTCGTGTGGCCGCGCGTACAGCGTGGCGATCGCGGCCTACGACGCTGCCGGCAACACGGCGTCCTCGTCGATCACGGCCTCGACGACCGCATGCCCGCCGCCCGTCGGAGTCACCTGCGACAAGGTGGCCGCGCCGAACGGCTCGGACTCCTCGACCGGCAGCCTCAGCTCGCCGTACCTGACGGCGCAGAAGCTCGCCGGCTCGCTTGCGGCCGGCCAGACCGGCTGCCTCCGCGCCGGTACGTACTCGAGCTCGGACACGTACGTGCTCGACCTCAGCAGGCCGGGCTATCGCATCCGCAGCTACCCCGGCGAGCGCGCAAAGCTCTACGGCATCGTCAACGTCCGCGACACCGCTTCCGGCGTGACGCTGTCGCACCTCGACTTCGAGGGGAGCGGCACGTCGAACACGGTCAAGATCTACGCAGCCGACGTCGTCGTCGAGGACAGCGACTTCACGAACGAGTGGCGCGGCCGCAGCTGCATGATCCTCGGCAGC
>Ga0190265_10003368_pt1 | contig 10909 bp, 10 predicted proteins | sample Popmic124T_FD_133135 | JGI IMG/M metagenome (GOLD analysis project Ga0190265, IMG submission 133135) | Populus adjacent soil microbial communities from riparian zone of Indian Creek, Utah, USA - 124 T | ecosystem: Environmental > Terrestrial > Soil > Riparian zone | place: USA: Utah | collected...
GGAGCGGCTACGCGCTGTCCTCGGGCGACATCAGCAAGGAAGACCTGCTGAACGTTGCCAATGCCGCCTACCAGCAACTCAATCCCCCCTAAGCACCGCCTTGGGGCGCGCCTGGCGCCCAATGCACCGGGGTAGTGAGCCCCGCCAAGGCGTCAATCGAATAAACAAGGGCTTAGGCGTGGCACGGTTGCTGCAAACCGTTGTCCGTCGTTTCGCCACGGGAGGCGAGGATGTCGTTGTTTTCGAAGTGCGGCTGCGGCCGGCATGGCTCGCAGGCGGAGCATGACATCGAGGAGAAGGTCGTCGAGCAGGCGGTGTTGCGCGCCGTTCTTCCCGATCAATCGGTCAGGAGGAGGTTTCTCTCGGTAGTTGGAGCAAATACGGCGCTTGCGGCAATCGCGAGCTTGTTTCCGCTCGCCGCGGCGAAGCACGCCTTCGCGCAAAGCGCGAAACCGGAAAAGACCAAGCTCAAGGTCGGCTTCATCCCGATCACCTGCGCCACGCCGATCATCATGGCGCAGCCGATGGGCTTCTATGCCAAGCGCGGCCTCGACGTCGAGGTGGTGAAGACCGCGGGCTGGGCGGTAATTCGCGACAAGACGCTCAACAAGGAATACGACGCCGCGCACATGCTCTCGCCGATGCCGCTCGCCATCACGCTCGGCGCGGGCGCGAGCGCCGTGCCCTACACCATGCCAGCGGTGGAGAACATCAACGGCCAGGCGATCACGCTCGCGATCAGGCACAAGGACAAGCGCGAGCCGAAGAGCTGGAAGGGGTTTAAGTTCGCCGTGCCGTTCGACTATTCGATGCACAACTACCTGCTGCGCTACTACGTCGCCGAGCATGGCCTCGATCCGGACCGCGACATCCAGATCCGCGCCGTGCCGCCGCCGGAGATGGTGGCCAACCTGCGCGCCGACAACATCGACGGCTTTCTCGCGCCCGACCCGGTGAACCAGCGCGCGGTGTACGACGGCGTGGGCTTCATCCACACCCTGTCGAAGGACATCTGGGACGGTCATCCGTGCTGCGCGTTCGCCGCGTCGAAGGAGTTCGTCACCACGCTGCCGAACACCTACCACGCGCTGCTGAAGGCGATCATCGATGCGACTGCGTACGCGCGCAAGATCGAGAACCGCAAGGAGATCGCCGCGGCGATCGCGCCGGCGAACTACCTCAACCAGCCATTGACCGTGGTCGAGCAGGTGCTGACCGGCACCTTTGCCGACGGGCTGGGTAACGTGCGCACGGTCCCCGACCGCATCGATTTCGATCCCTTCCCATGGCACTCGTTCGCAGTCTGGATTCTCACGCAGATGAAACGCTGGGGCCAGCTCAAGGGCGACGTCGACTACCAGAAAGTGGCGCGCGAGGTCTTCCTCGCCACCGACGCGGCCAAGCTGATGGCCGAGGCGGGCCTCACGCCGCCGAAGTCGACGTACAAGAGCTTCAGCGTGATGGGCCGCGCCTTCGATCCGATGAAACCGAAGGAGTACGTCGACAGCTTCGCCATAAAACGAGCATGAAGACGCGCGCATGAGGCAAGGGCTCATGGCGGGGTTGCTGTCGGTGCTGCTGCTCGCGCTCGGCGTCGGCGCCTGGCATCTCGCTACCCTGCCGAAAGTTGGCGCCACCGTTGCGGACACCGAATACGCAAAACTGGTCGGCGCGCAGGCCGCCGCAGGCGCGAAATCGGCGTTCCCGACGCCCGGCGACCTCGGCCGCAAGCTCGCCGACCATATCCGCGATCCGTTCTACGACCGCGGCCCGAACGACAAGGGCATCGGCGTACAGCTCGCCTACTCCATCGGCCGGGTGCTGCTCGGATTCGTTCTAGCAGCGCTGGTGGCGGTGCCGGCGGGCTTCCTCATCGGCATGTCGCCGCTCGTCTACCGCGCGCTCGACCCCTTCATCCAGGTGCTGAAGCCGATCTCGCCGCTCGCCTGGATGCCGCTCGCGCTCTTCACCCTCAAGGACTCGAATGTCTCCGCGGTGTTCGTGATCTTCGTGTGCTCGATCTGGCCGATGCTCATCAACACCGCTTTCGGAGTCGCCTCGGTGCGGCGCGACTGGCTGAACGTAGCGAAGACGCTGGAGGTTCCGGCGCTGCGCAAGGCGTTCGCGGTGATCCTGCCCGCCGCCGCGCCGACCATCCTCACCGGCATGCGCATCTCCATCGGCATCGCCTGGCTGGTGATCGTTGCCGCCGAGATGCTGGTCGGCGGCACCGGCATCGGCTATTTCGTGTGGAACGAGTGGAATAACCTTTCGATCGCCAACATCCTGTCGGGCATCCTGGCGATCGGCGTGGTCGGCATGGCGCTCGACTTCCTGGTCGGCCGCCTGCAGCGCGCGGTGACCTACGTCGAATGAGCTTTCTGCAGATCCAGGACCTCGCGCGGCGCTACGGTCCGACCACGGTCTTCGAGCGCGTCAACTTCTCGATGAAGAAAGGCGAGTTCGTCTGCATCATCGGCCATTCCGGCTGCGGCAAGACCACCATCCTCAACATCCTGGCCGGCCTCGACCACGCCTCGCAGGGCGTAGTGATCATGGACAGCCGCGAAGTGGCCGGGCCTTCGCTCGATCGCGGCGTGGTGTTCCAGGGCCACGCCCTCATGCCGTGGCTCTCGGCGATGGGCAACATCGCCTTCGCCGTCCGCAGCCGCTGGCCACGGTGGAACCGCATCCAGGTGCAGACCCATTGCCAGAAATTCATCGACCTGGTGGGCCTCACCGGCGCCGAGCACAAGAAGCCGGCTGAGCTCTCCGGTGGCATGAAGCAGCGCGTCGGCATCGCGCGCGCCTTCGCCATCCAGCCCAAGATGCTGCTGCTGGACGAGCCGTTCGGCGCGCTCGACGCGCTCACGCGCGGCACGATCCAGGACGAGCTGGTGCGCATCTGCGCGGCGACCCACCAGACGGTGTTCATGATCACGCACGACGTCGACGAGGCGATCCTGCTCGCCGACAAGATCCTGCTCATGTCGAACGGGCCCAACGCCTGCTTCGCCGAGATCGTCGAGAACACGCTCGCCAAGCCGCGCGACCGGCACTCGATCCACCACGACCCGCAGTACTACCTCATCCGCAACCACCTGGTGGACTTCCTGATCAACCGCTCGCGTCTCTATCAAAGCGGCGGGTTGCACCGCCCGGCGCAGCCGCCGTTCGTGCGTCCCGGCCTGGAAAGCCCGGCCGCTACCGCCAAGATCGTCAACCTGAGACCCTGAGGAGGAGCGCAATGAAGCGCGATGCCGACATCACCAGCCTGATGAAGCCGATGAAGCGCGAAGACGTCACCGACCTGATCGCTTTCCGCAAGATGAAGAAGGCAATCAAGTGGCCCGAGGTGGCCAAGCGGGTCGGCGCCTCCAAGGAGTGGACCGCCGCGGCCTGCCTCGGGCAGATGCAGATGACCAATAAGCAGGCCGAGGCCGTCGGCAAGCTGTTCGACTTGCCGGAGGAAGCGGTGATGCTGTTGCAGACCGTGCCCTGCAAGGGCTCGCTGCCGACCGCGGTGCCGACCGACCCGCTCATCTACCGCTTCTACGAGCTGGTGAACGTGTACGGCACGACCTTCAAGGCGCTGATCCATGAAGAGTTCGGCGACGGCATCATGAGCGCGATCGATTTCGACATGGATCTCGCGCGCCTGCCGAACGAAAAGGGCGACCGCGTGAAGATCGTGATGAGCGGCAAGTACCTGCAGTACAAGACTTACTAGGTTTCGGTCTTGAGGGAGGCGTTCAGGGCGGTGGCGAGCGCGGCATCGCCGCTGATGACGTCCTTCCAGGCGATCTCGTGCCCATTGCGCTTGCCTTTCGGCACGAGCTTCAGCCCCCCCGGGTGGATGGTCAGCATATAGGGCTGACCCTCGATATCAACTTCGCGCTTCAACGACTTGTCGAGCTTCGTGGCCATGGGTCAACTCCTCGAGACGCTGGCAATTAGTTCATCCCAATGCTTGTGCCGGCCCGACGCTGCGGGCCTGGGCCCCGTAAAGCGTCGTTCCAGGACCTTGATCCCCGATACCTTGGAGATTACCGCGGTGCGCCAGCCGAGCGGGGCGCCGGAGCTGCTCTTGCCGCCGACCTGGTAGAAGAAGAGCTGGAGCACGCCCTTGCTCACGCCATAGTCATGCGGCTCGGCGACCCTCGGCAGGCCGTCCAGCTCGAAGCTGATCAGCCGCCGATCGGCGATTGCGGCGCGGATCGTTTCATCAACGATCGAAGGTCCGGAGGGCACGGAAGAGTTTGACGAGCTCGGGCAGCTGGTAGTTCGCGTTCAGACCGCTCGGGTTGGGCAGGAGCCACACCTTCGCCCCCTCGAAGCGCTCGGCTTGGGGGCCCACCCTCGCCTGCTTGCACTCGAAGGCGTGGCAATAGGCCCCGACGCCGAGAAAAGCGACGATCTTCGGGGAATAGCGCCTTACCTTGGCGGCCAGCCGGCGTCGTCCCCGCACGAATTCCCCGGGCGCGAGCTCCTCCGCCGTGGCGGTGCCGCGGTTCACCAGGTTGGTGATGCCGTAGCCGCTCTTGAGAAGCTCCTCCTGTTCCGACGGGTGCAGCAAGCGGGGGGTGAACCCCCCTTCCCATAAAGCTGGCCAGAAGCGGTTGCCGGGTCGTGCGAAGTGGTGGCCGGTGGCGGCCGAGTAGAGGCCGGGGTTGATGCCGACGAACAGCACCTTCAGGCCGGGGGCGATGACGTCCCGGATGCCGCGGTTTCTAGCAGCCGCGAGATCGGCCGAGTCAGGTCTTCCCTTATTGCGCGGGTTTGACCACGTAGCCGCCGGATTTCTCGTCGGCTTCGAGCTTGATGAGGCCTTTCTTTTCGGCTTCCTCGAGAAGGTCGGAGAAGGCACGGAAGCCATAGTACGACTCGTTGAAGCCCGGGTTCCTGCGCTTGAGCGCCTGCTTCACCATCGAGCCCCAGATGCGCTCGTCGGCGTCGCGCTCGGCCATCAGCGCGTCGAGCGTGCCGAGCATCAGGTCGAAAGCCTCCTGTTTCTTGTCGCCGTTGCTCTTGTCGCCGCCCGCGCCCGCGGGCGCCGCCTCGCGCCGCTTCTTCGCCGCGCGCCGCTTCTGCTCGTCGGCGCGCACCAGGTCGTCGTAGTAGATGAACTCGTCGCAGTTGTTGATCAGCAGGTCCGAGCTCGAGTTCTTCACGCCGACGCCGATCACGGTCTTGGCGTTCTCGCGCAGCTTGGAGACCAGCGGCGAGAAGTCCGAGTCGCCGCTCACGATGACGAATGTGTCCACATGGGATTTCGTGTAGCAGAGGTCGAGCGCGTCGACCACCATGCGGATGTCGGCCGAGTTCTTGCCCGACTGGCGCACATGCGGGATCTCGATCAGCTCGAACGAGGCGGCGTGCATCGTCGCCTTGAATTCTTTGTAGCGCTCCCAGTCGCAATAGGCCTTCTTCACCACGATCGAGCCCTTGGCGAGCAGGCGCTCGAGCACCCTCTCCATGTCGAACTGCGAGTAGCGCGCTTCGCGTACGCCGAGCGCGATGTTCTCGAAGTCGCAGAACACCGCCAGACTGCGCGTCCCCCCGGTGTCCGGCACTACGAATCCCGGTGCGGCGAGTGCGGCGAGTGCACCGCGGCGGCGCCGCCGGACGCGGCAGCGCGCCGGCGCTCGCGCCAGTTCTCCACCAGCGAGTACGACGCCGGCACCACGACCAGCGTGAGCAGCGTGGAAGTGATCATGCCGCCGATCACCGCGATCGCGAGCGGCGCATTGGTCTCCGCGCCCGCGCCCACGCCGAAGGCCGCCGGCAGCAGCGCGAGGATTAGCGTGAGCGAGGTCATCAGCACCGGCCGCATGCGGATCGGGCAGGCGTCGCGCAGCGCATCGTCCACGCCCATACCCTGGCCGCGGCGCTGGTTCGCCAAGTCGACGAGCAGAATGGAATTCTTCGCCACCAGGCCGATCAGCAGCACCAGGCCGATCATCGAGTAAATGTTGAGCGAGTGGGTGGCAATGGTCCAGCCGAGAGCCGCTCCGAGCTGCGACAGCGGCTGGAAGACCCAGAGCGCGAACACGCCGCCGACCACGGCGAGCGGCACCGCGATCATCACGAGCAGCGGCTGCAGGAAGCTGTTGAACTGGCTCGCCAGCACCATGTAGAGCAGGATGAGGGCGAGCGCGAAGGTGAAGGCCGCCGCGCTCGAAGTCTGCTCCATCTGCTCGGCCTCGCCGATGAAGGTCACGGTGTAGCCGATGGGCAGGGCTTCGAGCGCCGCCTCGCGCACGACCTCGACTGCGGCGCCGAGCGATACCGTCGGGTTGGCGTAGAACGTCGCCGAGTACTGCAGGTCGAAGCGCCCGATCACCGCGGGCCCGATGGTCTCGCGGAAGCGCGCCACGTTGTCCAGCCGTACCAGCTGCCCGTTTCGGTTGCGCAGGTAGATCTTGCCGAGGTCGGCCTGCTGCTGGAACTCGCCTTCCTTCGCCTTCACGCGCACGTCGTAGCGCTCGCCGTCGCCGGGGTGATCGTTGTATTTGGCGATATCGATGCCGCCCGTCAGCATGTTCACCGCCAGCGCCACGTCCGATGAAGTCAGCCCCAGCGCCGCGGTCCGCACGCGGTCGGGCTCCAGCACGAGCTGCGGCAGGTCGAGTTGCAGGTCGGTGTCCATGCGGCCGATCCTCGGGTCGGCCTGCAGCCGCTCCTGGAACTCGGCGGCAACCTTTCCGGTTTCGTCCAGGTTCGGACCGCGCACGACGAACTGCAGCGGCTCGGTGCGCTGCCGCGGCGCGAGCCCCGGTGCGCGCGGGAACGCGCGCACGCCGGGAATCTGCGACAGGTCGCGGCGCAGCAGCTCGAGCAGCTGCTGCTGCGAGCGCTCGCGTTCGGCGCGCGGTTTCATGCGCACCACGACCGTCGCCTGGCTCACCTGGGCGGCCGAGCCCAGGCCGATGACGCCGTAGACCGTCTCGACCTCCGAATAAGCGGTGACGATGCGCTCGGCGTCGCGCAGCTTCTCCTCCATGTAGTGAATCGAGGAGCCCGCGGGTGCGCGCATGCTGATGAAGAACTTGCCCTCGTCCTGCTGCGGCGCCAGCTCCACCGGCAGCGCGCGGAAGAAGTAGAACGACGACAGGAACATCGCCGCCGCCACGGCCACCACCGTCCAGCGATGCGCGAGGCCCCAGCCGAGAGTGCCGCGATACGCACTCTCCATGCCGTGGAAGAAGCGCTCGAGCATCCAGTACACGCGGCCGTGCTTCTCGCTCACCTCGAGGTAGCGCGAGCAGAGCATCGGCGTGAGCGTGAGCGAGACGAACAGCGACACCAGCACGCCGAAGGTCACCACCACTGCGAACGAGCGCAGAAACTGGCCGAGGATGCCGCCGACGAAGATCACCGGCGCGAAGATCGCGGCGAGCGAGAGGCTCGCCGCGATGACCGCGAAGCTCACCTCGCGGCTGCCGCTGACGGCCGCCTTGACGCGGTCGGGCTGCAGGTGCTCGCGATGGCGGAAGATGTTCTCCAGCACGACGATGGCGTCGTCCACCACCACGCCAACCAGCAGAAGCAGCGCGAGCAGGGTGACCGAGTTGAAGGTGTAGCCGAAGAAGTACATCACCGCGATCGCGCCGAACAGCGAGACCGGAATCGACGTGGCGATGATCAGCGTCGAGCGCAGGCTCTTGAGGAACAGCCACACGATGAGCGCGGCGAGCAGCGTGCCCTCGATCAGGTGACTCTTCAGCGACTGCACCATCTCGTCGATGAACAGGGCGTCGTTCTGGATCGGCGTCAGCTCCAGCCCGGGCGGCAGCTGCGGGCGGATCTCCTCGGCGATGCGCTTCTCCACCGTCTCGATGATGGCCACCGTGTTGGTGTTGGGCACCTTGACCACGCCGATGCCCACGGTCGGCTTGCCGTTGGCGCGCGCCATCTGGCGGAAATCGTTCAGCCCGTCCTCGACCTCGGCGATGTCGCGCAGCCGCACCGGCGAGCCGTCCTTGTAGCCGACGATCATCGCGGCGAGGTCGTCGATCTTGTGGAATTCGAGGTCGATCTTGACCAGGTGCTCGGTCGAGCGCCCGGTGAGGAAGCCGCCGGAGAACTGGATATGCTCCTTGCGGAAGCCGTCGGTGATGTCCTGCGCCGCGACGCCGAATGCCGCCATGCGCGAGGGCAGCAGGTTGACGCGGATGGTGCGGTCGCGCCGCCCGCCGATGCGCACCTCGCCGACGCCGTCGACGGTTTCCAGCCGCTTCTTGATGACGTTCATCGCGTACTGGTTGAGCTGCTGCTGGGTGCGGTCGCCCTGCAGCGCCATCCAGTAGATCGGCGAGCTGTTGGTTTCCACCTTCGCCACCACCGGCGGATCGGCCTCGTCCGGCAGCCGGCGCAGCACCTGGTTCACCTTCGCCTGCACTTCCTGGAACGCGACGTCGATCGGCTTGCCGAGCGCGAAGGTGATGGCCACGTTGGAGGTGCCGGGCGACGAGGTCGACTGGATATGCTCGATGCCCGGAACGCTGTTCACCGCGGTTTCGATCAGATTGGTGATCGAGGCATCGATCACCTCGGGGTTTGCGCCGCGCTGGGCGGTGCTCACCGAGATCACCGGAAACTCGATATACGGCAATTTGTCGACGCCGATGCGCTCGTAGGCGATGACTCCGAAAAGGATCAGCACGGCGTTCAGCATGAAGGCGAAGACGTGGCGCTGGATCGAAAGCTCGGGCAGGTTCATTGCGTCTTGCCTTTCTTCGGGCCGGTTTCCGCCTCGGCCGAGGCTGCGCGCGGCGTGGCGAGCGTCACGGCGGCGCCGTCGCTCAGGAACCCCGCGCCGTCGGTAGCGATCACCTCGCCGGCGGACAGGCCCTTGACCACCTCCTGCAGGCCGTCCTGCTTCAGGCCGGTTTCCACCGGGCGTTGCGCGGCGCGCCCGTTGCTGACGAGATACACCACTTTGCCCGCGGGGCGCAGCACCACGCTCTGCTCCGGCACCATCAGCGCGTCCTTCTTCACTTCGATCACCACCCGTGCGTTGACGCTGCCGCCGCCGCGGAACGCGCCGTCGTCGCTTTCGAAGCGCACGATGGCGTCGAGCGCGCGGTTGCCGGCGTTCACGGTCGGCTTGATCTCGTCGACGGAGCTCTCCATCGCGCGCCCGGGAGCCGCCGGGGACTCGAGCCGCACCTTGAGGCCGGGCCGGATGCGGTTGGCCGCGCTCTCCGGGAACAGCAGATGCGCGCGCATGCGCTGCATGCCGACGAGCGCGAACAGCGGGTCGCCGACCTTGACGTAGTCTCCCGGCGCGACGACCTGGGTCTCGATCTCGCCGTCGATCGGTGCCACCACCTTGGTCTTGCCCAGGCTGCGCCCGGTCGATTCGGCGCGCGCGCGCGCTGCGCTCAGCTGCTCGCGTAGCACCGAGCGCTGCGCGAGTGCCTCGTCGAGCGCGTTCTGCGAAATGAAGCCCTGGCCGACGAGCGTCTGCTGGCGCTCGACCACGCGCTCCTGGTTGGCGAGCAGCGCCTGCAGCCGCTTGATCTCGGCGGTGTCGCCGCGCGACTGGATCTCGAAGTCGGCGGAGTCGATCTCGGCCAGCAGCTCGCCGCGCTTGACCTTCTTGCCGGTGAAGCCCACAACGCGCGTCACGCGGCCGGCGACCTCAGCCGAAATCTTGGGGTCCATGACGTTTTCCAGCGATCCCACGACTTCCTCGTAGATTTCGAGCGTGCGCGGCTGGACCGTCACGGTACCGATCAGCACCGCGCGCGCGGCGCCGGCCTTGCTGGAACCCGCTTTGCGGGATTCTTTCGCCCGCCCGTCGCCGGCAAAGAAGTAGGCGCCCACGCCGGCTGCGAGGACAGCGACGACAAGGCCGAAGAGTGCGAGGCGGCGAGTGGCGATGGTCATGCTAAGCGGGAGATTGTCAGCCCTGAGTACGCTCCAGGGCAAACAGCTCATCTACCGATTCGCGGCGCCGCACCAAATGCGTTTCTCCCCCCTTTACAAGGACTTCGGCGGCACGCGGCCGGCTGTTGTAATTCGAGCTCATCGCCATGGCATAGGCCCCGCAGGACATGATCGCGAGTAGGTCGCCCTCGCCCGCGGCCAGCCGGCGCTCCTTGGCGAGGAAATCGGCACTCTCGCAAATCGGCCCGACGATGTCGTAAACAGTATTGCCGGGAGCGGATTCCCGCACGGTCTTCACGTCATGCCACGCACCGTAAAGGGCCGGGCGGATAACGTCGTTCATCGCCGCATCCACCACCAGGAAGCTCTTCGCCGCGCCGGGCTTCACGTACTCGACCCGGGTCAATAGCACGCCGGCGTTACCGACGATCGAGCGGCCCGGATCCAGGATCACCGTGTGCGGGCGCTTGCCGAGCGCGCCAAGGATGCCGGAGACGAAGGCGGCGGGCGCCTGCGGCGCTTCGTCCTTGTAGCGGATGCCAATGCCGCCGCCGAAGTCGACGTGCTTCAGCCGGATGCCGGCGGCCTCGAGCCGGTCGACCAGGGCGATCAGGCGCTCGGCGGCCGCGACGAAGGGGGCGCTGTCCTGCAGCAGCGAGCCGATGTGGCAGCCGATACCGATCAGCTCCACGCCCTTCATTGAACTGGCTTTGCGATACAGCCGCTCGGCATCTGCGTGCGCCACGCCGAACTTGCTCTCGCGCAGGCCGGTCGAGATGTAGGGATGGGTCCTTGCGTCGATGTCCGGATTGACGCGGAACGCGATCGGCGCGCGCTTGCCGAGGCGCTCGGCGACGGCGTTAACCCTCGCCAATTCGGATTCGGACTCGAGATTGATGCAGCCGATCCCCTTTTCCAAGGCGAACGCGATCTCCTGCTCGCTCTTGCCGACGCCTGAGAAAAGGGTCTTGCGCGGGTCGCCGCCCGCGGCGATGACGCGCGCCAGCTCGCCGCC
>Ga0190265_10003369_pt1 | contig 10909 bp, 8 predicted proteins | sample Popmic124T_FD_133135 | JGI IMG/M metagenome (GOLD analysis project Ga0190265, IMG submission 133135) | Populus adjacent soil microbial communities from riparian zone of Indian Creek, Utah, USA - 124 T | ecosystem: Environmental > Terrestrial > Soil > Riparian zone | place: USA: Utah | collected...
AACGACAGATTGTCAATCGGGTGATGGGCGCGTACGCGGAGGTCGCCCAACGGAAAGGACTCCATGAATTGCTCGTCGAGCGATGGGGTGGTGGCTGAGGAGCCGGCTAATCGTCGGGGATGATGGTGATCTGGACCAGATACCTTCGCCCATCCTCTTCGAAGTAGGCAGCCTCACCCGGGTCGTTGGTGGTCAGAGCGCGCAAGGTCGTCACTACGTCCCGAATCGGGGCTGAGGCATCGAGATCGAGCCGGCGCACCGACTCGGTTTGGAGATCCGCTCGGTTGTGGCCTGTCCCCTCGTCTGGAGACTGGGACCTTCTCGGGGGGTTCCCAGATGCAAGAAGTGACCAGGCGCTCCGGAAGAGCTCGACCTCGAGGTCGAGGAGCCTGGCATACAGGGAGTGGGCGGTGTCCTCCGGGCGAATCTCGAGCTCGGCCTGGGCCACGATGTCCCCGGTGTCAACGCCGCTGTCCATGAAATGGAGGGTGGCTCCGATCGGGGTGCCCTCGAGAATTGACCAACTCGGAGTGTGCCAGCCTCGATTGTAGGGGAGCAGCGCGGGGTGAAGGTTCAGCACTCCGATCTTCGGAATCCGCAGGACCGAGTCCGGCACGATGTACGGGAAATGCACGCCGAGGATGTAGTCGAGGTCCAGGGAGCTCAGGAGGTCGATGCCTCGATCCTCGCGAAACTCCGAGCCGACTAGGACACGTTCGGGGGGAAGACCCGCCAGATTCTGCAGCTCAGCCTCGTTCCCAGAGGTGATCATCAGGGCTTCCGGCTTGATACCGGCCCCGATCAGGTGTTCGAGACAACTGGTCGCAACCCTCCGGTTGCCCGCAAACGCGAGTCTCACCGTGTCTCCGAGCCGGAGAAGTACTCAACCGTTGCTTGGCCGTCTTGGGCGACACCGCTGCGACTCAGGGCGCTGGGCACCGTCTTTGCGAGGATCTTGAGATCGAGCAGGAGTGAGCGGTTCTCGACATACCAGACGTCCATTTCCAGACGCTCCGGCCACGGAGTGGCGTTTCGACCATTGACCTGAGCCCACCCGGTCACGCCCGGCCTGACTTCGTGACGTCGAGTCTGGCGTTCGGAGTAGAGCGGCAGGTAGTGCATGAGAAGTGGTCGGGGGCCGACCAGGCTCATCTCCCCTTTGAGGACGTTCCACAGCTCGGGCAGCTCGTCGAGGCTGGTGCTTCTGAGCTTGGCTCCAAAGGGATCGAGCCGTGCCTTGTCAGTGGAGCCGTCCTCCGGGTCGACCGGGCCAGGACTCATGGTGCGGAACTTCACCAGAGTGAACGGCTCGCCGTTGAGCCCGGGGCGCTCTTGCTTGAATAGCACTGGCTCTCCAAGTCTCAGACGCACCAGGACTGCGATGACGAGGAAGATCGGTGACAGAGCCACCAACGCCACCGCGGAGACGATTACGTCTAGAGCGCGTTTCACAGCTGGACAGCCATCCCGGTGAGCTCGGGTTCTGGCATCTGGCGTTCGATCTCCATCCGCTTTCGAATTGCCTTCCGGCTCTCATTCCAACCGAGCCCGATGACCACTGCCAGGAAGAAGGCGAGAACTTGCCCTCGCTGACGGGCAATGATCCCGAGATTGCGGACCACACTGAAGACGATCGCGAATCCAACGGTGTAGAGAGTGCAGAAGACCAGGTAGCCGTTTCGTCGCCATTGCCCCCAGCTTCGGATCATGGCCGGGAGTTTCCATATGGTGAGGAGCAGGATGAAGGTGGTCTCGGCAGCGGCGAGTAGATGCTGCACCTGTGTCGCTTCGAAGATGAAAGGACGGAAGAGGACCAGGGCCATCGCTGCGGGCACATCGACTACGGAGCGCACCGGGTTTCCAGAGGCAACGGTCCCGTCCTCAGAGGTCCGCCTGGTGATCTCCTCGGTGAAGGGTGCGATGTCGCCGGCACTGCTCAGCTCGAGGCCGACGATGTCGGGGATGAGGCTGACGGCGACGACCACAGCCGCCGCAGCCCCGGCGAAGGTGATGAACTTGCGCCCCTTTGCCAGGACGCCCGCTCCTATCCGAAGCTTGGAGACGACGACGGCGCCGACTAGGGCGAGGGCGACCAGAGCAGCAACGTGAATCCTGATCAGGCCCAGACCTCCGAGGCTCAGGCCCACCGGGAGGACCCATCGCAGCTCGAAACTCTCCAGCAACCTGGAGACGGAGTAGGCCGCCAACCCGAGGAAGAGCACGACGAGGGCATCCTTGCCGATGCTCGACGGCCAAAAGGCGTAGGTCGGGAGGATCAGGACCAGGAAGGCATACGGCTTGAGCTGGTGGGGTTGAGCCCATCGGCGGAATGCCGCGTACAGGCCGAGCTGTCCCAGATACGAGATCATGGCAAACAGGACGAACCCACCGAGGAGAGAGGGAGTGGCGATGGCGAAAAGACCGCCTGTCGTAGCCTCCACAACCTGGGTCCCGAGGGAACCGCTGCCACTGAGCGGGGGGATGCTCCCCGTCTTCCAGATCTCGGCCATCTGGACCGCCGCGGAGTAGTACCGGAGTGAATCGCCGGCGCCATACAGGTACATGACCATGTAGTACCGGGCGTAGGTTCCGGCCACCTTGGCGACGAACCCGATGACGATCCAGCTCGCCAGCCATTTCTCGTCGACCTCGCGTCGCATCGTGCGACCCACCGCCGAGATCGAGAGAATTCCGAGCCCGATCATCAATATGATCGCTGCCCCCGAGGCGCCGAAGGCGACGAGAAGGCCGAAGCCGGTCCCGACCGCCGCGGCTAACACCCAGAACACCGATTCGTTTTTCACAACAACTCCAGATCGCTGGTAGCGATGTCCCAGAAGCCTAGGTCGAATACGTCGATGTCAACATCGCTGATTGGCATCGCAACCAGCCGGAGCGCTTGGATCCCCGGCACCGGGAGCATCCCGCCTGCCATCGCTGCCCCCCGCTCCGGCGAGCCTTTGGAAAAGAAGCCCGCCATGTATCGGGCACGGTTGGCGCGATGCGCCTTTCGCACCTCTGGGGCTCCAGCCTCACCGAGTAGGTCCGAGAGAACCAACTCGGTCCGCGCTCCTCTGACTCCGGCTCGGACCACTGCCGCTCCGCGGTCAGACCCGATGAGACCATATCGGACGGTGGGGTGGCTGCCGAAGCGCCAGGTCTGGTATTGGTGGGTGCGTCGTGTTCTCAGACCCCGCGGCGGGCGGTCGGGCACGTCGAATGCCTGAAACGGGCTCGAGTCCGGGATCAGATCGGACAAGGAAGGTGCAAATCCGGGGACCGCTGGAACGGCTCTACCGGCTCGGGGCCGGACCATGACTCCGATCGGGGCCACCTCCCGCCACCCCATTGATAGATATCCGGCGCCTGACTGCGGGTTCGGTGTGTTGAACACGAGGTCGATCCCCTGAACCCGGGCTAGATCGAGTGACTCCATAGTGAGCCTTCTGAAGATCCCCTGCCGCTCGAAATCGGGATGAGTCGCGGTGTCCACCGGGCGCACACATTGAATTGTGGCTCCTTCGGGTGTCGTCAGGTGCCATCGCATGAGGGCCCTAACTCCGGCGATGCGCTCGCCCGAGGTCGCCAGCAGCACGATCGAAGGCCCGAACGGATTGGACTCGTGTTTCCAGGCCCAGAGCTCAGGAGTCCTCTTCAGAAAGGGCGTCTCTCCGAGGGCGGCTTTGAGGACGCTCAGGATGGCGTCGATGTCATCGGGTCGCGCCTCGCGCGTTGTCAACTCACCCATCGAGAACCTCTTCATAGATCTTCTCGTGCTCTGAGATCATCTGGGCGATCCCGTGATTCCGCGACACAAGCTCGGCCCCTGCCGTGCCCCATTGGGAAGCTGCCGGTGACGACAAGGCCTCCAGGACTCCGTCCGCGAGAGCGCCGGGATCACCCGGTGGCACCAAACGCCCGGTCACGCCGTCGATCACCACAGTCGGGACTCCGCCGACGGCGGTTGCCACAACCGGCTTGCTCAAGGACAACGCCTCGAGCACCGCGAGAGGAAGGCCCTCGAAATCGGCTGGATTGACAACTACATCTGCCGCCGCCAGGAAGGCGCGCGCTTCTTCCCTTCTACCCAAGAAGCGGACATGCTCTGACACACCGGCGGAGGCAGCCGACTCTCGCACCCGGGCAAGATCTCCGTCATGTTTCTCGGCGCCCACCGAAACCACCAGAACGTCCGGATTCGCAGCCACAATCCGCGCGGCAGCTGCGATCAGATTCTCGTGGCCCTTGTGGGGGCGAATGTTGCCGACGTGGACCACCAACCTTTGGCCGGGGACCAGACCCAGCTCCTGCCTGACGGCCGCAACGTCCGCCGACGCAACTTCGAATGTGATCCCATTGGGTATCACTCTGGGGGTCGGCCCCGGATAACCCTCCAGGCTGTCGGCCACCGCGGCGGACACCGCGATCACGGCGGCGTTTCGCCCATAGCTGAGCTTGTTGAGGGTGCGGGTTGGTTGGCGATACGAGCTCGCGATGTTGTGCTCGGTGTATACGACCGGAGTTGAGCCGGAGACTCGAGCGAGAATGCCGGCAGATGGCAGATGCGCATGGATCAAGCCCGGTCGCCAGTCCCGCGCCAGGGCTCGGACGTTGCGGAGCGCCGTTGGCCCCATGCCGCGCCTCGAGCCCACACAGTCCACCGCAATCCCTAGCTGGCGCAGGGGCTGGATGAGGTGGTCTTTCCAGGGCAGCACGTAGGCAACCCTGTACTCGAATCGCTCTCGATCCCAGTGCTCCGCGCCATCTGATATGAGGCGCTCCGCGCCCCCGATCCCAAGACCTTTGATCAGGACCAGGATCCGGGTGCGCTCATCCCGATCCGACGACATCTGAGATCAACTCATCCAGGCCCTGGTCGAAAGGCATCGCTGCCTGCCAGCCGAGAAGCTCCTTGGCGCGATCGGCGGAGACTCGAGCTGGTGGCACGTCACCTGGTCTTGGCTCACCAAAGGTCAGCTCGGTGGGAAACCTTCCGACAACTCGCTCCGCCAGCTCCCTCACACTCACCGTGTCCGGGGCGACGATGTTCATGGCAACGCCCGAGATCTCGGACTGCGCCGCGCGGAAGAAGGCGTTGGCGATGTCCGAGGCGTGGGTGAACTGGCGTCCCTGACTGCCGTCGCCCTGGATGGTTATCGGCTCGCCCTTGCGAGCGCGGTCGATGAAGATCCGGAACACGGAGTTAGCTCTCAGCCCGGATCCGTATGCAGTGCCCAACCGAAGGGCGACCGCGGAGAGTGACCGAAGATCGGCAGCGCTTAGGACCAGCGACTCGCCTGCCAGCTTGGTGATGCTGTACGGGTGATCAGGCATGGTCGGGTGCTCTTCGTCGAGCGGCTGATAGCGAGGATGACCGTAGACCTCCCATGTCGAGGCATAGACGAGACGGGTGTCGTGGCGAACTGCCACTTCGGCGACATTCGCCGTGCCCAGCACGTTGACCTCGGCAGCCAGACTCGGCTGATCTCCAGCGAGATAGACATCGCCAATCGCACCGACATGAGCAACCACGTCCTGCTTATCGAGCACCTGGTCGACGGAATTGGCATCGGTCAGGTCTCCCTGAGCGAAACGAATCCCTTCCTCTTCGAACGGGGCAACGTCGAATCCTGTAACCTCCCAACCTTCGTCCCGGAAGCGACGTGCGATATGGCGCCCGAGAAATCCGGCAGCCCCAGTGACAACAACATTCATTGGAATCCCTCCTAATGACCAACCCTGAGTCCCGCCGCGATGGTAACCCCCGTCGCGGATCAGGCCCTCCTACCACCCTTCATACTCCCACGACCACGAGGAGCGTTCAATTGCCTCTTTCGAGAGACTTCGATCTGTGATAGCTTTCACCTTCTGGGAGACGCCACTTCGTTATTGGTGGCGCCGTTGGAGGGATGAAAGTGTTGGGTAATATGAGGGGCGGAGCTGCTGCTTCGACGTGGAGAGAGTCAGCAGCCATTTCAGCAGCACGTGTTCGTGCTGACATCACGTTGGCGGCGGTCGATGTGCTCATCGTCGTTGCGGCATACACCTTTGGGCTGGCCTTGCGCTTGCTCGACCCCGGTGTCGACGCCGGTGGCACCTACTGGGCCGATCTGGCGTGGGCGATGCCGATGATCGTCGTGATCCACATCATCGCCAATATCCTCGCCGGGGGATACGGTCATGTCTGGGAGCACGCAAGTGCCAATGAGGCAGTGCGAGTGGTTCTGGCCAATGTGGTCTCTGGAGGAGTCTTGTTGAGCCTTTCCTGGATCGCCAGGGAATCACTGCTCCGTGTCGTTCCGTTCGCGGTGATCGTTGTCAGCGCCGGCCTCGCCCTTGCCGGCATGGGTCTCGTCCGCTTCAGCTCCCGCATGTTCTCGATCCGCGGAGGTCGCAGCGGAGCCCGCATGCTCATCGTGGGAACCGGGCGTGAGGCCGCGGCCTTTGCTCGCCAGGCCCCGAGCCTGAACGGCGGCTGTCTGGTCGTCGGATTCCTGAGCGATTCACCCGATTCCGGGTCGAGGGCCCGCCGGCTAGCCGGTCTGCCCATTCTCGGCGCCGTGCGCGACATCTCGACGGTGATCAAGGACAACGCCATCGACGAGGTGGTCGTGGTTGGCGCCGATGCGCCGAGGACACGTGAAGTTGTCGACCTCTGCCTGGACGTCGATGCCAGGCTGCGTATCCTTCCCGCCGCCGAGGACGTGATGCTCGACCGTCTCAGCGCTCTCGATGTCCGCGAGATCCGGGTGGAGGACCTCTTGGTCCGGCCGCAGGTTGCTACCGACCTCTCCGAGGTGGGAGAGCTCTTGCGTGACCGGCGGGTGCTGATCACTGGTGCCGGCGGCTCGATCGGCTCGGAGATCGTTACCCAGGTGCTCGGCTTCTCCCCGGCGGCGGTCTTCGCTCTGGATCGGGATGAGACATTGCTTCACGACGCGCGTCTCAAGTGGGGCGGCAATGTCAAGACAGTCTTGTGTGACTTGCGTGAGCCGGTGAAAGTCTTGAGGACATTCGAGGAGATCGAGCCGGACATCATCTTTCATGCTGCCGCCCTCAAGCATGTTCCCGTCCTGGAGGCCTACCCCGAGGAAGCGGTTCTGACCAACGTGATCGGCACCCGGAATGTGATCGAAGCCGGTTCGCGAGTCGGGATGAGTCGATTTGTCCTCATCTCCACCGACAAAGCTGTCGATCCTTCATCGGTGATGGGTGCTACCAAGCGAATTGCAGAGTTGATGGTGCAACTCGGGGCAGACAGAAACGACGGTTGCATCTACTCAGCGGTTCGGTTCGGGAACGTCCTGGGAAGTCGTGGCAGTGTCATCCCTACATTCGTCGACCAGATCAAATCTGGTGGCCCGGTCACCGTCACCGACGCCGACATGACTCGGTACTTCATGACGACCTCCGAGGCCGTGGAACTGGTGCTTCAGGCCTCGGCGCTGTCGGAGGGCTCCGAGGTCTTTGTCCTCGACATGGGAGAGCCGGTTCGAATCGTCGAGTTGGCACGACGTCTGATCCGTCTCGCCGGGCTCTCTCCGGAATCGGACATTTCGATCGTCTATACCGGGATCCGGCCCGGGGAAAAGCTCAACGAGCGGCTATCGATGAACCCGATGACCCCGACCCGAAACCCGCAGATCTCGGAGGCTAAACTGGACTATCCGAACCCGGCAGTCCTGATGGAGACGGTTGCAGATCTCGAGCAGGAGGCCAGGGCCGTGGACCGGTACCGGGTTCGTGAGCTCTTGAGCAACCTCATCGCCTACGACGTGCTGTGGGCGGGTGGACACACCATTGATACAGAAGCAGCTCCATCGGAGCCGGAGGCGTCATGGAACTGAGTCGTCTGAAGCGGATCCTCCGCGATCGATGGATCGTGGTCGTGGTGATCGCGTTGCTCGGTGCGGCGGGGGCCTGGGCCTTCACCGGTTTCGCCAACCAGCAAAGAGCGTCACGTTTCGAGGCGGTGGCTCCTCTCGCCTTCCTGCCTGTCGAAGGTCAAACCATCTCCGACCTCACCGATGTGGTCGAACTCAACTACGAGCTGGCCAGCAGCGCGGCGATCGATCTCATGGCTGACGATCAGACATTGGGGATAGCTCTGGACCTGGCTGGGTCCCGCATCATCTTCAGCGCCCTTGGAGAGACTCGGGACGAAGCCGGGGCCAAGGTGGCCCAGTTGAAGCAGACCTTCTTCCAGATCGACCCGTTGCTGGCCGGCATCGACGTGGCGGAGCAGCTGAACGCCGTCCAGGAGGAGGCGATCGACATCGAGGAGCGGCTCAATGCACTCCGGGAAGAGATCGCGCCCACGCCTTCACCCGAAGTTCGGCAGCAGATCGTGTCGCTAGACAGTCGGATCCAGGGGATCCAGAGTGCCATCGTCGAGTTGAACGTGCTCGTCGCGACGGCTCCCGACGCCGAACGTCCCGGCGTCCAGGCCCAATTGGCGCGGGCCGAGGCCAACCTCGACACCCTTCTCGAAGAGCGGGCGCAGCTCCCACCCACAGAGCCGCCTCCCCCGACGGTTCAACAGCAGCTCGATCTCACCTCGTTGGAGAGTCACCTCGCCACATTGCAGGCCGCCTATCAGAGGCTCTTCCTCAGGAGCCTGGGGGTCGACGACGCCACGCGACAGGAGCCAACGGAGTTCAACGATCTCACCACCGGCCCCGGTAGTGGTTTGATCAATGCCGGAATCGGGTTCTTTGGCGGTCTGGCCGTGGCCCTGTTCGGTCTGATCTTCATCAACAACTCCCGCAAGACGATCTGGATGCCCGAAGACGTCGGGGTCCCGGTGCTGGCCGACGTCCCCGGTCGCCGAGTAGTCAGCGGGGTCGGGCCCTCCTGGTACGACAATACCGGCGGCAGCCCGCGGAAAACCGCGATACAGGCGCTGCGCTCCGGTGTCGAGGCGCGTCTTGCCGGCACTGCCGGGGCGGTTGCCGTCGCCGGCAACAAGGTTGGCTCGGCGGCGGTGCACGCTCTCGTCACCGACCTTGCAGTCTCCATGGCAAGTGCCGGGGCCTCGGTGCTCCTCGTCGACGCCGATCTCGAAAGCGACGCCGCATTGGCCGAATACCACGTCGGCGGCCCGTCGCTGTCGGCGATTCTCAAGCTCAGCCCCGATTCGTTGCTTCTGGAGCGGGAAGTCGGTGCGATCGTCGACAGTGCCTATGTGATCCGAGCCAACCTGTCGGTGCTCCCGTCCGGCCCGCCGCCGGCAACTCCGGCCGATGCCCTGGCCGGTCGCCAGTTCCGTGCATTCGTCCAGGAAGCCTCCAAGCGGTTCGACTATGTCGTCGTGGCGGTCGGGGAGGGAAGCTCCACTGCGGCCCAGGTGGCTATGCAGAGAATTGGCAGGACGGTCTTCGTCCTCACCCCGGGTCGCGCGACCGAGCCTCAAGTCACGACTCTGCTCTCCGACATATCGGCCCGCCAGGTGACGACTCTGGGCGCCATCTTCGTCCAGCGTTCCGAAGGCCCGGTTCAGAGCCGGGATGACGCAGTCGAGGTAGACAGCTCGATCCGCCGGCCGGAACAGCACGATGCGGCGGACTCGCCGCTCACCAGGCTCCGGCAGTATCCGATCCCGGTCGAAAAGCACTCAGGGGTGCTTCCTTCGACTTCACTGCGTTCACTAGCCGATCGCGTCGGCGCATCGTCCGTAGAGCATGAGCGAGTTCAGGTCGATGTGGACGACGGTGACGCTGGACCCGGATTCGACCTACTGGGAGCGCTCAGTGATGCGTCGCCGGCCGAGGCCTACGAGGCCGTGGCCGACTATCTGGTCACTCGGGTCGAGGACATGATGGTGGCCGTTCCCGGACAGGGCGACTTCTCGACAGGTCTGACCGGCGATCTCCACGACAATGGCTTTCTTCCGTTGCGAAGTGTGGCCGAGCATCGCTCCGTTGGGACCTGGCTCGCCGAAGAGCTCAATCGTGAGGCTTCGGACGGGACGTCCGACTCCATCGTCCGTGAGATGGAGCGCATCCTCGGTTTCGGAGGGGGGGTCGACTCGGTTGCCTTCGACGACTGGCTCGCCGCCGAGTTCTTCTCCCGACACCTGCGACGCACCAACGGCGACCCGTTCGTCTGGCACCTGACCAGCGAAGCCGGCACTGCCCAGTTGTTGGCACATGCCACCCGTTTCGATAGGACCAGCATCGAAATCGTGATCTCCGACATGGCAGCCCGAATGATTGATCGCCTGGAAAGAGACTTCAAGTCAGCCAGTTCCACCGGCTACGTCGAGCGGTCCAAGGGGATCGAGGCTCAGTTGGCTGATGTTCGGCGGTTCGAGATCGGCTTCGGAGGCCTGGTCGGAATGCATCCGGATGGCCGGGCCGATGGTCGCTCGCGAAAGGACCGGGCCGGCGATGGCTGGAACCCGGACTGGAACCTTGGCTTCAGGGAGAACCTCGCCCCGCTGCAACGCGCGGGTCTGCTTCCCTTCCCGGTGCTGAGCGACGAGGAGATGGACACCTTCCTGGCCGTCGTCTGACGGATGTCCTTGGCTCGCACTGCTTCGAAGTTCGGTTTCGTAGCCGCGGACGCCCTGTTTCCCAAACCGCGCGGCCCGCGGGTCCTGATCTATCACCAGGTGGGCTCCGGGCTTGAGCGTCAGATGGAGGTCACGACCGACGACTTCATCCGTCAACTCGATTGGCTCACTAAGAACCGCGAGGTGGTGACCTTCGACGAGGCGATCGAGCGTTGGGAGGAGCCTGACGCGGAGGATCTCGTCGCACTCACCTTCGACGATGGCTACAGCGACACCTACACCACTGCTTACCCCCAGCTCAAAGAGCGGGGGATTCCCTTTCTCATCTACCTCGCCACTGAATCGATCGAGACCGGGATCCCCCTCGGGCCTGCCGGACGAGCCGATCCGTTGAAC
>Ga0190265_10003370_pt1 | contig 10904 bp, 12 predicted proteins | sample Popmic124T_FD_133135 | JGI IMG/M metagenome (GOLD analysis project Ga0190265, IMG submission 133135) | Populus adjacent soil microbial communities from riparian zone of Indian Creek, Utah, USA - 124 T | ecosystem: Environmental > Terrestrial > Soil > Riparian zone | place: USA: Utah | collected...
CGCCGTAGAAGCGGTGCTCGACGCTGAACATGTGCATCGAGCCGCCCTTGCCCCTGGAGATGCCGGCGGCGCGCCCGGTCAATTCGGCCATGATCACCTTGGGATCGATGCCGTAGGCGAGCATGTGGCCGTGATCGCGATAGCCGGTGATGACGCTGTCCCGGCCCGGCTCGAGCGCCGACTGGAGGCCGACGGCGACCGCTTCCTGGCCGATATAGAGGTGGCAGAAGCCGCCGATCAGGCCGAGGCCGTAAAGCTGGCCGGCGCGCTCCTCGAAACGGCGGATGAGCAGCATCTGGCGGTAATATTCTAGCAGCTCGTCCCTGCTCGCCTTGTAGCGCCCCGGTGCGGGCGGGCGCTCGCGGTTCGGCGCGGCGGGCGCGGCCGGCTCGTCCTTCGATCCGGCGCGTTTCGGCGATGCTGCGCTGGCCACTCTTCCGGCCCTTTCTCTTGTCGCTGGCTGGCGGCTCTATGGCGGCAAACGCAGACCCGCGCAACATGGCCGCGCGGCAAGGCGGCGAGGCTGGAGCGGGCCGCTACGGGCGGCGGGGCGCGGCGGCGGGGCGGGCCGGAGCCTCGTCCCCGAGCTCGATGATCACCTCGTCCGGGCGGATCAGGCCGAGCTCGGTCCGGACCAGCTCGTCGGCGAGGTCGGGATCCGCATTCTGCGGATCGAGCAATTGCGAACGCTGGGCGAGCCGCGCCCGCTCGGTCTCGAGCCGGGCGAGCTCGGTCCCGCGCTCGGTCTTCTCGCGGCGGTAATCGCCCCAGGCGAGCACGCCATTCTCGCCGACGATCGCGGCGCCGAGGAAATAAGCGATGATGAGCAGGCCGGCCGCGGGCAGGGCCGCCCTCCTTATCAGCACTATCGGGTTGCGTATCGCCGTCATCGCAGCGTCACAGAATCAGTAAAATGGCTCCGAATCAAGCCTTTTGAGGCGAGACTAGCATAAATACGCTAAATCGAGCCGGCCAAAGCGACGGCTCGTCGAGCCAAGAGTCGTCGCGCTCGGTGCAGCGGCCGAGCCAATGCTCCGGATCGCGCGCCTTTCGCGGATCGAGGCCGGCACGGCGCCTTTCAGCGTGCAGGCGGCCGGCGCCGGGAGCGCGAGCAGGGCGGCCAGAAGCATGGCCGGACCTTATCCGAAAACGGCGCGCCCCGGATAGATCGCCGCCATCCCGAGCTCCTCTTCGATCCGCAGCAGCTGGTTGTACTTGGCGGTGCGGTCGGAACGGGCGAGGCTGCCGGTCTTGATCTGCCCGCAATTGGTGGCGACGGCGAGATCGGCGATCGTCGTGTCCTCGGTCTCGCCCGAGCGGTGCGACATCACCGCGCTATAGCCGGCGCGATGGGCGGCGGCGACCGCCTCCAGCGTCTCGGTCAGAGTGCCGATCTGGTTGACCTTGATCAGGATCGAATTGGCGAGGCCGCGTTCGATGCCCATGGCGAGCCGCTTCGGATTGGTGACGAACAGATCGTCGCCGACGAGCTGGATGCGGTCGCCGAGCCGCTCGGTCAGCGCCGTCCAGCCGTCCAGATCGTCCTCCGCCATGCCGTCCTCGATCGAGGCGATCGGATAGGCCTCAGCCAGCTCGGCGAGCCAAGCGACCATGTCCTCGGAAGACAGGGTCCGCCCCTCCCCTTCCATCCGGTAGGCGCCGTCCCTGAAATATTCGGTGGCCGCGCAGTCGAGCGCGAGCACGACATCGTCGCCCGGCTTGTAGCCCGCCGCGTCGATCGAGCGCATGATGAAATCGAGCGCGTCGCGGGCCGAGGCGAGGTTAGGCGCGAAACCCCCTTCGTCGCCGACCGCGGTGGCGAGGCCGGCGTCGTGCAGCGCCTTCTTCAGGGTGTGGAAGATCTCGGCGCCGCAGCGCAAGGCCTCGGCGAAGCTCGCCGCGCCGACCGGCACGACCATGAATTCCTGGAAGTCGATCGGATTGTCGGCATGGGCGCCGCCGTTGAGGATGTTCATCATCGGCACCGGCAGGGTGCAGGCCGAGACGCCGCCGACATAGCGGTAGAGCGGCAGGCCGCGCGCGTCGGCCGCGGCCCTGGCGACGGCGAGGCTGACGCCGAGGATCGCGTTGGCGCCGAGCCGCGACTTGTTATCGCTGCCGTCGAGCGCGATCATCGCGGCGTCGATCTCGACCTGATCCTCGGCCTCCATGCCGACCAAAGTCTCGGCGATCTCGCCGCGCACCGCCGCGACCGCCTGGCCGACGCCCTTGCCGAGCCAGCGGCTGTTGTCGCCGTCGCGCTTCTCGACCGCCTCATGGGCGCCGGTCGAGGCGCCGGACGGGACCGCGGCGCGGCCGAAGCTGCCGTCCTCGAGCACCACCTCGGCCTCGACCGTCGGGTTGCCGCGGCTGTCGAGGATCTGGCGGCCGTGGACATAAGCGATGGCGGTCATTTTGTTGCGGCCTCGTTATGAGTTATGACAGGTAAAGTATGGCGCGAATATCGGCCCACCGGCTCCCATGCAACTTTCCTCGGATCGGGGTGGAACGCATGGGCCGGGGCGGTGTTGTCGAGGAATCAGCGTCCCAGCAGTGAAATGGAGAATATCATGCCCCGTCGCGATCCCGAGCTTCCCGAAGGCACCGACCAGGTCATCCGCGGCGCCTCCGCGACCGGCGGCGAGGGAGGCGGCGCCCTCCTGGCCGCAAATGAAAGCGGCGCCGGCGCCGGCACGGAACGGCTGGTGACCCAGGTCCGCGACCAGGTCTCCTCGCTCCGCGGCCAGGCCGGCGACCGGGTGCGCGGCTTCGCCGACGACGGCAAGGCGCGCGCCGCCAGCATGATCGACGAGTTCGGCGGCGTCCTTTCCGACGCGGCCCGCTCGGTCGACGAGCGGCTCGGCGAGGATTATGGGCGCTACGCCCACCGCGCCGCCGACGCGGTCTCCTCCTTCGCCGGCTCGGTCCGCGACAAGAGCGTCGACGACATCATCGACAACACCCGCGATTTCGTCCGCAAGAGCCCCGCCGTCGCGATCGGCATCGCCGCCGTCGCCGGCTTCGCCCTGATGCGGGTGATCAAGACCGGGCTCGACGATGTCGGCGTCCGGCGCGGATCCACGCGCAAGGGCGACGACTGACTTGGACGCATCCGGGGAGGAACCGCGCGAGGAATCGATCCGCGACCTGTTCGGCCGCCTGGTCGACGAGGGCAAGAGCTACGCCAGGGCGGAGATCCATGTCTATCGCCAGATCATGCTGCACCGCGCCGACAAGGCCAAGAGGGGCCTGGTCGCCGCGATCGCCGGGGCGGTCCTGCTGCTGTCCGCGCTCACCGCGCTGATCGTCGGCGCGGTGCTCGGCCTCGCGATCCTGATCGGCCCCTGGCTCGCCGGGCTCGCGGTCGCCGCCGCGCTGGCGCTGACCGGCTGGCTGCTGGTCCGCTCGGGCGTCTCCGGCCTGCGCGCGCTCAAGGGCGATGAGGAGGAAAAGCAGGCGCTGGCCCGCGGGGAGACCCGGCCGTGAGCCTGGAGGCGATCGAACGGGCCAAGCGCGACCAGGTCCGCGCCAGAGCGCGGCTCGACAGCACGCTGGCCGCGCTCCACTGCCGGCTCAAGCCGGGCAACCTCGCCGAAGAGGCCTGGGACGGGGTCAAGGACAAGGGCGCGGACCTCGCCGACGGCGCGCTGCAGGCGGTCAAGAAGCGGCCGGCCACGGTTTCGCTGGCGCTCGGCGCCTTCGCCCTGTTCCTCGCCCGCGGGCCGCTGACGCGGGCGGCCGGGCGCTATTTGTCGGGCGACGAGGCCGGCGAAGGAAACGATCGAGACGACGCGGAGTTGAGCGTCACGGAAGGAGTGAGTTGATGGTTGCGAACAAGGATCGGGACGGCAATGAAGGCGGCGGGCGGAGCCGCGCCGCGGACGCCTATCAGGCGGCGCGCGAGCGGACCGCTTCGGCCTATGAGGCCGCCCGCAGCCGGGCCGGCGACGTCACCCGCCAGGCGACCGATCAGCTGGCCGTCTATCCGGTCGGCGCGGTGGTCGGCGGCTTTCTGGTCGGCGCTCTGGTCGGCTTCCTGCTGCCGCGGACGGAGCGCGAGGAGGAACTGCTCGGCACGACGGGGCGGCGGCTGACCGACGCCGCGCGCGACGCGGCCCAGCGAGGGCTGGACGCCGGCAAGGAGCAGATCGAGGACATCCGCGCCAAGGCGGCGCAGAAGGTCGGCGAAGCCGTCGCGGACGCCGTCGGCGGCAAGCATTGAGGGCCTCGCCGCCGGCCTTGCGCCCGGCGGCGATCCTGCCTAGGCGGCCGATCCCATGAGCAAATTGCACTTCGTCTTCGGCGGCCGGGTCAAGGATCCGCGCGGCCTCGATTTCGACCTCGCCACCATCGACATGGTCGGGCTCTACCCCGATTATGCGAGCGCGCTCGACGCCTGGCGCGGCAAGGCCCAGCGCACCGTCGACGACGCCGAAATGAAATATGTCGTGGTCCATCTGCACCGCCTGCTCGAGCCGGAGAAGAGCGGGGAATAGCGCGCTCGACCCCGCCCGATCAAAGGCCCGTCAGTCCTCCCCCGTCATTCCAGCGAAAGCTGGCATCTCCCGACCCTTCCGGAGACCGAAAAAGAGCAACGGGATTTCAGCTTTCGCTGGCATGACGAGCGTGTTTTTCGCTGGAGCGACGATGTGCTGCCTGCCCCGGCGCGTCAGGCCTTGCGGTAGCGGAACAGCAGCAGCGGGTTGGCGAGCAGCACGCCGGCCAGGAAGCCGCCGATATGGGCGCCGACCGCGATCTGGATGCCGTCGCCGCTGAACAGGAAATCGGGGCCGGCCATGGCGATGCCCATGAAGATCTGGAGCACGACCCAGGCGACCATCAGCCAGAGCGCGTTCAGCCACAAAGCGAGCCTGGCGCTGCCGACCTTCACCTTGTTGCGCCCGAACAGCATCGCATAGGCGCCGATCACCGCCGAGACCGCGCCGCTGGCGCCGACCATCGGCGCGACCGGACTGATCGCATATTGCGTGGCCGCCGCCGCATAGGCGCCGACGACGTAGAGCAAAGCCATGCCCGGCGAGCCGAGCACCGATTCGGCCGGCCGGCCGCAAAACAGCAGCACGATCAGATTGAACAGGATGTGCACCGGGCCGGCGTGGATCAAGGTCGCGGTGAGCGGGGTCAGCCAGAGCGGGACGAGATCGAACTCGGCCGGCCGCACCGGCCAGAAGGCGCCGCGCGCCACCACCCAGGCGTCGAGCTGGAACAAAGCGGGCAAGGCCCACAAGGCCGCCGTGACGATGGCGAGGACCAGCGTCAGCGGCGCTTTGCTCCAGCTATCGGGGACGCGCATGGCTCAATCGCTCCGCCGCCTCGCGGCGATCAAACGAACTCGATCTTCTTGATCTCGTAATATTTGTCGCCGGACGGCGCGGAGAATTCCACCTCCTCGCCCTTCATCCGGCCGATCAGGGCGCGGCCCAAAGGCGAGGCATAGCTGATTCGCCCGACCTTGGCATCGGCCTCGGTCTCGCCGACGATCTGATATTTGATCTTGTTGTCATTCTCGTCGAGCAGATGGACGGTGGCGCCGAAGATGACCTTGTCGCCCGACAGCGACTTGGGATCGATCACCATGGCGCGGCTGATCCGGTCCTCGAGATCGGCGATCTGCGCCTCGACATGCCCCTGGCGGTCCTTGGCGGCGTGATATTCGGCGTTCTCGGAGAGGTCGCCATGGCCGCGCGCTTCCTCGATCGCGTCGATGATCGCCGGGCGCTCGACCGTCTTCAGATGACGGACGTCGCTCTGCAGCTTCTCATAGCCCTCGGCCAGCATGGGCAGCTTGTCGACCGTAGCCATTTCGTGCCTTTCATCAAAAAACTCGTTTGAGCGATGCTGCAAGAGCATCGCCTGATCTGGCCGGATTGTGGGGATCATGCTCAGGAACGTGAATAATAGTCCTGGAGCGAGCGCACTTCAAGGCCGCCGTCCTTGAGCACGGCGATCGCCCGCGCGACCGCGGCGCTCGACGCGGCGGTGGTGAAATAGGGAATTTTCTGCATCAGCGCCGAGGCGCGGATCGACGCCGAATCCTTGTGGCTCTGCCAGCCCTCGGTGGTGTTGAAGACGATATGGACGTGGCCGTCCTTGATCCGGTCGACGATGTGCGGGCGGCCCTGCGCGACCTTGTTGACCCGCTCGACGTCGAGCCCCTCGGCCTGCAGATAATCGGCGGTGCCGCCGGTCGCGATCGCCGCGAAGCCCATGCCAATGAGGGCGCGGACGGCGGGCACGATGATCGGCTTGTCGCTGTCCTTGACCGAGACGAACAACGTCCCTCCGGTCGGCAGGTCGAGCCCGGCTCCCTGCTGGGCCTTGAGAAAAGCGGTGGGAAAATCGTTCGCGATTCCCATCACTTCTCCCGTGGATTTCATCTCTGGAGAAAGCACCGGATCGATCCCGGGGAAGCGCGCGAACGGGAAGACGGCTTCCTTGATCGCGATATGGGGCACGTCGCGGTCGAGCGGCAGGAAGGCGATCAGCTTCTCGCCGGCCATGACCCGCGCCGCGATCCTGGCGATCGGCGCGCCGATGGCCTTGGCGACGAACGGGACGGTGCGCGAGGCGCGCGGATTGACCTCGATCAGATAGACGATGCCGTCCTTGACCGCGAACTGGACGTTCATCAGGCCGACGACGCCGAGCGCGTCGGCCAGCGCCTTGGCCTGGCGTTCGATCTCGGCGACGATCGCGGGCTCGAGGCTGTAGGGCGGCAGCGAGCAGGCGCTGTCGCCGGAATGGACGCCGGCCTCCTCGATATGCTGCATGACGCCGGCGACGACGACGTCGCGGCCGTCCGAGATCGCGTCGACGTCGACCTCGATCGCGTCGCGCAGATATTGGTCGATCAGCACCGGGCTGTCGCCGGAGACCTGGACGGCGGTCACGATATAGTCGTCGAGCTGGGCGGGCCCGTCGACGATCTCCATCGCCCGGCCGCCGAGCACGTAGGAGGGCCGGGTCAGCACCGGATAGCCGATCCGGGCGGCGACCGCGATCGCCTCGTCGCGGCTGCGGGCGACGCCGTTGAGCGGCTGCCTGAGGCCGAGCCTGTCGACCAGCCGGGCGAAGCGCTCGCGGTCCTCGGCGAGGTCGATCGCGTCGGGCGAGGTGCCGAGGATCGGGATGCCCTCCTTCTCCAGCGCCGCGGCGAGCTTCAGCGGCGTCTGCCCGCCCAATTGGACGATGACCCCGTGCAGCGTGCCGCGCGAGGCTTCGACATGGAGGATCTCGAGCACGTCCTCGACGGTCAGCGGCTCGAAATAGAGGCGGTCGGAGGTGTCGTAATCGGTGCTCACCGTCTCCGGATTGCAGTTGATCATGATCGTCTCGTAGCCCGCCTCCTTCAGCGCATAAGCGGCGTGGACGCAGCAATAGTCGAACTCGATCCCCTGGCCGATGCGGTTGGGGCCGCCGCCGAGGATGACGACTTTCTTTCGGTCCGAGGGCTGGCTTTCGTCCTCGGGGGCGCCGAAGCTCGGCGCCTCATAGGTCGAGTACATATAGGGGGTCTTCGCCTCGAACTCGGCGGCGCAGGTGTCGATCCGCTTGAACACCGGGCGGACGCCGAGCCGGTGCCTGAGGCGCCGCACCTCCTCCTCGGTGGTGGCGCCGATCATCGCCTTGACCGCGTCGTGGATCAGGCCGTGCGAGCGGGTCCGAGTCTTGACTCCGCCGCCGGCGACATTGGCCGATTTGAGGTTCAGTTCGGCCAGCCGACGGTCGGAAAAGCCCATCGCCTTCAGCCGGCGCAGGCCGTCCGCGTCGCCGGGCAGGCCGTCGCGGCAAATATCCTCCTCGACCCGGACGATCTCGTCGATCCGGTCGAGGAACCAGGGGTCGTATCTGGTGATCGCGTGCACCTCGGCGACGGTGAGGCCCTCGCGCAGCGCCTGGGCGGCGACGAGCAGCCGGTCGGGCGCCGGCACCGCCAGCGCCGCTTCGATCTCGGCCCTGGACGCGCCGTAGAGCTCGCGCACCCCGTCGAGGCCGATCAGGCCGGTCTCGAGGCCGCGCAGCGCCTTTTGCAGGCTCTCGTGGAAGCTGCGCCCGATCGCCATCACCTCGCCGACCGATTTCATCGCGGTCGAGAGCAGGGCTTCGGCGCCCTTGAACTTCTCGAAGGCGAAGCGCGGGATCTTGGTGACGACATAGTCGATCGTCGGCTCGAACGAGGCCGGGGTGACGCCGGTGATGTCGTTCTGGATCTCGTCCAGCGTGTAGCCGATTGCGAGCTTGGCCGCGACCTTGGCGATCGGGAAGCCGGTCGCCTTCGAGGCCAGCGCCGAGGAGCGGCTGACGCGCGGGTTCATCTCGATCACGACGAGCCGGCCGTCCTTTGGATCGACCGCGAACTGGACGTTCGAACCACCTGTTTCGACGCCGATTTCACGCAACACCGCGATCGAGGCGTTGCGCATGATCTGATATTCCTTGTCGGTCAGCGTCAGCGCCGGCGCGACGGTGATCGAATCGCCGGTGTGGATGCCCATCGGGTCGACATTCTCGATGGAACAGACGATGATCGCATTGTCCGCGCGGTCGCGGACCACCTCCATCTCAAATTCCTTCCAGCCGAGCACCGATTCCTCGATCAGCACCTCGTGGGTCGGCGAGGCTTCGAGCCCGCCGGCGACGATCGCCGCGAACTCGTCGCGATTGTAAGCGATGCCGCCGCCGGTGCCGCCGAGCGTAAAGCTCGGCCGGATGATCGCCGGCAGGCCAACGCTCTCCAGCGCCGCCATGGCGTCATCGAGATCGTGCGCGATCGCCGAGCGCGGGCTCTGCAGCCCGATCCGGTCCATCGCCTCGCGGAACTGGAGCCGGTCCTCGGCCTTCTCGATCGCCGCTGCGTCGGCGCCGATCATCTTCACGCCATATTTCGCCAGCGTGCCGTCCTTATAGAGCGCCAGCGCGGTGTTGAGCGCGGTCTGGCCACCCATGGTCGGCAGCAATGCGTCGGGCCGCTCCTTTTCGATGATCGCCGCGACATACTCCGGAGTGACCGGCTCGACATAAGTGGCGTCGGCGAGCTCGGGATCGGTCATGATCGTCGCCGGGTTCGAATTGACGACGATGACCCGATACCCCTCCTCCTTCAGCGCCTTGACCGCCTGCGACCCCGAATAATCGAACTCCGCCGCCTGGCCGATGACGATCGGCCCGGCGCCGATGATGAGGATGGAGGAGATGTCGGTGCGCTTAGGCATTTATGCAAACCACCACAAAAGTATTGCAATCGGTATCGCCCCAATTCCAGCGATCGCGCCCCACTTGGACCAATTGATTGAAACCCCGGAATCGTGGGATAATCCTGAGGCGTCGGCGGATTTTGGATCTTTCAAAACGGAATACAGATATTCGAAGCTGTAGTCGGTCCAGTTATCGTGTGGTTTCCAAACGTGACCACGCTCAGAACCCTCATCGAACTTCCTTGCTGCGTCCTTTCTGATCGTATCAACCTCGGAGCGAAGCCACTCGTGAGAAGTGTTTTGAAGCTTCCAGAGCCTGTTTTCCTGGCGACTCGAGAGAACACGGATGAGCGTACGGGTTAGCGCTTTATTGACTGTAAACTGCCTGTTCCCCGGAGTATTTGAGACAGGAGCCGCAATTTGAAGGGCTTCATTTGCCTGCAACCCCAATCTCAGCGCTCTCTCGCTAAATGGGTAGCCAGTGTCACTTTGTATCGTCCTACGAAATTCTCGTAATTCAATGACCTGCGGTATATCATTCATCTTTGATAACGAGTAGAGAGCTGCGGCAAACGCAACATACTTCTCGTGTTCCGCAATGTAGTCCTCCCGACTACCTTCAAAATATAGCGAACTCACCCCAACATTCCCACGAACTTGCCGAACAGATATTGGCTGTCCTGCGGTCCCGGGCTCGCCTCCGGGTGATATTGGACGCTGAACGCCGGCTTGTCGGTCAGCTCCAGGCCGCAGAGGCTGCCGTCGAACAGGCTGATATGGGTGGGCCGGGCATTCGCCGGCAGGCCGTCGGCCTCGACCGCGAAGCCGTGGTTCATGCTGGTGATCTCGACGCGGCCGTCGGCGAGACGCTTGACCGGGTGGTTGGCGCCGCGGTGGCCCTGGTGCATCTTCGACGTCCTGGCGCCCACCGCCAGCCCCAGCAGCTGGTGGCCGAGGCAGATGCCGAACAGGGGCTTGCCGGTTTCCAGCATCGCCTGGATCACCGGCACGGCATAGTCGCCGGTCGCGGCGGGATCGCCGGGGCCATTGGAGAGGAAGAAGCCGTCGGGATCGTGCGCCATCACCTCGTCGAAGGTCGCGGTCGCGGGCAGCACGGTGACCCGGGCGCCGGCCTCGGCGAGGTTGCGGAAGATGTTGCGCTTCGAGCCATAGTCGATGGCGACGACGTGGGGGAGCGCCTCGTCATGCTCGCGCTCCTGATAGCCCTCGCCGAGCCGCCATTTGCCGCCCGACCAGCGGTACATCTGCCGGCACGACACCTCCCTGGCGAGGTCCATGCCCTCGAGCCCGGGCCAGGCGCGCGCTTTGGCCAGCAGCGCGTCGACGTCGAACCGGCCGTCCGCGCGATGGGCGATGACGCCGTTGGGGGCGCCGGCGGTGCGGATCAGCCGGGTCAGCGCCCTGGTGTCGACGCCGGAAAGGCCGATCCGGCCGTTCGAGCGCATCCACTCGGCGAAGCCCGAGGCGGCGCGGAAATTGCTCGGCGCGGTGACGTCCTGGCGGACGACGCAGCCCAAAGCGAACGGGTTGTCCGCCTCCAGATCCTCATAATTGGCGCCGACATTGCCGATATGGGGGAAGGTGAAGGTGACGATCTGCGCGGCGTAGGAGGGATCGGTCATGATCTCCTGATAGCCGGTCATCGCGGTGTTGAAGCAGATTTCGCCG
>Ga0190265_10003371_pt1 | contig 10902 bp, 12 predicted proteins | sample Popmic124T_FD_133135 | JGI IMG/M metagenome (GOLD analysis project Ga0190265, IMG submission 133135) | Populus adjacent soil microbial communities from riparian zone of Indian Creek, Utah, USA - 124 T | ecosystem: Environmental > Terrestrial > Soil > Riparian zone | place: USA: Utah | collected...
CGGCAGCTACTTCGACGCCGACGACGCCGAATCGCTCACCGAACGGCTCACTGTCACCTCCACCCGGGCCTTTCGGCCCTTCGACTTCTCCGGGACTCCCGTGACCGGATCGGCGAACCCGCTGGACGCGCCGGAGATCGGCGTGGGCCAGTACCTCGACCAGTTGCCGGCAAAGGACGGCGTCACCTTCTACAAGATCCCGCGTACGGTCCCTGGTTCCACTATCCATGTCGGCACCACCGCCCGTACGACAGTCGAAGGCGGCGGCACCGGCCTCTTGATGACACTGAGCGACGACCCCAACGGCGTAACCGAGTGTGACCGCGCCACCTCGTTCGATGGGATCTCCGGTGGCGTCAGGCTGTTGAACGCGAGCCTCAACAGCTGGTCGTCCAACCCGGACGACAGCTGCGCCACGGTCGACTTCCTGGTGCTGAGCATCAAGCAGTCGATCAACAACGACCTCGAGGACAGCCCCGTCGAGATCGTGGTCTTCGAGGAGCCTCCGCTGGCCGAAGGCTCGGAGCAGAGCCTTCCGCCTGCCGACAAGGCCATCGAGTGGGAGCCGATGACTCCCGGCAAGTCGACCGGCGAGGTCGTCTCCGGGACCAGCATCGCGAGCGCCCCCGAGATCGAGCCCGGCAGCTACACGCTCGACATCCGCTCCGGCGAGCGTCAGGTCTTCGCGATCCCTCTGAACTGGGGCGAGCGCCTTCAGGTGCAGATCGACGCCGACCTGTCGGAGAAGACCATCAACACCCACAGCGTCAACGGCGGGTTCGAGCCCAACATCATCAGCCCGACCCGCGGCGACGAGACCTACAACTTCGGCATTCACACGCCCGACGACTGGTCCGACCTTCCACTCGCCAACATGCCGAACGTCGACAACTGGCATTGGCGAAAGGGCGCGGCCAGCCACCCGGTGAGCTACCTCAACCGCTCGGTCGTCGACCAAGACATGGTCGCCTCTTCTCTGGCCGGCTATCGCTACATCGACGTCGGCTACAACATCGACAACCCGGATGCCGTCGTCGAGTACGACCTGACGGTCAAGGTCCTCGGCCAAGCAGGCGACGGTGAGCCCGAGTACGCCGAGGACGGCGACGCGGTCGCTCCGGACGGCGCCCAGGACGTCGCGGTTGAACCGCAAGAGCCCGCCAAGTCAGGCCCGGCAACCGATGACGACTTCCCCGTCGTCGGTGCGACACTCACCGGCGTCGGCGCGCTCGTGCTGGTCGGCGGGATCATCGCCACCGTTCTGGCCACGCGCAAGCGCCGTCAGATCAGCTGAAGAGCATCCAGATGCCCGTCGACAGCAATCCCAACCCCACGATGGTCGCCAGCATGCCGAGCACCGCTGATCGGGCCCACGGGGTTCGAGCAGGAGCTTGAGCTGGAGGTTGAATAGGCAGGTCGAGATGCTCCAGCACCTCGACCTGCCTGCCCTCGTCGTCGGGCGCAACGCCCTCGGGCGGAACCTGGCCGGTCTGCGCAAGCAGGCGACGGGCATCCAGGGCCGAGGCCGGCCGGAAGGCCGGGTCTCTGCTCGTCAGAGAGCGCGCCACATTCCACAGCCGCTGATCGACACCGTCAGGAGCGGCCGCCGCCAGGCTTCCGCTTTCTGCGGGAGGTCGGGTAGCCGTCAGCATCTCCATGAGTACGACGCCAGCCGCCCACAGATCCTGCGCCGGGCTCGGATCACTCATCACGCCCTGCTCGGGGGCACGATAGCCAGGCGTTCCCAGCAGCTGATAGGCCTCGGTCAGCCGCGGCTCCTCGGCGGCGATCGCAATGCCAAAGTCCGAGAGACGCAGATGCGGGCGCCCCAGCCCGGTCGGCTCCAGCAGCAGGTTGGCGGGCTTAACGTCGCGATGAACGATCCCGGCACTGTGCACCGCGTCGAGCGCGACGAGCAGCTGATCGAGCAGGCATGCGGCCCATTGCCCGGGCAAGGGGCCGTAGTCCTTCAGCAGACTGTGCACCGATCCACCGCGTACGAGGTCCATCGTGAACAGGACCCGATCGTCCTCGGCCGACCAGCCCAGCGGTGAGACACAATGCTCACTGTCGATCCGGAACGACTGCTCACGGACAAAGCGGATCAACGACGCTGCGTCGCTGTGGCGCAGCATCTTGGCAGCACGATGAACGCCCTCACGCTGGTCCCAGGCGAGCCAGACCGTCCCCATGCCGCCTTCGCCGATAGGGTCGAGAAGCTCGTAGCGGCCCGCGAAGACCTCACCCATCGTTGACGCCGAAGGTCTGCAGGAGCTTGGCAATCGCCGGATGACTCGCTCGCAGCTGTTCGGCTGCCGCTGCGAACTCTTGGGATGACGCGGCAGCGCGGAACACTGCACGTACGGCCGCAGGGTCGGCTTCGGTGTGATGCGTGACGACCGCCTCCGAGGTGCGCGCGGCCTCGAGTTGTCGTACGGCATCGTCGAGCGACTGCTCACCAGCGGCGACGCGGCACGCGGCGGCGTACATCAGTTGCAGGCGTTTGACCGCCGCAGGATTGCCGATCTTGACCCTCCGCGCATTCATGAGCTGAGACAGCATCGGCGCTGAGATGCCCAACAGATCGGCGACCCTGACCTGCGTCAACGACAACACCGAGGAACACCGCTTGATCAAGTCACCGAGCGGCTCACCATAGAGGTGGGCCTGTGCCCGTCGGTTGTCATCCGCGCTGCTTGCGGTCATGGCGGTCACACTATCGAGATGAGCCTCGTAGCCTGACCCGACCGACCCCGCCTGGACGCTGCCTCTAGTCCGGAGGCTCGGTCGGGCCGGCTCTCGCCTCGGCGACCGGGTCCCCCGGCTGACCGAGCCAGCGCGGTCCCTCGACCCGCACGGTGACGGTGACGTCCTCCCCGGCGATCTCGCACGACTCCAATGTGGCGCCGTTGCGGGCGGTGATCGTCGACGCCTCCGCACATGCGTCCTCGGAGACCTGGAGCGCGTCGGCTCCCGCCAACGCGGCCAGGTCGGCCGCTGACTGCGCGGTGCGGTGGGCCACGAAGACCGCGCCCACGACACCCAGCGCCGTGCCGAGGAAGAGCAGAAGTCCGATCGCGCCGACCGCGAACGGGGCTGCCGACCCGCGTTCGTCCTCGCCCGCCCGCAACGTGCTCACTGCTCCCCCCGCGTCGCCTCGGTCGCAGCGACCGCCTCGCCGTGAACGGTCACACCCGGTATCCACCTGAAGATCCCGCCGGGCCCGGTCACACGGGCTCGGGCCGAGGCGACGACCTCCTCGGCGCCGGCGCTGACACTCACCTGTGTGCCCGCAGGCCCGACCCGACGTCCGCGGGCGACGGCGGAGCCGCTGTCGTCCCCTCGGGCGACGGCCCGGGCGGTCTCCCGAGCCGCGTCGACCACCTGGATCTGCGCCGCTCCCACCGACAGCAACCACACCAGCCCGATGGTCACGGCCACCAGGAGCGGGATGACCATCACCAGCTCCGCGGTCGCGGCGCCTCTCTCGTCCCGCTGCCCGCGGACCACGGCTCAGATCCCCAGCAGGCTGAGCACGTGCTGGAACAGCCTGTTGAGCAGGTCGTTGCCGAAGCCACCGGTGAGCAACTTGTAGAGCAGGCCGGCGAGCCCGGCACCTGCCGCCGTCCCGACGGCGTATTCGGCCGTCGTGATCCCCTTCTCGTCCTTCCGAAGATGTGTCTTGGCCATGGTTGGTCCTCTCTGGTCGATGGCCGTCGGTACGGCCGCTCACGACGACAATGACCCGCTCCACCGACATCCGCGACCGCCATGTCGCCGGCTGTGGACAACCCGATCCCGAACCCACCCTGTGGATGACAAACGGCCCGTTGATCAGGGAAAACAAGCGCGCCGAGACGCCACATACGTCGGTCGAGTCGGCATTCGGCTGCCAGCTCGACCGACGCGCGTGACGTCTCGGCCGACGGGGGTGACGGCTCGGCCGGGTCAGATGCCGAGGGTGGAGAGGAGGCCGCCGACGACAGGGACGACGCCCAGCAGCAGGAAGGCGGGGAGGAGACAGATGCCGAGCGGGACTGCGGCCTTGACGCCCACCGCGCGAGCGCGGTCCTCGACCTCTGCCCGGGCATTTCTGGTCAGATCGTCGGCAAGGCGCTCGACCGTCGTGGCGACCGGGGCACCGGTCGCCTGAGCTCGGGCCAGTGCTCGGCCCAGCGGCGCCAGCGCGGGATCGTCCACCAGGGTGCGCCAGGTCTTCTCCGGATCGGCTCCCAGACGAAGCCGAGAGGCCGCCGGCAGAAGTCGGGCGGCTGCCGGCCCGGGCAGCGCTGCGGCGACGGCCACGAGCGCCTCGGCGGGCGCCGCGCCGGAGGAGAGCGCGGCGGAGAGCAGGCGGACCAAGGCAGGCAGCTCGGCCTTCGCGGCCTCCCGCTCGCGCCGGACCTCGGCGGGCTCGACCCGGCCGATGACCAGCCAGCAGACGACACCCGCCGGAGCGGCGAGTACGGCACCCGCCGTGCCGCCGACGAACGAGTAGACGGCACCGGCGGCGAGCAGCGCCAGCAACGGCCGCCAGCGCATCATCCAGCCGCCGGGATCATCCCGGTCCGCAACGGCCGCGATCCTGCCGGGAAGTGGTGAGGCTGGCGCGGGCAGCAACGCTGCTGCCAGCCCGAGCGAGACAGCCGCGAACCACATGCTCATCGGGCCACCTCCGTAGCGCAAGCCCCAGAATACGGACGCGGCCCGATGAAAGGTCCAAAGTTCGCTCGCTGACGCTCGCTCATCTCGCCTCCACCCCACGCGCGATGCCCTCGATCCACCACAGCCCCAACCAGCCGAGCAGCAGTCCGAGACCGAGGCAGGCCAGACCCACCGGCGATCCGAAGAGGAACGCCAGCGGGTCGCCGCCAACGCCGCTGCCCATCGCCAGGGCAGCCACCGGCAGGCCTGCGATCAGGCGGGCGGTGGAGCGCGCCGAGCCGAGCTCGCCGTCGACGACCCGCTGGGTGGCGGCTGCGGCCCGCAGGTCCAGCGCCACCCGGTCGAGTGCGTCCGCGAGACCGCTCCCGGTCTGGTGAGCGATCTGCCAGGCCGCGGCGACCACACGGAGCGATCCCGCCCCAGGCACCTCGGCGACCTGCCGCCACGCGGCGGGTACGTCGGAGCCCATCCGCTGCGCCTCCGCGACCGGCTCGATCACCGGCCACTCCGTGGCGAGCTGCGTCAGCGCGGGACCGGGCGGGTGCCCGGCGGCAAGCTCGGCGGCCATCTGCTCGCAGGCCTCGACGACGCGGTTGGCCGTACGCCCCGCCTCGATCCGCTCGCAGCGGCGCCGCCACAGGGCGACACCACCGTACGTGGCGATCCCGAGCAAGACAGCCGCGACGACCGCCTTGCCCGGGAAGACGATGGGGATCAGGGCGACCAGGAGGAACGACCACCGCGGCACCCGCCACCCAGGCGACCGTGGTCCAACCGCTGCTCGTGGGCGGAGCATCAGCGCGGCGGCGGCACCGAGCAGGCCGGCGACCAGCCCGAGGCTCAGCGCACTCACCGCTCCGCTCCCAGCAGCGCTTCGAGCCGGTCTGCGGCCGGTCCGGCGACCACGACGTCATCGGCGGCCACCGAGAAGGCGGTCTCCATCCGGACCAGCCCATCGGCTCCGCGACACGGGACCGCGATCTCGGTCAGCACCCGGCGGCCGTCACGTCGCCGCAGGTGCACGACCACGTCGACACCGGAGGCGAACTGGCTGTGCGCCGCCTCCCTGCCGAGACCGGCGGCGAGCGCCAGCGCCTCCACCCGAGCCGGCACATCGGCGGCGGAGTTGGCGTGCAGCGTGCCGCAGCCACCCTCGTGGCCGGTGTTCAACGCGGCGAGGAGGTCGACGACCTCAGCGCCACGCACCTCCCCCACGACCAGCCGGTCCGGCCGCATCCTGAGGGCCTGGCGGACCAGCGTATGGAGCTCGACGGCGCCGGCGGCCTCGATGTTGGCCGGGCGCGCCTCGAGGCCGACCACATGCGGATGGTCCGGACGCAGCTCGGAGGCGTCCTCCACCAGCACCAGCCGCTCCTCCGGCGGCACCAAGGACAACAGCGACGCCAGCAAGGTGGTCTTCCCGGTGCCGGTGCCTCCGGAGACGAGAAACGCCGACCGTGCCAGCACCAGCCGGCGCAGCAGATCAGCCACGCGGGGAACCACCATCCCCGAAGCCTCCAGCTCGGCGAGCGTGAACGCCCGCGCCGACGGCACCCGCAGCGAGATCACCGTGCCTGGTCGCGCCAGCGGCGCCAGCACCGCATGGAACCGGCTGCCGTCGCCCAGCCTCAGGTCGACGTAGGGCGAGGCGTCGTCTAGGCGGCGGCCGGCCCCGGCAGCCAACCGCTGCGCCAGCCGGCGAACCGCGTCGTCGTCAGGAAACGCGACCGGTGCGGGCTCCAGGCCGGAGCCGCGGTCGATGAAGACCTGATCGGGCCCGTTGACGAGGACGTCGGTCACTCCCGGCAACCGCAGCAGCGGCTCCAACGGCCCCGCGCCGACCACGTCGCGCCGCAGCATCTCGTAGACCGCCAGCACCGTCGCGTCACCGACGATCCGTCCCTCCGCACGAAGCGCCTCCTGAACCCGGTGCGGGGTGAGCTCGCCCGGCGTACGCGCCAGGTGGTCGCGGACGAGGTCGACGACCTGAGGCGCGATGTCGACAGCGCCGATCATGCGACCATCACCCCCGCGCGCACCCGGCAGCGCGTCAGCACCTCTGCCGCGGCACGGGCCAGCGGTGCCCGCTTCGAGCGGATCGGCCCCAGGCCCAGGTCGATGGCCTCCGAGAGCCCGCGCTGGTCGGACATCGAGGCGATCACCGGGAGCCCGAGCGCACGCCCGACGGCCTCCGGCTCGGCCGCGCGGCCGCGGACGACGACCCGCACCCGATCCCGCTCGGGAAGGCGGGAGATCAGCCGGGCGGCGGACGCCGTGCCGGTGACGTTCGCCCGGACGATGACGAGGACTATGTCGCAGCCGGTCAGCAGCGCCTCAGCGGCGGCGTCGGACTCGCGTGGCAGGTCGACCACGACCAGGTCATGGCCGCGTCGGGCGGCGGCGAGCACCTCGCGCACCACCTCCGGCCGCGGTGGCACAACGTCGCCGCCCGGCCACCCCAGCAGGCCCAGCGACCCGACGTGCGGCACCGCCTCACGCAACGCCCGCGCACCCAGCCGCCCGGCAGTCTGCCCGAGATCGCCCCAGGTCACGCCGGGGATCTCGTCGAGGCCTAGCACCCGCCCGGCTCCAGGACCGAGCCGGTCGGCGTCGATCAGCAGCGTCGACCCACGGTCTGCTCCCAGGCTGGCCAGGGCCGCGGCGTACGTCGTCGCACCGGCTCCACCCGATCCGGCCAGGACGCCGACGACCATGCCGTCGCCGCCCTCACCGTCGCTGACGTCGGCGAGCAGCCCGGCGACCACGGTCTCGGCAGCCGGCAACTCGAGCAACGTCTCGGCGCCGACCTCCAGCGCGGCCCGGAGCAGCGGTTCGCCGGTCGAGCCCCATCCCACGACGTACACCCCGTCTCTTCGGGGTGGACGCAGCGATGCCACCTCCGCCAGGAGGTCGGCGCCGACGAGGATCAGTGGCGGGCGTTGCCATCGACGCAGGGCGCCGACGGCGTCGGTGCACTCCTCGACGGTGACGCCGGAGGCGGCGGCCAGGCGAGCCGCCTCAGCGGCGAGCAACGAGTCCGAGGTGATGACAAGCGGTTCCGAGGTCATGGCAGCAGGATCCGCCGCGACACCGACAATTCCACTCGCAAATTCAGGACCTGTGGATAACCCCGTCCCGGACCCGCCCTGTGGATGGTGATCGGCCCGCCCAACGGCCGTCTACGATGTGCCCATGACACGCATCGCTGCGTTCTTCGACCTCGACAAGACGATCATCGCGAGGTCGAGCACGCTTGCGTTCTCCAAGCATTTCCAGGCCGGCGGCCTGATCACCCGCGCGGCCATGATCCGCTCGGCCTACACGCAGTTCGTCTACGTCGTCGGCGGTGCCGACCACGACCAGATGGAGAAGATGCGCAAGGCGCTCTCCGAGATGGTCACCGGCTGGGACGTGGCGACCGTCAAGGAGATCGTCGCCGACACCCTCCACAACGTGGTCGACCCGCTCGTCTACGAGGAGGCGGTGCAGCTCATCGAGCAGCACCACGCCCAGGGTCACGACGTCATCATCGTCTCCGCCTCCGGCACCGAGCTGGTCGAGCCGATCGGCACGATGCTCGGCGCCGACCACGTCGTCGCCACCCAGATGGAGATCGAGGACGGCCGCTACACCGGCGAGATCGCGCTCTACGCCTACCGCGAGGAGAAGGCCCGCGCGGTCCAGCAGCTGGCCGAGCGCTTCGGCTACGACCTCGAGCAGTCGTACGCCTACTCCGACTCCGTCACCGACCTCCCCATGCTGGAGGAGGTCGGCCACGCGTTCGCGGTCAATCCCGACAAGGACCTCCGTAAGGCCGCCAAGGAACGCGGCTGGGACATCCTGGTCTTCAACAAGCCGGTCGCGCTGCGCAGCCGCGTGCTCACCCCGTCCACGCCGACCCTGGCCGCGCTGGCCGTCGGGGGCGCCGTCGCGATCGCCGGCGGCGTCATCTGGGCGGGCACGAAGCGCCGTCGCCTCGGCGCCTGACCCAGTTCTGCAGAAGCGGCATCATCCTCCTCATCCTGCAGAATTTCCAGCCTTGTATCTGGCCGCCGATCGGCGTAGAAACAGAGGTGTAACAAGACGTACACGAGTGAGAGGCACCCACGCGGCGATCCACCCATCTGATGGGGTGCTGTAGCCGGGGAGAAATCCCGACGCAGTGACCAGACCTTGCACGCTTGGTAACCAGAAACGCTCGTGTCAGCGGTGGCACCCGGTGCTCACAACCCACCGGGTGCCACCTGCTTTTGCGTCGTCTACTCGGCCGCGTCCAGGCGTAGCGGCGAAGCCTCGGCCCCGGCGGCGTACGCCTCGGCCGCGTAGAGCAGCCACGAGTGCGCCCCCGCCTGGCCACCCTCGCGGAAGCCGCGCAGGTTCGACTCGTAGGCGGCCCGCAGCGCCAGATGGCCGGCCTCGGGGACGACCAGCGACTTCTCGTCCACGCCGCGCGCGACCAGGATGAGCCGCTCTGCGGCACGCGCGACCAGACCGTTGTGGGATGCGAACGGAGCAGCGGTCGCCAGATCAGCGTGCACGAATGCCGCCACGACCAGCGCCGGCGCGGATGTCGGGGCAAGCAGTAGATCGGAGAGACGCCGCAACCGCTCGGCCGACTCGGCCGAGCGCGGACGGCCCAGCTCCTCAGGGTCCAGCGACCCCGCCGCTGCCAGCGCGTGCAGCCGCGCGAACGCCTGCAGCGGCGCGTGCTTCACCACCGGCACCAGCGAGAGCAGCTCGGTCGAGAGCCGTACCGCGTCCTGCGCGATCGCATCCCCGCCCGAGTCGCGAACCTCACCCAAGGACGACGAGGAACCTTCCAGCACGGCAGAGGCGTGCGCACCGCGCAGCAGCGACTCGGCGGTGGTCTCCGGAGACGTACGCCGCAGTCCCCGGTCACGCAGCATCACGTCGATACCGTCACGAGCTGCGGCGAAGCCCGAGGCCACACCTTCGAGCGACACCAACCGGGCAAGCGGATCGTCCTTCACGCGTCAACCTTAAGCGCGCGTTACCCTGACCGAGATGACGGACCCAGCCAACCCCGATCCGGCACGCTCCTTCGGCGGCGTGGCGGACAGCTATGACCGCGGGCGCCCGTCCTACCCGGTGGATGCGGTGAAGTGGCTGGTCGGCGCGGAGCCGTGCTCGGTCCTCGAGCTCGGGGCCGGGACCGGCAAGCTCACCGAGGTGCTGGTCGGCCTGGGCCACGACGTCTTCGCGACCGACCCGGACGACGCGATGCTCGACATCCTCTCCGGGAAGCTCCCGGACGTACGTGCCACCAGCGGCACCGCCGAGCAGATCCCGACCGGCGACAGCCTCTACGACGTGGTCGTCGTCGGCCAGGCGTTCCACTGGTTCGACCACGCCAAGGCGCTGGCGGAGATCGGGCGGGTGCTGCGTACGGACGGACGACTCGCCGTGGTCCAGAACGAGCGCGACGAGCGGATCCCCTGGGTGCGCAAGCTCGGCAAGCTGATCGGCAAGCAGACTGGACTGACAGAAGAGGGCGGCTTCGACCCGACCTCGATCCTCGACGACTCCGGGTTCTTCTCCGCGGTCGAGGCCCAGACGTTCCGGCACTGGCAGGTCGTCGACCGCCACTCGATCCAGGACCTGGTCCAGTCGCGCTCCAACATCGCCACCCTCGAGCCGGAGGCTCAGGAGCAGAAGCGGCGCGAGGTGCTGGCCTTCTACGACGGCTACGGCCGCGGCATGGACGGCATGCAGCTGCCTTACGACTGCCGCGCCTGGCGTGCGCAGGTGCTCCCGCACGCGCAGGTGGTCTCGACAGGCTCGACCACCGGCGCGCACATGGTCGTCGAGACGGACGAGGAGCAGGAGCCGAAGGTGCCGCTGGCCAAGCGCACCGACACCGCCGTACGCCTCCCCCGCGTCATCACCGACCCCGAGAACGGCGACGACGACCTGCTCATCGACTTCCGGTGAGCCCCGCGATCAAAGCACTGTTCTCGGACGCGTCGTGAGCGCGTCGCGCTCCGGGTCCATCAGGTCGAAGCTCTGGATGACCCAGAAGATCGTGAAACAGACCAGCAGGGAGACCTCGGTCGCCAGCAGCCAGTACGTCCAGCCGGTCAGGCCCAGCACGATGCCGGCCGCCAGCAACACCACCATGACCACGACCAGCGCCCAGTAGGTCTTGTCCAGCCGCGTACGCGCCTTGTCGGCCTCCCGCGCGATCTTCCGCACGCCCCAGTCGGTGTTGAGCACGAC
>Ga0190265_10003372_pt1 | contig 10900 bp, 7 predicted proteins | sample Popmic124T_FD_133135 | JGI IMG/M metagenome (GOLD analysis project Ga0190265, IMG submission 133135) | Populus adjacent soil microbial communities from riparian zone of Indian Creek, Utah, USA - 124 T | ecosystem: Environmental > Terrestrial > Soil > Riparian zone | place: USA: Utah | collected...
CCGAGTTGACCGCACCGGTAGTGCGCGCCGTTCTCGAGCGAGGTCTGCATCGGGGGCCGCTCCCGGTGAAGCTCTGTTACGCGGGGCCCATGTTCAGGCAAGAGCGTCCCCAGAAAGGTCGCTACCGTCAGTTCTCGCAACTGGGCGTCGAGGCGATCGGTTCGGACGATCCCAAGGTCGACGCCGAGGTGATCGAGATCGGCAACCGGTTCCTTGCATCGGCGGGAACGGAGCCCCGGCTTCTCTTGAACTCGATCGGCCATCTGGACGACTCGTGCCGATCGGGTTACCTGCGACAGCTCGAGGCCTTCCTTAAGGATCGAGCGGACGACCTCGCGGCCGAGGATCGGGCGCGCGTGGCCACGAACCCGCTGCGAACGTTCGATTCGAAAGAGGCTCAGACGATCGAGACGATGAAGGAAGCGCCGATCATCACGGAACATCTGTGCGACTCGTGTCGTAAGCACTTCGAGGCCGTTCAGGACCTGCTCACCCACGTAGGCGTCGAGTTCACACTTCAACCCAGCCTCGTGCGTGGACTCGATTACTACACGAGGACCGCATTCGAGTTCGTGTCCGACAGACTTGGTGCGCAGGACGCGCTCGGCGGTGGGGGCCGGTACGACGGTTTGGCGGAAGCCCTCGGTGGCGACCCCCTTCCCGGTATCGGCTTCGCACTCGGTCTCGACCGGATACTCCTGGCCGGGGGCGGGGCAGCAACCGGGCGATCACCCGTGAAGGTGTTCGTAGTCGCGATGGGTGAGGACGCGGGGCGGGAGGGATTCCGGATCGCGACCGAGCTGAGACGCCGCGGCATCGGAGCCGATCTCGATCTGGCAGGGCGTTCGATGAAGGGGCAGATGAAAGCTGCGGATCGGGCAGAGGCCATCTGGGCCGTGATCATCGGCGACGAAGAGATGGTAGCCAGGCGTGCCACCTTGAAGCACCTCGAGACGGGGGAGCAACAGAGCGTCCCATTCGACGAGATCTTGGAGACGGTAAGCAGATGATGCGTTCACACCGGTGCGGGGACCTTCGTCCCGAGCATGTCGATCAGACCGTGACCTTGTGCGGGTGGGTCCACACCCGAAGGGACCACGGTGGCGTCACGTTCATCGACCTTCGTGACACGGCCGGACTGGTGCAGGTGGTGTTCGACGCGAGCGTTTCCGATTCTGCCCACGATCGGGCGCAGGAGCTCCGTAGCGAGTACTGCATCCGGGTGACCGGCTCCGTGCATGCTCGGCGCGAGGGAACGGTCAACCCTCGGCTCGCCACCGGTGAGGTCGAAGTTGCCGCCACCGAGATCGAGATCTTGTCCCGATCGGAGACGCCGCCGTTCCAGATCGACGAACACAGCGAGGTGGAGGAGTCACTGCGGCTCCGCTACCGCTTCCTGGATCTTCGGCGCGATCGGTTGAACCAGAACATGAAGCTGAGGCACCAGATAGTCGCCGCGATCCGGCATTTCTTCGACGACGAGGGCTTCGTAGAGATCGAGACCCCGATGCTGACCCGGTCTACGCCGGAGGGAGCGCGCGACTACCTCGTGCCGTCCCGCGTCCATGCGGGGACGTTCTACGCGTTGCCGCAATCGCCTCAGTTGTTCAAGCAGCTCTTCATGGTCGCAGGACTCGATCGCTACTACCAGATCGTGAAATGTTTCCGGGACGAGGACCTGCGGGCCGACCGCCAGCCCGAATTCACGCAGTTGGATCTCGAGATGTCCTTCGTCGACGTCGACGACGTTCTCGAAGTGACCGAGAGGTTGTTCAAGAAGGTGTGGCGAGACGTTCTCCATGTCGAGTTGGAGGACTTCCCGCGCATCGGTTATCAGGAATCGATGGATCGTTTCGGGACCGACAAGCCCGATCTTCGTTTCGACATGGAGCTGAAGGACCTGGGTACGACGTTCGCGACGACCGAGGTTCGGGTGTTCCGGTCCGTGTTGGATGCAGGCGGCGCGGTCAAGGCGATAGTGGTGCCGGGTAAGGGGACGTTAGGTCGCAAGGAACTGGACTCGATCGTCGACGAGGCGAAAGCCCTGGGGGCCGGAGGTCTCGTTTGGATTGCATGCGTCGAAGAGAGCGAGAGCGACACGGGCTTTAAGTCACCGATAGACAAGTTCTTCACCCCGGCCGAACGAGGAGATCTGCTGACGGCGATGGGGGCGGCCACGGGGGACCTGATCCTGATCGTGGCCGATCAGAAGCTCTCCACCGTCTACAAGGTGTTGGGCGGGCTGCGAACCAGGTTGGCGGAAAGGTTCGATCTGATCCCGAAGCTCGAACGTTCCGATCCTCAAGCGTGGCGGTTCGCGTGGATCGTCGACTTCCCCTGGTTCGAGTTCAACGAGGATGAAGAGCGCTGGTACCCGATCCACCATCCCTTTACCGGGATCGTCGAGGAGACCCTGGACCATCTCGAGAGCGATCCTGCGAAAGTCATCTCGAAGTCCTACGACATCACGCTGAACGGTTGGGAGCTCGCCTCGGGGAGTATCCGTATCCACGACCGCGAGATGCAACAGCGTGTCTTCGCCGCCCTCGGAATCGGCCCGGATGAGCAACAGGAGAAGTTCGGGTTCCTCTTGAACGCATTTCGTTACGGCGCGCCACCTCATGGTGGGATCGCGCCGGGCATCGACCGGATCGTCGCGCTGGCAGCAGGAGAGACGAACATCCGGGAAGTGATCGCATTTCCCAAGACGCAGACGGCGTTCGATCCACTGACGGGAGCTCCGGCTCGTGTGGACGAGGCGCAGCTGAAGATCCTCCACCTGAAGTCGACGGCGCCCCCGCCCGACCAGGAGTGAAAAGGGCCGGCGCCCGAAGGCGCCGGCCCGGTATCTCTACTCGTGGCTGGTGCCTACCTGCGCCCCACCCTCTTGTTGCGGGAGGTGGCCTTCGTGCAGGTCACCGCTGCGCGAGGCGTGGTGAACACCTTGCGGGCGGCTACCGCATAGAAGACGCCCTTGGCCCTCGGCGCGCGCAGGCTGTAAGCGCCGGCCCGGTTCGTCGTGGCGGAACCGACGTTGGCGTCTCGGCCGGCCCTTCTCTTCTTGACGGTTACACGACGTCTGCGCTCGCACCCTGCGCTCCGGGAACTCACGTTGCCCTTGAAAGCGCCTCGAGCGAAATCGAGCGAGATGTTCGAGCCGACCGTTCTTTCCTGGGGCTCCTGATCGGTCGTAGTCGTCGTCGTGGTGGTCGTCGTGGTCGTGGTGCTGCCCGTGACGGTCGGCAGTGCGCCGGTGCCGACGGCTGCGCGCGGCGAGTCGTTCAGGGTCGAGTCGTTCACCGCGCCGTCGTCGGCGTGGCAACCGACCGCATCGGCGAGTGCATCCTCGTCGAACTCGATCTGGACCGAGTTCTCCTCTACATCCTCGACGGACTGTCCATCGGACATGTTGCCTTCGGTGTCGAACACGTCGAGTGTCGATGCAGTGATGCCCGAATCGTCGACGGGCTGGTCGAAGCCGAATGTGGCGACGTTCTCCGTGGTGTCGATCTCACACGTCTCCAGGTCGGGACCATCGGTAAGGCCCGGTTCGGCCGTCGTAGCCCCGGCGAGAGGTGCGTCGCCGATGGTGCTGTCTTCGGCGGCGTCGTCATCTTTAACCGCTCCATCGTCGACGACCGCCATCGCGATCTGGCTGTCTGGGGCATCCTCCAGGTTCGCGAACGGGCACGCAACGTCCGTGTCGTCCTCCTCGGTGCAGAGCCCGGTGGGGGGGGAGAGCGTTCCGTCGACTCGGACAAGGAAGAAGTCGGGGTTGTTGGGGGTCTCGACCTCCTCGTCGAAGTGCCACGTCCATTCGTTGTCGTCCGTGCGCTCCGCACTGACCAGATCGGGATCGTCGGTGGTTCCACCTTCGGCCTCTGGCGCGTTGCACTTGGCCGACGCCACACCGACTCCGCAGACGGACCCGTTCTCGACGAAAACGCGGTCGGCGTCGCCAACGCCGGGTGTCGCATCGAACTGGACTTCGACCTCGCCCTCCGGCCCATCACAGTCGGCGATCACAGGCTGGCCGTCTTCGCGACCGCCGGGGTTGCCGGCTTCGGTGTAGAAGCCGAAGTCGGTGCCGTCGGCGGGACAGGTCACGCTCTGGTCGAAGGTGTAGGTGATCTTGTCTTGACCGTCCTCGGCCTCGAACCCGGTCAGGTTCGGGGCGTCGGTGACTGAGCCTTCTTCGTCGCGCGTTCCTCCTTCGAGCGCCACCGAGGACTCAATGCTTTCGTTCCCTTCACGATCTTCGACCGCATCGGGGTCGATGCTCGCGATCGTGAACTCGACCAGGTCCTGGTCGACGGCGGAGTCCGGGAAGGAAACGTCCACACACGGGTCCGCGCTACCGAGATTGGCCGCCGTGCCGGCAACCTTCGCAGCCGAGTCGTATCCCTGGAGCTCGAATGCGGCGCCGCCTCCATTGATCTTGCTGACTTCCTCGTCGAAGCAGAACGAGATCTCGTCGCCCTCGATCGCTGCCGAGCGGATGTCGGGCCCGTCCGTTGTGAACGGTGAGTGGCTGGCGCCGATATGGGCGTTCGCGCTGAGGACGATCGACCCGGTGATGAGTGCGATCACCCCCACAACAGTGGTCAGTTTGAGAAAACGATGTTTCATTGAAGCTCCTTCCGTGACGAGCGACCCACTGCCCCTTGCTGTGGGCCTGGTGCATTGATGCTGGTTTGTTGCCTGCTGCTTGTATTGATGGATGCTGCGATGCCTTTGGGAACGTAAATAAGACACCTGAGGTTGCCCGTTTGTGGGAAATGGGAAAGGGCTTTTGGAGAAGAATGGCCGGATGGATCTTTTCGGCCACGCTCTCGAAGAGCGCTTCGATCAGTATGCACCCTTGGCGGCACGCATGCGTCCACGAACCCTCGAAGAAGTTGTCGGGCAGAACCATGTCCTGGGACCCGATCGGGCGCTGAGCTCGCTCATCTCTTCCGGCGATCTGTCCTCGATCATCCTGTGGGGCCCGGCAGGCTCGGGCAAAACGACGCTCGCGAACGTGATTGCGCGCTCGACCAGTGCCCACTTCGAACCCATGTCCGCGGTGGCCGCGGGCGTCGCCGACGTGCGCAAGGCGATTGAGGCCGCGAAGGACCGTTTGGCCGAGCAGGGCTCCAGAACCGTCCTGTTCCTCGACGAGATCCACCGGTTCAACAAGGCGCAGCAGGATGCTCTTCTTCCCGCCGTCGAGAACGGCTGGGTGATCCTCGTGGGGGCGACGACCGAGAACCCCTCCTTCGAAGTGAACTCGCCGTTGATGTCTCGCAGCCTCCTCTTTCGTTTGGAAGCTCTCGGTGAGAGTGATCTGGTTGCGATCCTCAAGCGAGCGCTGATCGACGAGCGCGGCTTGGCGAAGGCGGGGGTCAACGCAGCCGACGACGCGCTGGATCACATAGCGCGCGGCTCCGGAGGGGACGCTCGCGCTGCACTGAACGCGTTGGAGGCAGGTGCGTCGATCGCATCCACCAGGGGCTCCATCATCGATCTTTCGATCGCCGAGGAAGCACTCCAGCGTCGTGCGCTCCCGTACGACAAGCAAGGAGACTGGCATTACGACACGATCTCCGCGTTCATCAAGTCGATGAGGGGCTCCGATCCCGACGCGGCCGTTTACTGGATGACCCGCATGCTGGATGCCGGCGAGGATCCGCGTTTCATCGCCAGGAGGATGGTGATCCTTGCTTCCGAGGACGTAGGTAATGCCGATCCACTCGCCCTGCAGGTAGCCGTGGCGGCGCACCATGCGCTTGAGTTCGTTGGTCTACCGGAAGCCAAACTGAATCTTGCGCAGGCCGCGGTCTATCTTGCTCTGGCCCCCAAATCGAACGCGAGCGCGGTCGCGCTGTGGCGGGCGGAAGAGGACGTGAAAGGCTCCGGGCCATTGCCGGTGCCCACCCATCTGAGGGACTCGCACTCACCCGCGTCGCGCTCGATCGGAGCGGGCGAGGGATACCGCTACGCACACGCACACGGCGGTTGGGTGGAACAGCACCACCTTCCCGAGGAGCTACGCGAGCGCAGGTACTTCCAGGCGATCGCCGGCCGAGAAGCTAAGTTGGCTGCGGACCTGGACGCAAAGAAGCGAGAGGAGGAGCCGGGATAGGGTGCCTCCATGATGATCAAGACGGTGTTCTGGGTCGCGGTTGGTGCTGCCGGAGCTTTGCAGAGCGAGAAGCTGGCGTCGAAACTGCGCGCGCGCTTCTCGCCTCGAGCCGTGACCGACGGGCTGCTGGACAAGGTCAACTCGCGCCTCGAATCGCAGCAAGCGAAGAAGGACGTGCCGGCCCCCGGACTCTGAGAAGCCCCAAGTACCCTGTCGGCATGGATTCGGGCACGGTACGGGAGCAGTTCTTCAAGTTCTTCGAGGCGCGGGATCACGACCGGGTGCCGTCGTCGTCGCTCGTCCCGAACGACCCCACACTCCTACTTACGAACGCCGGAATGGTGCCGTTCAAGCCCTATTTCCTCGGCGAGCAGACTCCTCCCTTCAAACGTGCCATCTCGTCCCAGAAGTGCATGCGCGCGGGCGGGAAGCACAACGACATAGAAGAGGTGGGTCGAACGCCTCGACATCTGACGTTCTTCGAGATGTTGGGCAACTTCTCGTTCGGCGACTACTACAAAGAGAAAGCCTGCCCGTGGGCCTGGGAGCTCGTCACCGAGACCTTCGGGCTGGATGAAGAGCGGCTGTGGGTCACGATCTTCCAGACCGACGACGAGGCGTATTCGATCTGGGCCGACGAAGTCCGAGTCGATCCCAAACGGATCGTTCGTAGGGGGAAAGCGGACAACTTCTGGTCCATGGGGATCGCGGGTCCGTGTGGGCCGTGCGCCGAGATCATGGTCGACCTCGGCGATGACTTCGGCCCCCCCAGCGACCTAGGCCCCGCGGGTAATGAAGACCGCTATCTCGAGATCTGGAACCTCGTGTTCATGGAGAACGACTGCAACGCGCAGATCGAGCCGGTAGCCGAACTACCTAAGAGGAACATCGACACCGGCGCCGGCCTCGAGCGCATGGCGATGGTGCTTCAGAACAAGAGCAGCGTGTTCGAGACCGACGTGTTGCGTCACATGATCGATCGGGACGAGGAACTGACGAAAAAGACTTACGGCCGGGATGGGTCCGACGACGTCGGCTTGAGGATCCTCGCGGATCACGGTCGCAGCGTGGCGTTCATGTTGGCCGACGGGGTCCTGCCTTCGAACGAGGAAAGGGGCTACGTCTTGCGCCTGATCATGCGCAGGGCGATCCGGCGGGCCCGGTTGCTGGGGACCACGGAACCCATCCTCGGGGGCTTGATAGAGCGAGCCGTCGAGCTGATGGGCGATGCGTACCCCGAACTGGGGGCCAAGAAGCCTCTGTCGCTGGAGGTTGCGGCCAGAGAGGAGGAGCGTTTCGACCAGACGCTCCAGCAAGGCCTTGCGCTCTTGGAGAAGGAGGTTGCCGGACTGAAGTCGCAGGGATCCAAGGAGCTGGCCGGCGACGTCGCCTTCCGGCTACACGACACGTGGGGATTCCCGATCGACATCACTACCGAGATCGCGGCGGAGCACGGACTGGGGCTCGACCGGAGTGGGTTCGATCACCTGATGCAGGAGCAGCGGGAGAGAGCACGGGCCGCTCGCCGATCCGACGCGGCGGGGGTCGCAGCGGACGCGGCGGCGTCTGTGGTCGACGGATCGGGACCTACCGAATTCCTCGGATACGAGCACCTCCGTTCGGATGCTCGCGTCGTCGCGCTGCTTCGCGGAGCCGAGTCGGTGAGCGTCGTTTCGGAAGGGGAGGAGGTCGACATCGTGCTCGACCGAACACCCTTCTATGCGGAGAGTGGAGGCCAGGTAGGAGATCAGGGCGACCTGGTGTTGTCGAGTGGCCGAGCGCGCGTCTTCGATACGCAGCGGGTCGTACCGGGTTTGCTCGCGCACCGCGCAAGGGTTACTGCCGGGGAGCTGGCCGTCGGCGACGATGTCGACGCGATCGTGGATATGGAGAAGCGTGTCGGCGCGGAGCGCGCCCACACCGCCACTCACATAGTTCATTGGATCTTGCGGGATCGTCTGGGTGATCACGTTAGGCAGGCCGGGTCGCTGGTCGAACCCGGCAGGTTGCGATTCGACTTCACGCACTTCGATGCGATCGCTCCCGGCCAGCTGTCGGAGATCTCGAGCGAGTTACAGGAAAAGGTGATGTTCGACGACGACGTTAGGGCGTACGAGACGAGTTTCGAGTTTGCGAAGTCGATCGGAGCGCTCGCTTTCTTCGGCGAGAAATACGGCGACTTCGTTCGGGTCGTCGAGGTGGGGGAGTACTCCAAGGAGCTGTGCGGCGGGACGCACGTGCCGCATACAAGTCAGATCGGCGTCGTGGTCGTCACGGGCGAAGGCTCGGTCGCGGCCAACACTCGCCGGGTCGAGGCTCTTGTAGGTCGTGAGGGATTGACCTTCTTGGAGAGACGCGCCCGCGCTGTAGAAGAGATGGCGTCCATGTTGAAGGCAGGTCCCGACGACGTCACCGAGAAGTTGGAGCGGCTGCTCGAGACCCACAAACAGATGGAACGCAAGCTCGCAGATCTTGACAAGAAGGAATCCGAAAGCGAGGCGGCTTCACTCGCCGCGTCGGCGGTGGATGTCGATGGGACGAGGCTCGTTGTGGCGCGCCGGGACCTGGACGTCGACTCGTTGAGGTCGCTGGCGCAGTCACTGAGATCGAAGCTGGGTTCGGGGGTCATCGTGCTCGGCGCCGCCGGCGAAGGTCGCGCCAATCTGGTGGGTGCGGTGACAAAGGATCTGACCGCGAAAGGGATCTCTGCACGCGAGCTTCTTGCTCCGGGGGCCGAACTGTTGGGGGGAGGTGCCGGCGGCAAGCCCGAGCTGGCCGTTTCGGGAGGGCCGTCCGCCGATCGACTCGAGGATGCTATGGAGGCCGTTGCGCAGGCAGCGCGCGCCGCTCTCGCTCGGTGACAGACAAGGAACGACCCACGATCCTCGCGATCGATCCCGGGGGTCGGCGCTACGGGGTTGCCATCGCTGATCTCGAGACCCGTTTCGCCCGGCCGCTCGAGGTGATCGACGCGACACTGCAGGACCCGATCGCCAGGATCGCCGACCTGATCCGCGACTGCAAAGTGGTTCGCGTTGTGGTCGGACGTCCGGTAGCACTATCGGGGTCGAACGGCCCCGCGGTTGCCGGCAATCGCGAGTTCATCGAGAAGCTTGGTGATCTAGGCATCGAGGTCGTCGAACACGATGAACGACTCACGACGGTGATCGCCGAGCAGGGTTTGCGAGCCGGCGGCAGCAAGAGAGCAACCCGAGAGAGGTTGCGGGACGCCGTGGCGGCGCAGGTGCTCTTGCAACATTTTCTGGACTCGCAACGATGAGCACCCCGCAGGCCGACTCGGGCGTAAGGCTGACGCGGCGGGGCCGTGTCATCACTCTGCTGATCGCTCTGGCCCTTGTCCTCGCGGTGGCGTCGCTGGCAGGGCTCCTTTACCTCCGCGGCATCGGCGTGCTGGGCTCGAGCGATCCGGGGGAGCGGGTCGAGTTCGCGATCCCGCAAGGTGCGTCTGCGGAAGAGATCGGCAAGATCCTCGAGCAGGAAGGTGTGGTCACGTCCGCGTTCGGTTTCCGCCTCGCCGTCTTCCTGGAGGGAGGCGGCGAGGCCATCCAGGCGGGCCGGTATGAGTTGCGCACGAACCTCACGGCGCGCGACGCGCTGGGGGCTCTGGCGAAAGGTCCCGTGATCGAATTCGTCTCGGTCACGTTCCCCGAAGGATCGTGGCTGACCGACTTCGCGACGACCGTCGACAGAAGAACCCACCTTTCGGCAGAGAAGTTCCTCCGCCTCGCGCAGGGGCGCGTCCGCTCGGGGTTGCAACCGGAAGAGGTGAACACCCTGGAAGGGCTCCTGTTCCCTTCGACCTATCAGGTCGTCGAGTCGGATACGGAGCGTTCGGTTCTGAAGCGATTGATCGGCCAGATGGAGAAGGAAACGGCGGCGGTCGACTTCGAGTCGAAGGCCGAAGCTCTGGGAATCACGCCCTACGAGGCACTGGTGGTTGCTTCGATGATCGAGGGCGAAGCCAGCGCGGCCGGCGATCGCGACAGGATCGCGCGCGTCATCTACAACCGGATAGAGATGGACATGAAACTGGAGATCGACGCGACCGTTCTGTATGCCTTGGGGGAACACAAGGAGGAGTTGACCCGCTCCGATCTCGACGTGGATTCGCCTTACAACACCCGTCGTTACCCGGGGATTCCTCCCACTCCGATAGGGGCGCCGGGTGCCGCCTCTCTCGCTGCGGCAGTGAACCCGGCAGAAGGAGACTGGCTCTTCTACGTGCTCGCCGATTGCGACGGCAACCATTTCTTCACCGACGACTACAACGCGTTCTTGCGCCAGAAGGCCGAGTACCAGGCTCTGGACTGTTGAGACCTCGCCACTACACGTCGTTCGCCGGAGTCATCGGGTGGCCTCTTCAGCACACCCTTTCTCCGACGATCCAAAATGCGGCCCTTAGAAGCGTGGGCATCGACTGGGTTTACCTAGCGTTGCCTGTTCCTCCCGAGAATCTGGCCGATGCGATCCAGGGCCTGCGGGTTCTCGGCGCGATGGGGATCAACGTGACGATGCCTCACAAGGAATCGGTGATCGAGCATCTCGACGAGGTATCTGGAGACGCCCGCGAAGTCGGTGCAGTAAACACGATCCAACGACTCGGTGACCGCCTGATAGGTCACAACACCGACGTCGACGGTTTCCGGGACCTCATGTTGGGCGATGCCGGCATCGACGTGGCCGGGAAGCGCGCGCTGGTGCTCGGTGCAGGAGGTGCGGCGCGTGCGGTTGTGAAGGCTCTCGATGACATGGGTA
>Ga0190265_10003373_pt1 | contig 10898 bp, 8 predicted proteins | sample Popmic124T_FD_133135 | JGI IMG/M metagenome (GOLD analysis project Ga0190265, IMG submission 133135) | Populus adjacent soil microbial communities from riparian zone of Indian Creek, Utah, USA - 124 T | ecosystem: Environmental > Terrestrial > Soil > Riparian zone | place: USA: Utah | collected...
CGGGTCGCGCCAGTTGTTGGTCGGGCCGGCATCCTCCTCGCGCTCGGAGCAGATGAAGGTGCGGTCCTCGACCCGGGCGACGTCGCCCGGGTCGGAGGTCGCCAGGTAGGAGTTGGGTCGCTTCGCCTCGGAGAGGCGCTCGAAGGTCCCCGCGTCGATCAGGGCCTTGGCGAGGGCGTCGTACTCCTCGGCCGATCCGTCGCACCAGTGGACGGAATCGGGCTGGGTCAGCTGGGCGATCTCCCCAACCCAATCGAGGAGCTTTGCGTGGGTGGTCGGCGCATTGGCCGTCGTCATCTGGCTCATTCGCGGCACTCTACTTATTGGGCTTGAGGTCGGTTACTTCCACGTCGGCGTCCTCATTGAGGATCTTCAGCGTCGCCGTCTCTTCCTTGCCGCCGGCCAGACTGACCGTGCAATCGAAGGTCTTGCCGGCCTCGACCTCGACCCCCGACGGGCAATCGACCGAGGAGACTTTCTGCCCCACCGAGTCCTCCAGGTTCTGTTCGATCGCCGCCTCGGTCTTGGCGTCGTCGATCACCGTTTCCCCGCAGCCCACCGCGAGAAACACCAGCAGGGGCAACGCAAGGGCCGCACCAGTCCGGACCAGCAATCTCATCTAGCTCCCTTCGGGTCGATCGGGCCCAAAGTATCCCAGGGCGCGCCGTGGACCGCCCCCGCTCATTCCTCGAAGAGCGGCGAGCGCGGGTTCAGCGATCTGGCTCGGAGATAGGCGCCGACCGCTTCGTCAGCGCGACCGCGCTGCGCTTCGATCCGCGAGAGGACCAGCCAGTTGCGCCAGTTCGTCTCCTCCCGCTCGGTCGCCGAGCGGGCGACGGCCGCAGCTTGATCGAGAGCTCCGGTCTGCTCGAGCACGAGGGCCTGCTGCAGGCGAGGCGCTGCTGCTCCAGGCTCGGCGTTCTGGGCGCTTTTCGCCGCTGCGAGCGCGCCGTAGAGGTCACCCTCACGGACGTCCTCTTCGCTCTCGCGCAGATGGGTCTCGGAGGTGAGGGGAATCGCTATGGCCACGATCGCAACGACCCCCGCCAAGCAGACGCCCAGACGCAGCGGCGCCTTGAAACCCACCCCCTCCCCGTCGTCGCGGCGAGGCCCGGGCGCGACGATCACCGCGGCGAGCAGAAGCATCGCGACGGCGATCACCGGGATCTGCCATATCCAATCGACGGCCGCGGTCAGGCAGAAGGCAACGCAGCCGGCGAGCGCCGCGGCGAGCAGCGACCTCTCCGCCGGGCCTGCTCGAACCGCAGCACGGGCGCCACCAACCAGGATTGTCAGCAGGAAGGCTCCAAGCAGAACAAGCCCGACGATTCCCAGCTCGCCGAGCGTTTGCAGGTAGAGAGAGTGGGTGTCGCGGACGGCGTCGGTCGTGTCCCTCTCGCGCGCCCACCAGTACTCGAAGGTGCCGGAGCCGGTCCCGGTTAGTGGCTTGGTCGCGTTCTGGTCCACCGCAGAGCTCCAATAGGCGTAGCGGTTTTGACCTGCAGCACTGACCAGCCTGCCGCTCCCCTCCCCTGGACTGTCGGCCCGCTTGAATTCGTCCCAAGCGTCGACGCCCCGTCCGAAGCCGCCGAATGCAAGAAAACCCAGCAGCGCGACTACTCCAACGACGCCGACGGCGATCTGCGCATTCCTGCGCGGGACGAGCGTCCAGCGAGGCCGGCGGCGCTCGGCCAGGGAGATCCCCACCTGGGCCACAGCGGCGACCAGGCAGACGATCACCGTCAGCACCAGCATCTCATCGCCCTGGGCTTCGGCGGTGGCGTTGAGCAGTCCGTCGTGGAGGCTGTCGCGAGCGCTGAGCGCGACGCAGAGGACCGCCGTGGCCGTCGCTGCGAGGGCGAGCGAAAGGAGCTTGGGCAGGCGGTCGGCGGCGAAGGCGAGAAAGACCGCCAATGCAATGACCGCGGCTCCGATGCCGCCGCGCGAAAGGGTCAGAAAGGCGGTCAGCCCCATGATCGGCAGTCCTGCGGCGGCAAGGGCCCGGACGGCGACCGACCGTGCTCCAGCAGCGAGTTGGAGCAACAGGGGCACGCCTATCGCCAGCAGCGCCGCCAGGCCGTTCCAGTAGTGGACCGGGTAGGAAAGCCTTTCCTCGTTGCCGGAGAGGAACTGCGCGGTCTGAGCGCCCGCCGGAAACCAGGCCGGGTGCAGGCGGGAGAGCAGACCGACGATCGCCACGAAGGCGATTCCGGCAGCGACCGCAGCGAGCATGCGCCGGCCGTCGTCGGAGCCGCGGACAGCGACGGCAAGGGCAAATACGCCGAGGTAGCCGCTCACCCGCGCCAGGTCGGCGAAGGTCCTGCCGACGCTCTCGGTCCAACTCATGCTGAGGGCAGTCCAGACGACGAATGCCGCGAGCAAGCCGAGAGCGGTTAGGGCGGTTGCCCCGATCCGGCGGCGAGGCAGAGCCCCGACCAGAACCCCTGCGAGCAGAACCCACCAGACCGCGATCCCGACCTGATCGTGGACGAGCGCGTCGTAGCCTCCGCCTTCGAGGCCCATATAGGCGATTAGCCCGAATCCCAGCAGCCAGATGCCCACCACGCCCCAATCGATCCGGCGGAGCAAAATGGGGAGCGCGCCCAGCGACCGCATCGAAGTCGACTCCATCCGGTTCTATGCTACGAGCTCGGTCCGGACAGAACTGGGCCACTCCAGGTGCGAACGACGCTTATGAAAACGCTTATCAAGGCAATCCTGCCGGCCGCCGCCATCGCGCTCGTCCTCGCGTCGCCCGTCGCGGCGCAGGAAAGCGCAAAGGTGGTGCCACCCGAGAACTCCGCGGTAAACCAGTACACCGAGGGCTTCCCGACCGCCGGCGGCGAAAAGGACGCCCACGACCAGAGGAACAAGCGCAAGCCCGAGAAGGTCCTCGGCGAGCGCAATGCCGAGCGCCTCGAGCAGCGGGGCTCGGCGGGGCGGGCCGTCGCCGAGCTGACGGCCGAGACGGCGCCGGTAACGACCGCGCCGGAAACCGGTGGCGAAAACGTCGAGGAAGAGACGACCGCGGTCGGCGGCGGCAAGGGAGACGGCGGGGCGGGTGGACGGCCGGCGGTACAGAAAACCGGCCTTGGCGCCGCTCAGCCAGTCGCGCTTGCCTTCGACCCGGCCGAAGTCGATGGCTCCTCGGGGCCGGGGTCGGTGATCGGGCAGATGCTCGGCTCGTCCTCTGGCCTGGGCCTGCTGCTGCCTCTCCTGCTCCTGGCGACGATCGCCTGGGCGATCGCCTACTCAATGCGACAAAAACGCGTCGCCGGCTGAACTTTGAGCCTGCGCCCCGCCCAGCCGCTGGATGCGCGTAGTCGCCTTGCGCGACACCTGCTCGCCGCCCTCGTGGGGGCGGTTCTCCTGCTCGCCCACGGCGCGACGGTCGCCGACGGCGCGACGAGGCCGCTCCGCACCGGGGTCGCCTACCTCTACGTCGCCGACGGAGAGCCGGTCGCCTTCGAGCGGGTCAAGGAGGCCGGCGCGAAGATGGTCTTGACGCCGCTCGAATGGGGATTCATCGTCCCGGAAACGCGACCGGCCAACTGGCAGCCGGAGAATCCCGCCGATCCCAACTACGAGTGGGCGCTCTATGACCGCTGGGTCTCGAACGCGGTCGCCGCCGGGTTGACTCCTGTCCTGCAGATCCGCGGCGCGCCGCGATGGGCGCTGCGCTGCGCGTACATCGCGATCGACACCCCCTGCGACCCGAACCCGGACGACCTGGTCGCCTTCGCCACCGCCGCGGCGCAACGCTACAGCGGCAGCTTCGGAGGCCTGCCCCGGGTGCGCTACTGGCAGGGCCTCAACGAGCCGAACCTAAGCCTCTTCTTCGAGCCGCAGTTCGTCGGGGACAAGGCAACGTCGCCGGACCTCTACAGGGCGCTGATCAACGCCTTCTACGCCGCGGTGAAAGCGGTTGACCCGACCAACATCGTGATCGCCGCCGGCCTCGGGCCGATTGCCGTGCCCAAATTCACGATCGGTCCGATGCGCTTCACCCGCGAACTGCTCTGCATGCGCGGGCACAACCGGCCGCGCCCGACGAGTGGCGACTGCGGCGGCGGCGTCAACTTCGACATCTACGACATCCATCCCTATACGACCGGGAGTCCCGCGCACGAAGGCGGGGTCAACGACGTCCAGCTCGGCGATCTGCGCAAGCTGACAACCCTGCTCCGCGCCGCCGATCGCGCCGGGCGAATCAACAGCCAGTTCGAGCACACGCCGTTGTGGATCACCGAGATCTCGTGGGACTCGAGTCCACCCGATCCCGGTGGACTCCCCTTCAAGGTCCTCAACCGGTGGACCGCTGAGGCGCTCTTTCGCGCCTGGCAGGCGGGAGTCAGCGATGTCTTCTGGTTCAGCCTGCGCGACTTCAAACCGGATCCCGACCTGCGCCCGCACGAATCGCTCGAGTCGGGGCTCTTCTTCCGCGGCGGGACGCTTGCGCAGGACGTCCCGAAGCCGAACATGTACGCCTTCAGGTTCCCGTTCGTCGCCTATCCCCGTGAGAAAGGCCTGCGCTTCTGGGGACGCACGCCGAGCAGCGGCCCGGGCAAAGTGCGAATCCAGGTTCGGCGGGGAAAACGCTGGCGGACGGTGTCGGTGACGCAGGCCGACTCGGTTGGGATATTCCACGGACTGGCCCAAACCAGCTACGGCCGCAACCGGTCAGGGGCGGCGCGGGCTCATTTCAGCAAGGGAAGCTCCGTCCCCTTTTCGATGAAACCGACCGGCGACTTCCGCCAGGCGCCGTTCGGCAACCCGGTCGGTTAGGCGATGGCCGTCCGACCGTCCGCCTGAGTAGGGTCCGCGACGATGAAGATTGGGATCGTCGGGCTCGGCTACGTCGGCCTGCCGCTTGCCGTGTCCTTCGCCGAGGCGGGACAGGAGGTGGTCGGCCTCGATGCCGACCCACGCAAGATCGCGGCCCTCGGCGAAGGGCGCAGCTATATCGAGGACATCCCCGACGCGACGCTGGCGCCGCTGACGGAGCGCCTGCGAGCAACCGAGGACGCGGCCGAGCTGGGCGCCTGCGAGGCGGTGGTGATCTGCGTCCCCACCCCCCTGACCGGCTCACGCGAGCCCGACCTCACCTTCCTGACCGAAGCGGCGGCAACGCTGGCCGAGGTGCTGAGCCCCGGGCAGCTGGTCGTGCTCGAGTCGACCACCTACCCCGGGACGACGCGCGAGCGCCTGGCGCCGATCCTCGAGCGCTCGGGGTTGACGGCAGGCAGCGACTTTCACCTCGCCTTCTCGCCCGAGCGCATCGATCCCGGCCGCACCGACTACACGGTGCGAACCACGCCGAAGCTGGTCGGCGGCCTCACCGCCGCCTGCGCCGAGCGCGCGCAGGAGCTCTACGGGCTCGTCTGCGACGAGGTCGTGGTCCTGTCGACGCCCGAGGCGGCGGAGCTGGCAAAGCTGCTGGAGAACATCTTCCGCTCGGTCAACATCGCCCTGGTCAACGAGCTCGCCCAGCTCTGCGACCGCCTTGGCATCGACATCTGGGAGGTGATCGAAGCAGCTGCGACCAAGCCCTTCGGCTTCATGCGCTTCGATCCGGGGCCCGGGATGGGCGGTCACTGCTTGCCGGTCGATCCCTTCTATCTCGCCTTCAAGGCGCGCGAGCACGATTTCTACCCCGAGTTCATCGAGCTGGCCGGCAAGATCAACCGGGCCCAGCCCGCCTACTGCGTCGACCGCATCGCCCGAGCTTTGAACGAGGCGGAAATGCCGGTCAAGGGCTCGAAAATCCTGCTCCTCGGCATCAGTTACAAGGCCGGGGTCGGCGACATCCGCGAGTCGCCGGCGCTGGAGATCGTCGGCCTGCTGCGGGACCTCGGCGCCGATGTCTCCTACCACGACCCCTTCGCCGAGGAGCTACCGGAGTTCGACCTGCGCTCGGTCGACCTCGAGGAGGGGCTGGGCGCAGCCGATCTGGTCGCGATCGTCACCGCGCATCCGGGCATCGACTACGGAGAGGTCGTCTCCGCAGCGCCGCTGACGGTCGACTTCCGCGGCGTCACGCGGAAGATCGAGGCGCAGAACCTGGTTCAGCTCTAGCGATCCCTCGCTCGTACAGGGGCTCCGCCGAGCTGACATCCGGATCGAACGCCCGCATCGGCGCCGCCGCCTTGAGCAGCATCTCCTCGTACTCGTCCTCGGGGTCGGACTGGATGACGATCGCGCCGCCGGCGCCGATCCTGGCCTCCCCCGCGCCGCACACGATCGTCCTGATCGCGACGCTGAGGTCGACGGCGCCGCCCAGGCCGAGGTAGCCGATGGCGCCCGAGTAGACGCCGCGCGCCTCGCCCTCGAGCCGGTCGATGATCTGCATCGTGCGGCGCTTCGGCGCTCCCGTCATCGAGCCGGGTGGGAAACAGGCGCGGATGCAGTCGGCCGGCTGCAGATCCTCGCGCAACAGCCCGCGCGCAGTCGTCACCAGTTGGTGCAGCGTCTCGTAGGTCTCGACCCGCATCAGCTCGGGCACGTGGACCGTGCCGACCTCGCAGACCGAGCCGAGGTCGTTGCGCATGAGGTCGGCGATCATCAGGTTCTCGGCCCGGTTCTTCTCGTCGCTGCGCAGGCGCTCGGCAAGGCGAACGTCCTCGGCCGGAGTCTCGCCGCGGCGGCTCGTCCCCTTGATCGGCTTTGTCTCGACCCAGCGATCGCGGCCAACGCGGAGGAACCGCTCCGGTGAAGAGCTGAGCACGGCGGCATCGCCGAAGCGCAGGTAGGAGGCGAACGGCGCCGGATTGACGCGGCGCAAGGCGCGATAGAGCGCGAGAGGCTCCCCGCTCGAGTCGGCCTCGACCCGGTTCGTCAAGCAGACCTCGTATGTCTCTCCCTCGGCCAGCAGCCGCTTGCACTCGGCGATCTCGTTCAAGTAGCGCTCGCGCGAGCGCGCGAGGCGGAACTCGACCGGGTCGCCGGCGGCCACGCCCATCGTTCGGTCCGACTCGACCGCAGGCAGCGAGCTCAGGTGGCGCTCGGTGGCCTTGATCCAAGCCTCCACTTCCCCCTCGGCGCCGGGCTCGGCGAGACTGAGCAGGTAGGTGTGGCCCTCGGCGTGGTCGAAGGCGATCATGCGGTCTGCGAAGACGAACGCCGCGTCGGGCAGAGGCGACTCGTGCGCCGCATCTCCCCCGCATTCCGCCTTCAGCTCGTAGCCGAAGTAACCGGCGAAGCCGCACTCAAACTCGAAAGGCAGCTGACTCTCCGGCAGTCGCAAACGCTCCATCTCCGCGGCGAGGTATTCGAAGATCGATTCCCGCCGCAGCTCAACATCCCCGCCCCGCTCGACCCGCACCTCGCCCGAGCCGACGTCATAGGTGACGGTCGCGCTGAGCGGCCCCTCGTCGTCGCCCATGAACGAGAAACGCGCACCCTCGCCAACCCGGCTGCTGTCCAGCCAGAACGCGTTCTCGCTTTCGCCATACAAGCTGACGAAAGCCTGCTCGGGGTCAACCGGATGCTCGAGTCGTTTCACGACCAGCTGCCGTGAGGGAGCGACGGGGTGTCCCTCCCGCTGGCTGGGTTTTTCGCCAGGGAAGCCGGCCGCGGCCACGCCGAATCCCCCGGGGCGAAAAACAGGACGCCGCTGCGCGGGAGGGACACCCCGTCGCTCCTCCTCGCTGAGCTTGCGGAAGTTCTCGATGAGACGACGGCCATGCTCTGCGCAGATGGACTCAGGGTGGAACTGAACGCCCCAGAGTGGGCGGTGGCGGTGTTCGAGCGCCATCAGCACGCCGTCGCTTGTCCAGGCGATGCCGCGAAGCTCGGGCGGAAGCGGCTGCTCGACGCAGAGCGAGTGGTAGCGAACCGCCTGGAACTCGCGTGGGATGCCTGCGAATAGCGGCGAGTCGTCGTGGAGGATTGCGCTGAGGCGACCATGCATGGGCTCCGGCGCGGCGATCACCTGCGCGCCGTGGAGCGCGCCAAGGCCCTGGTGCCCGAGGCAGACGCCCAGCAGCGGCACGGTCGAGCTGCGAATCGCCTCCGCGCAGACACCGAAGTCGGCCTCGCGGCCGGGCCGGCCCGGGCCCGGCGAGATGACGACGTTGTCGAAGTCGAGGCGCGCGAGCTCCTCCCAGCTCGCCGCGTCGTTGCGGACCACCAGGGGCTCCTCGCCGTTCGCCTCGCCCAGCAGCTGGAAGAGGTTGTAGGTGAAGGAGTCGTAGTTGTCGATCAGCAGCGTCTTCAACTCGGCCGAGGTTGCCACAATGGCCACCGTGCCCGATCCGCGCCAAGGCGTCTTCGAGACCCTGCTCGTCCTCGACGGTCGCCCAGTCGAGTTCGCAGCTCATATGGAGCGGCTGAAGGCCAGCCTCGCGAAGCTCTTCCCGGACCTCCCGGCCCCGGATCTTGGCGAGATGGACGCGCCGGCCAAGAGGGGCTCTCTGCGGATCACAGTCATGCCAATTGGCAAGGAGCTCGATATGCGAGCCTCGGTCCAGACAGTCGTACAGCGGTCCGAGCCGGCAGCGCTTCACAGCCTCTGCGTCCCGGGCGGCCTCGGCGCCCACAAGTGGGCCGATCGCTCATTGCTCGACGAAGCGCAGGCGAAGCTGCCCGCCGACGCGCTCCCGTTGATCGTCGATGACGACGGCGCCGTACTGGAGGCCTCGCGAGCCAACATCTTCGCTGTGCGGGACGGGGCTCTCCTCACCCCTCCCACCGACGGCCGCATCCTGCCCGGCATCACACGCATGCGGATACTCGAGATCGCCGCCGCCGCGGGGCGGGCCGTACGCGAAACCGAGCTGACCCACGCCGACCTGCTCGTCGCCGACGAGGTCTTCCTCACCGGCTCGGTACGAGGGGTCGAGCGGGTCCGATCGATCGACGGAACGGCGCTTGCCCTCGGCGGGGAAGTCGCCTCCGACCTCGGAGCGGAGCTGCGCCGCACCTGGCTTGCCGCCAAGGTGGGATAGGGTTCCGCGCCGCGCATGCGCTTCTACGAGTACGAGGCACGCAAGATCGTCGAGCTGGCGGGGATTCCCGTCACCAAGTACGGCTTCTGTAAAACGGCCGAGGAGGCCCGTAAGGCAGCCGAAGACATCGGCGGCCCGACCGTGATCAAGTCGCAGGTGCTGAGCGGCGGCCGGATGAAGGCCGGCGGCGTCAAGTTCGCCGACACTCCCGAGGAAGCCGCCGAGCACGCCGAGGCGATCCTGCGGCTCGAAATCAACGGTCACATGCCGCGCGGCGTCCTCGTCGACCCCAAAGCCGAGGTCAAGCAGGAGTACTACGCGAGCGTGGTCTGGGACGGCGCCGCGAAGCGCCCACTGATGCTCTTCAGTGACATGGGCGGCATCGACATCGAGGAGGTCGCCGAGACCCATCCCGACCACGTCGGACGCGGCCACCTCTCCAACCTGCTGCCGATCGCGGATTTCGAGGCAAAGCAAGCAGTTGCCGCCACCGGTGTCACCGGCTCGCAGCTCAACCGGGCGACGCCGATCCTGGCCAAGCTCGCCCGCCTCTTCCGCGACTACGACATGACCCTGGCCGAGATCAACCCGCTTGCCGAGCTGACCGACGGCAGCTTCGTCGCCCTCGATGCCCACATGGAGATGGAGAACGAGGCGGTGGGCCGGCAGAAGGCGCTGCTGCGCAAGCACCTGGAGATCGCCGAGGAGGACACGCGCGAGACCTATGAGCCCTCCGACTTCGAGCGCAACGTCGCCGCGATCGACGCCGCCGACCACCGCGGCGTGATCCAGGGCAAGGACCATGGCTTCGAGGGCAACCTCGGCCTCGTGATCGGCGCCGGCGGTGGCTCGCTGACGCTGACCGACGCGGTCCGCAGCCAGGGCGGCAAGCCGGCCAACTACTCAGAGATCGGCGGCAACCCCTCAGTCGCCAAGGCCTGCGGCCTGGCCAGGGAGGTGCTGGAGAAGGACGGGGTCGAGAAGATCGCAGTGATGATGTCGATCGTCTCCAACACCCGCGTCGACATCGTCGCCCGCGGCGTGATCAAGGCCTGCCTCGAGCTCGGCAAGGACCCCGGTGAGACGATCGCGATCTTCCGCATCCCGGGCGCCTGGGAGGACGAGGGCTTCAAGATCCTCGATCGCTACGGCGTCGAGTACTGCGACCGCTCGGTCTCGATGTGGGAGGCGGCGGGACGCGCCGTCGCCAAGATCCAGGGGGCGCCAGCGTGAGGCCCGCCCACCCGCGCGCATCCGACATTTACCCCACCCCAGTGTGGTCAATGTCGGATGGGAGAAGCCGATGAGCATCCTGCTGAACAAGGAGACGACCTTCATCGTCCAGGGCATCACCGGCCGCGAGGCGGTCAACCTGACTAGGGAGTGCCTCGACTACGGCTCCAAGGTCGTCGGCGGCGTCACCCCCGGCCGCAAGGGGCGCGAGGTGCACGGCGTGCCGGTCTTCGACACCGTCGCCCAGGCGGTCGAGCATTACGGCGCGCCGATCGACGGCTCGGTCGTCACCGTCCCCCCCGCCTTCACCAAGGACGCGGTGCTGGAGGCGATCGAGAACGGAATCAAGCTGATCGTGATCGTCACCGAGCGCATCCCCCGCCGCGACGTCGCCCAGATGGTCGAGCTGGCCGAGATGCGCGGAGCGCGGATCATCGGCCCCAACTGCCTCGGCCTGATCGTCCCCGAGGTCTGCAAGATGGGCGGCATCGGCGGCCCGGCGAAAGACGCGGCCAAGGCCTATGCGCCCGGCCCGGTCGGGGTGATGAGCCGCTCCGGCGGGATGACGACCGAGATCTCCTCCTCGCTGACCCAGGCCGGCCTCGGCGTCTCGACCGCCGTCTCGATCGGCGGCGACGCGATCATCGGCTCCACCTACGCCGAGCTGATGCCCTACTTCGAGGCCGACGAGCAGACCCAGGCGATCGTCATCTACACCGA
>Ga0190265_10003374_pt1 | contig 10895 bp, 8 predicted proteins | sample Popmic124T_FD_133135 | JGI IMG/M metagenome (GOLD analysis project Ga0190265, IMG submission 133135) | Populus adjacent soil microbial communities from riparian zone of Indian Creek, Utah, USA - 124 T | ecosystem: Environmental > Terrestrial > Soil > Riparian zone | place: USA: Utah | collected...
GATCGTCCACTCCGAGACCACGGCCATGCGGGTGGCGCGGCCGCTCGAGCTGTTCCGCACCGTGTTCAACCCGCTGATCTGGCTGCTGAACACGGCGTCGAACTGGATCCTGCGGCTGGTGGGGGTCGACGCCCGCGCAGAGTTCGAGGAGGTCAGCTCCTCCGAGGACCTGAAGCTGATCATCGCCCGCAGCGCGCACGGAGGAAAGCTCGACCCGGGCGAGGCGGGGATGCTCTCGGGTGTCTTCCACCTGCACGAGCAGCAGGCGCGCCAGGTGATGACGCCGATACCGGCGGTCGTGACTGTGGACGCGTCGGAGTCCGCGGAGGCGGCGCTGCGCCGCGCGGTCGACTCGGGTCACACGCGGCTCGTCGTGACCGAGGAGGGGAACACCGACCGCATCAAGGGCATCGTCCACGTGAACTCGCTCGCGCGGAAGGTGATGACCGAGGGCCCTGAGGCGTCGATCGAGAGCAGCGTGAAGCCGGCGCTGATCGTGCCCGAGACGAAGCCGCTCGACGACCTGCTCGCGGACCTTCAGCGCGAGCGCGCGTCGATGGCCGTGGTGGTGGACGAGTACGGCCGCACCGCGGGCATCGTCACGGTCGAGGACATCATCGAGGAGGTCGTGGGCGAGATCGCCGACGAGACCGACCCCGCGGTCGCCGGCGTGCGGCAGCTCACGAACGGCGACTGGTGGGTGCGCGGCCACGTGCCGATCACGGACCTCGCCGACTACGGCCTCGACCTGCCGGTGGACTCGGACGCCTACAACTCGGTCGGCGGCTTCGTCTTCGGCGAGCTGGGCCGGCTGCCGAAACGCGGCGACATGGTGAATGTGAACGGATATTCGCTGCGCGTCGAGGCCGTGCGCGAGAACCGCGTGGAGGCGGTGCGCATCCGCGACCACCACGCGCGGGGTGAGGACGGCCCCCGCGCGGGCACCACGCGCCCGGTCGAACAGGCCGCCCAGGCTCCGCGGGACGCGGAGCGCCGCGACCTCAGCTAGAGCTGACGGTCGCCCACGTTACGTCCTGAACGATTCGGGTAGGCCGCGAGAGGTGGTCCCGGAGATCCCGCGGGCCGCCGAAGTCCGTGCCGCCGGCCCCACAGGGCCGGCAGGCGCCCCAAGCCACCCACAAAGGGGGAATGATGAGGAAGGGCCTGACCATGGTGGTCGCTGCGTTGGCGGCTGCCCTGCTTCTCGCTCCCGTCGCCTCAGCCATCGACAAGGTCAACACGCGCGATCTGCGCCGCGGAGTGACCCTCGACGGCATTCTCGAGCACGAGCGGGAGTTCCAGAACATCGCGAACGCCAACGGCGGGACACGCGCTGCGACGTTCCCCGGATACGACGCCTCGGTCCAGTACGTATCGGACCGGCTGCGCCGCGCCGGCTATCGAGTGACGCTCGACGCCTTCGACTTCGCCCAGTGGACGAAGGACGGCCCGTCGACGTTTGAGCGGATCAGCCCCGACCCACATCTCTGGGTCGAGGACACCGACTACATCGTCTCGCAGTTCTCAGCCGGCGATGAGGCGACCGGACCGGTTTTCGTCGCGGGCAACACGGTCGTGCCTCCGCCTGGCGGACCCGGCACCTCGACGAGTGGCTGCGACCCGGCTGACTTCACCGGCATGCCGGATGGCGCGATCGCGCTGATGCAGCGCGGCACATGCCCGTTCACCCAGAAGTACGAGAACGCCCAGAACGAGGGCGCGGGGGCCGCGTTGATCTTCAACGACGGATTCGAGGGTCGTGAGGAGCCGCTGTTCATCACGGCTCCGCAGGACATGGCGATCCCGGCGGCGATGATCAGCAGCGCTGTCGGCGAGGAGATCTACGACCAGGCGCAGTCCGGCACCGTGACACTCCACCTCCTGGTGGACGCCACCACGACGCCCATCACGCAGTACAACGTGATCGGCGACTCGCGAGCGGGCAATCCCGACCGGACCATCGTGCTCGGCGCCCACCTCGACTCGGTTGAGGCTGGTCCCGGCATCAACGACAACGGCTCCGGTTCCTCGACGATCCTCGAGATCGCCGAGCAGGTGGCCAAGCAGGGGACGAAGCCACGCAACAGGATGCGCTTTGCGTTCTGGGGTGCGGAGGAGGCCGGACTGGTCGGTTCCACGGACTACGTCGAGGAACAGGTCGCGAACGGCAAGATCAGCGAGATCGAGGCGAACCTGAACTTCGACATGGTCGGTTCGCCCAACTTCGCGCGCTTTGTCTATGACGGCGACCTGTCCGACTCGGCACCGCCCCCGGGCGGCGCGCCGAACGGCTCCGGTCAGATCGAGGGCGTCTTCGCGCGCTACTTCGACAGCCAGGGCCTGGCGCACGACCCGACCGCGTTCGATGGTCGCTCGGACTACGGTCCGTTCATCGCGAACGGAGTCCCGGCCGGTGGCCTGTTCACAGGTGCCGAGGGGATCAAGACCGTGGCGCAGGAGGCCAAGTACGGCGGACTCGCCGGGCAGCCGTATGACCCGTGCTACCACCAGGCGTGCGACACGATCCTCAACCTGAGCTACCCCGCACTGGACCAGATGTCCGACGCGGCGGCTCACACCGCATGGACGCTCGCGCGCTCGAAGAGCGCGGTGACGAAGGCCCAGGGTGCGAAGGCATCGAAGGCCAAGAAGTCCCGCACGGTGGGGCGTACGAAGGCGCTGAAGTACCAGGGCCCGTTCCGCGTTCGCTGAGCGAACCCAAGGCGCATTCTGCGAGGGGCGGCCTGCGGGCCGCCCCTCGTCGTTCACAGGTCCGTCCGGGAGGGGGACTAGCTTCGCGCGAAGAGTGCTTCTCGGAGGAGGAGGTCTCCCCGGTATGTGGTGTGTGAAGCTGAGCGATTCCCAGCGCGATGCTCTGCGGACGCTGGTTCAGGAACAGGACGAGAAGGGACCCGCTCTGGCCGCCGCGCTCGAGGCACTGGAGCTCAGCCGCTGGGACGACCTGCCCGATGCCACGCTCCCCTGGGACCGCGTGTCCGAGCTGGCGGACAAGCAGGGGATCGGCGAGGCCGACGTCGTCTGGGACCTCACCGGCGGCGTGCCGCCGGCACCGCTGAGGCGGCGCGGCGCGCGCAAGACAGCGCTCGTGAAGCGCGCGAAGCCGCCGGCCTAGGGCTTCGGCGGGTACTCGTAGAAGCCGGCGCCGGCCTTGCGGCCGAGCTTGCCCTCGGCGATCAGCTCCCGCACGCGGTCCGGCACCTCGGCACCGATCGACTCCCCGATCGCCGCCGCCACGTCGAGCCCGACGAAGTCGAGCAGCCCTAGTGGCCCCATCGGATGGCCGGCCCCCAGCTTCATGCAGGTGTCGATCGCGTCGGGGGCGAGCCCGTCGCGCTCGAGCAGGCGCACGGCGTCGAAGAGGTACGGGAACAGCAGCTTGTTCACCACGAAGCCGGCGGCGTCCGGGACCTCGACGGCCGTCTTGTCGAGCTCCTCGCAGAGGTCGTGAAGCCGCTTCTTCGTGTCCTCGGACGCCCCGTCCGGAAACGACAGCTCCACGAGCTTCATCTTGTCCACCGGGTTGAACACGTGGAGGGCGCCGAAGCGATCCGGCCTGCCGCTCGCCTGCGCGAGTTCCGCAACTGAGAGCGACGACGTGGTCGTGGCAAGCACGGCGTCGTCGTCGAGCACGTCCGTGAGCTGCGCGTAGAGGCCCCGTTTCGTCTCCACGTCCTCGCTGATCGCCTCCACCACAACTGGGCACCCGGCGAGCTCGGACAGCTCGGTCACAACGGTCACCGCGTCCTCCACGCGGGCGCACGCACGGTCCTTGGAACCCTCGCTGCGAGCCCACAGGATCACCTCGTGGGAGCCCCCCGCCGCGCGCGCCAGCCCGCACGCGATTGCTCCACTACCCGCTATACCAAGCCGATTCAAGCCGTTCTCCGCCTTTGGTTGACTCGCCAGTCAATCGAGTACGCTTTATACACAAGCGAGCGCGGAGGAAGCACCACATGCAGAACGGAAATGGCCGCGAGGTCGTAATCGTCGAGGCCACACGCACCCCGATCGGGCGTGGGCACCCGGAGAAGGGCTACTACAAGGACACCCATCCGAACGAGCTGCTCGCGAAGACCTACACCGAGGTCGTCGAGCGCGCTGGGATCGACGCCTCCGAGGTCGAGGACGTCATCACGGGCTGCGTGCAGCAGTACGGCGAGCAGATGTTCAACGTCGGCCGCAACGCCTGGCTGCAGGCCGGGTTTCCGGTGGAGACGCCGGCCACCACCGTCGACCGCCAGTGCGGCTCCGCGCAGCAGGCCGTGAACTTCGCCGCCGCGCTGATCGCCTCCGGCGTGCACGACACCGCGATCGGATCCGGTGTCGAGCACATGGGTCACATCCCGATGGGCGTGGGCTTCAAGTGGGTCGACGACGTCGGCTCGCCCTGGCCGCCCGAGCTGATGGAGAAGTACAACCTCGTGCCGCAGGGCATCTCCGCGGAGATGATCGCCGACCAGTGGGAGATCCCGCGTTCGGAGCTCGACGAGATCGGGCTGCGTTCGCACCAGCACGCCGCGCGCGCTACGGAGGAAGGTCGCTTCGAGCGCGAGATCGTGCCGTTCGCGGTGAATGGCGACACCTATGTCACGGATCAGGGGATCCGTCCCGACACGAGTCTCGAGAAGCTGTCCGAGCTGAAGCCGGCCTTCAAGGAGGACGGCAAGATCACCGCGGGCAACTCCTCACAGATCTCCGACGGCGCCGCCGCGGTGCTGCTGATGGAGCGGGGGAAGGCCGAGTCGCTGGGCCTGAAGCCGCGCGCCAAGATCGTCGATCAGACCACGGTCGGCGTGGACCCCGTGATCATGCTCACCGGCCCCATCCCGGCCACCAGGAAGCTGCTGGAGCGCAACGGGATGAAGATGGACGACATCGACCTGGTCGAGATCAACGAGGCGTTCGCCTCCGTGGTCGCGGCCTGGCGCCGCGAGCTCGAGCCCGACATGGACCGGGTGAACGTGAACGGCGGCGCGATCGCGCTCGGCCACCCGCTGGGATCCACCGGCGCCCGCCTGATCACCACGCTGCTGCACGAGCTGGAGCGCTCCGACAAGGAGATCGGGCTCGTGACGATGTGCTGCGGCGGCGGGCTGGGCACCGGAACGCTGATTCAGCGCGTTTAGAACTGCAGCACTGAAGGCGGCCAAGCCAGGTGGGGAACGCCGGGGGCGGATATAGCTCCCTACGTTCCCCACCTGATTGCGCGGGCCGCGGCTAACGCAAGTTTTGGCCACATAGTGCGTTCCGGGTGGCATGGCAGGCGCGCGCGGGATGCGACGGAGGCTAGGGCTACTGGCTGCCCTCAGTGCTGCTGTTTGCGCCGCCACCCCGGCTAGCGCCAGCGCCGCCACCGCCATCTGCAACGTCCCGATCCGGATGAGTGACGGGATCGTGCTGCGCGCGAACCTGTGGCTGCCCTCCCCGGCGGCCGGCACCTACCCGACTGTGCTCACGGCCACGGGCTACAACAAGGACACCACCAACCCGACGGGCACGGCCTGCACGGGGTCCGGGGGCATCGCGATGGCCGACACATCGCTCGCCGACAGGGGCTACGCGGTCATGATGCTCGACGACCGCGGCACCGGTGCGAGCGAGGGCAAGTGGGATTCCTGGGGTCAGCGCACCCAGGACGACTACTCCGAGGTCCTCGACTGGATCCAGGCGCAGGACTGGTCCAACGGGTCGGTGGCCACGACCGGCGGTTCGTACATGGGCATCACATCGCTGCTCATCGCGGAGGCGGACGCGGCGCGCGTTTCGAGCGGCAAGCCACGCGCTGTGAAGGCCGTCTGGGCCGACATCCCGATGTCGGACGCGTACCGCGACGTGACGTTCCACGGCGGCGCGGTCGACGCCGGCTTCATCCCGCTGTGGCTTGGGCTGACCTCGAGCCTCTCGGCTCTGCCGCCGTCCACCACGCTCGACGATCCCGCCGGATCCGTGCCCACGTGGGCCGACCACCTCCGCAACGCGTGGGACTTCGCCGCGCAGAAGACGATCACCACGACCCTCGGCCAGGACAGCGCCTACGACGGCCCCTTCTACCGGCTTCGCTCGCCGGGCGAGCGCGCCGCGCGGATCGAGGTGCCCGTCGTGATCCAGGGCGGCTGGTGGGACATCTTCCAGCGCGGCGAGCCGCTCCTCTACGAGCAGCTCACCTCGTCGCCGAACAAGAAGCTGTTCATGTCGCCGCACTACCACGTGGACGACGGCCCCGCGCCCGAGGATCCGGGTCTGAAGAACAAGTGGTTCGACCACTGGCTCCAGGGCGCTGACAACGGCGTGGAGAACACGCCGTCGGTGAACCTCTATCCGATCGGCGGCGAACGCTGGGAGCACCACGCCACCTGGCCGCTGCCCGACGCGAGCTACAAACCGGCCTACCTCGGCGCCGGGAAGACGCTCAGCTTCAGCGCACCAGAGGGGGGCGGCGGCGACAGGGCGCCGCTCCTGCCAGCATCAAGCCCATGTTCGCGGATGACCACGCAGTGGACGGCAGGCGCCGCCCAGGGCCCATGCGAGACAGACAACCGGACCTGGGAGGCCACGTCGCTCACCTACACGAGCGAGCCGCTCGCGCAGGACACGAAGCTCACCGGCCCGGTGGTCGCCAACGTCTGGGCGGAGCTCACGTCGAAGGACGCCACGCTCGTGAGCGTGCTCTCGGATGTGGCGCCATCCGGAGAGTCGAATCAGGTGACGGCGGGCTTCCTGCTCGCGAGCCAGCGCGCGGTCGATCCGGCGCGATCGACGTTCGACGCGAACGGCACGATGATCAGGCCATTCCACCCGTTCACCCGCGAGAGCCAGCAGCCGGTCACGCCCAACGACCCGGCGCTCTACCAGATCGAGATCTACCCGACGTCGGCCATCTTCAGGAAGGGCGACCGCATCCGGCTCACGATCGGCTCGGCGGACACGCCCTCCACCGCGCCGCCGGTTCCCGCACTCGCGGACAGCCTGGGCGGAGAGATCCGAGTCCTGCACGGAGGACGTTACGAATCGCACGTTCTGCTGCCGGTCGCGCCCGGTTAGCACCCCCGAGGCGTGGGTAACACCCGGCAGTGGCCGTGCATACCCAAGGCTCACTTCTGGATGGCCGCTACCGGGTACTGAGACACCTCGGCTCGGGCGGCATGGCATCGGTCCTCCTCTGTGAGGACGAGCGACTCGGACGGCAGGTGGCCGTCAAGCGCCTGCATGCCGACAGCCCGGTCGACGTGGAGCAGCGCTTCACCCGCGAGGCGAAGCTCGGAGCGTCGCTGAACCACCCGAATCTCGTCTCGGTGTTCGACACCGCCACCGACGACGAGGGAGTGCTCATCGTCATGGAGTACGTGGAGGGCGAGCCGCTGTCGCGGATGTTGCGCCGCGGGCCGCTGCGGCCTGAGGAGGTCGCGTCCATGGTGCGCGACCTCGGCGACGCGCTCGACCATGCGCACTCCCAGGGCGTCGTGCACCGCGACGTGAAGCCCGGCAACGTGCTGATCCGCGAGGACGGCGTCACGAAGCTCGCCGACCTGGGCATTGCGACCGCGTCCGACGGCACCAAGATCACGCGCAGCGGCACCGTCCTCGGCACCGTGGCGTACATGGCGCCCGAGCAGCTCGACGGCCGCGGGGCCGGCCCGCCGGCAGACGTGTATGCGCTCGCGGCGATCAGCTTCGAGGCGCTCAGCGGCAAGCGCCCGCGCGAGGGCAAGACGCCTTTGGAGATCGCCCACAAGATCGCGCACGAGGGCGTGCCCGATCTGCGTGACGCGTGGCCGACGGCCCCGAACGAGGCCGCGCGCGCGCTGCAGCGCGGCATGGCCCTGGAGCCGGAGGACCGCCCGAAGTCGGCCGGCGAGTTCGCCCGCGAGCTCGCGCGGGCGCTCGACGAGGCGCCGGAGGAGACGCGCCAGACACGCCGCCTCTTCGGACGCGGATCGAAGGCCGCCGCGGCAGGAGCAGGAGCAGCCGCAGCGGCGCCCGCGGCCGCGCAGGCGGCGCAACCCGCGCCGCCGAAGCCTCCGCCCGCCGCACGCGAGCCGGATCCCGATCCCACGCCGAAGCATGCGCCGGCCGCCGCCACTCCGCCGCCGCCCGCGGCGTCACCACCGCGCCGCACGCCGCCGGCCGCCCCGAGGCGCGACAGCGACGGTCGCGGGCGCCCGCGCGCCGGGGCCATCGCGCTCGCCGCCGTCTTCATCGCACTTGCCGTGGCCACGATCGCGGGCGCCGTTCTGTCGGGTGGAGATGACGAGGGCTCGTCGCCGCCGAGCGCCGACAACACGCCCGCGCGGCCGAACGCCGACGCGAACAAGGAGAAGGAGCCCAAGGCCAAGAAGGAGCCGAAGGAGAAGGCCGCCGCGCCCGCCCCGGCCGAGGACGAGCAGGGCGACTCCGGCTCCTACGACGAGGAGCGCGGCGCCGCGCTGAACGACGAGGGCTTCCGACTCATGGGCGCCGGGGACTATGACGGCGCGATTCCGGTGCTGCAGGAGGCCGTCAACTCGTTCCCGCCCGGGACCACCGACCTCAACTACGCCTACGCGCTCTTCAACCTCGGCAAGTCACTGCGACTGGCCGGGCGGCCCGACGAGGCGATCAAGGTCCTCGAGCAGCGGCTCAAGATCAATAACCAGACCGACGAGGTCCAGGCCGAGCTCGATCAGGCCAAGCGGGACGCCGGCGAAAGTTAGGCGGCGATCCTGTCAGGGCTCGCCGCGGCGAGCTGGTAGCGCAGGCCGGCCGCGAGATCCGTCCGCGGCTCGTAGCCCAGCTCGGCGGCCGCCTTGCGCCCGCACCCTCGTGTGACGCGCGCCTCGGCGGCGGAGCCCGGTGTGGTGGCCAGCGAAGCTCGGCAGCCGGACTCCTCCTCCAGCACCGCGAGGGCCGCGCGCAGGTCCACCGATCGCCAGCCGGACAGGTTGTACGCCTCGCCGGCGCGGCCGCGGCGCAGCGCAGCGCGGATGCCCGCCACCGCGTCGTCGACATAGGTGAAGTCACGCGCGGTGCCCGGTGACGCGCACCAGGGCAGCGGCCGCCCGGTGTGGAGGCAGTCGATCCAGCGAGCGAACGCCATCTCCGGCCGCTGCCCGGGCCCGTAGACGCTGAATGGGCGGACGATCACCCCGTCCGCGCCGTGGTCGCGCACGACGTCCTCCGCCGCGACCTTGCTGGCCGCGTAGGGGTTGAGCGGAGCGGGCGGCGCGTGCTCGGGAGTGGGCAGTTCGGTTGCATTCCCGTACACGGACGAACTCGACACGAGCAGGAAGCGGGCGCCTCCCGCGCTCGCGGCGCGCACGAGGCGCTCGGTGAGCACGACGTTCGCCTTGTGAAGCGCGGCGGGTGGCCGGCGCGTTCGCACGCCCGGAAGCCCCGCCAGGTGGATCACCGCGTCGCGGCCCTTCAGGTGCGCTGGATCAGCACGAGCGATCGTGACCTCCGCGCCGCGGGCGGCGAGCATCTCGGCGGCGGTGGGCCCGGTGCCCTCGGCGTAGTGGCCGGACAGGTCGTCGACGACATGTACGTCGGCGCCCTGGTCCAGCAGCGCGGCGCAGAGCCGGCTGCCGATGAAGCCGAGCCCACCGGTCACAAGCACACGTTCACTCATTCGAGTTCGATCATGACGTTTTCGAACTCGACCCGAGCGCCCTCCATGAGCGCCGGGCCGCTGTCCTCGTCTCCGTGGCGGCGGAATGAGGGCGGCTCGACCGTCGCGCGCAGCGTGTACTCCCCGTCGCGGGGGATGCGGAAGTTGTCGGCGTAGTGGAAGAACTCCGCGTAGTAGAAGTTGAGCCGCCGCTTCTCGACGCGCTCCCCGTTCTCGTCCAGCACCTCGAGGGTCACGCCTGCATCGGGGACAATGCGCCCAGAGTCCCGCTCGATCGGAATGATTTCCAGGTGCGCGGTTTCGCCATGCGCCGGGTCACGCCAGACGACCCGCCCGTTCTCGGTTCGGAACCAGCCCTCGGCGGGCTCCTTGATATACGCGATCCGCCACGGACCGCTCTCCACGTCCCCGCCCTCCGCCGCGATCTCCTCCTCGAGGACGGAGTACTGCGCGGCCACGCCCTCCGGCACTTCGCCGGTGGCCGGCTCCGCGGAGGTTGTGGTCGGCGTCGTGCCGGTGGCCGATACGCGGCCCTCGTCCTCTCCGCAGGCCGACACGGCGAGGGCAACCACAGCGGCGCCCAGAGTCACGACCAGCTTCATTACCACCTCCATGGTTAGGGTGCCCTAATACGGGTTAGGGCACCCTAACAACAAATGCCGACTTACGGAGTCTGGATTGCGGATGCCAGCTGGTCCACTATCGCCGGGCGATCACCGAACGGCAGTGCCAGCAGCGTGGTGGCGCCCGCGCTCTCGTAGCGGGCGAGGTGGTCTTCCAGCTCCGCGGGCCGGCAGCAGACCGCCGAGCTGTCGATCAGCTCCGGCGTGAGCGCGGCCGCCGCGCCGGTCCGGTCGCCTGCCATGAACATGCGCTGCACCTCGCGGGCGGACTCGCCCTGGCCGGCGCGCTCGGCGGACTCGACGTAGAAGTTCTTCCCCTTCGCGCCCATCCCGCCGAGATAGACAGTGAGCCAGGGGCGCGCGAGATCGCGGGCGCGGTCGATGTCCTCGTCCACGCAGACCATCACCACGGGCGAGATGTCCACGTCCGTGCCCCTGAAGGGCTCCGCCAGCTCGGCGCTGAACCTCGACGGCAGCCAGCCGTCGGCGATCTGAGCCGTCTGCTCGATCGCCTTCGGCCCCATCGATCCGAGATAGATCGGGATGCGCTCCTGTACCGGCCGGGCCAGGAGCTTGAGCGGCTTGCCGAGGCCCGAGCCGCCGTTCACCGGCAGTCGGAACTCCTCGCCCTCGTACTCGAGCGGCGC
>Ga0190265_10003375_pt1 | contig 10893 bp, 6 predicted proteins | sample Popmic124T_FD_133135 | JGI IMG/M metagenome (GOLD analysis project Ga0190265, IMG submission 133135) | Populus adjacent soil microbial communities from riparian zone of Indian Creek, Utah, USA - 124 T | ecosystem: Environmental > Terrestrial > Soil > Riparian zone | place: USA: Utah | collected...
CTGGACCATGTCGGGCTCGGTGCTGATCATGACCCTCTTCGGCGGCACCGGCACCATGCTGGGCCCCTTCGTGGGCGCCGGGGTCTTCATCTGGATGCGCGACTTCCTGAGCAAGTACCTCGAATACTGGGAGGTCTTCGTCGGGGGCGCCTTCGTGCTCATCGTCCTCTTCCTGCCCGACGGCATCGTGGGCAGCCTGACCCGGCTCATCGCGGGGCGGCGGGCCCCGGCGGTCGCCCCCGCCGACGGCGACACCCTCCCGGAGCCGGAGCGGCTGGTCGGCGCGCGCCGCCGGCCGAGGCCGGAGGACGGGCAGGTGCTCGAGAGCCGGGGCCTCACCCGGACCTTCGGCGGCCTCACCGCGGTCAACCGGGTGGACTTCCAGGTGCGCGCGGGCGAGCTGCGCTCGGTCATCGGCCCGAACGGCGCCGGCAAGACCACGTTCTTCAATCTCCTCACCGGCGTGCTGCCGCCGTCGGGCGGTCGCGTCCTGTTCAAGGGCCGGGACATCACCGGGCTCCCCGCGCACGCGGTCTCCCGCCTCGGCATCGCGCGCTCCTACCAGATCACGAACATCTTCGGCGATCTCACCGTGTTCGAGAACGTCCGGATCGCGGTCCAGTCCCGCGTGACCCACTACCGCTTCTGGGGCAACGCGGACGGGCTCACCGCGGTGAACGCACGCGCCGAGGAGATCCTCCGTCACCTGGGCCTGGCCGCCAAGCGGCACGCGCGGGCCAGCGAGCTCTCGCACGGCGAGCAGCGCTACCTCGAGATCGGCATCGCGCTCGCGACCGACCCCGACTTCCTCCTGCTCGACGAGCCGACCGCGGGCATGAGCCCGGACGAGACCCAGCGCACCGCCGCCTTCGTGCGTCGGCTCGCCGGCCACGTCACCATCGTGGTGGTGGAGCACGACATGGAGGTGGTGATGGGCATCTCCGACCGCATCACCGTGCTCAACTACGGCGAGATCCTCGCCGAGGGCACCCCGGCCGAGATCCGCGAGAACGCCGACGTGCGCCGCGTCTACCTCCGCGACTGAGCCGCCCCATGCTCCGAGTCGAGGGCGTCGACGCCTACTACGGCCTGAGCCACGTGCTGCAGGGCGTCTCGCTCACCGTCGGGCCCGGCGAGGCGGTGGCGCTGCTCGGGCGCAACGGGGCCGGCAAGACCACCACGCTGAAGACGATCATGGCGGTGGTGCGCGCGCGGCGGGGCCGGATCAGCTGGAACGGCGACGACATCACGGCCCTGCCTCCCTATCGCATCGTGCAGCTCGGGATCGGCTTCGTCCCCGAGGAGCGGCGGATCTTCCCCAACCTGAGCGTGTACGAGAATCTCAAGATGGCCCGCCTCACCACCGACGGCGGCCGCCGCATGGACGAGTACGTCGCGCGGGTGCTCGAGCTCTTCCCGCCCCTGGCCGACCGGCTGTCCAACAAGGGCAAGACCCTGAGCGGCGGCGAGCAGCAGATGCTGACCATGGCGCGGAGCCTCGGGACCAACCCCAAGCTGCTCCTCATCGACGAGCCCACCGAAGGGCTGATGCCCGCCTTCGTCGAGACGATCGGCCGCACCATCATCGAGATCCAGCGCCAGGGCGTCGCGGTGCTCCTGGTGGAGCAGAACACGCGGCTCGCGCTCGAGGCCACCCAGCGCGTCTACGTGATCGAGAAGGGCATGATCAAGCACGAGGCGCGCTCGCAGGACCTCGCGGGCGACGCGGAGGCGCGGCGGCGCTACCTCGGGGTGTAGCGGCTGGAGGGTGTGACCTTCCCCCTCTCCCCTCGGGGGAGAGGGCCGGGGTGAGGGGCTACGGCAGCAGATCCGCTACCGGGATGGGCGACTCGGCGACCTCACCCCCTCGCGGTCGACTCCACCCACGCCGTCGCTCGGCGGCCCCGACCCGTGCTACACATACGGCTATGCAGTGCGCGGCGTGCCGCGTCGACAATCCGCCCCAGAACCGGTTCTGCGATCAATGCGGAGCGGCACTGGACACCATCTGCCCCAGCTGCGGGAAGCCGGTCCGGCCCGAAGCCAGGTTCTGCGGCGGCTGCGGCAAGCGTCTGGGCGCCGAGCCGGCCGCGCTTCCGGCGCCGACCGCGGCGACGTCTCCGCTCGCGTACCGGAGCCCGGTGGCCGCTTACACTCCGCGGCATCTGGCCGACAAGATCCTCCGCTCGCGCTCGGCTATCGAAGGCGAGCGTCGTCAGGTGACCGTGCTCTTCGCCGACATCGCGGGCTTCACGACCCTCGCCGAGAAGCTCGACCCCGAGGACGTGCACCGCATCGTGGACCGGTGCTTCGAGCTCATCACCGCCGAGGTCCACCGCTTCGAAGGCACGATCAATCAATACACCGGCGACGGCGTGATGGCCCTCTTCGGGGCGCCGATCGCGCACGAGGACAGTCCACGGCGCGCCGTTCACGCCGCCCTCGCCATCCAGCGGGCCCTTCGCACCTACGACCGCGAGCGGCAGGCTCAGGGCGGGTTCCCCCTCGAGATGCGCATCGGCCTCCACTCCGGGCCGGTGGTGGTGGGGAAGATCGGCGACGACTTGCGGATGGACTACACGGCCGTCGGCGACACCACGAACCTGGCCGCGCGCCTGCAGCAGGGGGCCCGGCCGGGCAGCGTGGTGGTGAGCGAGGCGACCCAGGCCGCCCTGGGCGGCTTCTTCGAGACGCTGGACCTGGGCGAGGTCGCCGTCAAGGGCCGGGCGCCGGCGCGCGCCTTCGAGGTGCTGCGCGCCCGCGCCCGCCGCTCCCGCCTCGCCGCGGCGGTCGAGCGCGGCCTCACCCAGCTCGTCGGGCGCTCCCGCGAGGTCGGCATCCTGCTCGAGCGCTTCGCGGAGGTCAAGCGGGGCCATGGCCAGATCGTGTCGCTGGCCGGCGACGCCGGAATCGGCAAGTCGCGCCTGCTCCTCGAGTTCCGGCGGGCGGTGATGGAAGGCGACGATCGCCCCACGTGGCTCGAGGGGCAGTGCGTCTCCTTCGGCCAGTCCATCCCGTTCCTCCCGCTGATCGAGCAGCTCCGCCTCAACTTCCACGTCGAGGAGTTCGACGGCGAGGGCGAGATCATCGCCAAGCTCGAGCACGGCATGCGGCGAATGGGCCAGCTGGAGGACCATATCCCGTACGTGCGGTACCTGCTCTCCGTCGACCCCGGGGACCGCGCCATCCTCGACATGGAGGCGGGCGCGCGCCGTCGGAAGTGCTTCGAGGCCATTCGCGCCCTGTCCCTCCGGGGGGCACGCCTGCGGCCGCTCGTGCTGGTGTTCGAGGACCTGCACTGGACCGACGCGGGCACCGAGGAGTATCTGGCCTCGATGGTCGACGCGGTCGCCAGCGTGCCGCTCATGTTGATCCTCACGTACCGGGTCGGATACGTGCCTCCGGTCCCCGCCCGCAGCTTCCACACCGCGCTCACCCTTCATGCCCTGTCCGGGGAGGAAGCGGTGACCATGGCCCACCACGTGCTCGGCGTCGCCGACCTGCCTCCCGCTCTCCGCCAGGCGCTCCTCGACAAGGCGGAGGGCGTCCCCCTCTTCATCGAGGAAGTGACGAAGACCCTGCTCGACCTCGGCATGCTCCGGCGCGAGGGCGACGGGTACCGGGTCGTGGAGGGCGTCGGCCGTCTCGACGTCCCCGACACCATCCAGGGCATCATCATGGCCCGGCTGGATCGGCTGGGGGAGGACGGCAAGCGCACGGTGCAGCTCGCCTCCGTCATCGGACGCCAGTTCCTCGGCCGGCTGCTCCAGCGCGTGGCCGGGCTCACCGAGCGACTCACCGAGCTGCTGGAAAAGCTGAAGGAGCTCGAGATCATCTACGAGCTGGGGCTGGCGCCCGAGCCCGCGTACATCTTCAAGCACGCGCTCATCCAGGACGTGGCGTACCAGAGCTTGCTCAAGGAGCGCCGGCGCGAGCTGCACCGCGCGGTCGGCACGGCGATCGAGGAGATCCACGCCGACCGGCTGGCCGAGCACGCCGAGGAGCTCGCCCATCACTTCCAGAACGGGGGGGACTGGCAGAAGGCCTTCACGTACCTGGTCCGCTCCGGGGACCGCGCGAAGGCCGCCTACGCCAACCAGACCGCGCTCGACCTCTACGCGCGGGCGCTCGAGGCGAGCGCGCAGGCGACGCCGCCGCTCGCCTCCGCCCTCATCGTGGACGTCCATCATCGGCGGGGGGAGGTCCTGCGCCTGCTGGCCCGCTATCCCGATTCGATCGCCGAGTTCGAGCGGATGCGCGAGGTGGCGCGGACCGGCGGCGACCGGGTCCGGGAGGGCGAGGCGCTGGTCGAGATCTCCTATAGCCAGTTCCTCACGTTCAACAACGAGGCCATTGGCCACTGCCGGCGGTTCGCTCAGGACGCGCTGGCCATCGGCCGGGAGACGGGCGATCAGCACGTGGTCGCCCGGAGCCTGTGCTATCTGGGGCTCGCCGCGCAGGCGCACGGCGAGGTGGCGGAGGGTGACCGCCTCTTCGAGAAGTCGCTGGGGATCGCGCAGGCCGGCGGCTTCGCGGACACGGTCGCGGTGAGCCTCACCTGGCTCGGGGCGCACGCGAACTGGCGCGGCGAGTTCGCCCGGGCGATCGAGACGAGCCGGCGGGCGGGCACGGCCGCGCGCGCGATCAACGACGGCCTCACCGAGCTGCTCTCGCTCGCCTTCATCTGCCTGAGCCAGATCGGCCTCGGGGAGTACCCGGAGGCGCTCGCCACCATCGACGACGGGCTGGCCAAGGCGCGGGACCGCAACAACTCGTTCATCGCGGGCCGGCTCACCAACACACTGGGCTGGCTCTACCAGGAGCTGGGCGACTTCCGCCGGGCCACCGAGTACAACCGCGAGGCGGCGGAGATCGGGCGCCGGACGAAGAACGCCAACGTGGAGGTCAGCTCGCTCATCAACCTGAGCTTCGACGAGCTCTACCTGGGCGACCCGCGGCGCGCCCTGGCCCTGATGGAGGAGACGCAGGAGCGCGTGGAAAAGTTCGCGTTCGGGGCCCACCGGTGGCGGTGGTCGAACCACCTGAGCGCGTATCTCAGCGAGGCGCTGCTCGCGATCGGGGACCCGGCGCGCTCGCTCGAGCAAGCCGACAAGGCCCTCCGCCAGGCCCGGGCCACCGGATCGGTGAAATATCAGGCCAAGGCTCTGGCCCTTCGCGGCCAGATCTTTCTCGACGCGGGTCGAAAGGACGACGCGAGCCGCGAGCTCGGCGAGGCGCTGCTCCTCGCCCGGCGCATCGGCTATCCCACCCTCACGTGGCAGGCCGCTCACCTCCTGGCCCGGGCAGACGCCGCCGGTGGTCGCATGGACCAGGCCGTGGCCACAGCCCGCCTCGCTGCGGAGACGCTGGACTGGATCGCCGGCCGCCTGCCCGACGCGGCCTCGCGGCGCACCTTCCTGGCGTGGCCCCGTGTCGGTGCCGCCCGCGAGGACGTGGATCGCCTGGTGCGGGGCTGAGCGCGAGGGCGGCCGTCTACAGTTTGCCGAGGGCGCGGAGGATGACCTCGGGGGTCATGGGGACGCGGGTGACGCGCGCCTTGAACGGGCTGAGCGCGTCGTTGACCGCGTTGAGCACCGCGCCGGGCGCGCCCGCGACGCCGCCCTCGCCCGCGCCCTTGAAGCCGCCCTCCGAGTAGGCGGTCGGGGTCTCGACGTGCGCGACCCCGATATCGGGCAGCTCGGCGGCCATGGGGACCAGGTAGTCCATCATGGTGGTGGTCAGGAGCTGGCCGTGCTCGTCGTACACGCAGTGCTCGAAGAGCGCGTCGCCGATGCCGTGGGCGACGCCGCCGCGGACCTGCTCGTCCACCAGCATCGGGTTGATGATGCGGCCGCAGTCCTCCGCCACCCAGTGGCCGAGGAGCTTGACGAACCCGGTGTCCACGTCGACCTCCACGTAGGAGAGCTGGACGCCGTTCGTGTAGGCCAGCGGCTGGTGCCGCGGCACGTAGTGCCGGGTCACGGTCAGCTCGGACTGGAAGTCCTTGGGGAGCTGGTCGGGCCGGAAATAGGCCACGCGCCCGAGCTCGGAGAGCGGCAGGCGGGACTCTCCGGTGCGCGCGTCCACGATCTGCCCGCCGCGGACGTCCAGATCGAGCGCGTCCACCTCGAGGACGACCGCGGCGACCTTCAGGATGTTCTCCTTGAGCGCCTTGCCGGTCTGGATCGTGGCCTCGCCGCCGATGCCCGCGCCGCGGCTGCCCCAGGTGCCCCCGCCGTAGGGCGTCACCAGGGTGTCGCCGGTGACGACGCGCACATCGTCCACCGGAACGCCCACGGTGGCGGCCGCCACCTGGGCCAGGATCGTGTCGGTCCCCTGCCCCTGCTCGGTGACGCTCGAGATCACGGTCAGCTTGCCGGTCGGCTCGAGCCGGATCGTGGTGCCGTCCTGCGACGAGATGCGCGCGCCGCCGGTGCCGTAGGTCTGAGCGCCGGGCACCGTGAGGTCGATGAAGACGCAGAGGCCGAGCCCGCGGTGGACGCCCCGCGCGCGCAGCCGATCGCGCTCCGCGCAGAGGGCGCTATAGCCGGCCAGGTCCAGGACCGCGTCGAGCGACTCCTCGTGCGAGAGCTTCTCGAAGAAGAGCCCGGTGGGCGCGGTGTAGGGATACATGTCGGCGGTGAGGAGATTGCGGCGGCGCACCTCCACCGGGTCGAGCCCGAGCTCGCGGGCCACCCGGTCGACCATGGCCTCCATGACGAGCGCGGCCACCGGGTGGCCCACCGCCCGGTACTGCGACATCGGGGTCTTGTTCTGGAAGACCACGCGGCCGCGGGCGTCGTAGTCGCGGAAGCGGTAGGGGCCCGGCGTCGTGCGCAGGACCTGGCCGCTCTCGACCACGCTCGAGCGCGGATACATCGAGAAGGGCCCGACCGGCGCCAGGTCGTCGAGCCGCATCCCGACGATGGTCCCGTCGCGCATCGCCGCGACCTCCGCGGTGACCCGATGGTCGCGCGAGTGGATGTCGGTCTGGAACGACTCGACGCGGTCCGCGAGGAACTTGACCGCCCGGCCGAGCATCACCGCGAGCGCGCACGTCGCGATCTCGTCGGGGTAGGTGTGGATCTTGAGGCCGAAGGAGCCGCCCACGTCCTTGTTGATCACCCGCACGCGGTGCTCCGGGATGCGCAGATGTCGGGACAGGATGTCGTGGAACATGTAGGGGGCCTGGCCCGAGTGGTGCACGGTCAGCGTCTCGTCGGCCGGGTCGTAGTCCGCCAGCACCACCCGCGGCTCCAGGCTGACCACCGTGTGCCGGCCCGTGTCGAACGTCTCGCGGTAGACCGCGTCGGCGGCCTTGAACGCGGCGTCCACGTCGCCGGACTTGATCCGCGTCTCCAGCACCAGGTTGTCGCCCAGCTCCGGGTGGATCACCGTCGCCCCGGGCGCGAGCGCGGCCTCCGCGTCCACCACCGGCGGCAGCGGCTCCCAGGTCACCCGCACGCGCGCGCAGCCGTCCTCCGCGAGCGCGCGCGACTCCGCCACCACCGCGACCACCGGCTCGCCCTGCCACACCGCCTTGTCCAGCGCCAGCGGATACTGCGGCGCCGACTTCATGCCCGCGTAGTTCTTGAGAACGCCCACCCAGGGCTCGCAGTGGGCGGCCATCTCCCGGCCGGTCACCACCGCCACCACCCCGGGCAGCGCGGCGGCCTCCCCGGTGTCGATCCGGGCGATGCGCGCGTGCGCGTGCGGCGAGCGCACGAAGGCCGCGTGCAGGAGGCGGGGCACCGCCACGTCGTCGGTATAGACGCCGCGCCCCGCGACGAGCCGCGCGGTCTGCGGCCGGATCACGGAGCGGCCGATATAGGCCCCGTCGCTCGGGGCGGCGTCCGGGGCCTTCGCCGGCCGGCCCCGCGCCGCGCCCAGGACCGCCTGGACGATCGCGTGGTAGCCGGTGCAGCGGCAGTAGTTGCCGCCGAGGGCCTCGCGGATGGCCACCGGATCGGGATCGGGATTCCGCTCGAGCAGCGCCTGCGCGGTGAGCAGCATGCCCGGCGTGCAGAAGCCGCACTGCAGCGCGTTCTCCGCCCGGAAGGCCCGCTGGAGGGCGGCGATCGCCCCGCTCTCGGCGACACCCTCGATCGTCTCCACCCGGCAGCCGTCGGCCTGGGCCGCGAGCATGAGGCAGCCCCGGATCGGGGTGCCGTCCACCCGCACCGTGCACGCCCCGCAGACCCCGTGCTCGCAGCCGATGTGCGAGCCGGTGAATCCCAGGTCATACCGGAGAAAGTCCACCAGGTTCTGGCGGCCCTCGACCTCTCGCGTGACCGGCCGGCCGTTGACGGTCAGGCCGATCCTCACGAGCGCGCCCCCGCGAGGCGGCCCACGACGCGAGAGAGCAGCACACGGGCCAGGTGGCGACGCAGCGCGGGCGAGCCGTGCACGTCGCCGGGCGGGTCGAGGTCGCCGTCCAGCGCCCGGCCGGCCGCGGCGAGCACCGCCGCGTCGGCCCGCTGCCCGGTCAGCGCGGCCTCGGCGCGCCGGGCCCGCACCGGCCGCGGGCCCACGCCGCAGAACACCAGCCGGATCTCGCCGAGGACTTCCGCGCGGGACTCGCTCGGCCCGCCTCGGGCGGCCAGGACCCCCGCGGCCAGGCCCGCCAGCGCGAAGTCGCCGTGACGGCGCGCGAGCTCCTCGAAGCCCCAGCGCCACCCCGGCGCCGCGCGCGGCACCACGACCTCGGCGACGATCTCGCCGGGGGCCAGCGCGGTCGTGTAGATGCCGCGGAAGAAGTCGGCGGCCGCCACGTCGCGGCGGCCCGCGCGGCTCGCGGCACGGATCGTGGCGCCGAGCGCGACCATGCACGCGGGCAGCTCGGCGGCCGGATCGGCCAGCGCGAGGCTCCCCCCGATGGTGCCGCGCGCCCGGATGGCCGAGTGGCCGACGTGCGGGACCGCCGCCGCGACGAGCGGCGCGTGCTCGCGGACCAGCGGTGAGCGCTCGAGCGCCTCCTGGCGCACGAGGGCGCCGATGACGAGCCCCTCGGGCGTCACGCGGATGGCGTCGAGCTCGGGCACGCGGTTGATGTCGATGACCGCGCGGGGCGTGGCGAGGCGCAGATTGAGCGCGGGCACCAGGCTCTGGCCCCCGGCGAGGATCCGGCCGTCGTCTCCGTAGCGATCGAGAAGATCGAAGGTCTCGGCGAGCGACGCGGGGCGGTGATACTCGAACGGGGCGGGCTTCATGCCGGCCTATCCTGCCTCAGCGTCGGAGGGAGGTAAAGAGCCTTCGTGCTAGGCTCGAAGACGAGCGATGCGGAACGAGCCGGATCGGACCACGCGCCTCTCCCCCCGGGCCGCCACCGGGTTCGGCGCGCTCTGCGTCGGGATCGGGTTGTTCATCGTCCTCCTGGCCGCCGACGTCATCCCCGCCGACGAGCGAAGCTTCACGGCCCCGCGGTGGGTGGTGAGCGCGGGCGGCCTCGTCTTCGTGCTGGCCGGAGTGGCCCTGGCCACCACGTCCGCTCCCGGCGCGCCGGAAGGCACGGGACGCACCACGTGGCGGAGCTTCCTGCTCGGCGGCGCGATCGTGGGGCTCATGGCCGCCATCCTGAACTGGATCGCCTTCGGCCCGGGCGAGCGCCGGTTCAGCGGCGGCCTCGCCCTGCCGGTCGGCGCAATCTTCGGGCCCGCGAGCGAGTGGACCGGCCGCGTGGCCTTCGGGATCGGGGCGGTGATGGTCGACGTCGTCTTCGTCTTGATGGCCGCCCGGGGCCTGCGCGAGCTGCTCCGCCGGCGACGCTGAGCCCGGCTCCCCTTCAGGGAAAGGCCCGGAACGTCCGCAGCAGCGACGCGCGCGCGCCCGGTCCGGGCGGCGCGAACGGCAGCACCACCGGAGTCGCTCCGGTGCGTGCGAAGGCGGCCATCTGCGCGCGGCAGGCCTCGGCCGAGCCCACCGCGCCGAGGCCCTCGAGCACGCGCTCCGAGATCCCCTTCACCGCGCCCGCGCGATCGCCGGCCTTCCAGGCGCGGTTGACGGCTAGGACCTCCTCGCCGAACCCGCACTCGTGAAAGAACCGCGCGTAGACGCTCACGATGGCGTAGCCGGTGATGTCGCGCGCGAGGGTCTCGCGGACCGGCTCGGGCTCGTCGGTCACGCAGGTGCGCACGTACACCGCGACGTCCACGTCGCCGAGGCTCCGACCCGCGCGCTTGGCTCCGGTCTCCACGTGACCGATCGAGGCGGGCACCGCGGCCGGCGGGATCCAGTTGAGCAGCACCCCGTCCGCAACCTCGCCCGCCAGCTCGCACATGCGGGGGCCGAGCGCGGCGAGGTAGATCCGCGGCGGGGGCGCGGGCGCGGGAATCGCGAGCCGGAAGTTCTTGAGCCGGTAGAACTTGCCCTCGAAGTTCACCCGCTCGCCCGCCGCGGCCATCCGGATGATCTGCACCGCCTCCCGCATCTGCTGGATGGACGGAGAGAACGGCAGGCCGTGCCACTGCCCGACGATGATCTCGCTCGAGAGCCCGAGCCCGAGGGCGAAGCGTCCCGGGGCCAGGTGCGCGAGCGTCGCGGCGGCCTGCCCGTACACGATGGGCGTGCGCGTCTGCACCGGGATCACCCCGTTCGCGATCCGGAGCCTCTCGGTGTGGGTGGCGATCAGGGTGGACAGCACGATGGCCTCGGAGCCCGAGGCCTCGCCGACCCAGGCGGCGCGGTAACCCCGCTGCTCCGCCTCGCGCGCGATCGCGGGGAACTCGGGCAGCGGCATGGCGAGCGAGGTCAGGGCGATGTCGACGGCCATCAGATACGTTCGCTCACGACGAAGCGCTTGTTGTACGTGTAGGGCCGCACCTCGGGCTTCCAGCGGCCGATGTCGGAGGTGTCGTTCCACGCCTTCGACTGCGGCAGCGCGCGATCGGTCACCTC
>Ga0190265_10003376_pt1 | contig 10893 bp, 12 predicted proteins | sample Popmic124T_FD_133135 | JGI IMG/M metagenome (GOLD analysis project Ga0190265, IMG submission 133135) | Populus adjacent soil microbial communities from riparian zone of Indian Creek, Utah, USA - 124 T | ecosystem: Environmental > Terrestrial > Soil > Riparian zone | place: USA: Utah | collected...
CGGGCCGGACGCGGGACACGCATTCGTGAATAGCGCGGGTTAGAGCGGCGCACCGGACTCGGGGAGCCCACGCAGCATCGGTCGCCCGCGAGGCAGCCGCGGCGCCACCCGTCCGGTCTCGGTCGAGTACGTTCATCAATAGTCCGGGTTGGACCGGGGGACGACGGGCCGTCGAAGGCGAAGCGAGCGAATACCGGAAAGGGGTCACGTTTGAGCGAGGCCGAGCGGGAGCAGCGGGCGGAAGCGCTGATCGCGAAGATGAAAGCGGCGCGAGGCTACATGTACCCGGAGTGGGAGTTCGCGGCGCGCCAGGATCCGGAGTTCGTCGAGGCCTACAACCGCCTCTACGAGCTCTCCCTCGGCGAGGGCCGGCACGTCTCGGCCAAGGTGCGCGAGTTCGTGGCCATCGCCCTGCTCTGCTTCCGTGGCGGCGAGCGGGCGGGGCTGGTCGCCCACATGCGGCGGGCCATCCAGTTCGGCGCGACCCCCGCCGAGCTGTTCGAGGTGCTGGAGGCCTGCGTGGTGCCGGGCGGGGCGCCGACGTTTCACCGCGGCCTCGGCGCCCTCATGGAGATCGTGGGCCCCGCGCCGCGCTGACCGGGGTCGCCCCGCCGCGTCCCGCGGGGCAATCGGCCGGAGGCGGGCGGGGCAGCGGGGGTGGGGCTCTGACCACGACCCGCTTTCTCGTCTTGCGCGGGTCGCAGTTCCCAATCTGGCGAGTAGGAGGCTCTCCGGGCTCGCGTTGCCGGGAACGGGTCACCCGCCCCACCCCCGCCACCCCGCCCGCCTCCGGCCTCTCGCGTGGCTCCCTTTCTTCTTCACCCTCTCCCCTCTGGGGAGAGGGCAGGGTGAGGGGGCCCAGGGTGAGGGGGCCTCTCCTACTTCACGCTGCCGGCGGTCAGCCCGCCGACGAGATACGGCTCGATCAGCGCGAAGAGCACCACGACGGGCACGATGGCGATCACCGAGGCCGCGAAGAGCAGATCCCAGTGCTGCACGTACGCGGTCACGTAGGACGTGATGCCGACGGTCAGCGGGCGCATCGAGGTGTCGGTCATGAGGGTCAGGGCCACGATGTACTCGTTCCAGGCCGCGATGAAGGCGAAGATGGCCGCGGTCACGATGCCGGGGAGCGCCACCGGCAGGATTATGCGGAAGAGGGCGCCCGCTTGCCCGCAGCCATCGACCGCGGCCGCCTCCTCGATCTCACGCGGGATGGAAGCGAAGAAGGCGCGCAGGATCCAGATGGCGAAGGCGAGGTTGAAGGCCGCGTTCACCGCGATGAGCGCGGTGTAGGTGTTGATCAGCCCGAGCTCGAAGAACTCCCGGTAAAGCCCCACCACCAGCGCGGTCGGCGCGAACATCTGGGTCACCAGGACCAGGAAGAGGAAGGCCCCGCGGCCCGGGAAGCGGTGGCGCGCGGTGTGGTAGGCCGCGGGCACGGCCGCCACCAGCACGAGCACGGTGGAGGCCACCGCCACCACCAGGGAGACGGTGAACCAGGATTGGAACTCCGGATCGAGGAGCACCGTCCAGAAGTTCTGGGGCCGCCACTCGACCGGCCACAGGCGCGGCGGCGTCACCCGCAGCTCGGCCTCGGGCCTGAGCGCGGTGAGCAGCATCACCGCGTACGGGGCCAGGAGGGCGGCGGCCACCAGGAGCCCGGCCCCGGAGAGCGCGGCCCGGCGGATCACGCGGGCTCCTCCCGTCCGCGCAGCACCCGCAGGTAGGCCACGACCGCGAGCAGGATCAGCAGCACGTTCACGACCCCCAGCGCGGCGGCCAGGCCCACGTCGCGGAGCGCGCTCTTGAACGCGATCTTGTACATGAACGTGATCATGGTGTCGTGGGCGAAGCCAGGATTGCGGTCGTTGAGCGTCCACACGATCGGGAAGGAGTTGAACACGTAGATGAGGTTCAGCACCGCCGCCACCAGCAACGCGGGCTGGAGCAGCGGCAGCGTGACCCAGCGGTAGCGGCGCCAGCCCCCCGCGCCGTCAACCCGGGCCGCCTCGTAGACCTCGCCGGGAATGGTCTGGAGCCCCGCGAGCAGCACGTAGGTCGTGAACGGCAGCGACACGAACACCCCCACCGCGATCATCGCCCCCATCACGGTGCGGTCGTCGCCCAGCCAGTCCACCGGAGCCCAGCCCGCGGCTGCCATCGCGCGGTTGAGCAGGCCGAAGTAGTAGTCATAGATCCACACGAACAGCTTCGCGGTCATGATGAGCGAGGCCGCCCACGGCACGATGAGCGCCCACCGCACCAGCCGCCGGCCCGGGAACGCCTCGTTCAGGAGCTGGGCCAGCCCGAGCGAGAGCCCGATGGTGACCGCCACCACCACCGTGACCCAGACCAGGGTGTTGCCCACCACCGCGGGCAGGGCCTCCTGCTCGAGGAGCCGCACGTAGTTGCGCGGCCCGACCGCGCCCTGGTAGAGCCCGGTGATCGAGTACCGCCCGAGGGAGGCGCGCACGAGCTCGACCGCGGGGTACACGACCACCGCCGCGATCAGGAGCAGGCTCGGGCCGAGCCAGAGGAGCGCCCGCCACGCGCCGGGGCGGCCGCGCGTCGGGGACGCGCCGGTCAGCGAGCGCTCTCCGCCGCGTTCTTCTGGAGGCGGTCGAGCACCTGCTTCGGATCGCCGCCCGGCTGGACCGCGAGCCCGATCGACTGCTGGACGTCGAGCTTCACCCGGTCCCACGTGGGATCGGTGGTCGGCGCCAGGCGCGCGCTGGGCAGCGCGTCGAGATAGGGCTTGAGCTTCTCGTTGCCGCTCATGCGCTCCCGTCCCGACTTGGTCACGGGCAGGAAGCCCTCCGCGGTGATCCACCGCGTGATGTGCTCGGGCTGGTAGTAGAGATCGAGGAACTGGCGGACCGCCTCCTGGTTGCCCTTCTTCCTGAAGGCCATCAGGTAGTCCTCGACCCCGAGGGTCACCGCGGTCCCGACATTGGTGGGCATCTGGCTCACCCCGTAGTTGACCTTGCGCTCGGCGTCGAGCTGAGCCGCGAGCGGGCTGAAGCCCATCACCATGCCGACCTTGCCGTCCTTGAAGAGCTGGAACGCGCCGTCGGTGCGATTGGTCTTGCCCGGGTTGACCTGGGTGACCTTGTGGGTGTTGGCGAGCGCGGCCAGGAACTGGAGCGTCTCGACGTTCTTCGGGCTGTTGATCGCCCACGCCTCGCCCGCCTTCCAGTCGCCGCCGTTGTTCCACATCCAGATCGACCACTCCGCCTGCGCTTCCTCCGGCCCGAGCGGCAGCGCGTAGCCGATCACCCCGCCCCCGAGCGCCTGCACCCGCCGGGCCGCCTGGACGAGCTCGTCCCAGGTCCGGGGCGGCGCGGCCACGCCCGCCTTCGCGAGCAGGTCGCGGTTGTAGAAGAACGCACGCGCGCTGGACAGGATCGGGAAGCCGTGGAGCTTGCCCCGGTAGGTGCCGCCCTGCGCGAAGGCCTCGAGGAAATCCTCTCGCGTCTTGGGCGACAGGATCTCGTCGCCCGCGTAGAGGAGGCCGTCCTTGGCGTAGCTCGAGAACGCGTTGAGGTTGAGCACGTCGGGCGGCTGGCTGTTCTGGATCATGGTGCTGACCTGCTGATCGATCGAGTTCCAGTCGATCACCTGCAGGTCGACCTTGACGCCGGTCTGCCGTGTGTACTGCTCGGCCAGCCCCTGCCAGAACGAGCGGGTGTGATCGCGGCTGTACTCCGCGATCACGACCTTGATGGCCTGGGGCCGGTCGCGGTCGCCGCAGCCGCTCTGAGCGAGCGCGGCCGCGCCGAGCATCACGAGGGCCAGGAGGCCGCGGCGCGTCATCGAGCCCATACTACAAAAGTTCCCGCCGAGGGTGTAAGTCTTACTCATGGCCTGGACGCCATGCGTAAAATGAGTCCCGGTTACGGTCGGCCCCGACCGCGGCACATTACTTGCTCCCGCGAAAGAGAGGGCACCCCCATGGCGCGTCTCCTCGTCTTCTGCACGCTCGTGCTGCTGCTGACGTCGTGCGCCTCGTCCCCACCCCCGAGGCAGCGCAGCGAGTTCGAGGACGTTCCGGTGCCGGCGGGCCTCACTCTGGACACGAGCCGGACCACCATCATCGAGTCGCCCACCGTCAAGGCGGCCCGCCTCTTCTACAAGAGCCGGATCCGGCCGGAGGGCCTGGGCGGCGCCTACCGGGCCGCGCTCGAGGCCAATGGCTGGCGCCACGTGTCGTCGACCACGTCCGCGTCCAAGGGGACGACGCAGGTCTACGAGAAGCAGGACAGCTCGCTGCAGGTGATGATCTACGAGGGCTGGTACTACACGTGGACCGAGGTCTCCACCACGCGCATCGTCGGGCGCCCGGCGGCGCCCAGTCGGTAGCATCCGCACCACGGAGGGGCACATGACGTCAATGGAGCGAATGACGATTCTGGCTCCGGCGCTGCTGTGGCTGGCGTCGGGCTGCGCGGCTTCCACCTCGGACTACGTCACCCCGGCCTCGGGGGCTCAGCCGGGGCCCGGCGGCCGCATCGACGAGCGGGTCACCGCGGTCGAACAGCGGATGAGCGACATGAACCAGCGGCTCGACAAGGTCGGTGGCCAGGTCCAGGGCCTCGAAGGCGGGGTGGCCGGCGCGCAGAGCCGCGCGGACACCGCGGCCAAGAAAGCCGAGAGCGTGGACAGTCGCCTCACCCGCCTCTGGTCGAACCGGTTCAACCAGAAGCCGGCCGAGAGCCTCGAGCTGTACTTCTCGCCCGACTCCATCGATCTGAGCGACGCGGCGCAGACCGCCCTCGTCGGCGTGATCCGGGAGCTGGAGGCCAATCCCACCGTGACCGTCGAGCTCGGGGGCTACACCGATCCCCGGGGCGCGCTCGACTACAACTATGCCCTGAGCCAGCGGCGGGTGGACGCGGTCCGGCGGTTCCTGATCGACAAGGGTATCCCGCTCGCGCGGATCCAGGCGGCCAGCCTGGGCCCGATCTCCGGCACCGACGTCCCGGACGCCAAGAAGCGCCGGGTCACGGTTCGCCTCATGGTGGATCGGGAGTAGCCGACACCGTTCACGCACCGGTCGCCCGCGCGGTTCACGCGCCGGTCGCCCGCGCGCCCGCGGGCTGGTAGCCCCCCGGCACCATGCGGAAGCCGATGGCGAGCCGGTTCCAGCCGTTGATGGCGACGATCGCCAGCGCGAGGTTCGCCGACTCCTCCTCGGTGAAGTGCTTCCGCACCAGGTCGTAGACCTCGTCGGGCGCGTGGTCCTGGTGCACGAGCGTGAGGGCCTCCGTCCACGCCAGCGCCGCGCGCTCCCGCTCCGTGAAGAAGGGCGTCTCGCGCCAGGCCGAGAGTGCATACAGCCGCTGCTCGGTCTCCCCGGCGGCGCGCGCGTCCTTGCTGTGCATGTCGAGGCAATACGCGCAGCCGTTGATCTGCGAGGCGCGCATCTTCACCAGTGAGACGCCCGGCGCGGGGCGGGCGATTCCCCATGACGCGGCGCTTCTTTCGTGGATACTGGAGGGCGCTCGAAGCCATGGACGACGGCGAGACCTTCCGCACCACCCGGCGATCGTGGCGACCGGCCTTCGCGGCCGCGGTCGTCGCGCTGGTCCTGGCCGGCTGCGCGACGACCCAGCCCGGCGTGGTCAAGCGCCCGCCGCCGCAGCCCCCGCGGCGGGCCGAGATCGCGCCGGTGGCACCCACGCGCGCGCACGTCTGGGTGCAGGGCCAGTGGACCTGGCATCGCGAGCGCTACGTGTGGGTGCCGGGGCACTGGGACGTGCCACCCGCGCCGGGGCACGTCTGGGTCCCGGGCGGCTGGATGCCGCGCGAGGGGGCTTACGTCTGGGTCGACGGCCACTGGCGCGCGCGCTGAGCGCGCGGCCGCTCCCGCATCAGGGCCAGAGCTCCTTGCCCTCGGCGGCCGGCAGGGAGAGGTTGAGGCGGCGCGCGAGCGTCGTCGCGATGTCCCGCATGTCGATGACGCCGAGCGCGCGGCCGGCCGGCACGCCCGGCCCCACCACGAAGAACGAGGCGTGGAGGTCCGGCAGATCCGGGAGATGGCCGTGAGCCCCCGCCATCGCGGCCCGGCTCACCAGTGAGCCGGTCAGGCTCGAGCCTCCGTGCCAGTCCGGCTTGAGCCCGACCACGAACGCGGCGGTGGGAAACCCGCCGCGGTCGCGCAGGGCGGCCGCGTCCAGCACGCGGTCGATGCCGTGACCCGGATCCGCGGCCAGGCGGTCGAGCAGGGCCCGCACCTCCTCCCGCGTCGCGGTGTCGCCCGGATCCTTCAGCACCACCGCGATCGCGCCGCCCGCGGTCCACGGCATCGCCTTCCAGTCGGTCACCTTGCCCTGCGCGCTCACCGTGAACAGGCCGGCGCGGCGGAACTCCGGGTAGAGGTTGAGCTGCATGGTGGTCTTGCCGAAGCCGTGATCCGAGACGATCGCGACGTGGGCGCCGCCGGGCGCCACCGTCTCCGCGGTGGCGCGCAGCGTGCCCACGAGGGCGTCCACGCGCTCGAGCACCGCCATGGTCTCGGGCGTGAACGGCCCCGTTACGTGCTGCACGTGGTCGAGCGCGATGAGATGGAGCGTGAGCAGGTTGGGCCGCTTCTTCTCGAGGATGCGCACTGCCCACCGCACCCGCTGCTCGTCCGACTCCACGGTGAGCGCGCGCGGATAGGGCCCCAGCTCCGGCTCGAGCTCGGCCAGCAGGCCCGGGGTGGAGACCGCCCGCAGCAGCTTGGCGTCGTCGGGCGTGCCCGCCCGCCAGAACTCGGGGATGTTCCAGGTGACGCGCGCGCCCACGCTGGCCGGCCACTGCACGCTGGCGGTGCTCAGCCCGGCCCGCGCCGCCGCATCCCAGAGAGTGGCCACCTGGATGTCCTCGCTGTACCAGTACCAGCCGCCCTGGTTCTCCCGCAGCGGGTCGAAGGTGGTGTTGCCGAAGATCCCGTGGGTGGCCGGGGACACCCCGGTGATCAGCGTGGTGTGGCTCGGATAGGTCACGGTGGGGATCACGCCCACCACGCCCTGGGCGAAGGCGCCCTCCTTCAGGAAGCGGCGCAGGTTCGGGATCCGAGCGCCGTGCGCGTCGGCGGCGGTCACGTAGTCGGGCCGCAGGCCGTCGATCGAGATCAGGAGGAGCAGCGGCGTTTGCACCGGCTGCTGCGCGACGGCCGCGCCGGCCAGGATCATCAGCCCCGCGACCAGACCCCCCCACAGCGCGAGTCTCATCCGGCGGAGCCGGTCGGGTATCATGGCGACCACAGGATATAGCACGGACCGGGAGAGGACCATGACGAGGCGGACGATGTGCACCGGGGGACTGCTGCTGCTGCTGACCGCATCGCTGGCGGGTCCGGCGGGCGCCCAGGACGCCGAGAGGATCGCGATGGCGCGGGTCCGGCTCACCACCGAGCCCGGCGTCACCCAGGGCTGCTCGCCCGTCGGCACCGCCCGCGACAACGACCTCAAGGACCTCCGGCGCAAGGTCGTGAAGATGGGTGGCAACGCCGCGTTCATCGCCTTCGGCGGGGCCGAGGATCTCTCGATGGTCTACGCCGAGGTGTTCCGCTGCGCGGACCCGCCGGCCGCCGCCCCGGGCACCGCGCCCGCGCGCGTCCCGCCGCCGCCGGCGGGACCGCCGCCGCCCCCTCCCCCGCCCTCCGCGCCGACGCGCTGATCGCGCCGGGCCGCCGACGCGCCGACCGGCGGGGCCGCTTGTTCGGGCACGGCACAAGCGCCGAAGCGGGCAGAACGCCACCCGGGCGGAGCCCTCGACGCGGAACCTCGCGCCGTCTCGATGCGTCCGGCCGTGGCACGTGCCTTGCGGTCCAGCAGCGGCGAGGAGCTCGTCCAGCGATGTGCGGCTCCTGGGAGGTACCCGCCATGGGCGCGAGAGGACGGCCGCTGATCCACTGGTGTCTGGTCCTGGCCTTTCCGGCCATCGCCTGGTCTCCGAGCGTCGCCGCGAGCGCGGAACCGGAGGTCGGCGGGATGATCACCGAGATCCACGTGGGCCAGGGACGGATCGAGGTCGGCTCGGCCGGGGGCGAGCGCCGGCGGCCGGCGACGCCCCTGCTCACGCTGCGAGACGGCGATAGCGTCGCCACCACCCGGGATGCGTGGGTCGTCGTCGTCCTGAGCGGCGGGCGGGGGACCGTCCGGGTGGACGAGTCCACGTCCCCGTTCGCGGTCACCGCGTCGCCGCCCACGCGGGGCCGGCTCCACAAGGGGCTGATGATCCTCGAGGCGAGCTTCGATTTCCTCTCGACGACGTCGAAGGATGCGCCGTTCGGGAACCTTGGCAGCCGGGCCGGCGTGAGGCCTCCGGTGATCCTCACGCCCCGCAACGGCCTCGTCCTTCCCGATTCCCTGGTCTTCGAGTGGCGCGGCAGCCAATCGTCGCGCTACGGGGTCCGCGTGCTCGCGGGCGACCGCGTGGTCCTCGAGCGCGCCGATCTCGCGGGGAGCCGATTCGAGTACCCGAAGGACGCGCCCCGGTTGGCCCCCGGGACCCGGTACCGGTTCCAGCTCCTCCCGCCCTGGCATCCGCCCCAGGAAATCTGGTTCGAGCTGCTCGACCCGGACCGCGCCCGGATGATCCAGCACGATCTCCGGCAGATGGACGCGACGGTCTCTGGCGAGCCGACCGCCGCCACCGCCGTGATCCTGCGGGCCGGATTCCTCGCGCAGCGTGGTCTCCTTCACGACGCGCGGCTCCACGTGGCCGACGCGCTCGCCCGGCGGCCCGAGGAGCCCACGTTGCACTTCCTCCTCGGCGAGCTCTCGGCGCGTCAGGGCCTCCCCCAGGAAGCGATGGAGGCGTTCGCGGAAGCGAGATTCCTCCTGGGCAGTCCCGCCACGTCCCGCTAGGCCGGACTAGTCATGAACGGCTCGACCGAGACCGGACGGGTGGCGGCGCGGACGCCTCCCGGGCGACCGGTGCTGCGTGGGCCCCCCGAGTCCGGTGCGCCGCTCGAAGAGCGGCGATTCCGGCGAGCGGGTGACGGAGCCGGTCGCCCGGGAGGCGTCCGCGGCGACAGGCCCCGTCCGCCTCGCGCGTTCCCCGTTCATGAATAGTCCGGGCGGGAGGGCGGCTCGGGCCCGGTGCTATCATGTCGCGTGGCCTGGGACCCCGCGCAGTACCTGAAGTTCGCCGATCACCGGCTGCGGCCGGCGATCGACCTGCTGAATCGTGTCGCGCTCGACGATCCGAGCGAGGTCTACGACCTGGGCGCGGGCGCGGGCAACGTCACGCGCCTGATCAAGGAGCGCTGGCCCGGGGCGCGGGTGACCGGCGTGGACGACTCGCCGGCCATGCTGGCCAAGGCCGCCGCCACCGCGCCCGCGATCGCCTGGCAGCAGGCCGATCTGGCCACCTGGCGGGCGCCACGGCCGGCCGACCTCATCTACTCCAACGCCGCGCTCCACTGGCTCCCCGGCCACGAGCGGCTGTTCCCCGCGCTGCTCGCGGGCCTGGCGCCGGGAGGCGTGCTGGCCGTGCAGATGCCCCGCAACTTCGGGGCGCCGTCGCACACGCTGATCTCGGAGGCCACGCGTGGCGGGCCGTGGCGGGCGACGCTCGAGCCGTTGCTGCGGCCGGCGCCGGTGGGCGATCCCGCCTTCTACTATGACGTGCTGGCCCCGAAGACGTCGGCGCTCGACATCTGGGAGACCGAGTACCTGCAGGTCCTCGAGGGCGTCGACCCGGTGAAGGAGTGGACGAAGGGCACCTGGCTCAAGCCCCTGCTCGACGCGCTCGCGGAGCCGGAGCGGAGCCGCTTCGAGACGCGCTACGCGGAGCTCGTGGCCCGCGCCTACCCGCCGCGCGCGGACGGGCGCACCCTGTTTCCGTTCCGGCGCCTCTTCATCGTGGCCCGGGCGCGCTGAGGACCGCATGAAGATCGACGCGATCGACGTCTACTGGATGAAGCTCCCGCTGGCCTTCGTGTGGAAGACGTCATACGCCGACCAGCACGTCACCGACACCATCCTGGTGCGCATGGAGGGCGGTGGCCACGAGGCGTGGGGCGAGAGCTGCCCGCCGTTCATCCCGGGGTACTCCGCCGAGCACACCCTCGCCGTCTTCCACACCCTCCGCGAGCACATGGTCCCGCACATCATCGGCCAGGACATCGAGACCGTCCGCGATCTGCTCGACCGGCTGGCCTTCGTCAAGGGCAACCAGTTCGCGCGGGCCGCGCTCGACATCGCGTGGTGGGTGCTGGACGCCAAGCGGCGCGGCCTGCCGCTACACCGCGCCCTGGGCGGGACGGCGGACCGGGTGGCGGTCGGCGCCGACTTCGGGATCCAGGACTCGCTCGACATCCTGATGGAGAAGATCCAGGGGGCCATCGACGCGGGCTTCCCGCGGGTCAAGCTCAAGTTCCGTCCCGGGTGGGATCTCGCCATGGTGGAGGCGGTGCGGTCCACGTTCCCCGCCTTCACCTTCCACGTGGACTGCAATGCCGCCTACACGCCCGTCGACACCGAGCTGTTCCGGAAGCTCGACCGGTTCGGGCTCGCCATGATCGAGCAGCCGCTGGCCGACGACGGCATGAGCCTGGTCAACCACGCCGATCTCCAGCGGCGGATCGGGACGCCGGTCTGCCTCGACGAGAGCGTCCACAGCCTCGCGCACGTGCAGGCCGCCATTCGCCTCGAGAGCTGCCGGGTGGTGAACATCAAGATGGCGCGGGTGGGCGGGCTCACCGAGTCGCGCGACATCCAGGCCCTCTGCGCCCAGCACGCGATCCCCTGCTGGGTGGGCGGCATGCTGGAGAGCGCGATCGGCGGCGCCATCTGCGCCGAGCTGGCCACCCTGCCCAACTTCACCTACCCCGGCGACATCTTCCCGTCCTCGTACTTCTACGCGAACGATCTCGGCAAGCCGGAGATCGTGCTGAGC
>Ga0190265_10003377_pt1 | contig 10892 bp, 10 predicted proteins | sample Popmic124T_FD_133135 | JGI IMG/M metagenome (GOLD analysis project Ga0190265, IMG submission 133135) | Populus adjacent soil microbial communities from riparian zone of Indian Creek, Utah, USA - 124 T | ecosystem: Environmental > Terrestrial > Soil > Riparian zone | place: USA: Utah | collected...
GTGCGTCCTGAAGGGTCGCCGATCTTCGCGGTGAAGTCACCGATGATCAGCGTCACCTCGTGCCCCATCCGCTGGAAGCGGCTGAGGACGATCATCTGAACGGCGTGGCCCAGGTGCACGTCCGCCGCGGTGGGGTCGATACCGAGCTTGACGTGCAGGCCCTTCCCGCCGGCCGCCTTCGCTTCGATCTCCTCGGCGAGCTTCTCCACCGACGGCAGCACCTCGGCAGCGCGCGCGCCGATCAGTGCGGCCTGCTCCTTCGCCGGAAGGTCGCTCAGATCCATATACCGCCGCGACCCGGTCTCCGCGAGCAGCTGCTCGACGGTCTCGTCGGAGGAGAGGTCCTGCGCCAGCAGCTGGCTGGCGCGCTGTACGGAGTCGCCGAGGCGTGTCACGTTCTGTCCTGGAGATCGGAGTGGAATCGGTCGCCCGCAGAGTCTATTCGTGCGCCGGCACCGGCAGGCCCGCCGCCCGTCGGCCGGTCCGCGCTGTCTGTAGGAATCCCACAGGACCTCGCAAGACCCCCTGTCAGTGCCCGATTCCCTGAATGGGGCACCGGCCGGATAGTTTTCGTACGGACAGACATCGCCCGCATCCTTCTCCCGTACGCCAGCCGCACGCGAGAAGAGCGGAGACCGCAGAAGGGGTGGTCCTACTTTGAGCCGCTCGGTACTCGTCACCGGAGGCAACCGCGGCATCGGCCTTGCCATCGCCCAGGCCTTCGCCGACGCGGGGGACCAGGTCGCCGTCACCTACCGTTCGGGGGAGCCGCCCGAGTCCCTGATGAAGAGCGGCTGTCTGGCGGTCCGGTGCGACATCACCGACCCCGAGCAGGTGGAGAGGGCCTACAAGGAGATCGAGGAGAAGCAGGGCCCCGTCGAGGTGCTCGTCGCCAACGCCGGTGTGACCCGCGACCAGTTGCTCCTGCGGATGTCCGAAGAGGACTTCAGCGCGGTGCTGGAGACCAACCTCACCGGAACCTTCCGGGTCGTGAAGCGTGCGACCAAGCGGATGCTGCGGGCGCGCACCGGCCGGATCGTGCTGATCTCCTCCGTCGTCGGACTGCTCGGCTCGGCCGGCCAGTCCAACTACGCGGCCTCCAAGGCCGGTCTGGTCGGCTTCGCCCGCTCGCTCGCCCGTGAACTGGGCTCACGTAACATCACCTGCAATGTGATCGCGCCGGGTTTCGTCGACACCGACATGACGAAGGCACTCACCGACGAGCAGCGCGCGAACATCGTCGAGCAGGTACCGCTGGGCCGTTACGCCCAGCCCGAGGAGGTCGCCGCCTCCGTCCGCTTCCTCGCCTCCGACGAAGCCGCGTACATCACTGGAGCCGTCATTCCTGTCGACGGCGGATTGGGCATGGGGCACTGAAGATGAGCGGAATCCTCGCCGGCAAGCGCATTCTCGTCACCGGCGTCCTCACCGAGGGGTCGATCGCCTTCCACGCTGCGAAGATCGCGCAGGAGGAGGGCGCAGAGGTCGTACTCACCGGATTCGGCCGTCTGTCCCTGGTTCAGCGGATCGCCAAGCGGCTCCCGAAGGAAGCTCCCGTCATCGAGCTGGACGTGACGAACCAGGAGCACCTCGACTCCCTCGCAGGCAAGATCAGCGAACACCTGGGCGACGAAGCCGGGCTCGACGGCATCGTCCACTCCATCGCCTTCGGTCCGCAGGGAGCCTTCAACTTCCTCGAAGCGAGCTGGGAGGACGTCGGCACGGCCGTCCAGGTCTCGGCGTACTCGCTCAAGTCCCTGACCACGGCCTGCCTTCCGCTGATGCCGCGCGGCGGTTCGATCGTGGGCCTCACCTTCGACGCACAGATGGCCTGGCCGAAGTACGACTGGATGGGCGTGGCCAAGGCGGCTCTCGAATCGACCAGCCGCTACCTCGCCCGTGATCTGGGCGCGCGGAACGTGCGCTGCAACCTGATCTCGGCGGGCCCGGTCAAGTCCATGGCCGCCAAGTCCATTCCCGGCTTCGAGGAGTTGGCCGACGTCTGGAACCACCGTGCCCCGATCGGCTGGGAGTTGAGCGACCCGGACCCTGCCGGCCGTGGTGTGGTCGGCCTGTTGTCGGACTTCTTCCCGAAGACCACCGGAGAGATCGTGCACGTCGACGGCGGCGTGCACATGATGGGCGCCTGAGAGACACCCGAGCGGTGAGCGCACGCGCGTAGCTGTGGCCCCGGCACTGCCGGGGCCACTGTGCGTGCAAGGGTTCAGCGGCGGGTAGCCGTCCGTACCCCCCAGGCCCACTCCTGCGTGTGTGAGGCAGCCTCCCGCGCTGCCGCCTCCGGGTCGCCGGAATGGATCGCCTCGATCAGCCGCGCGTGATCCATGTGGTTCTCCGGGAGCAGCTCCTCACCCACGTCGACGCGGAGGAAGTCGCGCATCACCTCGCCGAGGTCGGCGTAGACGGCAGTCAGCACCTCGTTGTGAGAGGCCGCGACGACGCCCAGATGAAGACTGGCGTCCGCTTCCACGAACCGTTCCACCTCACCTGACGCCCAGGCCGCCTCGCGCCGCTCCAGCAGTACGTCGAGCTGCCCCAGCTCGCCTTTCGTACGCCGCAGTGCGGCCAGCCGCGCGCCGGAGGTCTCCAACGCGGCGCGCATCTCGGCCACATGCTGCGGATCGGCGTCGGCGAAGCGGCGGTGCATCACCCCGGCAAGCTCGCTCGTCGCGACGACGTAGGTACCGGATCCCTGCCGGATGTCGAGCAGACCGTTGTGAGCGAGCGCGCGTACCGCTTCACGGACGGTGTTACGCGCGACCCCCAGCTGATCCACCAGTTCCGGCTCTGTGGGAATGCGGGAGCCGACAGGCCACTCACCCGACGTGATCTGACCGCGCAGCGCGGAGATCACCTGGTCGGCGAGGGCGGAGCGTTGCGGCGAGGGCAGGGTCATCTCTCTCCCGGTGGCGGGGCTGCCGGTTCTTCCCGGCGGCTTCTCTGGAGCGGAGGAAACGCGTTAGCGTGCATTCATCCCATGATTCTATGATGGACCCATGCCCATGACGGAAGACGGCCTGAAGCGCAACGACCCGACTGCGATATCCGGGACGCATGCGGCGCACTCCGGTAAGGGCGCCCCCGGTGGCCCTGCCGCGCCCGCTGTCGCCCCGCGCTGGGTCGTACGTCTCCTCATCGCAGGCCTCGTCCTCGCTGCCCTCAATCTCCGCCCCGCCATCTCCGCGCTCGGCCCGCTGCTGAAAGAGGTACGGGACGACCTCGGCATGAGCGGAGCCGTCGCCGGACTGCTGACCTCCGTACCCGCGCTGTGCTTCGCCGTGTTCGGGAGCCTGGCGCCACGGCTCGCGCGCCGCCGTGGGCCCGCCCCCGTGGTGCTCGCCGGCATGGTGGCGATCACCGCCGGACTGGCGCTGCGGCCCTTCGCAGGCGGCACGGCCGCCTTTCTCGCGGCGAGCGCACTCGCTCTGGCCGGTATCGCCGTGAGCAACGTCCTCATGCCGGTCGTCGTCAAACGCTGGTTCCCGGACCGTATCGGTTCGATGACCGGCCTCTACTCGATGGGACTCGCGCTCGGTACGGCGTGTGCGGCGGCCGTCACCGTGCCCATGACCGGGGCCATGGGCGGCAGTTGGCGTGCCGGGCTGGGTTCCTGGGCTCTGGTCGGGGTCCTCGCGATCGTGCCCTGGGCGGCTGTGCTGAAGGACCCGTACAGCCGTCGTCCCGCGCCGCGAGCGGCGGGGGAGGGCGAACCCGATCAGGACGGCGGCACCGAAGACGCGGCCCCGCCGGCTACTCCCGCGGCCCCGGCATCCGGTCGCATACGTATCGGAACCTCGCCCACCGCCTGGGCGCTCGGAGGCTTCTTCGGCCTCCAGGCGTCGGCCGCCTACATCATCCTCGGCTGGCTGCCGCAGATCTTCCGGGATGCCGGAGTCCCGGCATCCTCGGCCGGTCTGATGCTCGCCGTCACCATGGGCATGGGTGTGCCGCTCGCCTTCGTGGTGCCGCGGATGGCGACCAGAATGCGGCATCAGGGCCCGCTCGTCATGGCGCTCGGCCTGTGCGGGCTCACGGGATATGCGGGGCTGTGGTTCGCTCCGGCTGCCGGTGCCTGGCTCTGGGCGGTCCTGCTGGGGATCGCGAACTGCGCCTTCCCGGTCGCGCTCACCATGATCAGCCTCCGGTCACGTTCCAGCGCGGGCGTTGCCAAGCTCTCCGCCTTCGCGCAGAGCACGGGCTATCTGCTGTCCATCCCCGGCCCGTTGCTCGTGGGAGTCCTGCACGACGCCGTCGGCGGCTGGCGCGCACCGCTGATGCTGATGACCGGGCTGCTGCTCGCACAGACGGTGGTGGGCGTACTGGCCGGCCGGGACCGCGTGATCGAGGACGGACGCTGAGTGCGACACTGGCCTGCATGCCAGTGCTTGAACCCGATCCGCAGAACGGGCAGAAGAAGCTGCTCCTGATCACCGGAGCGATCCTCGGCATCATGGTCGTCATCGGAGTGATCGCGAGTATCGCCGCTCCCTGAGCCTGAAACCGCCGGTCCCGGGTCCCCGGCCGTCGGCCCCTGGCCGCGGCCCGGGGCCCCGGTGGTGGTGCTGGCCCCACCACCCCTAGGGGGTCAGGCTCAGGGGGAAGTGGGTGGGTCACCGGATGGGACGCCCACCCCCGCTTCCGTAACGTCGGTGTACACCGCCCGATGATCTACGGAATCAGGAGCCGAGCCCATGATGACGGCCCGTGCCCGCACCGACTGCTCCCCGGATGTGACAGCTGCCCGGCACCGCAATCCTCATCCTCCTCCCGATGCCGCCCGTACGCTGCTGCCTTGGTGGGCCGCTGTCCTTCCGGTGCTCGCTTTCGCAGTGCTGCTGGGCCTGCTTCTCGGCGGCGAGGCGAACGCGGTGGAGCAGCAGGCGGGCGCAGACCTGCTCGCCCGGATTCTGGAGCGGGTGGAGCAGGCGTTGCTGGGCTGACGAACGGGAGACGTCAGCCCTCTGTGCACTGTCAACACCCTCCGCCCAGCAGAGCGTTTCGTGCGAAGCTGGGAGACATGAGCGTCGATGTGCCCCGCAGTATCGTCCTTGTCCGGCATGCAAAGGCCGACTGGCCGGAAGTGGCAGACCACGAGCGTCCCCTCGCGGACCGAGGCCGCAAGGACGCCCCGGCCGTCGGTGAGTGGCTCGCCTCCCACGGCATCGCCCCCGGACTGACCCTCTGCTCGACAGCTGTCCGTACCCGTGAGACCTGGAAACTGGCCGTCCACCACCTTCCGCACCGCCCCAAGACCGTTTACGAGGAGCGGTTGTACGAAGCCTCGCCCGGCGAGATCATCGCAGTGCTCAACGACGTCTCCGAGGATGTCCGGGACCTGCTCGTCGTCGGGCACAACCCGGGAATTCAGGGAGTTGCCGAAACTCTCACGGGCGATGCGAAGGGCGATGCCGGGGAGCGGATGTCACGCAACGGCTTCCCCACCTCTGCCGTCGCCGTGCTCCGCTTCGACGGTTCCTGGAAGTCCGTCGAGCCCGGCACCGCCACACTGACCGACTACTGGGCGCCCCACGAACCGCACGAGTAGCCGCACCACATCTGCACCACTGGCTTCCGGTGACCCGCGCCCGCATTCGGGCGCGGGTCACCGTCGTATCTCTGCCGAAGCCGCAGGAACGCGCCCGCCGGGAGGCTCAGCCGCCGCCCAACAGGCGTTCGCCGTCCGTGTTCTGGTGGTCCTCGCCGCCGGTGGTGTCGGCGGCCTCGACCTCTTCCCGCGTGATGCCCAGCAGGTAGAGGACGGTGTCCAGGAAGGGGACGTTGACGGCGGTGTGTGCGGCCTCGCGTACCACCGGCTTCGCGTTGAAGGCCACCCCGAGACCTGCGGCGTTGAGCATTCCCAGATCGTTGGCGCCGTCACCGATCGCGACTGTCTGCAGCAGCGGCACACCCGCCTCCGCCGCGAACCGGCGCAGCAGCCGCGTCTTGCCCTCCCGGTCCACGATGTCGCCGGTGACACGGCCGGTGAGCTTGCCGTCCACGACCTCCAGGGTGTTGGCCGCGGCGAAGTCGAGACCCAGCTCGTCCTTGAGCGCGTCGGTGATCTGGGTGAAACCCCCGGAGACGACGCCGACTTGGTATCCGAGGCGCTTGAGGGTGCGTACGAGAGTGCGCGCGCCGGGCGTGAGCCGTACGTCCTTGCGCACCTTGTCCACGACGGACGCGTCGAGCCCTTCCAGCAGGGCCACACGCGCATGCAGAGACTGCTCGAAGTCCAGTTCTCCGCGCATGGCGCTGGCGGTGACCTCGGCGACCTCGTCCTCACATCCCGCGTGCGCGGCGAAGAGTTCGATCACTTCGTCCTGGATGAGCGTGGAGTCGACATCCATCACGACCAGCCGCTGTGCGCGGCGCTGAAGCCCGGAGGCGACGACCGCGATGTCGACGCCGTGCTTGGCGGCCTCCAGCGCGAGCGACGTACGCAGTGTCGGGGTCTCGGTGCCCGAGACGTCGAACTCCACAGCCGTCACCGGGTACTTGGCGAGACGGAAGATGCGGTCGATGTTGCCGCCGGTCGCCGTGATGCTGGCGGCGATGGCCGCGGTCGACCCGGCGGTCAGCGGCTGGCCCAGCACCGTCACATGTGAACGGCCGGTGCCGCGTGGCTGGTTGTCACCGATGCCGGAGATGATCTCGGCCTCGAGGCCCATCGACTCGGCCCAGCTGTGCACGGTGGCCCGCAGTTCACCCTCGGACGCGGTGATCTGCCCGCTGCCCGCGCCCGCCGCCGCGCCCGGGGCGGTGACCAGTGCGCACAGCGTTATGCGACCACGGGTGACGAGTTGTTCGATGTCGACGACCTCTACGGCGAACGCGGCGAGGGTGTCGAACAGGCCGGCGGTGATGCCGGGCCGGTCCTTGCCGAAGATCTTGACCAGGAGGGTGGGGGTGTCGGCGTACGAAGGCGGAGTGGCCAGCAATGTGGTCATGATGGTCTTACGGTATCGCTGCAGGGCGTGAGGCACCCGCCGGGGGCTCTCCTCCGTCCGGATCTTTCCCCTCGGCTCATTCACGCCCATGAACAGCCGCGTTCCACTCACGGGACGGCGATGTTCCGCTCCGGTCACACTCGAACCGGGGTTGTGACATGGGCCGACTTCCTGTGCGGATGCCGAGCCTGAAATAGTTCCTCACGATGTTCGCCATCCCTAGGCTCCCGTCGGAGGGAGTCACTCGGGGGACAACTTTTGGGGCATGGAGTGCCGGAACTCGTACTGCAATTGAACGGACAAACCTGGACGCTTGACCCGTCCAGGACCTACAGCCTGGGACGCGATCCGCAAGGCGATGTGGTGATCGACGACGCCAGGGTCTCCTGGCGCCACGCCACAATCAGATGGGGCGGACGCAGTTGGGTCATAGAGGACCAGGGCAGCACCAACGGCTCGTACGTCCGGGGGCAGCGCGTCCAGCAGATGGAGCTGGGCCCGGGCATGAGCGTGCACTTGGGCAACGCCACCGACGGTCCGCAGCTGAAGCTCTCGGGGACGGGCGGCGCCGCGGCGTCTCCCGGCGCAGACGCCTACAACGCACCGACGGCCGCGCCGGAACAGCAGCAGGCGGTACGGCAGGCACCGCAGGCTCCGCCGGCCTCTCAGGCCCAGGCCACGCAGGCGCCGCCGCAGCACCCCGGCAGCCCGGCCGGCCAGGGCTGGGACCGGCAACCGCCGCCACAGCAGCAGCCCGGCTGGCAGCAGCCCGGCGTACCGCAGCAGCAGGGCTACCCGGCCGGGCAGCCCATGCAGCAGCAAGCACACCCGCACCCCCACTCGCCCCAACAGGCGCACCCGCAGCCGCAGATGCCGCAGCAGGCCGCGCCCCGGATGCATCCCCAGAGCGGCGGCGTACCGCAACAGGGTGGCGACCGCAGCCCGACCTCCTTCCACCAGCTGTCGCTGGGCCGGGTGATGCGGATCGGCCGTGCGCTGGAGAACGAACTGGTCGTCTCCGACCTCCAGGTCTCCCGTCATCACGCCGAGTTCCACGCCACACCCCAGGGCCGCTTCGAGATCCACGACCTGGGAAGCCACAACGGCACCTACGTCAACGGCCAGCCGCTGCCCAAGTCCGGTTCCGCCGTCATCACCCCTCAGGACACCGTCGGCGTCGGTCACTCCGCCTTCCGGCTGGTCGGGGACCGGCTGGAGGAGTTCGTCGACACCGGTGAGGTCTCCTTCTCGGCCCGTCACCTCACGGTGAAGGTCGACAACGGCAAGGTGATCCTCGACAACGTCACCTTCGGCGTCCCGGAGAAGTCGCTGGTCGGCGTCATCGGGCCGTCCGGTTCCGGCAAGTCGACGCTGCTGCGTGCCCTGACCGGTTACCGTCCCGCCGACGTCGGCGAAGTCCTCTACGACAACCGGAACCTCTACCAGCACTTCGCCGAACTGCGGCAGCGCATAGGCCTCGTGCCGCAGGACGACATCCTGCACAAGGAGCTGCGGGTCCGCACTGCCCTGCGCTACGCCGCACGGCTGCGCTTCCCCGGCGACGTCGCGGTGGCCGAGCGCAACGCCCGGGTCGAGGAAGTCCTCGCCGAGCTCAAGCTCGACATTCACGCAGACAAGAAGGTCACCTCCCTCTCCGGCGGCCAGCGCAAGCGCGTATCCGTCGCACTGGAACTGCTGACCAAGCCGTCGCTGATCTTCCTCGACGAGCCCACCTCCGGACTCGACCCGGGCATGGACCGCGACGTCATGCAGTTGCTGCGCGGCCTGGCCGACGACGGCCGTACGGTCCTGGTCGTCACCCACTCCGTGGCCGAACTCGGCCTCTGCGACAAGCTGCTGGTGATGGCGCCGGGCGGCGGCGTGGCCTACTTCGGGCCTCCCGAGGAGGCACTGAACTTCTTCGGCTACAGCACCTGGGCGGATGTCTTCTCGGCCTTCGAGAACTACCGCGACTACGACTGGATGGGCCGCTGGCAGGGCTCCCAGCACTACCAGATGTACGCCGCCGACCTCGACTCCGTCGCCCCGCAGCAGGTCCCGCAGCCGCAGGCGCCGCCCGCCCGCCTTCAGAAGCCGCAGAGCTGGGGCTCACAGTTCTGGACGCTGGTACGCCGCTACGTGTCGGTCATCGCCTCCGACAAGGGATTCCTTGCCCTCACGGTGATCCTGCCCGTCGTCCTCGGCGGGGTCAGCACCCTGATCCCGAGCGACTACGGCCTGGGCTACGGTCCGCTGCGCAAGGGAATGACGAACCGTGACGCCAGCACGATCATGCTCATCCTCGCGGTCGGCATGTGCTTCTCCGGAGCGGCCAACTCCGTACGAGAACTGATCAAGGAGCGGGTCATCTACGAGCGCGAACGGGCCACCGGCCTCTCGCGGTCGGCGTATCTGATGTCCAAGGTGCTCGTACTCGGGATCGTCACGGCCCTGCAAGGCGTGATCATCGCCGCCATCGGCTTCGGCCCGCGCGAGCTGCCGAAGGAGGGCGTCATCGCGGAGGATCTTCCCGCTCTCGAGATGACACTCGCCGTGATCACGCTCGGCTTCACGTCCATGATGTTCGGCCTCATCATCTCCTCGCTGGTGAAGACGGCCGAGAAGACCATGCCGCTGCTGGTCATGTTCGCCATCGTCCAAGTGGTCTTCACCGGCGTGCTCTTCCAGCTCTTCGACACCCCGGGCGTCGCACAGTTCGCCTGGCTGATGCCCTCCCGCTGGGCTGTGGCCGCGATGGGCGCGACAGCCGACATGAACACGCTGCTGCCGTGGGAGAAGGGCAACCCGGACTCGCTGTGGGAGCACACCGCGGGTACGTACGTGCTGGACATGGCGGTCCTGATGGGCATCGGCGTCGCCCTGGTCTTCGTCGTGGCACGTCTGCTGCGCCGTCACGAACCGGAGGTCATGCGCAAGTAGCGGGCAGCAAGTAGCGGCCAAGGACACCACCCGTACCGAAGCACGGAAGGCGGCGGCTCCCTCCGGGGATGCCGCCGCCTTCGTCGTGTTCGGGCCGTACAGCCCCTGGCTCAGTACCAGTTGTTGGACTGCCAGAAGGACCAGGCGCCGCAGGGGCTGCCGTAGCGGTCCTTCATGTAGCCGAGGCCCCACTTGATCTGGGTGGCGGCGTTGTTGCGCCAGTCGGGGCCGGCTGAGGACATCTTGGAGCCGGGCAGCGCCTGCACCAGGCCGTAGGCCCCGCTCGGGTTCGACGCGTGCACGTCCCAGCCGCTCTCACGCTCGACGATGCTGGAGAAGCACTGGAACTGGGTCTCGGACCCGATGAGCTGCCGCGCGATCTGCTTCGGGGAACCCGAAGGCGCTGAGGCAGCTGCCTCGCTCCGCTTCGCCGAGCGGCTCGCGGCCTGCTTGCGCTCACGGTCGCGTTCGGCCTTCTTCGCCTGCTCGGCCGCCTCGTGCCGTGCCTTGGCGCGTGCCTCGGCCTTCTTGCGCGCCTCTGCCTTGGCGTGTGCACGTGCCCGGTCGTCCGCAGCCGACCTCTGAGCGTCGATGCCCGCCTTCTGCGCGGCGGGGCCTTCGACGGCGGTCTGCAGTGCGACCGGTTTGCCTGCCAACTCCGATCCGGCAGTCTCGCTTCCGCTGTCCTTCTGCCCTGGCACGACGGTGAACGCGATCGCCGTTACGCCGACGGCTGCGGCACCGGTCACCGCAGAGATCTTGTGCAGACGGGACAGCCTGCCGTGGCGTTCGGGAGTGGGAACGCTCATAGGGAGGAAACCTCTTCCAGATTGCGGACCGCAGCGACAGTGGCCGCTGCGGCGGCAGACATTCTCAGCTGCCGTCAGTCACCGAGCAAAAATCACCATTACTCGCCTTGATAGTGGATTACGAGTAGAGCAGAGCCCTTGAAGTGCCCGCGTTGCACGTCCGGTCTGTGAACAACTA
>Ga0190265_10003378_pt1 | contig 10891 bp, 10 predicted proteins | sample Popmic124T_FD_133135 | JGI IMG/M metagenome (GOLD analysis project Ga0190265, IMG submission 133135) | Populus adjacent soil microbial communities from riparian zone of Indian Creek, Utah, USA - 124 T | ecosystem: Environmental > Terrestrial > Soil > Riparian zone | place: USA: Utah | collected...
GTCGAACGGCGGCGTGATCGGTGACGGGATCCTGTTCCACGAGGCCGAGAGCGAGTACGTCTACGTCGGCCGCGCTCCCGGTGCGAATTGGCTGCAGTTCCACGCAGAGACGGGCGGCTACGACGTCGAGTTCACCTACGACGACCGGTCGCCGTCTCGTCCGTACGGCCAGGCCGTCAGCCGTAAGTACTACCGGTTCCAGATCCAGGGTCCCAACGCGTGGCAGATCATCGAGAAGCTCAATGGCGCACCGCTCGAGCAGGTGAAGTTCTTCCACATGGGGTACCTGACCATCGCGGGCGAGCAGGTCCGCACGCTTCGCCACGGCATGGCCGGTGCGCCCGGCCTCGAGATCTGGGGACCCTACGAGCAGCACGGCAAGATCCGTGACGCGGTGCTCGAGGCCGGCGCGGAGTTCGGCATCGAGCCCTGCGGCTCGCGTGCCTACTCGTCGAACACCCTCGAGTCGGGTTGGATCCCGTCGCCGCTGCCGGCCATCTACTCGAGCGAGGCCGAGCGGGCCTACCGTGAGTGGCTGCCGGCGAACAGCTACGAGGCGATCAACGCCCTCGCCGGCTCGTTCGTGTCGGAGAACATCGAGGACTACTACCTCAACCCCTGGGAGCTCGGCTACGGCTCATTCGTGAAGTTCGACCACGACTTCATCGGCCGCGACGCGCTCGAGCAGGTCGACAAGGAGGCGCAGCGCAAGAAGGTGACCCTCGCGTGGAACGACGAGGACCTCGGCGCGATCTGGACCTCGTTCCTCGACCGCGACCGCCCCGGCGCACAGTTCTTCGATCTGCCCAACGCGAACTACGGCTCGTCGAACTACGACGCGGTGGTCGATGCAGACGGAACCACGGTGGGCCTCTCGCTCTTCACCGGCGTCACGGCGAACGAGCGTCGGGGCCTCTCGCTCGCGACCGTCGACGCCAACGTGGAGATCGGCACCGAGCTGCGCGTCATCTGGGGTGAGCCCGACGGCGGCAGCAAGAAGACCACGGTGGAGCCGCACGAGCAGTACACCGTTCGTGCGGTCGTGAGCCCCGTGCCGTACGCGGTCACCGCACGCAACGAGTACCACGGCGGCTGGCGCACGGCAGGCGTCGCCTGATCGCCGACGTCGCCTGAAGGATCACGGCCCCCGCCGGTTCGCCCGGCGGGGGCCGTGTCACATCATCGAACCGCCCCGTGGAGGCCGACCGTGAACCCAGATGCCGTGCGACAGGCGGTGCGAGACCTGCTGCTCGCGGTCGGTGAGGACCCCGACCGGCCCGAACTGCAGGAGACGCCGCGCCGCGTCACCGAGAGCTACGCCGAGCTGCTCTCGGGCTACCCGGTCGATGCCGCCGCGCTGCTGCGCCCCCTCCCGGGTGACGGCATTTCCGACGGCGAGGCCGTCGCCGTGTCGCACCTGGCGTTCCGGTCGATGTGCGAGCATCACCTGCTCCCCTTCAGGGGCACGGCACACGTCGTGTACGCGCCGTCGGATTCGGTCGCCGGCTTCGGCTCGTTCGCCCGGGCGCTGGAGGCGCTGGCCGGGCGACTCCAGGTGCAGGAGCGCCTCACCGGCCAGTTCGCCGACGCGGTGGAGTCAGCGCTCGGCGCGCGCGGCGTCGTGGTCGTGATCGAGGCATCGCACGGATGCCTCTCCGATCGCGGCGCCCGCCAGACCGATGCCCGGGCGGTCACGATGGCCAGCCGCGGCATCTACGTCGACGCCGGCCGCCGCAGCGAGGCGATGCGGCTCATCCCGATGCGCGAGGCGGCGCACCCATCAGGCGCCGACCCGTCGAGCGAGCGCGCGAGGCGGGTCAGGCGAGTTCGCGCAGCGCGTCGATGACGCTCCGCATGTGGTCGCGCACGGCGCGCTCCGCACGTTCGGAATCGCGTGCGACGATCGCGTCGATGATCGCGGCGTGCTGGAGCACCGAGACCTTCGCCCGTGCCGGACGCGACGACAGCTTGAACTGGTGACGTACGCTCTGCGCGTGCAACCTGGCGAGCACGTCCGACGCGGTGGCATGTTCGCTGAGCTCGCGGATGCGCAGGTCGAGGTGCTGGTGCAGGCGTGAGTACTCGACCAGGTCGCCGTCGTTGACGGCCACGGTCATCTCGTCTCGCAGCTGCTCGAGCGCCGCGGCATCCGCGTCGGAGATCTTTGCTGCCGCCTTCGCGGCGCACAGGCTCTCGACGCCCATGCGCACCTCGATGATCTCGATGGCCTCGTCGAGCGAGATCGCGCGAACGCGCGACCCCCGGTTCGGCAGGCGCTCGACCAACCCCTCGCTGGCCAGCTCCAGGAGTGCGGTGCGAACGGTCGCCCTGCTCGCCGCGAAGGTCGAGCTCAGGTCGGCCTCGATCAGCCGCTGGTTCGGCGAGTACTCGCCGCGCACGATCGCGTCGCGGATGAGATCGGTGACGCGTGCTTCGGTGGTGTCTGCGGCATCCGTCTCGGACGTGTCGGCCGGGTCGGCCACCTGAGGTTCCCGAACGGCCATCGACATGCGAGCACTCTCCCGATTTCTCTGGATCGGAGTTCGGGCCGGAGCGCGAACCACTATTGTCTACAATATTAGTGGCATTTGGCCGTTGAGGGGTGGTATCAGTGCGAGTCGCGGTGCTGGGCCTGGGGGAAGCGGGTCGCATCTATGCCGCCGACCTCGCCGACCGGGGAGCCATCGTCGTCGCCGCCGACCCCGCCGCGAGTTCCGCGCCGCCGCAAGTCGAGCTTGCTCCTGGCATCCCCGAGGCCGTTCACGGCGCCGACGTGGTGCTGAGCCTCGTCGGTGGTGACGCCTCTGGCGCGGCGCTCGACGATGCGCTCGGCGCCATGACGTCGTCGAGCATCTACGCCGACATGAACACCATCTCGCCGGCGAAGAAGCAGCGACTGGCCGAGCATGCCGCCGCCCGCGGAGTGCCGTTCGTCGACGTGGCGATCCTCGCTCCGGTGCCTCGCGCGCGCATCGGCACGCCCCTCGTGCTGAGCGGCACGGGAGCCGGCCGGCTGCAGCAGCTTCTCGACGAGCTCGGCGTGCCTGCGGCCGACGTGGGCGACGAGGCCGGTGCTGCCGCCGGGCTCAAGCTGTTGCGCAGTGTGTTCATGAAGGGCCTCGCCGCGCTCGTCTTCGAGACCACCACGGCGGCCCGCGCCGTCGGCGCCGAGGATTGGGCCGTCGACCAGATCGCCTCCGAGCTCGGGCCTTCCGGCCATCAACTCGTGGCGCGGCTGCTCGAGGGCACACCGGTGCACGCAGTGCGCCGCGAGGCCGAGATGCGCGACGTCCTCGACTTCCTCGATTCGCTCGGCACCGCGCACCAGATGACCGACGGCACGATCGCGTGGCTGCACGCACTCGCCGAGCGACGCGACGGCCAGCCCGGAGACGGCCAGCCTGAAGGGAACCCGGCCGACCACTGACTCGAGTGGCCGCGCTGCCGTGTCGCCCGTCGCCCGTCACCCGGCGTCGGTTCGGGTCAGGCGTCGTCCCAGACCTCATCGGCGAGCGCGACGACGGCCTCGATCTTGGCCCACTGCTCGGCCTCGCTGAGGAGGTTGCCCTCTTCGGTCGACGCGAAGCCGCACTGCGGGCTCAGCGCGAGCTGCGCCAGCGGCACGACGCCTGCGGCCTCGTCGATACGGCGACGGATCTCGTCGTGGTCTTCGAGCGTGCCGGTCTTCGTGGTGATGAGGCCGAGCTCGACGACCTTCTCACCCGCGGGCAGGAACCGCAGCGGCTCGAAGCCGCCGGCGCGCTCGCTGTCGTACTCGAGGAAGTAGCCGTCGAAGTCGCACTCGCCGAGCAACTGCTCGGCCACGGGCTCGTAGCCGCCAGACGAGATCCACGTGGAGCGGAAGTTGCCGCGGCAGACGTGCGTCGTGATGACCAGGTCGTCGGGCTTGTCGCGCAGCGACGCATTGATGAGCGACGCGTAGCGCTCGGCGAGGTGATCGGTGCGGATGCCGCGGTCGGCAGCCTTGGCGAGCTCTTCCTCTGAGCACAGGTAGGCCCAGGCGGTGTCGTCGAACTGGAGGTAGCGGCATCCGGCGTCATAGAACGCCTGCACCGCGTCGCGGTACGTCTGGGCCAGGTCTTCGAAGATGTCTTCATGCCCCGAGTACTGCGATCCCTCGAGCGCGTCGCGCTCGAGACGGAAGTCGAGCACGGTGGGAGCGGGGATGCTGAACTTCGGCACGACCCCTGCTCGCTCGGCCACCGACTTCAGGAAGCGGAAATGCTCGAGCATCGGGTGGTCGGCGGGGAAGCCGACCGGTCCGTCGATGTGCAGCCCGCGCGGACGGGTCTGCACGCCTTGGAACTGGATGCCGTGGTCGAGTTCGACCACGCTCACCCCGTCGAGCATGCCGAAATAATCGAAGTGCCACCATGATCGCCGGTACTCGCCGTCGGTGGCGAGCCGCAACCCTGCGGATGCCTCGCGCGCGACGAGACGCTCGATCGCGGCGTCTTCGACCTCGCGGAGACCCGCGTCATCGAGCTCGCCGGCGGCATGGCGCGTTCGCGCCGCCTTGATGTCGTCTGGCCGGAGGAAGCTGCCGACGATGTCGGCGCGGAACGGTGGGTTCACGGACATGGCCCCACTTTATGCCCGGCCTCCGACCCACGCCCAGTGGTTTCGCCGCATTACGGCGAGAGCGATTCGAGGTACTCCAGCGATCGGCGCGAGCCCGTGACCAGCGAGCGGATCCCGTGTGCGTGGTCGCCGACGTCGGGTCGGTACGCGGTCGCGAGGTCTCGTGCGACACCCGCCGCCGCCCGGCGCAGCAGGTCGACGTACGGCAGTGGCGACGCGCCGTCGTTCGGCACGACGACGCCCATGGCGGCGTACACCGCTCCGCTCGGGCCGGTGACCGGCACGGCGATACCGCGGGACTCCTCGTGGATGTACCCGTCGGCGACGGCGAAGCCGTCGGCCCGAACGCGGTGCAGCACGGCTCGCAGTTGCTCGCCGGTACCGATGGTGTGCGCGGTGTACGCTCGCAGCTCGCCGCGCTCGACCTCGGCGATCAGCGCCGGGTCGCCGTGCGCGAGGAGCACGAGTCCGCTGGAGGAGGCGTGCAGTGGAATGCGCCCGCCGATGAGGGTCGCGTTCACCACCGCGTCGGGCGTCGACATCCGCTCGATGAACAGCACGTCGTGGCCGTTCAGGACGCCGAGTTGCGTGTGCTGCCGGACTCGCTCGTGCACGGCCCCGAGCCACGGCCGGGCGATCTCGCGCAGTCCGACGGCCCCCGGCGTGCGGCTGGCGAACTCCCACAGCCGTACGCCGAGACGGTAGGTGCGGTCGGGCAGCCGCTCGAGCAGGCCCTCCCGCTCGAGTTCACCGATCAGCCGGTGCGTGCTCGAGCGGGGGAGGCCCGCGGCATCCGCGATCTCACTCAGGGTGAGGAACGGATGCCACGCGTCGAACGCCTCGAGGATGCGCAGATGCCTGTGCAGCACCGATCGCCCTGCAGATCCTCGTGCCACGGCATCCTCCTCGACGATGCCGACATGCTAATCGATTCCGATCAGCGGAATCTGCGGGTCAATCGTTGGCGCGGTACACCGTGCGGGCGTAGTCGTGGTACGGCGCCGGAGCGACGGTGGCGCGGATGTTCACCTGGCGGTGCTCCGCGTCGACCGAGTCCTTACCTGAGATCGGGTTCTCGCCCCACACCACCTCGACCACGTCGCCGTCGCGGATGTCGACGTCGAGGGTGGCCAGCGACATGTAGAGCTGGTCGAAGGCGACGTACCCGGCATCGGTCGATATGCCGACGAGCTTGCCGTCCTTGCGCACCTCGTCCATCTGGTAGAGGCCGTAACGCGCCTTGGGGAAGTCGAGGTACTTCGCCGGAGTGCCGGGCTCGACCTGCGACTTCACGACGGCGGCGACGTCGTCGGCGTTCCACAACAGCGTCACCTTGCGCCGGCGCGGCGAATCGGCGTGCTTCTGCAGCGCTCCGCTGCCGTGGAACTCGTGGTCGAAGCGCACCGACCGCCCGAGTCCGATATCGAACGGGGTCATGTAGAAGTCATGGATGTCGTCGGAGTGCAGTGACCCGGCGACCGAGCCGGCGCGGGCGGCGGGAAGCCACTCGCGGTACTCGGCGAAGTCCTCGTCGAAGATCGCCGGGAACGGCGTGGGCACCCAGCCCGACTCGAGCGGCGAAGACGAGTACGCCTTCGCGCCGACCCGGCGCACGTCGAACTCCTCGCCCGCCGACATCAGGGCGTCCATGATGATCTCGTTGTCCTCCCACGGACCGTAGAACTCGAACCCGGGCTGCCCGGCCATGCCGTGGCGGAGGGCCTTGACCGGCCGACCCGCGATCTCGTACTCGCCGATGTGGAAGAACTTCAGCTCGGGAACCGGGCCGCCGAAGAGCTTCTCCATGACCTCGTCGGCCTTCGGGCCCTGCAACTCGTACCGGTAGAACGTGGGCGGCCCTTGGCGCATATGCGAGTTCGCCTCGAGTAGATGGCGCACGTCCTTGCCCGCAGCCTGTGCCTTCTCGACGTTGAACCGCACCCAGTCGATGAGGATGTGGTGGCCGATGAGCACGAGCCCCTCTGGGCCCTCGGCGTTGTAGAACAGGATGCCGTCACCGATCAGGTATCCGTCCTTGTTGACCGAGATGAGCTGCTTGGCCACGCCCGGGCGGAAGGTCGCGAACGTGTTCGGCGAGATCGAGCTCAGTAGCTCGATGAGGTCGGCCCCGTCGAGGAACAGCTGCGTCATGTGGTGCGACTGGTCCATGATCGCCACGGTCGTGTTCCACGCTCGCTGCTCATCGCGCCAGTTGGTGAACTCGGGTGCGACAGGGAACGTGAACGCCGGCCAGTTCTGGTTCCGGAGCAGTTCGACGGGGCTGCCGACGCGATCGATCGCCTGCTGGAGTGATTCGGTCATCTTCGACCCTCTCTTTCAGTAGCGCCCAGCGTAGGCCGCGTTGCCGGGAGAACGGCCACGGCGATTCCGTTCATATGAATTCTCGACCCGGCGGCACGAGGGTGGTGCGTCAGCATTGGTGTCAAGTGGCCCTTCCACCACGCGATCGTCTCGATTCGATATCAGGGATCAGAACTCGTTCCAAAATCGTTGACAATCTCGTTTTCGATCCGTACGGTCATTTCCGTGCGGTCGTATCGATCGCGTCAGACCCGAGCAATGATGCGAGAGGAGAGTGCAGATGGCCGCACGCCTCAGCCTCGCCGATGTCAACCTGCACTTCGGCGGCGTCAAGGTGCTCCAGGAGGTCAGCTTCGACGTCGAACCAGGCGTCATCTTCGGCCTCGTCGGTCCGAACGGCGCAGGCAAGACCTCGTTGTTCAACTGCATCAGCGGTCACTACAAGCCGAGCTCCGGGTCGATCAAGATCGACGACACCGAAGTGCTCGCCCAGAGACCGTCGAGCCTCGCGCAGCTCGGATTGGCCCGCACGTTCCAGCATCCCGCGCTGCAACTCGAGGCCACTGTGCTGCAGAACGTGCTGCTCGGCGGGCACACCCGCCTCCCCGGGGGCCCGGTCTCGTGGTCGCTGGGCTTGCCGTTCACCCGTCGCGCCGAACGCGAGATCCGTGACGACGCACTCGAGCTTCTCGAGCGGGCAGGCCTGGCGTGGGCGGCAGACCTGCCGGCAGACGAGTTGTCGCACGGCCTGCACAAGGGCGTCGAGCTGTGTCGCGCCCTGCTCTCGAAACCACGGCTGCTCCTGCTCGACGAGCCCGCCGCCGGCCTCTCGCACGGTGAGGTCGAACAGCTCATCGAGACCGTCAGGCGGATCCGCACCGAACAGGACATCACGGTGGTCATCGTCGAGCACCACATGGGCCTCATCGCCGCGCTCACCGACCGCGTCGTCGTGCTCGACCACGGTCGCAAGCTCATGGAGGGTACCGCTGCCGAGGCCCAGAACGACCCCCGCGTCATCGAGGCGTACATCGGAAAGGACGCGGCGGATGACGCTGCTTGAGCTCACCGACGTGACGGCGTCGTACGGTCCGGTGCAGGTGCTGAGCGGTGTCACACTCAGCGTCCCAGAGGGCGGTGCGGTCGGCATCCTCGGTGCCAACGGCGCAGGCAAGACCACGACCCTGCGCGCGATCAGCGGCACGGTGCGCACCGGCGGCCGGATCACGTTCGGCGGCCGCGACATCCGGGGCCTCAGGGCCGATCGCGTCGCGGCGCTGGGCATCGCCCACGTGCCAGAGGGGCGCGGCACCCTCGCCCAGCTCAACGTGCGGGAGAACCTGCGCGTCGGCGCATACCTGCGCAAGGACCGCAAGGCGATCGGCACCGATATCGACTACTGCCTCGACCTCTTTCCGCAACTGAAGGAACGCATCGGATCGAGGGCGGCGGCCCTCTCGGGCGGCGAGCAGCAGATGCTGGCCGTCGCGCGGGCGTTCATGGCCAAGCCGAAACTGCTGCTGCTCGACGAAGCATCGCTCGGGCTTGCACCGAGCACGGCCAAGGCGGTGTACGAGGCGATCGGCAGGCTCCGCCGCGAGTCGGGCATCGCAATGCTCGTTGTCGAGCAGAACGCCAACCTCGCGTTCACGCTCGTCGACACGGCCACCATCCTCGAGACCGGTCGCAGCGTGCTGACCGGGCCGTCCGACGAGCTCAAGGGCATGGACGAGATCCGCCGCGCCTACCTGGGGGGCTGAGACCGAATGGAAACCTTCATCCAGCTCGTGGTCGACGGCCTTTCCCAAGGATCGATCTACGCCGCACTCGCGCTGGCGATCGTGCTCGTGAACCAGGCGACCGGACTCATCAACTTCGCCCAGGGCGGCCTGGCCGTGCTGTCGGCGTACATCGCCTACGTGTTCGTGCAGCTCGGCCTGCCGACCATCCTCGGCATCCTCATCGCGGTCGTGATCTCCTTCTTCATCGGGGCGCTGGTCGAGCGCTTCCTCATCCGCCGCTTCGAACGCGGCGACCCCGACACGGCCGTGGTGGTCACGATCGGCCTGCTGACCCTGGTCACCGGCATCTCGGCGCTGTTCTGGGGTTATAACAACCGCCAGTTCCCATCGCTGTTCCCGCTCGGCACCATCGACCTGTTCGGCGCCGTGGTCAGCATCCGCTCGATCGGCACGACGCTGACGATCGTCGCCATCATGGTCGTGCTGCAGCTCCTGTTCCTGCGCACGAAGCTCGGCCTCGCCTTGCGCGCGGTGGCCGACAACCCGTCTTCTGCGGCGTTCTCCGGCCTTCCCGTCGGGCGGCTGCTGATGATCGGCTGGGGCCTCGCGGCGGGCCTCGGGGCGGTCGCCGGCTCGCTCGTCGCCCCGAGCCTCACGCTCACCCCGGGCATGATGGACTTCGCGCTCGTGTACGCGCTCGCGGCGGTCATCCTCGGCGGGCTGAGCAGCCCCATCGGCGCGGTGGTCGCGGCGTGGTCGATCGGCATCCTCGAGAACCTCGCGGCCGTCTACGTTCCCCTCATCGGACATGACCTCAAGATCGCGGTGCCGTTCATCCTGATCTTCGTCATCCTCATCGTCCGTCCCCAAGGCCTCTTCGGGCGGAAGGTCGTGGTGCGAGTCTGATGAACCGGATGACGACACTGCTGCGCAACAGGTGGGTGCAGATCGGCCTCATCGCCGTGGTCGCGATCGTGCTGATCGTCGCGCCGCTGATGCTCCCGGTCTTCGCCAACCAGACGCTGATCCGCATCGGCGTCTACGCCGTGGCGGTCCTCGGACTGAACATCGTCATGGGGTACGCCGGCCAGGTCAACCTCGGTCAGATCTTCTTCCTCGGACTCGGCGCCTACGTCGCCGCCTACGGCGTCACGCACGACTGGAACATCCTGTTGGTGTTCGTCGCGGCCTGCGTGATCCCGGGCATCGTCGGACTGCTCATCGCGCTCGCGGCATCCCGCCTCGGCGGGCTGGCGATCGCCATGATCACCATCGCGCTCCCGATCGTCGGCGTGCCGCTCGCCAAGCGACTGTCCGACCTCACCGGCGGATCGCAGGGCGTCTCGGCCCGGTTCTCGGGTGCACCCGAGTGGACCGGCCTCTTCGATGACCAGTGGCAGTACTACATCGTGCTGCTCGTGACCGTGGTGGCATTCGTGCTGGGGCGCAACCTCGTGCGCGGCAAGTTCGGCCGCGGCTTCAAGATCGTGCGCGAGAACGAAGCAGTGGCCGCGTCGATGGGCGTCTCGCCCTATCGCTACAAGGTGCTCGCCTTCACCATCGCCTCGATCTTCGGCGGTGCGAGCGGCTTCCTCTATCTCACCGCCGTGCAGTACACCTCCCCCGAGACCCTCAGCTTCGGACACTCCATCGCCCTTCTGGCGGCCATGGTCATCGGCGGCGCCGGCAGTATCGCGGGCTCGCTGATCGGCGGCATCTACTACGTCTTCGTGCCGCAGGTGACCAACGCGATCGATCCCACCCTCACGGCGATCAGCCAGGGTGTGATCCTGCTCGCGGTGCTCTTCCTGTTGCCCGGCGGGCTCGTGAGCCTTCCCCGGGTCATCCGTCGGCTGACCCGACGTCGCACCTCGCGCCCGGCACAGGGCGACTCCCCACAGACCACTCCCGCGCCACCATCGCCAGCGGCGGTCGCGCAGGAGGGACCAGAGAATACAGAGAGGCAGAGTCGATCATGAACATTCGAAAGAGGGCAGGTGGCGTCGTCGGCATGGTTGCCATGGCGTCGATCGTCGCGCTCGCCGTTTCGGGCTGTACTCGCGGCGGCGGCGGAGGAGAGGAAGGTGACGGGGAGGGCACTGCAGCCAGCCCCGGCATCACCGACACGAGCCTCACGTTCGGCATCACCAGTCCGCTCACGGGCGCGACGGCCGGCCCGGGCAACTGCACGGTCGACGGAGCGCTCGCCTACTTCGGCGTCAAGA
>Ga0190265_10003379_pt1 | contig 10890 bp, 10 predicted proteins | sample Popmic124T_FD_133135 | JGI IMG/M metagenome (GOLD analysis project Ga0190265, IMG submission 133135) | Populus adjacent soil microbial communities from riparian zone of Indian Creek, Utah, USA - 124 T | ecosystem: Environmental > Terrestrial > Soil > Riparian zone | place: USA: Utah | collected...
GACGACATCGACGTGGCGGCCCGCGCCACCCTGGACACGATCTGGGCGCACTTCGTGGAGGGCGGCGGCTTCCGGCACGACTCCGCGTGGCGCGCGTACGGGCCCTACCTCGGCCTGCAGCTCGCGCACGCCTTCCTGCTGATCGGCGACCAGGTCCGGATGGACGCCTGCCTGCGCTGGGTCGTGGGTGAGGCGGCGTTCGCGGCCGGCCCGCCGGTGCCCGGCGCAGACCCGGTGCAGATCGTGTCCGGCGCCTGGAACGAGCAGCACGCCTACTCGGTGGCCAGCGACTTCGCCACCGTGCCCGGTAGCTGGTGGTACATGGGCGACATCCCGCACGGCTGGGCGGCGGCGGAGTTCCAGCTGCTGATGCGCGACATCTGCTTCTTCGAGTCCGGCGAGGACGACAACCCGCACGTCTACCTCGCTCCCGGCGTGCTGCCGCACTGGCTGGCCGGCGGGGCCCAGGTGACGGTGCGGGACGCGCCCACCGCATTCGGGGTGCCGTTCGGGTTCACGCTGGTCCATGACGGGGCCGCGCGCACCGTGACCATCACCGTCACCCAGCCGCTGCCGGCCGCCGTCGGCTACCGCTACCCGCTGCGACTCGGCCGGGCCGCGAGCCTGACCGTCGACGGGCAACCCCGACCGCTGCCACCGGACGGCGCCGACATGGTGCTTCCCGGCGGCCTGCAGCAGGCGGTCATCGGCTACGTGTGACGTGTCGTCCTGCCCGATACCGGGCACTCCCCGCGTTGGGACGGGGTTCGTGCCGCTCGGCGCCGACGTCGAGGTGCGCTGACGGCGGGCACGGAAGGGATCACCATGACACACACGTTGGCGCTGCTGCTCGCCGACGGGGACGGTGACGGATTCGGCAGCAGCGGGATCATCGGCCTGATCGCGGTCATCCTGCTGCTGTACTGGTTGTTCGGCCGCTGACCGGATCGCGGGCGGCCAGGTACGCCGGCCCGCTTCCGAGGGTGACACCGCGACGGCCGTGCGGTCGGGCCCGGCCGGTCACTTCGGCGGCAGCGTGCGCACGTAGCCGACACCCCGCGACACCCAGCGGCCCAGCTCGTCATCGCCGAGGGCGGGCCCCGCGACTCGCAGCCAGCCGGCCATGGCGCGCCCCCGCATCTCGGCCTGCCGCGCGTGCGGTCGGGCGGCGAGCTCGTCGGTCTCGGACGGGTCGACGCGCAGCAGCAGGTCACCCTGGCCGCTGGCGCAGACGGCCAGGTGACCGTCGATCAGGAACGGCAACCCGCCGAACTTCCGCTTCTCGGCCAGCCCCGCCTCTCCCGCGACGATCCCGCGGATCCGCTCGGCCAGCTCCTCGTCGTAGGCCATGGCCGGAAGTATCACCCACCGCTCGGCCGCTCACGCCGGGTTCACGCCCGGCCGGCGGTCCTCGATCACGAACGTGGCCCGCGTCTCGGCCGGCGCGCCGCGGCGCTGCACGTACGGCAGCACCCGGAAGTCTGCGGTCAGCTCGGATCCGGTGATGCGGGTGCGGACGTAGCCGCGGCGGTCGTTGAAGAAGCGGATCTGCGGATTCTCGGCTCGCAGCGCGGCCGCCTGCGCCGCGCCCTCGGAGCCGTCTCCACCCGAGGAGATCGACGACGACACCAGCTCGGTGCCCACCACGGGCGCCGCGGGATCGTCCCACCGCTGCCGGATGTCGGCGGCCCAGTGCGAGTGGATGTCGCCGGTCAGCACCACCGGGTTGCGCACCGCCGCCGCCACCCACGAGTCCACCACCCGGTCCCGGGAGCCCGGGTAGCCGTCCCAGGTGTCGGTGTTGAAGCCCCGCCCGGCGCCGCCCACGATGTCGAGCTGGGAGAACAGGACCTGCTGACCCAGCACGTTCCAGCGCGCCGGTGACCGGCGCAGGCCGGCGGCCAGCCAGCGCTCCTGCACCGGGCCGGTCAGGGTGCGGGCCGGGTCGGTGCGCTCGGGGCAGTCCACGTCATCGCCGCAGGGCTGGTCGTCGCGGTACTGCCGGGTGTCCAGCAGATGGAACATCGCGGTCGATCCCCACTCGGCCCGCCGGTAGAGCTGCATGTCCGCACCGTGCGGGCGCTGCGCGCGGCGCAGCGGCATGTTCTCCCAGTAGGCCTGCAGCCCGGCCGCCCGCCGCGGCCGCAACGGCCCGGGCGGGTTCTCGGGCCGGGCGCGGACGTCGCCGGCCCAGTTGTTCTCGATCTCGTGGTCGTCGAGGACGACCAACCAGGGGGCCACGGCGTGCGCGGCCTGCAGGTCGGCGTCGGACCGGTACTGGGCGTAGCGCTGCCGGTAGTGGGCCAGGGTCACCGTCTCGGGGCCGGCGTGCTGCCGGACCGGCCCACCGGGCACCGCGTAGGAGCCGGCGAACCCCTCGTAGATGTAGTCCCCGAGGTGCAGCACGAGGTCCGGTTCCTCGTCCGCGATCCGGGCGTAGGCGGTGAAGAAGCCGTGCTCGTAGTGGGCGCACGAGGTGAAGCACATCGTCAGCGGGGACATCGCGGTCACCGGCGGCGCCGTGCGGGTGCGGCCGGCCGGCGACAGCTCGCCGCCGACCCGGAAGCGGTAGTGGTACTCCCGGCCCGGTTCCAGGCCGGTCAGCTCGACGTGCACGGTGTGCCCGACCTCGGGCCCGGTCCACTCGACCCCGCGCCGCTGCACCCGGCGGAAGCCCTCGTCGGCGGCCAGCTCCCACTGCACCTCGCTGCGGCGCCCGCCGAGCCCGCCCAGCCCGTCCGCGGCGAGCGGATCGGTGGCCAGCCGGGTCCACAGCACCACGCCGTCCGGGCCGGGCTCGCCGGAGGCCACCCCGAGCAGGAACGGATAGCCCCGCCGACCCGTGGTGCAGCCGGCCGGCAGCAGCGCGCCGGCGGCCAGCAGCGCGCCGGAGCGGAGGCCGGCGTGCAGCACCGAGCGCCGGGACCGGGGGCCGCCCGCTGCCTCCGCGCTCACCGCCGTACCGCCCCCACCCTGTCCGTCAGAACGAAGTCATGGTGATCAGAAGGCCTGCGATCACCATAACTTCGTTCTCGACCGAGGGTGGGTCGGCGGCGGCATGCCGCTCAGCAGGAACGGTCCGACGACCCCGTGACGGCTGCCTACCGTGCAGGTGGCGGGCCCAGGGTCGACGCGGGGGAGCACCATGGCGCAGGTACGCATCGCGGTGGCCGGGGCGGGGTTGATCGGCCGCCGGCACATCGAGGAGATCGTGGCGTCCGACGCCGCACGGCTCGCGGCCGTGGTCGACCCGTCTGCCCCGGCCGCGGAGCTGGCGGCGGGGCTCGGTGTACCGCTGCACTCCTCGCTGGCCGAGCTGTTCGCGGTCGACCGGCCGGACGGGGTGATCCTGGCGACGCCGAACCGGATGCATGTCGACGGCGGCCTGGAGTGCGTGGCCGCCGGCGTGCCGGTGATCGTCGAGAAGCCGTTGGGCGACACCGTGGAGGGGGCCCGCACGCTGGTGGAGGCGGCCGCCGCGGCCGGCGTACCGCTGCTGACCGGGCACCACCGCAACTACTCGTCGATCATGGTCAAGGCCCGCGAGGCCATTTCTTCCGGAGTGCTCGGCCGGCTGGTCGGTGTGGTGGGCACGGCCACGTTCTGCAAGCCCGACGACTACTTCGACGTCGGCGGGGGGTGGCGGCGCCAGCCCGGTGGTGGGCCGATCCTGCTCAACCTGACCCACGAGGTGAACAACCTGATGGCGCTGTGCGGGGACATCGTCGCCGTGCAGGCCACGACCACGAACGCCACCCGCGGGTTCCCGGTGGAGGACTCCGCGGCGATGATCTTCCAGTTCGCGAACGGGGCGCTGGGCACGTTCCTGTTGTCCGACACGGCTGCCTCTCCCCGGTCCTGGGAACAGACGTCGGGGGAGAACGCCTCGTACGCGTCCTATCCGGACGAGGACTGCTACCACCTGTTCGGGACCCGCGGCTCGCTGTCGATCCCCACGATGCGGCTCAAGACCTACCCGGGTGCGCCGTCCTGGTGGAGCCCGACCGACGACCGCACGCTCGAGCTCGAGGTCGAGGACCCGCTGGCCAACCAGGTCGCGCACTTCGCCGCGGTGATCCGGGGCGAGGCCGAGACGATCTGTTCCGGGCAGGCCGGGTTGAACACGCTGCTGGTCTGCGACGCGGTGGTGCGCGCCGCGGCGAGCGGCGAGCGGGTCGACACGGGCGTCACCGCCGGATGAGCGCTGCGCCTGCGGGATGAGCGTCAGGGCCACGACCCGATCGAGCAGGCGGTCCGCGGCAGGCGCGGCAGCCGGCGGAATGTTTGGGCCGTTCAGGCGTACGATTCCGCCGGCCGAGTTTGCGACCATGCCCCGTGCCCACAGTCCGCGCGGCCGAGCTGCAGGCAGCCCTGCGCGCGTGCACGATCTACCCCGGCCCCGTCGCGCAACTGGTCCGGGAGATCCTGGGGGAGCCCGCGGACGTGATCGATCCGGATGTGGGATCGCCCGACGCGGCGTAGGTTCGACCCGGGGGACGACCGGAGGGGGACGTGGTGGCCGAGGGCGTCGACTCGGTCCCGGCCGCGCGCGTCCCGCCCCGGCTGCCCCGCCAGATCTGGGTGCTCTGCGGCGGCTCCTTCATGATCGCCATCGGGTACGGGATCGTGGCGCCGACGCTGCCGGTGTTCGTCCGCAGCTTCGATGTCGGGATCACCGCGGCCGCGCTGGTGATCAGCGTGTTCGCGCTGTCCCGGCTGCTGTTCGCGCCGGTCAGCGGGCGCATCGTGAGCCGGTTCGGGGAGCTTCCGGCCTACCTGGCGGGCCTGGGCGTGGTCGCGGTCACCACCGGCCTGTGCGCGTTCGCCACCGCCTACTGGCAGCTGCTGGCGCTGCGGCTGGTCGGCGGGATCGGCTCGACCATGTTCACGGTGTCGGCGCTGTCGCTGCTGATCCGGCTGTCCCCGGCCACCATGCGCGGGCGGGCCACCAGCCTGTGGGCCACCGGGTTCCTGCTGGGCAACATCGTCGGGCCACTGGTGGGCGGCGGCCTGGTGGCGATCAGCCTGCGCGCCCCGTTCCTCGTCTACTCCGTCGTGCTGGTGCTCGTCGTCGGGCTCACCGGCCTGCTGCTGCGGCACCGCTCCGGCAACGATCCCGCCGGGTCGCCGTCGCTCCCGCCGGCGCAGTTCCGCGACGCGCTCTCGCACCCGGCGTACCGCGCCGCCCTGGTCGCCAGCTTCGCCAACGGGTGGACGGTCTTCGGGGTGCGGGTGGCGCTGGTGCCGCTGCTGGTCGTGGAGGCGCTGCAGCAGCCGGAATCGTGGAGCGGGGTGGCGCTGGCCGTGTTCGCCGCCGGCAATGCGGCCACGCTCGTCGTCACCGGCCGGCTCACCGACCGGATCGGTCGCCGGACACCGATCCTGGTCGGCCTGGCGGTGGCGTCGCTGGCCACCGGGCTGCTCGGGTTCGTCACGTCGCCGTCGCTGTTCCTGCTGGTCAGCCTGATCGCCGGAATGGGCAGCGGAATGGTCAACCCGCCGATGAACGCCGCCGTCGCCGACGTCATCGGTTCCGGGCGGCGCAGCGGCACCGTGCTCGCCGGGTTCCAGATGTCCTCCGACACCGGAGCCATCATCGGCCCGCTTCTTGCCGGCGCGCTGGCCGAGTCGTTCGGCTTCCCGGCCGCATTCTCGCTGACCGCCGTGATCGGCCTGATTGCCTTCGCGTCCTGGGTGCGCGCCCCGGAGACGCTGGTCCGGACCTCGCACGCGGGGGAGGACGCCGTCGCCGAGTGCGCCCCCGGCGAGCGCGGCTGATCCGCTCAGCCGGCCACGCCGACCCCGATCAGCCAGCCCACCAGGTAGGTCGCGCCCGCCGCGATCACGCCGAACAGGAGCTGCCGCAGCCCGGCCAGCCACCAGGGGCGGGCGGTGAACCGCGAGGTCAGCGCGCCGAGCAGGATCAGGCCGACGGCGCCGACGAGCAGTCCCAGTGCCAGCGAGCCGGAGCCGAGCAGGAACGGGATCAGCGGGATGATGCCGCCGACCGCGAAGCAGCCGAACGAGGAGAACGCCGCGGTCCACGGCGAGGGCTGCTCGTCCGGATCGACGCCGAGCTCCTGCACGATGTGCACCTTCACGGCGAGTTCGGGATCGGAGTGCACCTCGCGGGCCACCGCCTCCGCGGTGGGCCGGCTCAGCCCCATCTGTTGGTACATGTCGGCCAGCTCGGTCTGCTCCACCCCCGGGTGCCGGCGGATCTCCTCCCGCTCGACGGCCACCTCGTGCGCCACCGCGTCGTTCTGGGTGCCCACCGAGGCGAACTCGCCGAGCGCCATCGAGAAGGCCCCGGCCACCAGCCCGGCCATCCCGGTCAGGATGATCATCTCTCGACCGGCGCCGCCGCCCCCGACCCCGGAGACCAGCGCGATGTTCGTGACCAGCCCGTCCATCGCCCCGAACACGGCGGCCCGCAGCCACCCGCCGGAGACGTCCCCGTGGTGGTGATCGCTGTGGTGGGCGGCGTACTCGGCGGGCCCGGGCTGCACCATGGCTCGAGGGTAACCCGACCGCTCCGTCCATGTTGGACTCATGTGAGGCTGTCCTCAGGTCGCGCCAGGCACACCTGGCTCCCACACTGGAGCCCGTGAACGGCCACGACGACGCCCCGCTGTGGGTGTTCGGCGATCAGCTGGGTCCGCACGTGCACGGCACCGACGAGCACCGGCACCGCGAGGTGGTGCTGGTCGAGTCGAGCCGGGTCCTGCACCGGCGGCGGTTCCACCGCCAGAAGCTGCACCTGGTGCTGTCGGGCATGCGGCACCTGGCCGCGGAGCTCGGCGACCGGGCCCGCCACCTGCGCGCGGAGACCTACCGCGAGGCGCTGGAGCAACTGGGCCGGCCGGTCGTGGTGCACGAGCCGACCTCGCACGCCGCGGCCGAGCTGGTCGAGCGGTTCCGTAAGGAGGGCCTGGTCGCCGAGGTGCTGCCCACGCCCACCTTCGCGCTGCCGCGCGCCGAGTTCGACGAGTGGGCCGGCGATCGCAAGACGTTCCGGATGGAGGACTTCTACCGCTCCCAGCGGCGGCGGTTCGACGTGCTGATGGAGGCCGGCGAGCCGGTCGGCGGCAGGTGGAACTACGACCACGAGAACCGCGAGCCGCCGCCGAAGGGCAGGGCCACGCTCGACCTGCCCGGACCGTGGCAGCCGCCCGAGGACGAGATCGACGAGCAGGTCCGCGTCGAGCTGGACGCGATGGCGCTGCCGACGGTCGGGCGTGATGGACCGCGCTGGTTCGCCGTCACCGCCGGCGAGGCCCAGCGGGCGCTGGAGCACTTCGTCGAGCGGCGGTTGCCACACTTCGGGCCACCCGAGGACGCGATCCTCACCGAGGACTGGGCGATGGCCCACTCGCTGCTCTCGGTGCCGCTCAACCTGGGCGTGCTGCACCCGTTGGACGTGGTGCATGCGGCCGAGGCGGCCTACCGGTCGGGCGCGGCCCCACTGCCCGGCGTCGAGGGTTTCATCCGGCAGGTGCTGGGCTGGCGGGAGTACATCTGGCAGCTGTACTGGCGTTTCGGCCGCGACTACCTGCGGCGCAACGCGATGGGGGCGCGCACCGCGCTGCCGGAGTGGTGGCAGGAGCTGGACGCGGATGCGGTGACCGCGCGCTGCCTGCGCGCCGCGCTGGAGGGCGTGCGCGACCGCGGCTGGACCCACCACATCCAGCGCCTGATGGTGCTGGGCAACCACGCGTTGCAGCGCGGTTACCAGCCGCGCGAGCTGTCGGACTGGTTCCGGGAGGCCTTCGTCGACGGCTTCGAGTGGGTGATGCCGCCGAACGTGATCGGGATGAGCCAGCACGCGGACGGCGGCATGCTGGCCACCAAGCCGTACAGCTCGGGTGGCGCGTACATCAACCGGATGTCCGACCACTGCGGCAGCTGCCGGTACGACCCGCGCAAGCGCCTCGGCGAGGACGCCTGCCCCTTCACCGCCGGCTACTGGGCGTGGGTGCACCGGCACCGCGACCTGCTGGCCGCGAACAACCGCACCGCCCGCACCGTGGCCTCGATGAACCGGCTCGGTGACAGCGACGCCGTGGTGGCCCAGGAAGCGGCCCGGGAACAGTTCTGAGCGCGAAGATGGCTACTCTGAGTACGTGCAGCGGGACCGCGTGCTCGACATCGTCGGCACCCTGGCACGGCTCGGCCTGGCCGCCGTCTGGCTCATCTCGGGCGGGCTGAAGGCGCTCGACCCGGATCAGACGTACGTGGCCGTCCGGGCGTACGACGTGCTGCCGCCCGACGGAGTCGGGGTGGTGGCGACGCTGTTGCCGTGGGTGGAGATCGCGCTGGGCGTGCTGCTGCTGACGGGGGTCGGCACCCGGCTGGTGGCGGGGCTCTCGGCGGGCCTGCTCGCGGTGTTCGTCGCCGGCGTGGTGCAGGCCTGGGCGCGTGGGCTGTCGATCGACTGCGGCTGCTTCGGCGGAGGCGGTGCGGTCGCCCCTGGCGAGACCGCCTACCTTGAGGAACTGCTGCGAGACACCGGTTTCATCGCGCTCGCGGCCTGGCTGATCGTGCGGCCGCGCACGCTGTTCGCGCTGGACTCGCGGCTGAACCACGACCTGCCGGCAGGTACGGGAAGAAGGAGCTGAGATGGGCGGAGCGTCGCGCAACGAGAAGAGGCGCCGGCAGGATGCCGCCGCCCAGAGGCTGGCCGCCGCCGGCATCCAGGTGCCGCCCAAGAAGGGCCCCAACCGCACCACGATGATCGTGGCCGCCGTGCTGGCGGTGGTCGTCGTGGTCGGGCTGGCCGTGTGGTTCGTGCGCGGCTCCGCCGGCACCTCGGTGGCGCCGACCTACACCGCGTCAGCGTCCGGAGCCGTGGTCACCGTGGGCAGTGGCCCGGTGGTGGTCGATGTCTACGAGGATTACCTCTGCCCGATCTGCGAGCGCTTCGAGGAGCGCTACGGCGCCGACCTGACCACCGCGCTCAACGCCAATCAGATCACTGTGCGCTACCACAGCATCGCCATCCTCGACAACCGCACCACGCCCGAGGGCTACTCGACCCGCGCCGCCAACGCCGCTCTGTGCTCGGTCGACGCCGGCATCTTCCCCGCCTACCACGAGAAGCTGTTCGACTCCCAGCCTGCTGAGGGCAGCGCCGGGCTGACCGACGACGAGCTCGTCGCGTTCGGCACCGAGCTCGATGCGCAGGGCGACTTCGCCTCCTGCGTGACCGGGGCCACCAACGCCAAGGCCGTCACGGCCGAGACCGACAAGGCCACCTCCGACTCGGCGCTGCAGACCGACGGGCGCTTCGGCACGCCGACCGTGGCCATCGGCGGCAAGAAGATCGACATCAACAACTCCGACTGGCTGCAGGACGCGATCGGCGGGTAGCCGGCTGGCGGTCCCCGTGCGCGGCCGGGTCGGTCGGTCGTGTAACTTCTTCGGGAGAAGGGGCTGTGGCGCAGCTGGTAGCGCACTTGACTGGCAGTCAAGGGGTCAGGGGTTCGAATCCCCTCAGCTCCACCGATAATCGCTCAGTTCGCTGACCTGGGTTTTCGTCGTTTGATGGGTGTGCGAGTACGGCTGGCAGGTGTCGCCGATCTTCCCGCGTCTGTTGCCGACATGTTTGTTCTGCGCGAGATGTCGGGGCATCCGTAGGGGTTCGGGGAGCGGCGGAGCGTGGACCCGGTCGCGGCCGAGGCGGCGGCCACCCTGGCTGACGAGTGGTCGGCGCCTGACCGTGTAGTGCAGATGCAGCACGCGGTCGCTGTGTACCACCTGGTCGGGATCGTCGAGGAGCATCGTGCCGGCGTGGTTGCCGAAGAAACTCACCCCTGCGCCCAGCACTACCGGGGCGACATCATCGCGACCTCGTCGACCAGACCGGCCGAGAACGCCCTTCCGCCGAGGTCGCCTGCCCACGCAGACGACACCATCGCTTGCCAGCTCCTTGGCGAGCGCGACGCCCGCGTCGACCGAGTCGGCGGTGTGGAACGGTGCGTCCGGATGGTCGGCAGGCCACTGGTCCGGACGGAATGTGCGGCTGGCGTTTTAGGCCTCGCTGGCGTTCCGCGTGTCCTGTGAGTGATCGTCGGTTCCTCCCGCGCGCCCCGGGATCAGCGGTCGACGCGCGCCAGCACCGCCGCCGTGAAACCGGCCGAGCGGGTGTGCGCGAGGCTGGGCAGCAGCACCTCGTCGGGGGCCGCCAGTCGCTCGTGCGCCACCCGACGACCGACCTTGTAGCGGAACGTGCTGAGCATCGCGGCCACGCCGAGACCGTCCCACGCGCATTCGGCGAGTGGCAGCACGAGATTCTGCGAGGTGCCCGGATAGAACCGGTCGTTGTCGTCGATGAAGTACGCCCGCGTGGTGCGCAGTACGCCGCCGGGAACATCCTCGACGTTCACGGTGAACCGCAGGTTGCGGCCACTGAAGGATCGCTGATGGTCCTCGGTGTAGCCACTTCGGTCACAGTAGTCGCGGATGCTGCGCCAGTTACCTGTGACCTCGCGCTCGATGCGGGCGGCGTCGGCCAGGAGCAGCCACGACAGCACCGGAAGCGTCATGATCCGAAGGTCGAGCACGTAAGCGGACGATCCGTCCGGTCGCCAGGCCAGCAGGGGATCCGGCTCGTCCCACCACAGCGGGAGCTTCTGGCTGAAGACGGTGCGGCCGTCGTCGTGGCCGTCTGCGGCGAACGTCGCTGCCCGCTCCGTCAACGATGCGGCCGCCGCCCGTCCGACCGTTGGCAGACCGGCGATCAGGTCGGCGGCATCGCCAATCTGGTCCACCCCGTCCACTACCAGGACGAGATCGACGTCCGAACCGCTGCTGCCGGCACGCGCGCCGCGGATCAGGTGGAACCGGGAGTAGCTGGACGATCCGCCGACCACCCCGCTGGACGCGACCGGC
>Ga0190265_10003380_pt1 | contig 10890 bp, 9 predicted proteins | sample Popmic124T_FD_133135 | JGI IMG/M metagenome (GOLD analysis project Ga0190265, IMG submission 133135) | Populus adjacent soil microbial communities from riparian zone of Indian Creek, Utah, USA - 124 T | ecosystem: Environmental > Terrestrial > Soil > Riparian zone | place: USA: Utah | collected...
CTCGCCGTGCTCCTGGCCGTGAGCCGGGTACGTCAGCGACAAGTCGAGACCAACTCCCTTTTGTCGGCAACCTGCCTCTGTGTTCTTCTCGTCGATCCGTGGGCGGTTCTCGATTTGGGGGCTTGGTTATCCGCGGCCGCACTCTGGGGCGCCACCACCTTTAGCCAATGGACCGATCGGACCCTGGGCGAGACGGCCTGGTGGAGGACCCTCGGCTCGTCAGTCGGCGCGACTCTCGCCACCGCGCCAATAACGGCCACAATGCTCGGAGCTGTGGCGGTGATCGGTATCGTCCTCAACTTCTTCGCTATTCCCCTCGCGGCGGTCGCGGTGCCCGGGGTGCTGGCCAGTCTGCTGGTCTTCCCGTTGTCGGCCGGAGTGGCCGGGTCTCTTGCGGGTGGCGCTGGCCTGGCTCTCTCTCTGCTTGAGATGCTGGCCACCGTGGGCGCTGCCGTGCCGGGTGGTCATGTCATCGAGCCCGCGGAGATCCGCTCCGGGTTGCCCTGGATCCTCGCCCTCGCTCTCGGCCTCTGGTGCATCGGTAGGCGCAATACGCTCGGGGAGGCCTTCCGGAGGTGGGGATGGGCCGCAGTCGTGGGACTCTGGGTCAGCCTGTTCTGGTCCTGGCCCCACCACATGGCTAACAGCGGCCCAGGACTCGCGTTACATTTTCTCGACGTCGGCCAGGGAGATGGTGCGGTGCTGCGGACGCCTGGCGGGCGTTGGGTCCTGATCGACGCGGGCCCGCGGAGCGGCCAGAGCGATGCCGGCCGCCGGGTGGTAGCTCCATTTCTGGCCGGTCAGGGAGCCCGGCAGCTGGCGATCGTCATCGTTTCCCACGCACATGCCGACCATCTCGGCGGCATTCCCAGCGTGTTGGATCGGTTCGACGCCCAGCTGGTGCTCGAGCCGGGCGAGCGGGTGGCCGATCCGCTCTACTATGCCTTCCTCGATGAGCTCGCTGCCGACGCCGTCCGGTGGCACGTCGCCCGCCGTGATGAGCGCTTCGTTCTGGACGGCGTTGCGTTCACGGTTCTGCACCCCGATCCAGCGTGGCAGGGATGGGGGGAGGACGTCAACGAGGACTCGCTCGTCCTGCTGGTGGAGTACGGCCACTTTCAGGCGCTGTTCGCCGGTGATGCGGGATTTCCAGCGGAGACCGAGATGCGGAACCGAACGCGGGCGGTCGACCTGCTCAAGGTCGGGCATCACGGAAGCCGCGGAAGCACGAGCGACGAGTGGCTCGATTCGCTGCGGCCCAGTGCCGCGGTGATATCGGTAGGGCGGAACAAGTATGGCCACCCCTCGCCACCGACGCTCGCCCGGTTGCGACGCCACCGGGTGCAGGTATGGCGTACCGATCGTGACGGCGCCATAACCGTCACAACCGATGGAGCGGAAATGACGGTCCAGTCCGAGAGTCGCTCCACCACGTACAACGTGAGGTAGACAGGGTGAACAGTGAACAGTAAAAAGTGAACGGGCGGTCACCAGCCATCGAGGCATCCTGTTCACCGTTTACTGTTTACCGTATACGCTCTTATCAGGAGATCCCTTTGAATACGCACGTCACGACCATCGAGCGCTTCATCCTGGACCAGGAAGACCGCTACCCCGAGGCTACCGGAGAGCTGTCCAACCTCCTCTACGACATCTGTCTTGCGGCCAAGATCATCGCCGCGTCCATCAGGCGGGCAGGGCTGGTCAACATTCTGGGCGCGGCCGGCATGCAGAACATTCAGGGCGAGGAGCAGCAGAAGCTCGACATCTTTGCCAACGAGACGCTGAAGAACTGCCTCAAGCATACCGGACGGGTCTGTGTGATGGGCTCGGAGGAAGACGACGACATCATTCCCGTTCCCCCAGAATACCCGGTCGGCAAGTACGCCGTCCTCTTCGACCCGCTCGACGGTTCCTCCAACATCGACGTCAACTCCGCAGTCGGTACCATCTTCAGCATCTATCGGCGGGTCAGCATGCATGGGCGAGGCACGTCAGCCGATGTCCTCCAACCGGGCTGCAAGCAGGTGGCGTCCGGCTACATCATGTACGGCTCGAGCACGATGCTGGTGTATACCACGGGGCAGGGGGTGCATGGCTTCACGCTCGACCCAACGATCGGTGAGTTCCTGCTCTCCCACCCAAAGATCACCACACCCCGCGTCGGCAAGTACTACAGCGTAAACGAGAGCAACTTCCCCCGCTGGGATAAGGGCATGCAGACAGCGGTGCGCGGGCTCAAGGGCGACTTGCCCGGCGGGGTGGGCCCCGACGGAGTGACGCCAAAGAACAGTCGCTACATGGGCTCGCTGGTGGGCGATTTTCACCGTAACCTCGTCGCCGGCGGCATTTTCCTCTATCCGGCCGACAGCAAGAATCCGCGGGGGAAGCTCCGGCTGCTGTACGAGGCCAGCCCCATGGCGTTCCTGGCCGAGCAGGCCGAGGGGTCGGCCACCGATGGGGTCAACCGGATCCTCGATATCATGCCGGAGCAGCTGCACCAGCGGACGCCCCTGGTGATCGGCTCGAGGGAAGACGTGGGCTTCGTCGCCGACACACTGCGGCGGGTGGCCACGCGCTCCAGCGGAGCCGTTTCCCAGCCGGCGTCGTGAAGACCGTCTACGGGCCGGAAGACTGGACCGGCGACCCCGCCGGTGATCTCGGACGTCCCGGTGAGTTCCCCTTCACCCGGGGCCCTTACCCCAACATGTACGGCGGTCGGCTCTGGACCATGCGCCAGTATGCCGGGTTTGGGACGGCGCAGGAGACTAACCAACGCTTCCGGCAGCTCCTCGCCGCCGGCCAGGTGGGGCTCTCGACTGCGTTCGATCTGCCTACGCAGATGGGCTATGACTCGGACCATCCGATGGCCCAGGGTGAGGTCGGCCGGGTGGGAGTGGCCATCGACACGGTGGAGGACATCAAGACACTATTTCGGGAGATCCCGCTGGACCTCGTGTCGACGTCGATGACGATTAACGCGACCGCCGCCATCCTCCTGGCCATGTATGTCGTGGCCGGCGAAGAGCAACAGGTACCGCGCAGCAAGCTCACCGGAACAGTTCAGAATGACGTGCTCAAGGAATACATCGCGCGGGGCACGTACATCTATCCCGCCGGTCCATCCCTTCGTCTGGTGGCTGACATCTTCCGCTTCGTCGCGGACGAGGAGATGAGCTTCAACCCGATCTCGATCAGCGGTTATCACATGCGGGAGGCCGGCGCTACGGCAGTGCAGGAAGTGGGATTTACGCTGGCCAATGCACTGGAGTATGTCCGGGTCGCGGTGGCGGCCGGACTCAGCATCGACAGTTTCGGTCCGCGGCTCTCGTTTTTCTTTGCCAGCCACAACAACCTCCTCGAGGAGGCGGCCAAGTTTCGGGCTGCACGACGGCTCTGGGCCCGGCTGGTACGCGAGCGCTTCGGCGCCGGCGATGCCACCGCGCGGATGCGGTTCCATACCCAGACCGGCGGCGTCACCCTGCAGGCGCAGCAACCGCTCAACAACGTGGTGCGGGTGACGGTGCAGGCGCTGGCCGCGGTGCTTGGTGGCACCCAGTCACTCCACACCAACGGGTACGACGAGGCCCTCTCCCTGCCCAGCTCGGAGTCGGCAACGCTGGCGCTTCGCACCCAGCAGATCCTGGGGTTCGAGTCCGGCGTGTCCGATGTGGTGGATCCGCTCGCCGGCAGCTATTACGTCGAGGCGCTCACCGATTCGATCGAGACCGGTGCCCGCGAGCTGATTGCCATAGTAGATGGATTGGGGGGCGCCGCTCGAGCGATCGAGCAGGGTTTTTTCCAGGAGGCCATCGCCCGGAGTGCCTATGAGATCCAGAAGGCCCAGGAGTCGGGTGAACGGGTGGTGGTGGGGGTCAACCGGTACGTCGATGACTCGCCACCGCTCTCGATCCAAGCCCCTGATTTCTCCGCGCTGGAGGGCGAACAACGCGCCCGGCTGGCGGAGATCAGGCAACGGCGTGGTGGCAGCGCAGTCTCGGCTGGGTTGAAGAAGGTGCGCAACGCCGCGGCGGGCTCTGATCCGCTCATGCCTCCCATCATCGACGCAGTCCGGGCCCGTGCGACCCTCGGCGAGATCAGCGACACCCTGCGCGAGGTATGGGGGGTCTACCGGCCGGCGTAAAGCGGATTACAGCAGCGATGATCCGGTGAGAGTCAACCGTGGTATGCCGGCATCATAGCGCGCTTGTACGCTTCTTCCCGGCTCGGTAAGTTTAGCAGCTGATTTCGTTTACCCCCAAGCGGGCGACCATGCCGACCTATGAGTACGAGTGCCCGGAAGGGCACGAGTTCGAGCTCTTTCAGAAGATGAGCGAGAAGCCCCGCGCCAAGTGTCCGGTGTGCGGCAAAACCGCGGTCCGGCAGATCTCCGGTGGAGCCGGGTTGGTATTCAAAGGCAGCGGCTTTTACATCACCGACTACGGCAAGGACGGCAAAGGTCCGCGCAAGGATCCGTCGGAGAAGTCCGACAGCGGAGCCGCCAAGGAAGCCAAGCCCGCAGCCGAGTCCAAGTCTGAGGCCTCCTCGAAGTCGGAGAGCCGACCCACCGCCAAACCCGAAGCCAAGCCCGCCAAGCATCCGCCCAGCAAGAGCCGCGGGAAGGCCGCTCCCGAGTGAGCGACACGCTTCGCGCCGAGCTGTCGCGGGTAGCCACGCGGCTCGGTGCTGACGGCATCGAGTTCGTGCTGGAGCGCCCGCGGGACGCGGGGCATGGCGACCTCGCGACCAACCTCGCGATGGTGCTCGCGCGGCGGGAGCGCGCCAACCCGCGCAAGACGGCCGAGCGGGTGCTACAGGAACTGCATCTCTCACCTGATCTGGTCGAGAAGACCGAGATCGCGGGCCCCGGCTTCATCAACTTCTGGCTGGCCGGTGACCAGCTCGCGAGCGTGCACGCTCGCATCCTCTCCCAGGGAGCCGACTACGGACGCAGCGACCTCGGCCAGGGGCTCGAGGTCAACGTGGAGTTCGTCTCCGCGAATCCCACTGGGCCCTTACACGTCGGGCACGGCCGGCAGGCGGCCCTGGGTGACGCAATTGCGTCTCTGCTCCAGTGGACCGGTCACAAGGTGGTCCGTGAGTTTTATTACAACGACGCCGGCGTCCAGATTGCCAACCTGGGCCTGAGCGTACAAGCGCGGGTGCGCGAGGCCCGGGGCGAGCCGGCCTCGATTCCCGAAGGCGGATATCACGGCGAGTACATCAAGGAGATCGCGGCCGCCTATGTCCGCGAGCATCCCGACGACCCCCGCGCCGTGCGGGTCGAGGACGTTCAGCGCGTAGCGGTGCGCGAGCTGCGGGAGGAGCAGGACCGCGATCTCAAGGCGCTGGGCGTGGTATTCGACGTCTACTCCCTGGAGTCCTCGCTCTACTCGGACGGAAAAGTGGACGCCGTGGTCGGTGCGCTCGGTGCACGGGGCCAGACCTACGAGAACGACGGGGCGCTCTGGCTTCGCACTACCGCCTATGGTGACGATAAGGACCGGGTGATGCGGAAGTCGGACGGGAGCTTCACCTACTTCGTGCCTGACGTGGCCTACCATGTCACCAAGTGGGAGCGCGGATTCCGCCGCGCCATCAACGTGCAAGGAGCCGATCACCACAGTACGGTGACTCGGGTGCGCGCCGGTCTCCAGGCGCTCGGGATGGGTGTTCCACTCGATTATCCGGAATACGTGCTGCACCAGATGGTGACCGTCACCAAAGGTGGCGACGAGGTCAAGATCTCCAAGCGCGCCGGCAGCTACGTCACCGTGCGGGAGCTGATCGACGACGTCGGTATCGACGCGGTGCGCTACTTCTTCCTCATGCGGAAGGGCGACTCGCAGCTGATCTTCGATGTTGACCTGGCCCGGGAACAGAGCGACAAGAATCCGGTCTTCTACGTGCAAATGGCTCATGCCCGGCTGACCGGAATCTTTCGCACCGCCGATCGGACTCCCGAGTCGGTGATCGCTAATCTCGACGTCGACGCACTCCCGGCTCCCCAGGACGTCGAGCTCCTCAAGAAGCTGGCTGCCTTCCCCGAGGTGGCGGAGGCTGCGGCGCGCGAGCGTGAGCCTCATCGGATCGCCACCTATCTCCACGACCTGGCGACCACCGTGCACGGCTGGTATCACCACACCCGCGCCGTCGGGGCTCCCGAGGGTCCTTCCACCGAGCAGGCCCGGCTACTGCTGGCCCGGGCCGCCCGAACCGTCCTGGCCAATGCGCTGGGTCTGCTCGGCATTTCTGCCCCTGACAGGATGTAATCGGATGTCATTGCTCGTCGTCGGAAGCATCGCGCTCGACTCCATCTTTACGCCGTTTGGCGAGACCGCCGACGCCCTGGGTGGATCGGCCGTCTACTTCAGCGTTGCCGGCTCCCTTCTTCATCCGGTTCAGGTAGTGGGTGTGGTCGGTCAGGATTACCCGTACGCTGAGCTCGAGCGGCTGGCCCCCCGGGGCATCGACTGGTCTGGTGTCGAGCGCGCGCAAGGCGAAAGCTTCCGCTGGAAAGGGAAATACTCCTACGACCTGCAGAGCCGCGAGACACTGGAGACACGGTTGGGCGTGTTCGCCGACTTTCAGCCCAAGCTGCCGGCGTCCTTCCGGTCGTCACGATTCCTTTTCCTGGGCAACATCGATCCTGAGCTCCAGCTCGGAGTGCTGGACCAAGTGAAGAATCCCGAGCTGGTGGTGTGCGACACCATGAACTACTGGATCCAGAGCAAGAAGGCGGAGCTGTTACGCCTGCTGAGCCGGGTGGACGTCCTGATGGTGAACGACGGTGAAGCGCGTGAGCTGAGTGGCGACTGGAACATTCATCGGGCCGGACGCTGGATCCTGGCCCACGGTCCCAAACGCGTGGTCATCAAGCAGGGTGAGCACGGAGCGCTCCTGATCGAAGCGAACCGTACCTTCTATGTGCCGGCGTTTCCCCTCGAGACCGTGTTCGACCCGACCGGTGCCGGCGACGCCTTTGCCGGCGGGTTCATGGCCTATCTCGCCCGCACCCGGATGGTGACCGAAGACAATATCCGCCGAGCGATGGTGTACGGGGCGGCATTGGGATCGTACGCCGTCGAGCAGTTTGGAATCCGCGCCTTCGACGGGCTTACGCTGACCGATGTGGAGACGCGGGTTCGTGCCTTCCAGGATCTGACCCATGTCCCCCTCGCTCAGGCGCTGGCGTGAAGAAAACGGCGGGCGCACCGAGTGAGTACGCCGCCGCGGGTGTGGACCTCGAGACCGCGGAGGCGGCCAAAGCGCGCATCGGCGAGCTGGTAGCGGGCACCCGTACCGCGTTGTCTACTGGACGGGTCGGGGCATTCGGGGGAATGGTGCGCATCCCGGCTGACATGCAGCGCCCCACCCTGGTCCTCAGCACCGATGGGGTCGGTACCAAAGTGCTCGTGGCGTTACAAGCAGGACGTTTCGATACAGTGGGCGAAGACCTGGTCAACCACAGCGTCAACGACATCCTGGTGCACGGCGCCTCGCCCATTGCCTTCATGGACTACATCGCGGGCTCTGGGCTCGGCGTGGAGCAGATCGCACAGATCGTGGAGGGGATCGCCCGAGGGTGCCGTGCCCATGGGATGGCGCTCGCCGGCGGTGAGACGGCACAGATGCCGGGGTTGTACCAGCCTGGGACGTACGACCTGGCCGGCACCATCATTGGAGTCGTAGAGGAAGATCGCGCGCTCCATGGTGATGCCATCACGCCGGGCGACGTGCTCCTGGGCTATGCGTCCACCGGGCTGCACACCAACGGCTACACGCTCGCCCGGCGAATCGTTTTCCAGCAGATGGGTCTGGACCTGGCGGACCGGCTGGGAGACACCGGGCAGACCGTCGCCCAGGCACTGCTGGCGGTTCACCGGAGCTACTACCGGAGCGTGGTTCCGGTGCTCGACCGTATGCACGGTCTGGCACACATTACGGGAGGGGGAATAGGGGGTAATCTGGTGCGGATATTGCCTGCTGACAGTCAGGCGACAGTGGATCCCGACAGCTGGGACCTGCCGCCGCTTTTCACGACGCTGCAGCAGGCAGGACGGGTCTCCGCCGGGGAAATGCGAGACGTTTTCAACCTTGGAGTTGGCCTCATCGCCGTGCTGCCCCCAGGTGCCGTAGCGGCCGCCCAAAGCGCCGCTGCCGCCGACGGGGTCCCCACTTGGGTGATGGGCGAGATTCAGCGTGGCAACCGCACCGTGCGTTTCGCCCGTCCGTAACGGAGAATACGATGCGCGCCGCTCCTCTCCTCTCAGGCATCTTCCTGGTCGCACTAGCCTCGCCCGTATTGGCCCAGACCCCCGAGTGCTCGGCCTATGCTTCCAACGCCCAGCGGGTCTGTGCTGCGGCGGTGGACGGCACCCGCGCCCTTCACCCGCTCATGGGCGTGCTGGTGAGCGGCGGCAACCCGGTGATGGGCTCAGCCGCCCCGCTTGGTGGTCTCGGGCACGCCTCGCTGACCCTGCGCGCCAATGCAGTTGAGTTAGTGCTTCCGGATCTATCGTACAACGGCGGCGCTTCTTCCATACCTGCGGGAGACAAGTTATGGGCCCCGGCTCCTCAGTTTGAAGGTGCCCTCGGAGTCTTTGGAGGAGTCGGCAATGGACTGCTCGCCATAGATCTGCTGGGCTCGGCGCAGCTGTTGCCCGCCGACCAGATCGACAACCTGACGGTCGACCCGAGCGCGACAACCGTCGGCGGGGTGGCGCTCGGGCTGGGATATGGCGCGCGGGTGGGGCTTCTACGCGGTAGCGGGCCGCTTCCCGCGGTGTCGGTGAGCGTCATGCAGCGTAACATTCCCCAGATCACCTACGGTAACGTTCCTGCCGGAGACCGCTTCAGCTACGGCGTCGATCTCCATGCTACCAATCTCCGGCTGGTGGCGAGCAAGCGGATTGTATTCCTCGACCTCGCGGCCGGCCTGGGCTGGGACAAGTACACCGGTGATGCCACCATTCAGTTTCGGGATCCGATCACCAATGCGGCTCAGCCCGCAATCCCGGTGGAGCTCAATAGCTCCCGGGTCCTCGGGTTTCTCAATGCGGGGATGAACCTGTCAGTCGTGCGCCTCACCGGCGAAATCGGCTACCAAGGCGGGAAGGATCAGAACCTGTCCAGCGACTTCGAAGACTTTGACACCACGAAGGGGAAGTTATTCGCCGGCCTCGGCCTGCGAGTGGGCTTCTAGCGCTGGGTGGACGAGCGGGAGGCAATGGCCCGCGCTCTCGACCTCGCGTGGCGGGGTTGGGGAAAGGTCCAGACGGATCCACTGGTAGGAGCGGTGGTCCTCAATGAAGGAAAGCCGGTAGGGGAAGGATGGCATCCAGAATACGGTGACCGGCACGCCGAAACGGTGGCGTTAGCCGACGCCGGTGAGCGGGCTCGAGGGGCGACGCTGGTCGTCACCCTCGAGCCCTGCTCGCATCAAGGCAAGCAGCCGGCCTGCACCGATGCAATCATTCGGGCTGGTGTGGCTCGGGTGGTTGCCGCCATGCGCGATCCCAATCCGCTGGCCGCCGGCGGCGCCGAGCGGCTCCGCGAGGCAGGTGTGGAAGTGGAGATCGGCCCTCTGGGGGACGCCGCCGCGGTGCAGAACGCCAGCTTCTTCCACGGCCTTCGGGATCGAACCCGTCCATTCCTCGCTCTCAAGCTGGCAACCACCCTGGACGGGAAAATTGCGGACGGGTTCGGCCGGTCCCGGTGGATCTCCGGAGAGCCGGCGCGGGACTACGTGCAGTGGCTTCGGGCCGGCTTCGATGCCATCGCCATTGGTGGCCGCACCGCGCGGCTCGACGACCCCGCGCTCACGGTCCGCGGTCCGGTTCGCCCCCGAACGGCGCCCCGCCGCGTGGTCTTCGATCGGGTGGCTGATCTGGGAACCAACCTCACCCTCGTCCGCACCGCCGGCGAAACCCCAACCATGGTCGTGGTCTCACCCGACGCCGATCAAGACAGAGTCCGGCGTCTGGCAGCCGCAGGAGTGACCCTGGTCCCGGCCCGGACCCTCCCCGAGGCGCTCGGCTTGCTGAGAGAGCAGGGAATCAATTCCCTTCTTGTGGAAGGCGGCGGCCAGCTGGCCGGTGCCTTCCTCGCGGCCGGCCTGATTGACCGCTATTACTGGATTCAGGCTCCCTTCTGGCTGGGCGAAGGTGGGGTGCCGGGCCTGCCTGGGCTGCCGACCCGTGGCCTGGACCAGGCTGACCGTTGGCGGGTGGTGGAGCGCAGGCCTCTGGGAGACGACACCCTGCTGGTTCTGGATCGAGGCTGATGTTTACTGGAATCGTCACCGGCATCGGCACGGTACGGAAGGCCGTCACTCGTGCCGGAGGATTGGTGATCACCATCGAGTCACCCTATCGCGGCCTGGAGCCCGGTGAGAGTGTCGCGGTTGATGGCGCCTGCCTGACGGTCGAATCCGCTCTCCCTGATGCCTTCAGCGTTCACGTGGTGCGCACCACCCTCGATCGAACCCGCTTTGGGGAGTACGCCGCCGGACGGCGAGTCAATCTGGAGCGGGCGTTGAAGGTGGGCGACCGGCTGAGTGGCCATCTCGTTCAGGCGCACGTGGATGGGGTAGGACGGGTCGAACTGGTGGCCCAGCGGGAGGACGCCAGGCTGCTCGATCTCCGGGTTCCCGACGACGTGGCTCAGGTGACCGTGAACCTCGGGTCGATCACCGTGGACGGCGTGAGCCTTACCGTCAACGCGAAGCCGGCCCGGGACGTAATCCAGATCTCCCTCATCCCGTTTACTTTACAGCATACGACGCTGGGCGAGCGAGTGGCAGGCGATGGGGTACATGTCGAGGCGGATGCGATCGGGAAGTACGTGGCAGCGTTGCTGGAGGAAGAGCGTAAGCGGTGAGCGGTAACC
>Ga0190265_10003381_pt1 | contig 10883 bp, 10 predicted proteins | sample Popmic124T_FD_133135 | JGI IMG/M metagenome (GOLD analysis project Ga0190265, IMG submission 133135) | Populus adjacent soil microbial communities from riparian zone of Indian Creek, Utah, USA - 124 T | ecosystem: Environmental > Terrestrial > Soil > Riparian zone | place: USA: Utah | collected...
CCTTTCCCGAGGCCGCCCACTTCGACGTGCACTACGTGCTCCCGCACTATCACGGTCTCGGCACCTCGTTTACGCTTCAAGCCGTGGGCGGAGAGCGAGACGGCGCCATGTTGTACGAGAGCGCCGGCGCGCTCGGCGAGGCATGGGGGAAGATGCTCGCGCCTCCGGTACCGCTCGCCGGCGCCACCGCGATCAGGGTGAGCTGCGGGTACGACAACCCGCGCGAGACCGAGGTGCGCTATGGCCTCGGCGACAAGGAGATGTGCGTGTTTCTCGCGTTCACGAGCTCGAACAAAAAGTATGGCGGTTTTTCGATCGGCAACGCCGAGATCGGCGTACCGGATCCGGGAGCCGTGCCCGTCAACCGCGCGCAATGCGTGCTTTTGGGAGCCGCTGGCGACTCGCTGTAAGCACCCAAACCCGGTGGATCGCCGCGGATGTCACAAACGATGCGCGGCCGGTGTCTCCATGTCGAAGCCAAGAGAAAGCCAGGAGGAGACATGGCCAGCAAAACCCGGGTCCCCAAGACGGAAATAACCGGCATCTACGGGTACCTGCTGAAGAAGATGACCCGCAAGATGCTCGGCGACGTACCGGAGTCGCTCGGAGTGATGTGGCACCACCCGGCTGTGCTGAAGGACATGATGGGATTCGGCCGCAAGGCTGAGAAGTGGGATCGGCTCGACCGGAACCTGGCGTCGTTCGCGCACATGGCCGCGGCCAGCCTGATCGGCTGCAGCTTTTGCCTCGATCTCCACTACTTCGTGGCACACAACAAGGGTCTCGACGAGGCCAAGGTACGGGAGGTTCCGCGATGGCGGACGTCGGACGCCTTCACTCCCTTGGAGCGGAAAGTGATGGAGTACGCCGAGGCGATGAGCCAGACGCCGCTCGCCGTCACCGATGAGATGTCGGCCGCGCTCCTCGAGGAGCTGGGGGCTCCGGCGCTGGTAGAGCTGACCGCCAGGATCGCGTTCATGAATACCTCTGCGCGCGCCAACATCGCACTCGGCATCCACTCGCAGCAGTTCTCGGCGGCCTGCGGCCTCCAGCCCCTTGCGACCCCGTCGACGGAGGTCGTTTCCTCGGCATGAGCGACGAGCCGTTCGTCACCCACCGCAGCCTGCTTTTCCCCCGTCGCCTACGAAATGCTCGGCTCTCGCCGACGCTGAGGACCTCACGCGAGGAAGCATTGAACGCCGACGACGTCGTGCCCCTTCCAGCGTCGCAGAAGCCTCAGTCCAATTTCAGACGGAATCGCCGCTGCGCAGCCACTGCTCAAGGTGCGCCTAGCAGGAACATTTTCTGGTTCGAAGCATGCGTTCGCGTCCGCCTTGTGGATCGCGCTCGCATTCGGTGCTGCCTCCGCTTGCTCCGCCGAAGAGCCTGACTCGCGGACGCCCGATCCCCTCGAAGGTGGAAGCGCCGGTAACGGATCAGGAGGCGCCGCGGCGGGAGGCCGCAGTGGAACCGCGGGATCAGCAAGCGGAGGCGTGTCGGGCGGCGGGACTGGCGGTGCGGGTGGTGGGGGGACCTCCGCGGGTGGTGCGGCGGGATCCTTGGACGGCTCGGCGGGAGCTGGCGGGGCGGGAAAAGGTGGAGGAGGCACGGGCGGCAGCGCGGGAGCAGGGACGGGTAGCGGCGCAACGAGCGCAGGCGGAGCCGGCGCAGGTGGAACTGGCGGGGTTGGCACCGGCGGGGCCGACGCGGGCAGAAGCGACACGGGCAGACCCGACGCCGGCGGGGCGGACGGAGCCGGTGGCAGCGCCGGAAGTGCAGGCGCTGGCGGGCGCGACGCCGACGGAACCGACGACGGCGGCCAAGATGGCGGCGGACGGGACGGCGGCGGGACCAAGTTCGCCGGCAACATCACCACGCAGGGTCAGGTTCGTTCGGACTTCATTAACTTCTGGGACCAGATCACACCCGAAAACGAGGGCAAGTGGGGTTCGTGCGAGCCCAATCGGAATCAGATGAACTGGGCCGGCATGGATCGCGTCCGCGACTACGCACGGCAGCACGGCATTCGTTACAAGCAGCACACGTTCGTGTGGGGCGCCCAGCAACCGGCCTGGATCAGCGGCTTGCCGGAGAACGAGCAGCGCGCCGAAGTCGAGGAGTGGATCCGCCTCTTTTGCGAACGCTATCCCGATGTCGCGCTGATCGATGTAGTGAACGAGCCGCCGCCCCACACGACGCCGTCGTACATGAACGCCTTGGGGGGCGCCGGTTCGAGCGGCTACGACTGGATCGTGCAGGCCTTTCGTTGGGCGCGGCAGTATTGTCCGAATGCGATCCTGATTCTCAACGATTACAACACCATCGAGCTCCAGGGAGACAACAACCACATCATCGACATCGCGAACCGGATCAAAGCTGCCGGCGCGCCGATCGACGCGGTCGGTGCCCAGGCACACGGTACGGCGAACCTGACTGCGACGGCAGTGGAGACGTTCATCAACCGCATCGCCAGCATGACGGGTCTGCCGGTTTACATTACCGAGTACGATCTCAACATAGCGGACGACAACCGCCAGCGCGACGTGATGCAGAGCCAGTTCACGATGTTCTGGAACAACACGAACGTGAAAGGCATCACGCTGTGGGGTTACGTGACCGGAGCCACCTGGCTGCCGAACACGGGTCTCATGTCGAGCACCGGTCAGCAGCGGCCGGCGATGGTGTGGCTCATGGAGTTCCTCGGTCGCTGACCACGCGGTGCCTTGCTCGCAGCCGAGCTCGAGCTCGAGCTCGCAGCGTTCGGTTCAGGGTGCCGCGCGGATGGTCACGTCGTCCACGTAAATCGTCGAGTCCGCTGGCGTCAGCGCGTCCGCGAGGTTACCGACATACCACTGGCCGAAAACGGTATCGTCCGTCGCGATCCCCGTGCGCTCGATGAGCAGCGCTCCGTCCTGGTAGAGCGCCACCTCACCCGTCGCGTCTGATGCTCGCCGCAGGCGAAATTCTAGATGAAACCACGACCCGATCGGCACCTCTGGCGCCGCGTTCGGCACACGAAACGCTCCGCGCAGGAAATCGAACAAGTAGACGAACAGCTTGCCGTCGTCCGCGGTTCTCAGCGAGATGTCCCAAAGGCCGTGGAGACCACCGGGGTTCCCACCTTGGAAGTGCACGAGATTCCAGTTGCCGGTGTTGGTGGCGAGCGACGGCACGTAGAACCAGGCTCCGTAGAAAGCGTCCACCGGTAGTGCGCCTTCCCGGAAACAGCGCGTTTGCATTCCGCGCTTTGCTGGATCGGAGGTCACGAAGTACGCGGCAGCGCGACGTCCGCCGTGAACTGGCTCGTCTACGAGGCGGAAGGACGCGTCTGGGCTCGCGTAGCAGATCCCGCCGGCTCGCATGTAGTCGCAGAAACCGTTTTCGAATCCAGTCGTCCAAGGAGCCTCGAGCACCTTGTCGGGATTGGCGGGCGCCTGGTCTGCATCCGGTGGGGGGACGTCCACGTGCCGACGACGAGCTCGGGCTCGCAAGCGCTTGACAGCGCCGCAACTAGCAGAGCTGCTTCCGCGCGGCGCACGCTAATCCTTCTGAGTCGTGCCGGATCCACACGCCTTACGAGCGCGCGCCAGGTGCGGCGAGTCAGGCGACATTCGGGCAAGTCGCGCAAGCTCGGTCTGTGCCTCGTTCATCCGACCGAGCGCGCACAACGCCTGAATGCGCGCGGAGGTGCGCTCCTGCGCCAGCTCGCCCCGTGGGAACTTTCGCCGATGCTCATCGAGCGCGTGAAGAGCAGAGGCCGGTCGACCGGCGTGGAGCTCGGCGCTCGCTTGCGAGAGCATTGCGACCTCTTCGGCCAAGCTGTCCGCCGGACGCGGCGTGGCGGGCGCACGTTTCTCGTCGGAGCGTTGAGCTCGTGGCGCGGCCAAAAGCGCGCTCTCGGGCACTTGATCGACGGGCCCCTCCGGCATTGCATTCAATGTGACTGGGGCAGTCGGTGGCCTTGCGGGCGGCGCCTCCGTGCGCAGCGCGACGAATATGCCTGCACCCGCGACGCAGACCGCCACGAGCGTAGCCGTCACTTTCGCGATCGTCCCGCTGGCCGCGGCGGCCGGAGCAGTCGAAGGCCCCTCGATGCCCTCCGCGCCGACGTTGCCGCCGAGCTGCGGCAGCAGCGCCTTAAACACCCGCTCGCGATCGGCGTCGCTCGGCTTGAGCGCCGCGCGACCGGCCCGCACGAGCTTTTCGGCCTCTCCGGTCAGACGCGACAATGACCACCTCCCCCTTCACGCCGTGCCGAATGTCGAGCTAGCGCTTCTTCGAATGCATGCCGCGCCATGCGGAGCCGCGAATAAGCGGTGTTCAGTGGAAGCTCCAGGATCTCGGCGATCTCCGGAACCGACAGCTCGTCGAGCTCCGCCATCATGAACACTTCGCGTTTCGGCTCGTCGAGCTCTTCCAACAGGCTGAAGAGCAGCTTGACCTGATCGTTCTGCTCGACGAGGTCGAGCGGGGTCCGCGCCAGCGGTTTCGCGCTGGGCTCGACCGCGAGCGCAGCCCCGGAAGCTTCCTTCACCCGCCGCGACCGATGGTAGCTGCTCACCGTTCGGCGCGCGATTCCGTAGATCCAGCTTCGTAACGCTTTGGGGTGATAGACAGTGTGAAGGCGAGCGTGGATCACGATGAAGACCTCTTGGACGACATCATCCAGAGAGGCCGAGCTGACGCCGAGACGACGAACCGAAGACCAAACGAAGTCGAAGTATTGCCGGTAAATGGATTCGAAAGGCGACACTTCGCCCGAAATAGAGGATGAAGGGGCGGGTGGATCACCGCTCCGCTGGCTTCCGCTGTTACCGTTCAGCGCGGTCCCGGCCATCATTCACGAGTCGTCAAGAATCGCAATGGCGTCATGGGCTGCCCTCCGTCACAGAATCCACTCCATCCCGACCGTGAGGCGGGCTCCGGCCGGCCCGAGCTGCCGAACTTCCCCCAGCCCCTCGATGACGAGGCGGGGGCGAGACAGCTCGAGGTAGCCTGTTGCGCCGGCGAACAAAGCCAAGGATTTCAGAGCGTACCACTGGGCAACGGCGCCCGCGCTGGGAGCCGCCCAGAAGGCGCGTCGCAGTTCGGGTGAGACACCCTGGCCGAAGCCCTGGGCGGTCAAGTGCTCGACGGCTAGCCCGATACACGGTGCGATCTCGAACTGTACAGATCGCCAGCCCCGGCAGGTCACAAGTTGCGCCGTGATGCGCTCGAGATCCGCACCGGCAGCAAAGGCGGCAGCCGGATCCGGTGCGTCAATCGTCTGCCCTCGATGGACGTGGCCGGTAACCAGGAATCTCCAGGCTTCATAGCCGATCCCGCCACCAAGCCCCCCGCCGACGGAAGGCTGAGGTAGCGGCCCCACGTCGGCGGCCAGGATGGGGGCTCGTACCAAGAGGGTCCAGCGACGCGCCGAGGGCAAACCACCCGGCGCCGCCGGACCGTCAGGCGGGACACGACTTCGCTCGGCGAGCTCGTCGCTTTGCTTGCGGCGATCCGTGCCGGCACGCTCGCTCTGTGGCTCGCGGCGGGTCTCGTCACTTGCACCGGCACTTCGTTCGCCTTGGTTGGGTGCACCACTTTGCGGCGCTGCCTCGCCGCGTGCGTCGCTTTGCGCACCCGACTCCGCCGCGCTCACGTCCCCGCCGAGCAAAAGCGCCAGCGTGATCGCTGCGGCGCCCGCGAGATCCGCGCACGAGTCGGCTGTGATCACGCGCTTTCGGACCTGGCGCCCGTCGCGCACCACCAGCGTGAGCGAGAACCGACCATTCGTGCGCGCGATCTTTCCCTCTGCCGACAGCCCGTCGGCCTTGTCGAGCGACGAGCCGGCAACGGCGCGGATACGGTCCAGGACTTCGCCCCGTCGAGGACAGCTCGGCGGCGCTTCCCATTGGAGGTTCAGCTGGGCACGTGCAGCCGGCGCGATCAGCATCCCGATTGCACCGAGCGCGAGCGTGAGCGTCGCATGCGGACGCAAACGCCCCCAGCAGCGAACCAAAGCGCCTCCGAGCGTCGGGGTTAGCCGCCGCAGATCGGGAGCTCGCACGGGTCGACGGACTGCCACCTTTCTTCTGTACCACTCGCGGCGCGGAGCGGACCACCGATGGCACGAAGACGCGCTCGCATGGCAGAAGTTTCCAGTTGGGCTGCGCAGGGTCGGCGCACGCTGCATTTCACGGGCGGACTTAGACGGAAACGTCGCCGCCAAGCCACTGCCACCGACACGCGGAGCTGACGGAAACGTCGCCGCCAAGCCACTGCTCTACGGCGTCCCCAGCTGCATCGAGGGCGACAATCATGCTCGGCCGAACCCGCCAAAGTTCATTCGCGATTCTGCTCCCCGCGATGGTGCTGCTTGCGGCGTGTTCCAGCCAAGACAGCTCGCAGGGCGCTGGCGCAGCCGGAAGGGGCGGGGCCGGCGGCGGCAATGGATCTCAGCCAACGGGTGGGACGGCCGGGACTGGCGGTACGAGCGGCGGCGCGGGTGTTGGTGGAAGCGTGTTCCGCGCGGTCGCGCTCTACGCCGGCGCGCAGCGCAGCGGATGTAATGGAGGAGCGGCGCCCATCCCGTTTTTTGCTGCACACGGCATCAGTGACGGCGTACTCGACATTTCTCGCGGACGAACGCTGCGCGATCACTTCGTCAGCGTCAACGGCTGCACCTCGCAAAACCCGCCCGAGCCGACAGCGGGCAGCGGCGCCCACATATGCACGTCGTACCAAGGCTGCCAATCCGGGCATCCTGTCCGCTGCTGCCCCTTCGACGGCGATCACACGCCGTCGTCAATCGATCGCGACCAAAACACGACGTGGCTTCCCCAAGAAGTCTGGAACTTTTTCTCGCAATTCTAATCGATGTCTGCTGCCACGATGCGCCACCCGCAGTTGCATCCGCCGATTCCGCACGTCGGCATCCATCCATGTGTCCGTGCGCCGCGTGGCAAAGAGGTAGCACTTGCTAGCGGCTCGCCGCTCGAAGGGCGCCGAGCATGATGCACGAAGCCCGCCTGTTCTTGGTGCAGGGCGGCCTGCCGCAGGAGGTGGACGACGCGACGCTGGTCCATAAGCTCCTGGACCAGCATCCGCATGCCGCGCGCATCATTTGGCAGCGTTTGGCGCCCATGGTCCACGGGCTGCTGCGGCGGTCGCTCGGGCGAGACGACGACATCGAAGACTTAGCGCAAGAGGTGTTCATGCACGTCTTTCAGAGAGCCTCCACGTTGCGAAACCCGCAGGCGCTAAGGGCGTACGTGATCACGGTGACGGCTTTCACGGTGCGCAATGAGCTACGAACACGGTGGAGTCGACGCTGGCTGCGCCGACAGCACCCAGTGACCGGCCCAGATCAACTCGTCACCCACCAGGATATCGAGTCGCGAGAAGCGCTGCGCCGCTTATGTCTCATCCTCGATCGGGCCAATGCGGAGGAGCGCACCGCGTTCGTCTTGCGCGTCATCGAAGGCATGCCGCTCGAGGACGTCGCCACCGCGCTCGACGTCTCGGTGGCCACCGCCAAGCGGCGGCTGTCGCGAGCCTGGCACCACGTCGTGCTTTTCGCGGAGCGAGACACCGCGCTGGTCGAGTATGTCTCGAGTCTTCAAAGGGATGATGAGGCGTGCGCATGACGTTTCGGAGCGAAAGGTCCGCGCTCGCGCGTTAGCTTGACGTCCGATCATCGCGCTGGCGTGTTGCTCACCGCCTGGGCGTGCGCGCCTGCCGCATTCATGCCCGGGCACCTCTCCCATGCGGCAGCGGCTCACCAAGGCGAGTAGAACGCGCCGAGGATGGCGCCGAAGATCACGTGCGCGGCGAGCGCAGAGATGGGTGTCCGGATGCCGTAGTTTCTGCCGAGAAAGCCGGGCGGCTCGAGCTGTCTGACGACGGTGGGGCCTTGAATTTCGCTTGCCATCCTCGGATGCATGCCGGGCAGGATCGGCATCGCGACGGTAATGACGAAGGCCCCATGAACGAGCCCAACAGTTGCTCCGAACCACCAGGTGAAGAGCCCACTGGCATGAAGGGCGGCAACGTAGACGAGCGAGAATATCCATCCATTCAGAAGGTGCAGCGCGACTCCGTAGACCTTCGCCCGGTCGCGGTTCGGCGTGAAGATCGTTCCTAACATGTAGGGAAGGTTCATTCGCGTGAGGCCGAGGCCCTGGCTCCCGGACATCACCGTGGTGAGGATGACGGTGGCGGCGAATCCCCAAATGAGCCAGCTCCCCCAGTTCATAGATGCACCTCGGAATCGCGCCGCTCGATGGGAGGCCTTCTCTGGTCGACGGAGCCCATCTTCGTCGTGGCCCTACGCCGCTCCTCAATCGCCAGCGCCGCGCTGATGAGCCCCACATGCGTGAAGGCCTGCGGTACGTTCCCAAGCGGCTCCCCAGTGCTGGGGTCGATTTCCTCGGCGAAGATGCCGAGGTCGTTCCCGTAGGAAAGGAGTCTCTCGAACCATTCCTCCGCCTCGTCGAGGCTTCCACCGCCTCGGGCTAGGTGCTCCGCGGCCCAGAAGCTGCAGATTCCAAACGCGCCCTCACCGGCTGCACGACTCTCCTCGTGGCGGTAGAGCAGGCCCGGCGCGACCTCGAGCCGTTCGCGGATTCGTTGGAACGTCGCCCGCATGCGCGCGTCGCTCGGGTTCGCGAAGCCATACCAGCCGAGAAGGAAAAGGCTCGCATCTACGGTCGATCCACCTTGGACCTGAGTGTACGTTTGAAGCGAACTGTTCCAGCTGCGGTCTTCGACGTCTCGCCGAATGAGCCTGCGGTTCTCCTCGAACTTTGCGGTTGGAAGTCGTGAGAGCACGCCCATCTGATGGAGCTCGAGCAACCGATCGAGCGCTGTCCAACAGAGGACGCGCGAATGCGTGTGGTGCTGAGGCGCTGTGCGCGGCTCCCAAATCCCCTCGTCAGGCCGCTGCCAGTTCTCGCACGCATACTGTCCAAACTGACGCAGCATGCTCTTAGTTTCCAAGTCGAGGGTTGCACCCCGACGGCACATCTGTGCCACGGCGTCGATGACCTCGCCGTAGGTGTCGAGCTGCAGTTGACCGGCGGCGGCGTTCCGAATGCGAACCGGTCGTGAACCGCGATGCCCTTTCAGATGACCGAGCAATTCCTCGCGTTGGGGAAGTTCGCCGTACACATCGTAGAGGACTTGAATACGCGGCCGGGTTAGGCGGGTGCCATGGAGGAGCCAGCCGACAAAGGCTGCCGCCTCGTCCGGGTAGCCAAGATTGAGTAGCTCGTGGACTGTGAGGGAAGCATCCCGGATCCAGCAGAAGCGGTAGTCCCAGTTGAGATCACCTCCTATTCGCTCGGGCAGCGACGTTGTCGGCGCCGCCACGATCGCTCCCGAAGGTGCATACGCAAGCAGCTTGAGAATCAGCAGGCTTCGAATCACCTGCTCTCGGTATGGGCCATCGTACGTGCAGCGGCTGGCCCACTGGCGCCACCACGCCGTCGTGCGACGAATGGCCTCTTCGGAGTGCGTACCGAGTGGAGGCAACACCGCGGGTCCGTGAGCGTCGTAGGTCAGGGAGAAATGTCGACGCTCACCGGCGCCCAGGCGAGCTCGCCCGACCACCATCGCATGACCCTGAATTTCGAGAGGACCATCCGAACGAAGGGTGTAAAGGTGCGAGCCGTCTTCCACACGAATGCCGAGGCCTCGAGCCGAGCGTAGACGCGGTTCGCGGCGGCCGTAGTTCGGCCGCGGTTCAAAACGAACCTCGAACTCCGCTTCCCCGCGAACGCATTCGACGACCCGGAGAACCTCGTGCTCCGGAACGAGGACGTGCTTCTTCTCCTCTTCCGAGAAGACAGGCATCAGATCCGTGAGACGCAGGAGGCCAGCAGGCGTCTCGAACTCGGTAACGAGTACGTTCGACGCGTCGACGTATCGACGCGTCGTCCGCGCGGGGACCGTTGGCGAGATCTTCCAGTGCCCGCCGATCGCCGGATCCAAAATGGCAGCGAAGAGCGACGGGCTCTCGTAGCGGGGCCAACATAGCCAGTCCATCGAGCCACCGCGGGAGACTAGCGCCGCGGACCGGCAGTCCCCGATGATCGCGTAGTCCTGGATTCGGGAGGGTTCCATTCGACGCGCCCTATCCCGACGCCCGGATGAGCTTGCGGACTGCCGTGATTCCCAGCAAGGCGAGCAGCCCCGCGCAGACGGCTGTAGCGCCCCGGTGAGTCCGGATCCAAAGCTCTGCGCTGAACGATCGCGCTTCGTTGTCGAACAATCCGTGAGCCCCAAGATCCCCCGGTAAGGGGGAGTCGAGATTGTCTTTCTTGGTAGGCGGCAAGAGCTTCGTCACCTGGGCGTCCCAGGCCATCCGCGCGAGGTAATGGTCCAGCAGCCCCGGAAGGAGTCTCTGACCAATGATGGCCTTGATGGTCGGCCAGCCGACCCACATCTCCCGCGAGGGATGCTCGATCGCATAGAGAACAGCGCGCGCAATGACCTCTGGCTGATAAATCGGTGGAACCGGGCGAGCATGCTTTCCGAGCTTGTTCCGAACGACCTCGAACTGCGGGGTGTTGACGGCCGGGAGTTGCAACATCGTCACTTTGATGCGGCTCCTCTCGTGCGCGAGCTCCGATCGCAGCGAGTCCGTGAACCCACGGATCGCCGCCTTCGACGCGCAGTAGGCGCTCTGGAGCGGGATGGATCGATACGCCAGTGCCGATCCGATCTGCACGATGACTCCCGAGTCGCGCGCGCGCATCTGGCGAAGGGCAGCCAGCGTTCCATGGACTGTACCGAGGTAGTTCACCTCCATCACGCGGCGGAACTCCGCGGGAGTCGTTTCGCTGATCGGCGCGAAGACCGACACCATGGCGTCATTCACCCAGACGTCGATCGCTCCCCAC
>Ga0190265_10003382_pt1 | contig 10882 bp, 8 predicted proteins | sample Popmic124T_FD_133135 | JGI IMG/M metagenome (GOLD analysis project Ga0190265, IMG submission 133135) | Populus adjacent soil microbial communities from riparian zone of Indian Creek, Utah, USA - 124 T | ecosystem: Environmental > Terrestrial > Soil > Riparian zone | place: USA: Utah | collected...
ACCTTCATCGGCCTGCCCTTCGTGGTGCGCACGGTGCAGCCGGTGCTCGCCGACCTGGACGCCGAGGTGGAGGAGGCCGCGGCGAGCCTGGGCGCCGGCCGGCTGCAGACCTTCCGGCGGGTGATCTTCCCCGAGCTCGTGCCCGCCATCGCCACCGGCTTCGTGCTCGCCTTCGCGCGGGCGCTGGGGGAGTACGGCTCGGTGATCTTCATCGCCGGCAACATGCCGATGAGGTCGGAGATCACGCCTCTCCTCATCATGATCCAGCTCGAGCAGTACGACTACGCGGGCGCCACCGCCATCGCCATGGTCTTCCTCATCGTCTCCTTCGCCCTGCTCTTCCTGGTCAACTTCTTGTCCTGGCGCCGGAGCCGCAGGTTTTCGGCGGTGGAGGGAGGCAACTGATGGCCGGACTTCCCGCACTGGCCTCGCGCAGAGCGCATGGGGAGCGGCACGGCGCGCTCACCGAGCCGCGCTGGGTGCGCGCCACCCTCCTGGGGGTGGCCCTGCTCTTCCTGGTCTTCTTCCTCTTCGTGCCGCTCGCCCTGGTCTTCTACAAGGCGTTCGAGGACGGCTTCGAGACCTATCTCGCCGCCATACGCGATCCGATCGCGCTGGACGCCGTGCGGCTGACCCTGCTGACGGCGGCGATCTCGGTGCCGGTCAACGTGATCTTCGGCCTGGCCGCCGCGTGGGCCATCGCCAAGTTCCGCTTTCCCGGCAAGGGCACGCTGATCACCCTGATCGACCTGCCGTTCGCGGTCTCGCCGGTGATCGCCGGCATGGTCTTCATCCTCCTCTTCGGAGCCCAGGGGTTCCTCGGGCCCTGGCTCTCCGAGCACGACGTCAGGATCGTCTTCGCCGTGCCGGGCATCGTCCTCGCGACGATGTTCGTGACCGCGCCGATGGTCGCCCGCGAGCTGATCCCCCTGATGTCGGCCCAGGGCAGCGACGAGGAGGAGGCCGCGCTCACCCTCGGCGCCTCCGGCTGGCAGACGTTCTTCCGCGTCAGCATCCCCAAGATCCGCTGGGGCCTCCTCTACGGCGTGGTGCTCTGCAACGCCCGGGCGATGGGGGAGTTCGGCGCCGTCTCCGTGGTCTCCGGCCACATCCGGGGCTTGACCAACACCATGCCGCTCCACGTCGAGATCCTTTACAACGAGTACCAGTTCGCCGCCTCCTTCGCCGTGGCCTCGCTGCTGGCGCTCCTCGCCCTGCTGACCCTCGCCTTGAAGAGCCTGATCGAGTGGAGGACGAGCCGGTAGGCGCCGGCCGTCGCCGATCGGTGCTTGCCGGCGAGTGCTAAGCTGTTGATTCCATGCGTCGCGCCAGCCTCGGCACCCTACTGATCGGCGTCAACGCGGGACTCGTCCTGCTGGCCGTCGTGGGCGTCGTCTTCGCCGCCGTGGAGCTGCTGCAGCGCTTCGCGGACGAGCAGGCGCTGGCGCGGGTGAACGTGGCCGGGCAGGGGGCGCGTCAGGCGGTCGAGCGCTCGGCCCGCGACGTCCTCACCTTCGGTCACCTCCTGGGCGAGCGGCCCACGGTGGCCCGTCTGCTGCACGAAGGCGACGCCGGCGACGCCGCGAGCCTCGCCGCCTTCCTCGACCGCTTCGCGAGCACCAGCCGCCTCTCCGGCGTCGCCGTCCTCAAGCAGGGCGAGGTGTTCGCCGAGGGCGGCGCGCCGCTCCCCTGGCGCCGGATCCAGGCGCAGACAGATCCGGGCGGGGAGGTGTCGCTGACCCGCGTCGGCGACGGCCTCATCCTTGCCGCCGCTTCGCAGGTCGCGGCCCATCCCGGATCGGTCGCCGTGGCCGCCCTGACTCTCGACTCCGGCGACATCGCCGGTCAGGTGGGCCTTCCGGTCGCGATCCTCGATCCGGCCGAGGCCGAGGGGAGCGGGCCGCGGGTGCCGCTGCGGGCCGAGGCGCTGGCTGTGGGCGGGCCCGCCTCCGGCCGGCTGGACTCCGCCGGCGTGTACCTCTGCGTGCTGCCGCTCCTCACCCCGGAGGGCGAGGTGACGGCCCTGGTCGAGACCTCGCTCCCCACCTCGAGCGTGGCCTCCTCGCTGCGCCGGCTGGTGCGGACCCTCCTCCTCCTCGCTCTCCTGGTGACGGCGCTCGCCACCCTTGCCGCCTGGCTGGTGAGCCGCCGGATGACCCGACGGATACAGGACCTGACGGGGGCGGCGGCGAGGATCGGCCGCGGCGACCTCTCGACTCCCACGCCGCGCGGCTCGGGAACCGAGCTCGGCACCCTCGCCGCCACCATGGAGGACATGCGCCGCCGGCTCCTCCAGCTCACCTCCGAGCTGCGCCGCCGCCAAGCCGAGGGCGAGGCGGTGCTCAGCGGCATCGCCGAGGGGGTGTTCAGCGTCGACCGCGACCGCCGTATCCGCTACCTGAACCCCCAGGCCGCCGCGTTGCTGGGCGTCCGGCCCGAGGAGGCGGCCGGACGCTTCTGCGGCGACGTGTTGAAGCCCCTGGAGGCCGACGGCGTCCGCCCGTGCGACCGCGACTGCCCGATCGTCCACGCCCGGTTCCGCGGTGCCACCAGCGCCACCGAGCACCTCCTCCTGGGAGACGGCACGCGCCGCGCCGTGGTGATCAACAGCTCGCCGCCGGCCGAGGAGCAGCAGTTCCAGGTGATGCGCGACGAGACCGGGATGGAGACCGGCCGCCGCCTGCGCGACGCCGTGCTGGCCAACATCTCCCACGAGTTCAAGACGCCGCTCTCCGCCCAGCTCGCCTCGATCGAGCTGTTGCGCGAGCGGTTGCTTCACGACCCCCAGGGGGTGGACGCCGAGGCGGCGGGCCTCGTGCTTTCGCTCGAGCGCGGCAGTCTGCGCTTGACCCAGCTCATCGACAACCTGCTGGAGAGCGTGCGGATCGAGTCGGGTAGAGACTCGATCCGCCACCGGCCCGTGGCGCTCGACGAGGTCGTCGAGGAGGCCGTCGACTCGACGGCGGCGCTCCTCGCCCAGCGCGGACAGACGATCGAGGTCGAGCTGCCCTACCCGCTTCCCACCCTCCAGGGGGACGCCCCACGGCTCGTCCAGGTCTTCGTCAACCTGCTCGCCAACGCCAACAAGTACGGCCCCTCGGGCTCGGCCGTCCGCGTCGGCGGCGCGGTGGAGGAGGGGGCGGTCACACTCTGGGTGGAGGACGAAGGCCCCGGACTGCCGGAGGGCGCCGGCCGTTCCGTCTTCGACCGCTTCGTGCGCGCCTCGGGCGACGAGGAGCCGGAGGCGAGCGGCATGGGCCTCGGCCTCTGGATCGTACAGTCGATCGTCGAGCGTCATGGCGGGAGGGTCGAGGCGCGGCGGGAGGGAAGCGTGACGCGGATGCGGGTGACCCTGCCCCGTTCTGGGGCGGTGAAGGGAGCGGCGGCGTGAAGATCCTGGTGGTGGACGACGACCTGGAGCTGGCGAGCCTCATCGCCTACTCCCTGCGGCAGGCCGGCTACATGGTGGTCGAGGCGGCGGACGGGGCCGCCGCCGTGGCGGCCTTCGAGCGCGAGGAGCCCGCGCTGGTGATCCTGGACGTCAACCTGCCGAAGATGAGCGGCCTGGAGGTCTGCCGGCGCATCCGCGGTGTCTCGGCCGTCCCCATCATGATGCTCACCGTGCGCGGCAGCGAGGAGGACCAGGTGGCTGCGCTCGATCTCGGGGCCGACGACTACCTCACCAAGCCCTTCAGCCCGCGCACCCTCCTCGCCCGCGTGCGGGCCCTCCTGCGGCGCTCCGGCGTGGAGAAGCCCGCGCCGCTCGCCGCCGGAGACTTCGTGGTCGATCTCGAAACCCAGGCGGTCGCGGTGCAGGGCGCCGAGCCCGTGCGCCTCACCCGCCTGGAGATGCGCCTCCTCCAGCTTCTCCTCGCCAACGCCGGCCACACCCTCCCCGCCGAGCGCCTGCTGAGCCACGTCTGGGGCTCCCGAGGCTCCGGCGACCGCCAACTTTTAAAGCAGCTCGTCCACCGCCTGCGCCAGAAGATCGAAACCGACGCCACCCAGCCCCGCTACCTGGTGACCATCAGCGGCATCGGCTACGCCCTGCGTCCGGGAGGCGAAACGTAGCCGACTCTCAGCGGGCGCGCCGCTGCTGGCGGCCTGCCGCTCGCCGGGGCTCCACCCGGGAGGGTTCTTCCCGCCCGCTCGGCTGGCCGATGCGGTGGTAGAGGATGCGCGCCCTACGCGACGAGCGCTCCGCCTCCGCCTCTTCTCCCAGGCCGCGCAGGATCTGCGCCCGGAGCCGCTCGACATCGGCCTTCTCCAGCAGATCGCCGGTGCCGCCCTCCAGGCATTCGCAGGCCTTCTCGAGGGCCTCGCGGGCGCTGGCCAGATCGGCCGTGTTCTGCCGGGCGTCGCCGAGCGCGGCCCAGGCCCGAGCCCGGAAGTCGGCGATCCTCTCCTCTCCATAGCGGGCTGGATCCAGGCTTTCGGCGACCGCGAGCGCCATTTCGGCGCTCTCCAGGGCGGCCAGGGGATCGTTTGGCGCGATCTCCCGGTAGCGCTCGAGGAGGCAATCGAAGAGGCCCCAGGTCTGGAAACGGCCGTCGTTGCGGATCATCACCAGCCGCCGCGCCTGCGGATGCCCCTCGAGGGCCTCCCACTGTGCGTCGGCCTGACGCTTCTCTTCGGCCAGCTTCCGGCGGGCCTCGTCCACGCCGCGCAACACCTTGGCGAAGACCTCGTCGTACTCGCCGTCGCGAGCCTGCACGGGAGCGTCTTCCTCCCGCCCGCGCTGGTTGAGGAGATGCCGCACGACCTCCCGGCGGTCCCTGACCGTGAGCCTCGACGCGAGGAGATGATCGAATCTCGCCCAGGAGCTGCGTCCGTTCTCCTGCCCCTTCGCGCTCGTGCTCATGATCAGGTACCTCATACCCGCTCGTGGTCTGGTTGCCGGGCCGTACAGGCCCCTGCGCTGTCGTCTCCGTAGGGAAGAAAGCACGATGCATGCCCGCTTGGCCCTGCGCTGGCATCCTCTTTGCCTTCTGATCGGTGACCATGGATATGCTCCCTCTCCCTCACGTCACCCAGCCCGGGTTGCTGATCGCCATTGGCGGCGCCGAAGACAAGGTCCGCCAGCGCATCATCCTGCGCTACTTCCTGGAGGCTTCCGGCGGCGCGGACTCGAGCCTGGTCATCCTGGCGACGGCGTCCGACGTTCCCGAGACCGGAGAGCGTTACGCCGACCTCTTCCTGGAGATGCGGACCGAGAACGTCGAGGTGCTGCGGATCGAGACGCGCGAGGACGCCCTGGAGGCGGGGCCGGAGGCGCACGACCTCCTGGAGTACGCGACCGGCCTCTTCATCACCGGCGGCAGCCAGCTCAAGCTCTCCTCCGCCCTGGGCGGCACCGATCTCGCCGAGACGATCCGCCGCCGCCACCAGGCCGGCATGGTGGTGGCCGGCACCAGCGCGGGCGCGGCCCTCCTTTCGGAGCACATGATCGCCCTGGGGGAGAGCGGGGCCACGCCTCGGCGCCGCCTGGTTCACCTCGCCAAGGGGCTGGGGCTCGCCCCGGACCTCATCATCGACCAGCACTTCCGCCGCCGCGACCGGCTCGGCCGGTTGCTCACAGCACTTTCTTACAATCCTGCACCGCTCGCCGTGGGCATCGACGAGGACACCGCGGCGATCATCGGCGGCGACGGCGAGATGAGCGTTCTCGGCGCCGGTGCCGTCACGGTGATCGACGGCTCGGGCCTGCGCTTCACCGACAGCCACGCCGTCCACCGCGGTCAACCGCTCGCGATGCTCGGCCTCAAAATGGACTTCCTGACGACCGGCTGCCGTTACGACCTGAAGCGCCGGGTGGGGATCGCGCCGCCGCCGATGCTCCACCTCGGGCCGGTCGACCGCCGGGCGCCCGCTCCCGCCGCGACGTTCGCGGAGGAGGAGCCGGTCGCCTCGGGCGACGGCGGCGAATGACGGCGAATGAGATTGCCTCCCTATGAAGATCCTTGAGACCCGCGTCTACCGCGGCCCGAACCTCTACGCCCTCTGGCCGGTGATCCGCCTGCGCGTCGACCTCGGCGAGCTGGAGCACTATCCCACCGGGAAGCTCCCCGGCTTCGCCGAGCGCCTGCTGGAGCTGATGCCTACGCTTCACGAGCACACCTGCTCCTACGGCGAGCCCGAGGGGCTCGTGCGCCGCATGACCGAGGACGACGAGGGCACCTGGCTCGGCCATGTGCTGGAGCACGTCGCCATCGAGCTGCAGTGCGTGGTGGGGACCCCCGTCACCTTCGGCAAGACGCGCAGCGACGGCCTGCCTCAAGGGGAGTACCACGTCGTCTACAGCTACGTGGAGGAGGAGGTGGGGGTGGCGGCCGGCAGGCTGGCGCTGCGCATCCTCCACCACCTGCTCCCCCCCGATCGCGCGGACTACGACGCGACGCCGCTCGACTTCAACCACGAGCTCGAAACCCTGGTGCACCTCGCCCAGCGCCATGCCCTGGGGCCCTCGACGGCGGCCCTGGTGCGCGCCGCCGAGGAGAGGGGCATTCCCTGGATCCGCTTGAACGAGCGGTCGCTGGTGCAACTCGGGCACGGCAAGTACCAGCAGCGCATCCAGGCGACCATCACCAGCGAGACCCGCAACATCGCCGTCGAGATCGCCTCGGACAAGCGGCTGACCCGGCAGATCCTCGACCAGCTCGGCCTGCCGGTGACCCGCCAGTCGATCGTGGACGAGGCGGACGAGGCCGTCTCCGAAGCGGAGAAGATCGGCTTCCCGGTGGTGGTCAAGCCGCTCGACGGCAGCCACGGCGACGCCGTGGCGATCAACCTGAAGACCGCCGACGAGGTGAGGACCGCCTTCGAGAAGGCCCGCGAGCTGTCCAGCCGGGGGGTGATCGTCGAGGCCTGCCAGTCGGGCCACGACTACCGCATCCTGGTGGTGGATGGGCGCGTGGTGGCGGTTGCCCAGCGCGTCCCCGGACATGTGGTGGGCGACGGGGTGAGCTCGGTCGCCGCGCTGATCGACGCCGTCAACTCCGATCCGCGCCGCGGGGTGGGGCACGAGAAGGTACTCACCCGCCTGGTGGTGGACGACCAGGCGCGTCGCCTCCTCGCCCTGGCCGGCCTCGGCCTCGGTTCGGTGCCGGCCGCGGGGCAGACCGTCTACCTGCGCTCGACCGGCAACCTCTCGACCGGCGGTACGGCGGTCGACAAGACGGACGCCATCCACTACGACAACCGGTTGATGGCCGAGCGCGGCGTCAAGGCGATCGGGCTGGACGTCGCCGGGGTGGACTTCGTCTCGCCCGACATCTCACGCTCCTACAAGGAGGTGGGCGGCGCCATCGTCGAGATCAACGCCGCACCCGGCTTCCGCATGCACGTCGCCCCCACCGAGGGCACGCCGCGAGACGTCGCGGGGCCGGTGCTCGACATGCTCTTCCCGCGCGGCACCCCCTACCGCATCCCGATCGCCGCCATCACCGGCACCAACGGCAAGACGACCACCACCCGCATGGTGGGGCACATCCTGAAGCTCGCCGGCTACACGGTCGGGATGACCACCACGGACGGCGTCTACATCGACGGCGTGCTCACCGTGCGCGGCGACATGACCGGGCCGTGGTCCAGCCAGCTCGTGCTGCGCGACCCGAGCGTCGACGCCGCGGTGCTCGAGACCGCCCGCGGCGGCATCGTGCGTTCGGGGCTCGGCTGGCGGCGGTGCAGCGTGGGAGCGGTGTTGAACGTCGCCGCCGACCACCTGGGCCTCGGGGGGATCGACGACCTGGAGGACCTCGCGCGGGTCAAGCAGGTGGTCGTCGAGGTGGCGCAGGACTTCTGTGTGCTGAACGCCGACGACGAGCGGGTGGCGAGGATGGCCGAGCACAGCCCGGGCGAGCCCATCTACATCACCATGGACCGCACCAACGAGCGGGTGCGGCGTCACATCCGCGAGCGCGGGCGGGCGGTGTCGCTCGAGGAGGGGCTCAACGGGCGGATGCTCGTGCTCTACCAGGGCGAGGACCAGATCCCCCTGCTCTGGGCCCGCCAAGTGCCCGCGAGCGTCGAGGGGCGCGCGCTCCACAACATCCAGAACGCCATGTTCGCCGCCGCCGTCGCGAGCGGCCTGGGCGTCGAGGTGGAGGACATCCGCCAGGGCCTGCGCACCTTCTCCTCCGACTTCTTCCAGGCTCCGGGAAGGCTCAACTTCTACAACGAGCACCCTTTCCGGGTGCTCCTCGACTACGCCCACAACGCCCACAGCATGGAGGCCGTGGCGCGCACGGTGCGCGAGCTGGCGGTGCACGGCCGCCGCATCGGCGTGATCGCCTCTCCGGGCGACCGCCGCGACGAGGACGTCCTGGCCCTAGCGGCCGCGGCGTGCCCCGCCTTCGACCTGCTCCTCATCCGTGAGGACGAGGACCTGCGCGGCCGCCGCCCGGGAGAGGTGGGGGAGCTGCTGCGCCGGGGATTGATCGACGCCGGCTTCGCGGCCGAGCGGATCGTCCCCGGCGTCTACTCCGAGGAGGAGGCCGTCGTGAAGGCCATGGAGACGGCGCGCGCCGGCGATCTCGTCGTCATCTTCGGCGAGAAGCTGAGCCACTGCTGGGACTTGATCGTGGGCTTCGGCAAGCGCCGGCGGGAGGAGAACGCGGCGGGAGGCTAGTGCACCGTGAAGCCAGATTCGATGTCCGGCCCCATGGAGCGAGGGTCCGGCCCCATGGAGCGAAGGTTCTGCTCCACGGAGCGAAGGATCCGCTCCGCGGAGCGAGGGTCCCGCTCCACGGAGCGAGAGTCCTGCTCCACGGAGCGAGGGTTCCGCCCCACGGAGCGAAGGTTCCGCCCCACGGAGCAAGGGTTCCGCTCCACGGAGCAAGGGTTCCGCTCCACGGAGCGAAGGTCCCGCTCCATGGAGCGAGAGTCCCGCTCCACGGAGCGAGGGTCCTGCTCCACGGAGCGAGAGTTTCGCTCCAAGGAGCGAGGAGCTCGCCGCCCGGGGCAAGAGGCTGACTAGCGAAGCCCCCGCAGCATCTCCATCACCTCGCTTCGCTGCGTGTGGACGAGGAGCAGCAGAACGTCGCCGGGGCGTGCCCAGTCGAGCGCCCGGCGTACGCCTTCCAGCTCGCTGCCGGTCCGGGAGATGGCCTCGGGCGGCATCCCCAGGCGAAGGAGCTCGTCTTCCAGGATTGCCGGGACCTCGCCCAACTCGCGCCCGCGCAGCAGCTCGGGCAGCTCCTTGACCACCACGTGATCGGGTTTCAAGGCCCAGGCGGCACGGGCGAGGTCGCGGAGGGATTCCTCGTCGCGATCCCCCGCCTGGCCGAGGAGGACCAGGCGGCGGGCGCCGGGCAGGGAGGCGGCGAGGGCGGCGAGGGCTCGCAGGCCATGGGGGTTGTGGGCGTAGTCGACGAGGATGCGGAGGCCCCCGGCCTCGATGAGGTTGGCCCGCCCGGGGTTGCTCTCGGGATCGCCCCGGAAGCCGCGGAGGGCCTCGGCCATCGCCGTGACCGGCATGCCGGTCACGGAAGCCAAGGCGACCGCCGCCAGGGCGTTCGCCACGTTGTGCCGGGCAATGCCGCCGAAGGTGATCGGGATCTCGTCGACGCGCACGACCTTCGCCGTTCGGCCATCCTTGCGGAGCACCAGGTAACCATCCTCCAGAAAGGCGGCTTCCTCCCCCGGCGTCTCGCCGAGCCCGAACCAGATGACCGGCGCCGGCAGCCCGGCGGCCCGCGCCACGAGACTGGGGTCTTGGGCGTTGAGCACCACCCGCCCGCCGGGCTTGACCACCCGCGTGACGACCAGCTTGGCGTCGGTCAGGTCGTCCAGGTCGAAGACGCCGAGCTCTCCGAGGTGGTCCGCCGCGACGTTGGTGACCAGGGCGGCGTCGGCCGAGCGCACGGCGAGCCCCCGGCGCAGCATGCCGCCACGGGCCGTCTCCAGGATCGCCACCTCCACCCGCCGGTCGCGCAGCAGCGTGCGGGCGCCGCCGGGGCCGGAGAAGTCCCCGGCCTCGACCTCCTCGCCGCCCACCTCGACGCGGTCGGTCGAGGTCGTACCGGCCACCCGGCCCGCTTCCTTCATCATCGCCGCGAGGAGGCGGACGGTGGTGGTCTTGCCGTTCGTTCCGGTCACCAGCAGCACGGGAACGTCGTGGATCTCGCGCCAGTCGATCGCGCCTGGATCGGGGATCTCTTCGATCGGCCAGGTCCGCGAGCCGGCGCCGAGCCCGATCGAGACCCTCTGGTCGTCGGCGAGGAGAGCCACGCCGTGCGCCGTGGCGGCGCCGCGCAGCGCGCGGAGAGCCGGGTTCTCCTCCCGCGCGATCTCTTCGCGCAGGCGGTGGGCCGCGGCGTAGAGGTCCGGCCCGGGGAGCCCGAGGACCGTGGCCTCGGTGGCGGTCCAGGCCTCGTCGTTCACCTCGGTGGCGGCGTAGAGGGCGTCGAACGGCGCCGAAAAGCCCAGGCTCGCGCCGCCCCGGAAGCGGCGGACGTAGAGCTCCTCGTCCCCCCAGCCGACCGCGTCGAGCAGGCGGCGGGCGTGGGCGCGCCAGGCGGCGATGGCACGGTCGGCCTCCTCCGGTGCCAGCTCTACGTCGAGGACCGCGCCCTCGCCGTCGAAGAGCAGGTTGGGGCCGGTCAGGCGGCGCGAGGGGTCGAAGGGCCTCATCCGGCAGGAGCGTACATCAGTCCGCCGCCGCGAGGCCCGCGGCCACCAGCAGGAAGGCGACGTTCGAGGCGAGGACGGCGAGGGCGAACTGTGGCAGCGAGCCGTGGAAGAGGCCGAGCGCCGCCGCTTCCGCCAGCACCATCAGGGGGAGGAGCTTGTAGAAGCGCAGCCGCCCCATGGCGAGCCGGGAGAGGAGCAGCGTGTTGCTCACCGACATCAGGCTCATCGCCGCGGCGAGCCAGAGGGCGACGCC
>Ga0190265_10003383_pt1 | contig 10882 bp, 8 predicted proteins | sample Popmic124T_FD_133135 | JGI IMG/M metagenome (GOLD analysis project Ga0190265, IMG submission 133135) | Populus adjacent soil microbial communities from riparian zone of Indian Creek, Utah, USA - 124 T | ecosystem: Environmental > Terrestrial > Soil > Riparian zone | place: USA: Utah | collected...
CCGACGTCGAGCACGCGTTCTCGTCGATCACGACCATCCTGCGCAAGGCCGAGAAGCGCGTCCAGGCCGCGCTCGAGCCGTCCGCGCGCGGCGCGCTCGAGCTGCTGCTCTTGATGCTCGACGATCAACGCCTGCGCACCACCGCCGCCGAACGCTGCGGCAAGCTCGGCCTCGCGCCCGGGTTGCGCCAGGTCGCGCGTGAGTACGCGGTGGCGACCTACGCGGCCCCGCGCGCCGCCGATCCGATGCTCGAGCAGCGCGCGATCGAGATCGAATCGCTGTGCCTGCTGCTCGCGACCAGCGCATGCGGTCTGCCGCTGCCGAGCCCGGGTGAGGTGCTGGTCGTCGCCGATCGCATCACCGCGATGGCGGCGCTGACCGTGATCGGCGGCCGCGCTGCCGCGATCGTCGCCAGCGCTCCGCTCGAGGAAGACAGCCTCGGCGTGATGATCGCGCGCGCCGCGTCCGTGCCCGTGCTGAGCGACGTCGCCGGCCTGTTCGCCTGGGTGCGCCCCGAAGACACGCTGCTGGTCGACAGCAGCCAGAGCATCCTGCGCGTGAACCCGCCCGCCACGACCATCGCCAGATACCGCCACAAGCGCGAGTCGCTGCGTCCGGAGAGCGAGTAGCGCGCGCGCGATCAGCCGGGACGCGTCCCGGCTGATCGCAACACGCGCAGCTACGCCGAACCACGCGTGACTGCGCCTACAGCATGATTGAGGCTTCGAGCAGCAGGTTGGCGAAGATGCCGTGCACGAACAGGTCGGCGCCGTCGTCTTGTGAGGCCGACAAGAAGCCCCAGCCGAACTCGCCGCCGAGCGCGATGCTTTCGGTCAAGAAGCCGCGCAAGCCGGCGCCGAGGCTGAGGCCCACGGCGAACACGTCGTCATTCTCCTCGGTGCAGCCGCCGGCGCCGCACACTTCGGTCTCGCCCAGGCTCGCCAGGTTGAACCAGCCCAGCAAGGACAGCGCGGCGCTCTCGTCGTCGAGGATGTCGTAGCTCGCCAGCGGGCTGACCGAGAAGCCGCTGCGCGACACTTCGTTCGGGCCGTTCTCCGCGCTCGCGCCCACGAAGCCGAAGCCGAGGCCGAGGAACAGCTCGTCATCGAGGATGCGAACGCCCGGCGTCGCGACCGGAACGAGCAGTCGCAGCCCGACGTCGCTCAGGTCCGCGCCCACGATGTTGAGCGACGAGGCCAGCGCCAGCGTATTGATCGCGTCGATGCGCAGCTGCAGCCCGAGACGGATGTCGCCGTCGTCGTGCACGGGACCGCGGCCGCGGTTGGCCCGCGGCCCGTCGGCGCCTCCGCTCAACTCGACGCTGCTCGGCTGCGTTGCGCCGAGCTCGATGTCACCGCTTGCCTGCCCCGAGGCGCCTTGTGCCCGAGCCCCCGAGACCGATGCCAACACGAATAAAAGAGACCAAGCCCAGCTGTGATTCATGACCACTCCTAACCCATGAGCACCGGGCCCGAGCCCGGCGCGGCCCGACGATAGCAGGCGCTAGTGCTCTGACCGAGGGGTTTTGATCCCGCCTCGCGCTCGATGCGGCGTCGCCTGCTATGTCGCCGAACCTTGAAATACAGGGAGTATTCCTGCGGTCCGGCTCCTCGCATTTCAACGCCGCCTCAAACGCGATCCGGAATCAAAACCCCTCGGTCAGAGCACTGGTACCGCTGCATCCCGCAAAGATTGGCTGGCGAAGGGCATGGGCCGTGCCGGCCCATCGGGGCAAAGCCGCTTGGGCGCGAGACGGCGTCAGAGCAGCGCGCGACCCGTGCCGGAGGCGCGACCGGTGCCAGAGCCGGTGCGTGCCGCGACGGTCGCGCGAGGCGCCTCGAACGGAGCCGCGACGCGAATTTCCTGCTTCGCCAGCGCGCGCTCGAGGCTCTGCTCGATCTCGATCCGCACGCCGAACGCACGCAGCATCAGCGCCGTGGTCTCGACGACAGTCAGGTAGAACGCGCCCATGTGCACGGAGGGCAGAACGATCACGCGCCCGAGCCGCTGCGAGACGAGCTTGGCGTGATCGATCATCACCGCGCGAGCGGTGGCCGCGCGCCCCGTCATCTGCCGCATGTCGAGCACCACGCGCAGCTCGTGGCAATCGGGGAATCGCCGCACGAGCTGGTTGTAGCCGGGACCGACCACCCAGCGCGCCAACTCGGTCGTGCCGCGCGTCGGACGCATGAACTGCAGCACCACGCCCGGCGGATCGGTGAACCACGCTGCGATCGCAGCGCTGTCGTCGACCACGTGCGGAGGCAGCGTGAACGCAGGAGAGGGCGCGACGTCGAGCGTTGAAGTCATGATGCGCGGATTCGCACTCGCGACTGTTGGACTGCTGGCCTCGGCGTTACGACTCAGGCCGTTGCTGCTGGCCCCCCGGGGCTGTGGCCGGTCGAACGGCAGCCGCAGTTCAGTGCATTCTCTACCGGCGTGCAAGACCCCTCGAGCGCCAAACGTTGCCAGCTGGCGCAGTGAGGTAGGCGCGCGCATAGTCGGCACGACTTCTGCGCACCGGTGATGTTTCAAGTCGAGACTTGGCAGAGCAGGCCCTTGAGGTATTCACCTTCGGGAAAGCTCAACGAAACCGGATGATCGGCACCCGCGTGCAGCGGCTGCACGATGCGCGCGGTGACACCGGCGTCGCGCTCTGCGCCGGCGACGATCTTCTGGAAGAGCTCGGCGGAAACCCCGGCCGAGCAGGAGAACGTGACCAGCAGGCCGCCGGGACGCAGCAGCTTGAAGGCGAGCAGATTGACGTCCTTGTAGGCGCGCGCCGCGCGCTCGGCCAAGCGCGCGGTGGGCGCGAACTTCGGCGGGTCGAGCACGATCAGATCGTAGTGCAGCCCGCGATCGCGCGCCTTGCGCAGCTGCGCGAACACGTCGGCGTGCAGCCACTCGATCTGGGTCGTGGAGTTGTGCTCGGCGTTGCGCGCCGCCAACGCCAGCGCATGCTCGGAGCTGTCCAACGCCTGCACGGAGCGCGCCCCGCCGAGCGCCGCGGAGAGCGCGAAGCCGCCGCTGTAGCAGAACGCGTCGAGCACGTCGCGGCCTGCGGCCAACCGGCGCACCAGCGCGCGGTTGTCGCGCTGATCGAGGTAGAAGCCGGTCTTGTGCCCTGCGCGCACGTCGACCTCCACGCGCAACCCGTGCTCTTCGATCAGCAGCGCCGCGTCGGGCGGAGGTCCGCGCAGCAGGCCGGTGCAGGGCTCGATGCCTTCGAGCGTCGCGGATTCGGAGTCGCTGCGTTCGTAGACCGTGCGCGCGCCCGTCGCGGCGAGCAGCGCGTCGGCCAGCGCGTGCTTGTGGCGTTGCGCGCCCGCGCTCGTCGCCTGCAGCACGATCGCGTCGCCGAAGCGATCGGCCACCACGCCCGGCAAGCCGTCGGACTCGGCATGCACCAGCCGGCAGGCCTGCAACGCGGAGGCAGGTAACAGCGCCGCGCGCGAGTCGACCGCAGCGCGCACGCGCGCAGCGAAGAACTCGGGGTCGATGCGCGCGTCTTGCTGCCAGCTCCAGACGCGCGCCGCGATCCGCGAGCTCGGCGCGTAGGCGGCCCAGGCGAGGAACGCGCCCGCGGCGTCGCACACGCGGACCGTCTGGCCCAGCTCGGCGTTGCGCGGCGGCTGCGCGACCGCGCCCGAGAACACCCAGGGATGCCCGCGCAGCAGCGAGCGCTCGCGCCCGGCCGCGAGCACGAGCGTAGGAACGTCGGAGCTCGGCACGCGCGGAGATGTGGCACGGATCGGCTTTCCGCGCGAGGATCGTGTTGTCATCGGGGCGGCACGCTCCGCCCCGCTCCGCCCCGCCGAAAAAGCCCGTCGGGACCCCACCCCACGCGAGGTTCGCTTGCGCTCACTCGTGGGCTTGATCGTGGTGCGCTGCGAAACGCTGGAGAAAACGCTGCGAGTACCCGCCGAAACCGTGCTCGTGCCATCATGCTCGACAGGTCCCGCGCCTTCTCGCGCTGTGTCCTCACCAGGCGGTCCCAGCCATGCCCGCATTCGAGCTCGAGCCCGGCGTCGTCACGGGGCCCGCGTTGCAGCAGCTGTTCGCGCACTGCAAGCGCACGCGCTGCGCGCTGCCGGCCGTCAACGTCATCAACTCGCACGGCGTGCACGCGGCGCTGCAGGCCGCGCGCGAAGCCAAGGCGCCGGTGATCGTTCAGCTCTCGCACAGCGGCGCGCACTTCTTCGCCGGTAAGTTCCTCGACAACAAGGCGCATCAGGCTTCGATCGCGGGCGCGATCGCGGGCGCGCTGCACGTGCGCGCGCTGGCCCGCGCCTACGGCGTCGCGGTCGTGCTGCACAGCGATCACGCGGCCAAACCGCTCCTGCCCTGGGTCGAAGGCATGTTGGCCGAAGGCGAGCGCTACTACGCGGCGCACGGCGAGCCGCTGTTCTCCTCGCACATGCTCGATCTCTCCGAGCTCGGTCTGGACGAGAACCTGGCGATCAGCCGGCGCATGCTCGAGCGCATGCACAAGCTCGGCATGACCCTGGAGATCGAGCTGGGGGTGACCGGGGGCGAGGAAGACGGCGTCGACAACAGCGGCGTCGATCACAGCAAGCTGTACACGCAGCCCGCCGACGTGCTGGCCGCGTACGACGCGCTCACGCCCGTGGGCGCGTTCACGGTGGCCGCCTCGTTCGGCAACACCCACGGCGTGTACAAGCCGGGCAACGTCAAGCTCAAGCCGCGCATCCTCGATGACTCGCAGCGCGAGATCCAGCGCGCGCGCAACACCGCCGCGAAGCCGGTCGACTTCGTGTTCCACGGCGGCTCGGGCTCGACCCGGGCCGAGATCCGCGAGGCGATCTCGTACGGCGTGATCAAGATGAACATCGACACCGACACGCAGTGGGCGTTCTGCGAGCCGATCAAGCGCTACATGGACGAGAACGACGCCTATCTACACGGCCAGCTCGGCAACCCCGACGGCCCCGACGCGCCAAACAAGAAGCAGATCGATCCGCGCGCCTGGCTCCACCTCGGCGAACGCGGCATGGCCACCCGCATGGTCCAGGCCTTCGCGGACCTCGACTGCAGCGGCAAGTTCGCCTGACCGATCAGGATGTGTCCGGGCTGGTGCCCAGCAAACTACAGCTGAGCGACCCAGCGCTCGAAGTCGCGCTTCACTTGCCGCCAGTGATCGTCACTCAAGTCTCCGGGCAAAGGCGCAGCTTCGGCGTCCGCGAAGTACACCAAGCTTTTGACGACATGACCTGCATCGTGCGAGCTGTACTTCCGCTGGAACGTTTGCAACGCGCTCGCGAGGGACTCGTTGCGCCTCGTGAGAATCTCGTGAAGATCCCAGAAGTCTCGCGCCGCCCCGCGACCGGCGATCGCCGAAAGTTTCATCGCTGCGAGGTCGTCTAGGGACGCGATCGGGATCGCAATTCCGTCGATTGATTCGAGGGGTGCAAGCAGCGGATAACGATAACGGATCCAACTGGTCGGCACACCTGCCACCTCCAGATAAAGCGTACCTTCTGCTTGACTCATGATTCGTGTTTCTCGGCTCATCGCGCTGATGGCCTCGATGCGGGTGCTGGGATCCAATGAGGGCGTGAACAGATCGAGGTCGCGCGATTGGCGATGATGCCAGCGAAGGGCGACTGCGACCCCTCCCGCCAGATACGTCGTGTCGTCCACGCAGGCACGAAGCCGCTCGAGCGCATCGCGTTGGGCGTCCGTGATGCCCTCCATCACGCCCCCGCCCAGGGCGGTCGTCCGCCACCTGGGTCCGCGGGAAGCGCGACCTCGGACACGAGGCTCCAGTAGGCCCGATCGCGAGGGGATAGGCGCGCTCCCAACCGCAGCAGGAAGTCGCGAAGCTGCTCCTTGGAATACGTCGCGAGCAACCAGCGCATGGCCACCCATCCACCTCGCGCCATGACACGTTCCATCACGTAGTCGGCATGCTGCAGCCGGTCTACAGAGCCCGGGGCTACGTCCCAGAACAAGTTCTGAACCTCTTCCGGCAAGTCCTGCGCGGGCATTGCCATACCATACGCTTATTGGCAATTGCTCGCACGGCCGCTGAGAGCTCCGATCGGCCGGGACGCGTACCCGCTGATCAGCCCGTGTTGCGCATGCCGGCGGCGATGCCGTTGATGGTCACGAGCAGGGCGTCGGAGAGGCGTGGGTCGGGCTGGGCGCGGCTACGGCGCAGGAGCTCGGCTTGCAGCAGGTTGAGCGGGTCGACGTATTGGTTGCGCAGCTCGAGCATGCGGCGCAGGTCGGGGTTCTCGGCGAGCAGCGAGGAGTGCTCGCTGATGCGCAGGATGGCCTGGATGGTGCCGCGGCAGCTCGCGCGCAGCTCCTGTCCGAGCGGCCGCAGCTCGTCGGGCACGAGCAGGCGATCGTAGTACGCGGCGATGTCGGGATCGGCCTTGGACAGCACCATCGCCAGCAGATCGAGCAGCGAGCGGAAGAACGGGAAGTCGCGCGCGAGGTTCTGCAGCACGGGCTCGAGGCCTTCTTCGATCAAGGCCGTCAGCGCTTCGCCGGTGCCCAGCCACGCGGGCAAGTGAAGGCGCGTCTGCGACCAGGCGAACATCCACGGGATCGCGCGCAGGCTGCCGAGGTCACCGCTGCCGCCGCGGCGCGCGGGACGGCTGCCGATGTTCAGGCGCCCGAGCTCGCCTTCGGGCGTGGCGGCGCGAAAGTACGGCATGAAGCGCGGGTCGCGTTCGACCACGCGGCGATACGCGCTGTCGGCGAGCATGGCGAGCCGATCCATCACCGCGCGCTGCTCCGGCGTGGGCGAGGCCGGCGGATTCAAGGTCGTGTCGAGGGTGGCGTTGAAGTAGTGCTCGAAGCTCTCGACCGCGACCTCGTGTAGGCCGAAGAACGCATCCATGGTCTCGCCCTGGATCGTGACGCGCAGCTTGCCGTCGACCGAGCCGGGCGGTTGCGACAGGATCGCCAGATGGATCGGGCCGCCTCCGCGGCCGATCGTGCCGCCGCGGCCGTGGAACAAGGTCAGCTCGACGTTGCGCTCGCGACAAGCCGCGACGACGTCTTCTTGCGCGCGGTACAGGCCCCAGGCGCCGGCCATCCGCCCGGCGTCCTTGGTGGAGTCCGAGTAGCCGATCATCACCTCCTGGCGTCCGGCGATCTGCGTGCGATACCACGGCACGTCGAGCACGCGCGCGATCACGCTGCCGGCGCGCTGCAGATCGGCGAGCGTCTCGAACAGCGGCACCACGCGCAGCGGTGGCTCGAGCCCGACCTCGCGCTGCAGCAGGTGCACGGCCAGCAGGTCGGAGGCCGATTGAGCCATCGAGATCACGTACGCGCCGAGCGCGCACGGCGGCTGCGCGGCGCACACGCGCAAGGTCTCGAGCACGGCCGTGAGCTCGGGCGATTCCGGCAGCTTGCGCGGCAAGAGCGGTCGCGGCGATGCCAGCTCGCGCACGAGGAACGCGATGCGCTCTTCCTCCGACCACTGCAGATAGCTGCCCAGGCCGAGCCCCAGCGCGACGGCATCGAGCGCGCGCGCATGCACGCCCGACTCCTGCCGGATGTCGAGCCGCGTTAATGACAAGCCGAACGCGGCCACGCGCCGCATCACGTCGAGCAGGCGGCCGTCCGCCACGCTGCCGGCGCCGACCGTGTGCAGCGAGCGATGGCACAGCGCGAGCGCATCCCAGAGCTCGCGAGGATCGCGATATGCCGCGACCTCCGGCGCGTCGCGTCCCGGTCGATCGGAGCCGCGCCGCTTGGGGTGCGCGGATGGGTGGGAGCCCAGCGGCTCTGCCGATGGGGCGGGCAGGGCGCGTGCCTCTCCCGACTCGAGGTCGCTCAGCGCTTCGTGCAGCGCGTCGAGGCGCGGCTCGCATTCGGCGCGCGTGACGACCAAGCGGCCGAGCACTTCGCGCAAGACCGTGCGATACGGCTCGCCGGCGTCACCGACGCGCGCGCGCAGCTCGTCGCTGGCGCGGGTCAGCGAGAGCTCGTCGTGCAGGCGCTCGCACTCGCGGTAGTACAGCTCCGCGGCCTGCCAGCGCGCGAGCAGGCAGACCTGCTCGGTCACGTTCGCGGTCACGTTGGGATTGCCGTCGCGGTCGCCACCCATCCAGGAGCCGAAACGGAGCGGCACCGCGTCGACCGGTAGGTCGCGCCCGGTCGCGGCGCGCAGCGCGCGCGAGAGCTCGCGCGTGTAGCCGGGCAGCGCGTCCCAGATCACCTGATCGAACAGCACCAGCCCGGCGCGCGCTTCGTCGACGGGGGAGGGCCGGCGCCGGCGCAGCTCGTCGGTCTGCCACAGCGCGACGATCTCGCGTTCCAGGTCGGCGCTGATCTCCGCGCGTTCGGCCTGCGCGAGATCGGGCGCGTCGTTGCGCGCGAGCAAGGCGGCGATGCGCCGGTGCTTCTGCAGCAACGTGCGGCGCAGCGCTTGCGTCGGGTGCGCCGTCAGCACCAGCTCGACCTGCGTCGCGCACACGGTCTCGTACAGCTGCTGGCTCGGGACCCCCGCGAGCAAGCTGCGCTCGAGCACGTCTAGCGTCGAGCCGGGCGCGCGCCCAGCGCGCTGGCTCTTGCGTCTCAGCCGCACGCGGTGATGTTGCTCGGCGATGTTGGCGAGCGCGAGGAAATGCGCAAAGGCGCGCACCACCGGCAGCGCATCGTCGCTGTCGAGCGCGGCCAGCCGCGCGCGCAGCGCTTCGGCGGCATCCGCGTTGCCGGAGCGCGCGCGCTTGGCCAGCGCGAGGATCTCGTCGAGCAACGGGGTGAGCGCCGGACCTTCCTGTTCGCGCAGCGCGCTGGCGAGCAGCTCGCCCAGCAGCGCGAGGTCGGCCTCGAGCGGCAGCTCCGCTTCGTTCGGCGGCGGCGCGCGCGGCGGAAGCGGGATCACTTGCGAGGAGCTTGCGCTGCGATCGGGCGAGCTCATGCCGGCACCCCTCCTCGGGTAGTCGTTCTCACCCTAGCGAGCGGAGGTTTCCGCAAGCTTTCCGCGGGCTGAACAGCACGTAACCCCAAAGTGGGCGAGCGCGAGAACGCCGGGTCATCGAGAGGCGCGCGTGTACACGACCTGCACCCGAAAACCGCCATCCATGCGGCCCGGCTGATAGCCGGTGGCCAGCCGCGGTGCGCGCACCACCGTGCAAGGCCGGTAGCGCTGCGCGAGCGCGCGGTCGAGCTCGGCGAAGCTCGCGCCGACGGCGATCGCGGCGGGAGCGTCCTTCGAGGCGAGCGCGCCGAGCAGCGCGCGCGTGCCGCGGGCCGCGAGCTCGCTGTTCGTTCCCATGCGCAGGTCGGAGAGCGCCATGGTGTGCACGAACGGCTCGCCGGTGAGCAGCGCGTAGTCGAGCGCGACCGCACGACCGCCGTCCCCGCAGCGCTGCAGCGCGCTGGTCAGCGTGCGCCATGCCCGTTCGCTGCTCGCGTGCGGCGCGTGGGCGCTGGGCGGCTGCCACAGCAGCGCGAGCTGCGCGAGCAGCGCCAAGCACAGCCCACGCCGCAGCGTTCGCTCGCGCCCGTGCAGCACCCGCCCGGCGAGCGGCGCAGCCGCGCAGATGCACAGCAGCGCGAACGCGGGCAAGCGCACGTTGTCGTCGCCGCCGGGATGCGCGCGCCCGAGCGCGGAGACCGCGACGGCGCCGAGCAGCAGCGCTTCGAGCGGCGTCAGCGCGCGCCACGCCGAGGTCGTGCCTCGCGTCCGCCAGCGCGCGATCAGCAGGTACGCGCCCCCGATCGTCAGCGCCGGTAGGTACAGCAGGAGGTCGACCAGCGCGAAGCTGGCCAAGAGCTCGAGCTCGAGCCCGTGCTGGCTCGGCAGCTCGAACACGTAGCGCGCGAACCAACCGTCGCTCGCCAGCTGCAGCCCGAGCAGCGCCGCGCCGAGCGCGAGCGCGCTGCCGATCACCGCTCGCGCGTGCGCGCGCAGGTCGCGCGCGAGCAGCGCGAGCGCGACGATCGCGAACAGCGGCAGGCCGTGTTGCTTGGCCAGGGCGGCGGCGGCGAGCCAGCCCAGCGCAGCGGCGTGCTTCTCGGCGCTCAGCCGCTCGGCCGCCGCGACCAACAGCAGCACGAAGCAGGCGTCGACGCGCACCAGATCGAGGAACGCCCCGGCGTAGCCGAAGCCTGCCGCGAACGTGCCCGCGGCGAACAGCCCCGCGCTGCGCGCCGCGCCTAGTTCTCCGACCGGATGATTGTGATCGGAGATCGTGTCCGAGGTGGTGCCGCGCGGGCGGCGCCAGATCGGGCGCGAGATCCGCTCAGAATCATCCGGTCGGAGAACTAGCCGCGTCCCGGCGCGCGCGATCAGCAGCAGCGCGCCCAGCGTGCAGGCGAGCGAGATCGCGCGCGCCACCGGCAGGGACGGGCCGAGCAGCGCCAGCGCGGCCGCCCACGGCAGATACGCGAGCGGCGGATACAGGTACGCGATCAGCTCGGCGCTCGGCGCGGCGTAGGGCAGCGCGCCGCGCGCGAGCCACAGCGCGTGCTGCAGGCTCGCGCCTTCCATCCACTCGAGCGGGTACGCGTAGCCCACGCGTCGTGCGCAGGTCAGCGCGCAGGTCGCGAGCCCGATCAGCCCCGCGGCGCACAGCGACCAGCGCAGCACCCGTTGCTCGCGCTCGCTCGCGGGCTCGGCATCTAGCTCCGTCGGGTCCGCGTCGTTCATCGGGCGAGCAGCGCGCGCGCGAGCGCCTCGTGACCGGCGGCGGTGGGATGCTCGTCGTCGGTGAAGAACGCCCGCGCGCCGAGCCGCTTGAGCTCGGGCGTGGCGTCCACGCAGCGCAGCGCGAGCTGCTCGCAGATCGCCAGCACCCGGCGCGTGGGCAGCGCGAAGTCGAGCTGGTCGGGGTTCACGTGCACCCCCTGCGCCCGCAGCTGAAACAGGATGTCCGGGTGGTGCAGGATCGCA
>Ga0190265_10003384_pt1 | contig 10881 bp, 6 predicted proteins | sample Popmic124T_FD_133135 | JGI IMG/M metagenome (GOLD analysis project Ga0190265, IMG submission 133135) | Populus adjacent soil microbial communities from riparian zone of Indian Creek, Utah, USA - 124 T | ecosystem: Environmental > Terrestrial > Soil > Riparian zone | place: USA: Utah | collected...
CCGTGGACTCGTTCAACGGACGTGATCGCGACTTCTACGTCCGCGTCCCGTCCGAAACGCTGGTGATCGACCGGGAAACCGGTCAGCCGGCGCGCGACCAGGCAACGTGGAAGACGTTCCACGTCGCCGGCACGTACGCCGACATCACGCGACCCGAACCCGACTACTGGTGCGGCATGCGTGAGTTCTTCCGCCTCAGCAACCTCGGTGACCGACCCCGCCCGGCGGTGTTCGTCGATGCCGTGACGATGGCGCTGATTCCGTCCGACCGCACCCTCGAGGTCCGGCCCGACCCGCACGGCATGACGCTGGATGACGCCACCGAGCTCCTCGGCGGCTTCGAGCAGCTCAACACCCGGTACGCCAGGGAGTTGGGCTTCGGCGACGACGGCAGCCAGATCGTGTCGAACCTCCCGACCGTGATCTCGCGCGCCGAGGGCCAGCGTGATCTCGTGGCCCGATCACTCGCGCCGGTCGAGCTGGGGGGCATCCTCACCGCGGCCGGCCTGCTGGTGGCCTCCGGAGTGATGCTGGCGCGGGAGCGTCGCCGCGATCTCCGGCTCCGCGTGCTGCGCGGCGTCGGTCCGCCGGCGCTCGCGGCGCGTCTCGCAGCCGGCGAGTTGCTGCCGGTCGCGCTCGGTGGGGCGTTGGGTGTCGTGGTCGCGTTCGCGGGGATCCGTGTGTTCGGCCCGACGCCGGAGCTCGAAACCGGACCGGTCCGGATCGCGGTCGCATCGTCGTTGCTCGGTGTCGTCGTCGCGATCGCGCTCGTCGCCACAGTCGCGGCGGTGGCGACGGCCCGAACCGTCGACCGCCGTCCCATCCGCCGCCACCGGCTGGTGCCGTGGGAGCTGATCCCGATCGGGCTCGCAATCGCGTCGTTCGTGCGGCTCGACGACGTGGGCGGGGTCAGGCTGAGCGGTCCCGAGGCACGCGGTGGTGACCTTCTTGCGCAGGCGTTCCCGCAGCTCGCGGTGCTGGCCCCGCTGGCGCTGCTCGCACGACCGCTGAACGCGGTGCTGCGCGGGAGCGCCCGCACCGGCGGGCGGCTGCCGGTGCCGCTGCTGCTCGGCGTGCGCCGCATCGCCCACGCTTCGGGCGCGTACACGATGCTGACACTTGCGATCGCGCTCGGCGTGGGGTCGTACGTCGTCTCGAACTCGCTGACGGCGAGCGCGGAGCAGATGCTCATCGACAAGTCGGAGACCTTCGTCGGCGCCGACATGACCGTCCGCACCGACGAGCTCGGCGATCTTCCCGCCGAGCTCGCGGGTCGCGCCACGCAGGTAGCGACGGTCGAGGGTCAGCTCGACGGTCGGCGGGCCGAGCTGCTGGGTGTCGACCGTGCCACGTTCGAGGACGTGGTCCGTTGGCGCGACGACGCGTCAGGATCGTCGCTCGCCGAACTTCTCGATCCGCTCTCGGCCGACGCACCCGTCGAACTGCCGAACGGTTCCAGCGACGAGCTACCCACCATGCGCGCCGTCGTGGTCGGACCCGTCGGAGGCGGATCCGAATTCTCGACGCGGCGTGGACCGGCCGCGGCGATCGAGCAGGTCGGCACGGCGCGTTGGTTCCCGGGGTTCTCCAACGGCACGACACTCGTCGTCGTCGACCTCGACGTACTTCGCGCGACCGGTCTCGAGGTCCGCAGCTCGGTCTGGCTCCGCGATCCTCCGAGTGACGCGCTCGCCGTCCTCGAGGCCGCCGGCTTCGCGCCGGGCCGCTTCGACACCGCCCACGAGGTGTTCGACGTGACGAGCTACAAGGCGGTCGGCTGGGCCTACGCGCCCCTGAGTGTGTTCGCCATCATGGTCGGGTGCGCCACGTTGATGGCACAGCTGTTGGTGCTCTCCGCCGGCCGCCGCGCCCGTCAGGCGACGTGGACCCTGACGAGCCGGATGGGCATGCGGCTCCGGAACGAGACGGCGGCGGTCCTCACCGAGCTCGGCATCCCACTGGTGCTGGGTGGCGCGCTCGGACTGCTCTTCGGCTGGCTGGCCCTGCGCGTCGCAGTGCCGAGGTTCGACACGCTCCGCCAGTTGGAGCCGCCCGCCCGTACGATCCTCGACGTCGGCAGCGTCGGCGTCGCAGCTGGCGCTGCACTGGCCACGATGCTCGCCCTGGCCGCGCTCTCGCTCGTGGCGATCGCGAGGACGCGCCCGATGGAGGTGATGCGCGGTGGCAACTGAGGCGGCGGTGGCCCGCAGTGTGTCGCGCCGCTATCCAGCGGCCGGTACGCCCGTCGTTGCCCTTGACGACGTGAGCGTCGTGATCGAGTCCGGCCGGATGACCGTGATCGCGGGGCCGTCGGGATCGGGCAAGTCGACGCTGCTCGGACTCCTCGCCTGTCTCGATCGCCCCGACAGCGGTGTCGTCGAGCTCGATGGCCGCCCCATCCACTCGGCCAGCTCGCGCGATCGGCGTCGGATCCGCCGCCGATCGATCGGCATCGTGTTGCCGCTGCCGCCCGACAACTTGCTGGAACGTCTCGACGCGGCAGGCAACCTCGCGTGGGCAGGCAAGGTGCGATCGGGCGCCCGGCTGACGGCCGAGGATGTTCATGCCCGCCTCGCCGCGGTCGGGCTGGGCGGCTCCGGCACCAAGCGGATCCGCCAGCTCTCCGGAGGCGAGCAACTCCGATTGGCGCTCGCATGCGCGATGACCGGCGATCCGCCGCTCGTCGTCGCCGATGAACCAACCGCCTCGCTCGACCGGAGCAACGCCGCGACGATGGTCGACGCGATGCGTTCCGCCGCGGATCGGGGCGCGACGCTCGTTGTCGCGAGCCACGACACGCACATCCTGGACGAGGCCGACGTGATCGTGCGGCTCGACCACGGAAGGCGCGTGTCGTGAACACGATCCTGTCGCTGCGCGACGTGACCAAACGGTGGGGCGGGTCGAGCGGTCTCGAACCGATCTCGCTCGACCTTGCCGCGGGTGAACTGATCGTCGTGCAAGGCCGCTCGGGCAGCGGCAAGAGCACGCTGCTCGCGATCCTCGCCGGTTGGTGTGCGGCCGATCATGGCAGTGTGGTGCGCTTCGGCGAGTGGGCCGTTGCCGATGCGTGGCGCGAGTGGCGGCACACGTCGATCGTGCCGCAGGTGCTCTCCAACGTGGCCGAGCTCTCGGTGCGCGAGAACGTCGCCATGCCGCTGCGACTTGCGGGCGCCACGCCGCACGACGCCATGGCGACCGCCGACGATGTGATCGAGCGCCTCGCGATCGGTGAGCAAGCCGGACGGCGCCCCGGGGAGATCTCGGTCGGGCAGCAACAACGACTGGCGGTGGCCCGCGCGGTGGCGATGCCGGCGACCCTGCTCCTCGCCGACGAGCCGACCAGCCACCAGGACGCCACACACGCCGAGGTCGTGATGGCCGCGATCGAGCGCGCCGCGGCCGACGGCGCCGGCGTGTTGGTGGCGAGCCACGACCCGGCGGCCCTGAACATCGCCGACCGGATCATCCAGTTCGACGTGTGAGATCCGACGCCGGTCAGCCGGAGAGGAACTGGGTGACGAGCGGACCGACCGTCTCCAGCGCCTCCCACTGCGGCACGTGACCCGCCTCCTCGATGATCTCGACGCGAGCGTCGGCGATCCGGTCGGCGAACTCCTGGGCGTACACCGATGAGATGAGCCGGTCGTGGCGTCCCCAGATGATGAGGGTGGGGGCGGTGATGCGGTGCATGCGCTTCTTCAGCCCCTTGTCGGGGATCGGCCAGACGAACTTGCCGGTCGTCCCCAGTGCCCAGACAGACTCGGCGATCCGCATGCCCAGTTCCTGGGGATCGGTCGGCATCGTGAGGAAGTCCTGCACCGGCTTGGCGTCCATGTTGTGGAACAACGTCGACGGCAGGTCCTGCTGGGGCACGATCATGTATGGCGTGACCGGAGCGTCGTCGCGCCACAGGCCGATCGGGTCCAACAGCACCATCTTGCTGATCCGTTCGGGCTTGTGGGCCGCCAGCTCGCACGCCATCATCCCCCCGAACGAGCTGCCGACGATCGGCACCGACGACAGCTCGAGGGATGCCAGCAACTCGTCGTAGATGAGGATCAGGTCCCACAGCGTGTCGACACCGTGGATCGAGTCGCGGGCGGTGTCGCCCGTGCCGGGATGGTCGGGGGCGTACACCGTGTGCTCCTCGGCGAGGACGTCGAGGAAGCCGTCCCACATCGGTCCACCGGCCGTGTGGAGGTACACGAGTGGCGGTCCGCTTCCGCCCACCTTCACCTTCGCTTCGAAGTCGCAATGCTTGACGGACACGGTCTCTACTGCGGGCGGCGCCATGTGGTCTCTCCTCTCGGACGAATCACGGAATCTTCAGCTCGCGAAATGACGCTCAGGCCTTGGCGGCAACAGGCCACCACGAGTTCTCCCAACCCTTGTCCTGCCAGATCGGCTGGAGCTGGGGAAGGACCTCTTGCCCGAACTGCTCGATGTTCCGCATCGCGAGGTCGTGCGGCATCGAACCGAACTGGAGGACGGTCATCAGGTGGCCGATGTTCAAGCGCTTGGCGATCGCCGCGAGTTGCTCGCGCACCGTGGCCACGCTGCCGACCACGGCGAAGCCCTTTTCGATCATGTCCTTGGCCGACAACGGCTTGAGGTCGACGGTGAAGTCCGAGTACTCCAACATGCCCGACGTGAACAGGTTGACCAAGCTCTTGTAGTCCATGTACCCCGGCGGGGCGATGTACTCCGGCGGCAGGTGCAGGCACTTGTGGTAGAAGTACTCGACGTGCTGTGAGAAGTCCTCGAACGCTTGGGCATCGGTGTCGGCGACACCGACGAGCTGGAGGAATCCCGCCCGGTAGGGGTTCTCGTCCCTGCCGTTCTCGGCCGCCCTCGCCCAGAACCGATCCATCACGTTCTCTGCTGATCGGCCCCCGAAGTAGCTGAGGAAGCAGTACGGGAAGTCGTGCTCGAAGCAGTAGTCCCACGTCGACGAGCTCGCCGCGCCAGGCACGAGGATCGGGGGGTGCGGGTCCTGGATCGGCCGCGGCCACAGGTTGACTCGCGGCAACTGGAAGTACTTGCCGTTCCAGGCGAAGAAGTCGTCGGTCGTCCACGCCTTCAGCATCAGCTCCAACGCCTCGCGCCACCGCTCGCGTTGGGTGATCGGGGTGACGCCGTAGCTGATGTCGGCGTCGCAGCCGAGGCCGAGCGGGACGCCCGCGATCAAGCGGCCCCCGCTCAGGCAGTCGAGGACCGCGTACTCCTCGGCGATGCGGATCGGGGGCGCGGTGGACGAGATCGTCGCCCCCAACTGCACGATGGCAGGGCTCAATCCCTGATCCCTCGTCAACTTGGCGAGGATGGCTCCGAACAGGTTGGGGTTGCACATGAACCCGTAGGCATTCTGATGGTGCTCATTCGTCCCGAGGCCGTCGAAGCCCATCTTCGCCGCCAGCATGAGCTCGTCGATCGACCAGTCGTAGTACTCCCCCACCCGCTCGGGGTCGGCCAACTCCCACCACGGAGCATCGATCCAGGCCGACCGGTACCGCGTGTCGAAGTCCTCGGGCAGCTCCCGATGCGGCATGAAATGGAACGACGTGACTTTCATGGTCTCCTCCTACTCCCGCACCCCATTGCGACGCTGTCGCGCACCTCCTCGCCCATGCCCACGGGCTGGAATCGGTCGATTCGATAGTAAATTCGGCCCCCGATCCTGGCAAGCGGTCCCGGTCGCGGACGTCTCACCCGACGGGGCGGGCGGGTGGCTCTGTCACTGTTGAACAGTGCTTGACGAGTGACGCGTGGCCGGATACCGTCGTCACTGACAAACCGATGTATACCAGTGACGCAGCGATAGGTGGATGCCGTTCGGCGGCGCCCAGGAAGGGAGCCCAAATGACGGGTTCGAAGTCACCGGCGACGATGTGCACGACGCGCGAATCGCCGTGCCGTGCGCAGGCTGTGGCGTGAGCGGCGACTCGTCGACGTCGCTCGCCGGCAAGGTTGCCCTGGTCGCCGGGGGGTCACGCGGAGCCGGGCGAGGGATCGCCGTGCAACTCGGCGCTGCCGGTGCGACCGTCTACGTCACCGGCCGAACGACGCGTGCCCAACGATCGGAGATGAACCGGCCGGAGACGATCGAGGAGACGGCCGAGCTCGTCGACGACGCCGGCGGCAACGGCATCGCCGTCCAGGTCGACCACCTCGTCCCCGACGAGGTGCAAGCGCTCGTGACACGCATCGATGCCGAGCAGGGTCGACTCCACGTGCTCGTGAACGACATCTGGGGCACGACGACGATGGAGTGGAACAAGTCGGTCTGGGAGTCGTCGTTGGACATCGGGCTGCGCACGCTCCGCCTCGGCGTCGACACCCACGCCATCACGAGTCATTTCGCGATCCCACTCCTGATCAAGTCCCCCGGCGGCCTCGTCGTGGAGGTCAACGACGGAACCACCGAGTACAACGAGAGCAACTACCGCGTTTCCTTCTTCTACGACCTCGCCAAGGCCGCGGTGAATCGCATGGCGTTCGCGCTGGCGCACGAGCTGCAGCCCCACGGCGCGACCGCGGTGTCGCTCACTCCGGGCTGGCTGCGATCGGAGGCGATGCTCGACGCGTACGGCGTCACCGAATCGAACTGGCGTGACGCGACGGAACGCTCTCCACACTTCGCCATCTCCGAGACGCCGTCATTCGTGGGCCGCGCCGTCGCCGCTCTCGCAGGAGATCCGAACGTGTCCCGCTGGAACGGTGAGTCACTGTCGAGCGGTCAGCTGGCGAAGGTCTACGGCTTCACCGATCTCGACGGCAGCCAGCCCGACGCCTGGCGATACGTCACCGAGGTCCAAGACCCCGGCAAGCCGGCCGACACCACGGGCTACCGCTGACGGCTTTGGCTGTCCACAGGTCGCCGCTCCTCTGACCGCAGGCCAGGGCCTTCGGTCGCTCACCGGCGTGCGAAGGCTCCGATGAAGTCGCTCACAGCCGCGTTTAAGTCGCGTGCTCGACGGTGTGGTCAGTCTCCCTTGGCGACCGGCGAAGGGAACGAGCACACAGGAGTCATTCAAATGGCCATCAACAGCGCCACCATCGAGGCGGAACGAGCATCGTCCTCCGCTCCGAACCGGGTGCCGATCAGCAGGTCGATCGCGATCGGCCTCACGGCCGTGACAGTCGCAATCGTCGCAATCGTCACACTCGTCGCTTACGTGCGGAGCTCCGACACGGAGACCGTGCGGCCCACCCATCCCCCGGCACAGTCCCGCGACGACATCGTGCAAGACCTCGTCGACCGCGGCCTCATCCCGAGCCCAACCCCCCAACGCACACCAATGACCCGCGACGACCTCGTGCAAGACCTCGTCGACCGCGGCCTCGTGCCCAGCCCAACCCCCCAACCGGCACCGCTGACCCGCGACGAGATCGTGCAAGACCTCGTCGACCGCGGCCTCGTGCCGGCAGCCTCACCGAGCAACTGAGCATCGTGATGCCGCGGCCGGCCGCAATTCGCCCGGCCGCGGCGTCGCGCGCTCGGCAACACGCGGGCGCAGGCATCGAGGCAGCGAAATCCCTCGCCGTCGCCGAGCACCGTAAGTCAAACCTAAGTTGGGTTGTCCACACTCAGGGCATCCTGTGACGTCCCGGAACAGGATTGCCGCCGCGAGGAGGACGGGTGGAATACCGGGTACTCGGACAGCTCGAAGTTCTGCAAGACGGCCATGCGGTCGATCTCGGTTCGTTCCGTCAGCGCGCCGTGCTCGCACTGTTGCTGACCGCACCCAACTCGGTGTTCTCGACCGATCAGATCATCGACGGCCTGTGGGGCGCCGACGGTGGTAGCGACAAGCAGAACGCGCTCTGGGTGTACATCTCGGGACTGCGCAAGGCGCTCGAGCCACATCGTGAGAAGCGCTCCGGGGGCTCGATCCTGCTCACCCAGGCACCGGGATATCTCATCGACGCAGCTCCCGACGACATCGACGCGGTCCGCTTCGAGCGAATGGTCGCCGAGGGTCGCGCGCTCGCCGACGTCGACCCGGCGGCCGCGTCGCTCGTACTGGGCGAGGCGCTGGCGATGTGGCGGGGTCGGGCGTTCGAGGACTTCACGTACGAATCTTTCGCGCAGAGCGAGATCGCCCGCCTCGAGGAGCTACGGCTCGAGGCCGTCGAGGCCCGCATCGATGCCGATCTCAAGCGCGGGATGTCGCGGGAGCTGACGTCCGAATTGGAGTCGCTCGTCCGTCAGCACCCCTTGCGGGAGCGCCTGACCGGCCAGTTGATGCTCGCTCTACATCGGTCGGCGCGCCAGGCCGACGCGTTGCGCGCGTACCAACTGCTCAAGTCGCGGCTGGGCGAGGAGCTCGGAATCACGCCGTCGTCGGGCCTGCGCAAGCTCGAGGAGCAGATCGTCACCGGTGACGAGGCACTCGAGACGCATCTCCGGGCAACGATGCCGGGCGCCGAGGCCGAACCGGGCCTCGCCGTGCGTGGGTACGAACTACGCGACCGGATCGGCGAAGGGGCGAGTGGGGTCGCGTACCGCGCGTATCAGCCCGCGGTCGGCCGGGAGGTGGCGATCAAGGTCATTCGACCGGAGCACGCCAACAACCCCAACTTCATCCGTCGCTTCCAGTCCGAAGCGCAGCTGGTCGCCCGCCTCGAGCACCCCTACATCGTGCCCCTGTACGACTACTGGCGCGAGCCCGATGCGGCCTACCTCGTGATGCGGCTGATGCGGGGCGGGAACCTCGCCACCGTCCTCGAACAGAGCGCGCTCAGCGCCGAGCAGACCGCCACGATGGTCGATCAACTCGGCAACGCGCTGCAGACGGCGCACCGTTCGGGTGTCGTGCACCGCGACATCAAGCCGGCCAACATCCTCATCGACGACGAGGGCAACGCGTTCCTGTCGGATTTCGGGATCGCCGTCGGCGCCGACGGTGGGGTGTCGGACCTCGCGTCCGCGAGCTCTACGTTGGGTGCGCCGTACGCCTCGCCCGAGCAGCTCGACCGTGGAGAACTCACACCCGCGTCTGACATCTACAGCCTCGGCGTCGTCGTGGCCCAGGCACTCACCGGCCTGAGTGGTGAGATCGCCCAGATACGCGGCGCGCTCCCCCCTCCCGTCCTGCCCGTCATCGACCGAGCAACCGACGTCGACGCAACGATGCGCTATGGCAGCGTCACTGCGTTCGCCACCGAGCTGCAGGCGGCACTCGGCGGCGTCACGAACGGCCATCGAACGACACCGACCGCGCGGGTGGTCGACGTCGACAACCCGTACAAAGGGCTGCGGGCGTTCGGCGTCGCCGATGCGGTCGACTTCCACGGCAGGGAACGGGTCGTCGAGCGACTGGTCACCCGTCTCGGCCAGCCCGGGGCCCGCGGCCGATTCATCGCCGTGGTGGGCCCGAGCGGGAGCGGCAAGTCGAGCGTCGTCAAGGCCGGGCTGTTGCCTGCGATCCGACGGGGTGCGCTCCCCCTGTCGGACTCGTGGTTCACGATCGAGATGACTCCTGCGCCCCATCCGTTCGAAGCCCTCGAAGATGCGCTGCTCGGCATTGCCATCGATCCCCCGACCTCGTTGTTCGAGCAGCTCGCCGGCGAGTGCGGGCTCCAGCGGGCCCTCCGCCGCGTCCTACCGAGCGACGGGTCGCAGCTGTTGTTGGTGATCGACCAGTTCGAGGAGCTGTTCACACAGGTCGACGCGGAAACGGCACACCGGTTCCTCGACATGCTCGTGAGCGCGGTGACCGACGATCAGAGTCGGATCCGCGTCATCGCCACGTTGCGCGCGGACTACTACGACCGGCCACTGCAGCACCGAGGCATCGGAGAGTTGCTGCGTGACGGAACCGAGGCCATTCCCCCGATGACACCGCACGAGTTGGAGCGGGCGATCACGGGACCCGTCGAGCAGCACGGCATCACGTTCGAGCCGGTGCTCGTAGCCGAGCTGGTCAGAGACGTCGTCGACCGCACCGGCGCATTGCCGTTGTTGCAGTACACGTTGACGGAGCTCTTCGACCAACGGCGGGGAAACCGGATCACCGCCGATGCATATCGAGGCCTCGGCGGGGTGTCGGGCGCGTTGGTGAAGCGCGCCGAGGGTCTCCTCGCCGGTCTCGGCGACGAGGCACACGATGCGACGCGCCAGGTGTTCTTGCGACTCGTAACGCTCGGAGAGGGAGCGGACGACACCCGTCGCCGAGTCCTCCAGAGTGAGCTCGAGCATCTCGCGATCGATCGCGGCACACTCCGCGCGGTGCTCGACACGTTCGGACGCCACCGGCTGTTGAGCTTCGACCGCGACCCGGTGACGAGGAGCCCAACGGTCGAGATCTCGCACGAGGCGTTGCTCACCGAATGGACCCGCCTGCACGACTGGATCGTTGGCGCACGACATGACGTGCTCAATCAACGGCGACTTGCGGAGGCGATGCGCGAGTGGCTCGCGGCAGACCGCGCCGAGCCGTATCTCCTCCGAGGCGGCCGGCTCGAGCACGTGCACGGCTGGGCCACCACCACCTCGTTGCCGTTGTCCGGTCCCGAGCAAGCGTTCCTCGACGCCAGCGTCGCTGAGCGCGACCGGGAGGTGGAGGAGGATCGTGAGCGCGAGCGGCGCGCCGCTGAGGCGGAACGCCGGGAGCAGCGGCGCGTTCGTCAACTCGTCGGTGTCGGTCTCGTGGCCATCGTCGTGGCCGCACTTGCGGTGTTCGGCACCGTGCAATGGCGATCGGCCGCCAACGCCAAGGTCGACGTCGCCAATCTGCTCACGGTCGCCGACCTCGTGACCGCTTCGGAGAATGCGCTGACCGATGATCCGGAGCTCGCGCTCCTGCTCGCCGTGCAGTCCGTCCGAGAAACCGTCGGCCTCGGGTTCGCGACCGAAGAGGCCGTCGACGCGGTGCA
>Ga0190265_10003385_pt1 | contig 10880 bp, 9 predicted proteins | sample Popmic124T_FD_133135 | JGI IMG/M metagenome (GOLD analysis project Ga0190265, IMG submission 133135) | Populus adjacent soil microbial communities from riparian zone of Indian Creek, Utah, USA - 124 T | ecosystem: Environmental > Terrestrial > Soil > Riparian zone | place: USA: Utah | collected...
CGCGGTGCTCTGGCTCGTGACCATCGTCCTCTATCTCGTATGGTGTGTGCGGCTTTGCCAGTCCGTGAACCGCAGCGCGGGCTGGGCGTTCTTGCTGTTCTTTCCATTGCTCGACTACGTCGCGCTGGTTGTCCTCGCCTTCAGCGAAGGCCAGCCCGCCGCCTCGGGAGACCTGGACCCGCTGAGAAACCCAGTGCTCGCCATTTGAACTTCACCGCTTCCGGCGTAACTTGGCGCCATGAGGAGCGTAACATTAGCTACATTCAACGACCGGGACCACGCGGACCCTGTGGTCAACCGACTTCAACAAGCAGGCTTTCATCCAGAGCTTCGCGATGAGACGAAGTGGCAGAAGCGCCGCTTCGCCGAGGCGCTGGCCAGCGTAAAAGTCTCCGTGGACGAAACGGAGTATGACTCGGCCAAGCAGCAATTGAAGGAATGGGACGCCACCGAGCATTGGCTCGATCAGGCGGTGTGCTGCCCCGAATGCGGATCGGCGGAAGTTGATTACCCGCAAGTGACCCGCAAATTCATCCTGCCCTCGTTGCACATCCTCTTTTATCGGCTCGGGCTGGAAGAGAAACAGTTTTACTGCCACACCTGTCAGCACACCTGGCCGTTGCGAATCAAAATCGAACCGGAGCGCGATGCGTTGAATTGGCCGATCAAAAACAGCCCATTGCACGAGAACAAGGATACGACGCCTTAGCCGGAAAATTGGAAGCCCGATCGGCTTGGCTAACGGACTGCGGTGCAGTGCATTTTTCCCTGCCGGTACCAAGGCAAGTTTTGGGCTTCGGATTTCGGCTTTCTTTCGGGTTTCGGGAATTCGGAGTTCTGATTTCGGTGCTGAACCGCGTTGAAGTACCCGACGAAATCGTTTTCTGCGCCACCGTTCCCCGGCCGATTTTCAAGTGACATTTCGGAAGACTGATGCTAGTTCCGTGCGCACCAACGAAACACGGCATGAATATCAAGGCAATCATCTCAACGTGGGCCATCACTGCTGCCATCCTCGGAGCCGCTGAGGCGGAACCGTTTCTGATCAAGAACGAGGCGGAATTCCAAAAATGCGTGAGCGCGAATGCTCGGGTGGGAAAGCTCGCCACGGACATGGCGTTTCTGGAAGGACCAACCTGGCACGCGGATGGTTTTCTTGTCTTCAGCGACATTCCCCACAATGAGTTGAAGAAATGGACTCCGGGCGAGGGGGTCACAACGTTTCGAAAGCCAAGCCGGAACGCCAACGGCAACACCACCGATGCCCAGGGCCGCCTCATCACGGCGGAGCACACGGGCCGCCGGCTTGCCGTGACGGAGAAGGACGGGTCTCTCAAAACACTGGTGAGTGAGTGTAACGGCAAAAAGTTCAATTCGCCCAACGACGTGGTGGTGAAGTCCGACGGGACGGTATGGTTCACCGATCCGCCCTATGGATTGCCGAAGGGCGAAACCAAAGAACAGGAAGGCAATTACGTTTTCCGTTTCGATCCCAGGGCGAATAAGACGACCGTCGTGGCGACGAATTGCGACATGCCGAACGGATTGGTTTTCTCGCCGGATGAAAAGAGGCTCTACGTGGCTGACTCCAGCGGCGCACAGCGGCATATTCGTGTGTTCGACGTGAAGGCGGACGGCACGCTGCAAGGCGGCGAGGTGTTCTGCAAGATCGATAAGGGCGGCCCGGATGGAATTCGGTGCGATGCCGAGGGCCGGGTTTGGTCAAGCGCGGGGGACGGGGTCCACATTTTCGCGCCGGATGGCTCATTGATCGGCAAGATCCTCGTGCCCGAATCGGCGGCCAATCTTTGTTTTGGCGGCCCGGACGGGAAAACGTTGTTCATTACCGCGCGAAAGAGCCTCTATTCGATTCCGGTCCTGGCGACGGCTGCAAAACGCCCGTAAAGCCCGCCGAATCGACAGTTGACGCTCCCGTTGCACGGCCCGTAAGATTCCTCGCGCTGCCGGGCTGCATGAAGTGGACTGGCCGTGAATTTCTTATGCCCGAAGGATACTGCGTTAAGTGCAAAGCCAAAAAGGAGATTTCCAACGCGGTCGAGGAGACGATGAAGAACGGTCGCAAGGCCATTAAAGGCAAGTGCCCTACTTGCGGCACGGTCATGTTCAAAATCCTCGGCGGCAAGGCAACCCCGCCTCCCTCGGAGCCTTCTGCACCTGCGGCGCCGCCTTCGCCGGCTGCATCATAGTCAATTATTGCTGGATTTGTCCGTATGGCTCAGGAACTCGCGTACGTCATCATCACGCCCTATTCGCTGCACAAGTCCCGCACGGGCGGCATTCTGGCGCGGCTCATCACCCGCACGGGGCTCGAACTGGCGGGGGCGCGCATGTTTGCCCCCAGTGTCGAGTTGGTGAACCGATACTCGGAGGTCATCGTTTCGGCGGATGACCCGCAGGACCGGTCGATTCAGGAACTGATTCGCTCCTATATCCTCAAAAACCTGGCTCCCGACTCGAAGACGGGCCGCCGTCGGCGGGTCATGATGCTGCTTTTTCAAGGCGAAGACGCGGTGCGCAAGGTGCGCTCGGTGGTGGGCAACATTACGGCCGAACGTTCCGGCGGCGAAACGATTCGGGATACTTACGGTGACCTCATCCTTGATGACAATCGCAACGTGCGCTACTTCGAGCCGGCGGTGCTCGCGCCGCCCAACGCCCAGGAAGCGCAGCTCAAGCTGAAACTTTGGGCGCAATACTCGGACACCGACGGCGGATTGACCGACAACACCGTCGTTTACGCGCCCGGCGAAGTGCCGCAACGCACGCTGGTCCTGATTAAGCCCGACAATTTCCGTTTTCCGACGGGCCGGCCCGGCAACGTGATTGATTTCTTTTCCCGCACTGGCCTCTACATCGTGGCCATCAAAGTTCATCGCATGAGCGTGGCTGAGGCGATGGAGTTCTACGGCCCCGTGCGCGAAGTATTGCGCACGCGGTTGAAGGACGTGGTTGCGTCTCGCGCGAAGGGAGCGATCGAAAAGGAACTGGGCTTCAAGCTCCCGCCCAGCGAGGAACAAAAGCTCGGTGACGTGCTCGGTCCGCTCTTCGGCGACAATCAATTCGATAATATCGTCAAGTTCATGTCGGGCCGCTCGCCGGGTGACACGCCTGAAGATCAGCGGGAGCAGCCCGGCAGCGAAACGTGCATCGCGTTGGTTTACGAAGGGACGAATGCCGTGCAGAAAATCCGGGACGTGCTCGGGCCGACCGATCCCTCCAAGGCACCGCCAGGATCGATTCGCCGCGAATTTGGCCAGACCGTCATGGTGAACGCGGCCCATGCCAGCGATTCGGAAGACAACGCCCGGCGCGAGATCGGCATCATCAAGATCGGCGACAACACCTTCAAACGCGTGGTTGAATCCTTCTACGGGAAGTGAGGCGCCCGGCTTGCGGCCATGCGGATTCCCCGGTTGCATTCGCCTTTCACTGACGTAATTTCTCCGTCCTTTCGTCGCAGCCGATGCGAGGAGGCTCTGATCGATTTCGCGTTGAAGTGAGCCTCCTCACGTCGGCTGCGACGAAGAACGAAGATGCCGAGCGTTTACATCAAGACCTACGGTTGCCAGATGAACGAGCGCGACAGCGAAGCCGTCGCCGCGCAGCTCATCGCCAAAGGCTACACCCTCGCCCCGTCGGAGCACATTGCTGATGTCATCCTGCTCAATACCTGCTCGGTGCGTGACATGGCGGAGCGAAAGGCCATCGGCAAAATGGCGAATCTCGCGTCCGAGGTGCGTCAGAACCGCCCGAACGTCGTGCTTGGCTTCATGGGTTGCATGGCCCAAAGCCGCGGGCAGGGACTCATCGACCAATTGCCCGACGTGGATTTGGTGATCGGCACGCAAAAGTTCCATCGCACCGCTGATTATCTGGACGAAATTCTGGCCGGTCGGCGCGACAAGATCGTGGACGTGGAGGCAGAGAAGGGGAGCGAAGCCACCATTCGCGAACACTTGGTTGGAGGGACGAGTTCCACGAGTCCCTATCCTCGGATCACCGCGTTCGTCAGCATCATGCAGGGCTGCAACCAATACTGCACCTTCTGCATCGTGCCCTACACGCGCGGCGCCGAACGCAGCCGCTCCATTCCCGACATTGTCGCCGAATGCCGCCAGCTCGTGGGCCAGGGCGTGAAGGAAATCACGTTGCTCGGCCAAATCGTGACCAGCTACGGGCGGCGCTCTCCGCGTAGCAGCGCCGGTAACGAGGCTCTGACTGAACCGGAAATCGATCAGAGCCTTCTTACGTCGGCTGCTACGAAGAGAACTCCCTTCGTCCAGCTTCTCGAAGCCGTCCATCAAATCGATGGTCTTGAACGCATCCGCTTCACTTCGCCGCATCCGAAAGGCTATGGCGACGATCTGGTCGAGGCTTACGTGCGCCTGCCCAAACTCGTCGAGAGCGCACACATCCCCGTGCAGAGCGGCAGTGATCGCATGTTGAAGGCGATGCACCGCGGCTACACGCGCGAACGTTTTCTTTCCATCATCCAGAAGCTGCGCAAAGTGAATCCTGGCATGGGTATCACCACCGACGTCATCGTTGGCTTTCCCGGCGAGACCGAGGCGGACTTCGAGCAAACTCTCTCCCTCTACCGCGAAGCCGACTTCGACAACGCGTTCATTTTCCGTTACTCCAAACGCAAAGACACTCCGGCGGCGGACATGCCCGATCAGTTGCCGGAAGAAGTGAAGGAGGAACGCAACCAGCGTCTCCTGGCGCTCACCAACGAACTCGGCGCCAGGCGCTACAACGCACTCGTCAGCGAAAAAGTTCAAATCCTTGTTGAAGGCCCGAGCAAACGCCCCGAGCGCATGATGGGCCGCACTCGCTGCGGAAATATCGTGGTGTTCGACGGCCACGAACGCCATCGCGGACAACTGATGGACGTGCAAATCACGCGCACCGGCTCCTTCACTCTTTATGGGGACCCGGCAGTGGTTGGGATGGAAGAATTCTAACCGGCTGCGCGCGGAGTCAGTTTCAATACACCAACACCAGCACCGCCGCCTGCTCCGCTGACTTCACCACGCCCTCAAACTTCCGCTCCGTGGCGGCGCCCCCGTGAGAGCGCGGCCATCTTTTCCAGTTTCGCCGCAACTTCCGGCACCGATTCCGGGAAGCCCCAACTGTTCTTCACCGCGTAATTCACGTTCTCCGGCAAGGATGGAACGGGCGACGCCCGTCTCGTTCGGCAACCTGCCGAACGAAATGAGGAGGGCTGCGGCAATTGAATGTCTTCTCCTCTTCAACGGTCACCGCCCTTCCGTCCGGCAGGTTGCCGGACGGCACAGGCCAGTGGCCTGTGTTACCCACACCGCCACGCTGATTTGAAAATGCCGCGCATCATCCTGCGTATCTGAACGGTTGGGTGATGTTAAAGCGGTGGCACTGGCCGACTCGTGATCGAGGCCGCAATCACTTCACTGCGCCAAACACTTTTTGCAGCAACTCCGTCGTGCGCGCGGTGGGGTTCTCGCGGATGCGCTTCTCTTCTTCCGCGATCATCTTGAACAACCCATCGCTGGCCTTTTGTGAGACGTAGCTGTCCACGTCGAATGAAGCCGTGTTGATGTTGAGTTTGCTGAGGAAGGAATTGCCGCCACCACTCGCCTGATCCAGCAGTTTCTTGTAGGCGGACGTGACTCCCGTCTTTGCCGTCGCTTCTTTCACCACCGGCAGCATCTTCTCCTGAATCTGCTTCTCGCCCTTACCCTTGAAGAACAGCGTCGCCGAATCCTTGCCGCCGCTCGCGAGTTTTTTGGCATCTTCAATGGTCATCGATTTCAACGCGTCGGTGAAGATGGGCAGCGCCTGCGGCACGGCCTGCTCGGCGGCCCGGTTCATGGTGGTCACGAATTCATTCGCGTATTTGTCCTGCTTCATTGCGCGCAAAGTCTTCTCCACGGTCTGCAATTTTTCCGGCATCGGGATGCGGACCTGCGCATTGCTCAGGAATCCGCCGGGCCGCGCGAGATTGGTGATGGCCGTCTGCACCCCTTTGCTCAGGGCCTGTTTCAACCCGTCAGTGACCTGTTCCTGCGAAAGCCCGGCGAGCGAGGGTGTGGCGGTACTGGTGGTGTTGGTTTTCGGTTTCAGGAAATCCAGCAGCGCAGCGTGGGCCGTGACAGCGGAGAGCACGACAGCAAGCAGGAATGAAGTTTCGCGTTTCATGGCCACACGATAAAGCAGCCACGGAGAAGGGAAAGAACTGGCCGGTAACTATAATTTAGATGGAGAAGGAGTTCTGCAGCGCAACTATTTCAGTGCTGTCGCAAACCGGAATTCAAACCGTCACGACAGGCGAGTCATTTTGCTTTCATCCCGCCTCACACCGGCGCGCGCGGAGCGACGCGCCCTACCTTGCGAATACGATGCAAAGATTCATTGACCGCAACGCCGTTGCGTCGAATCACGAGCCGAACAAGGCAATCCTTCCAAGATGGAAAAATGTTTTAACCGCATGATTCGGGGCAGCCCGCCTTTAGGCGCTCGGTTGAAATCCCTTCGGGATGCCAATAGCACCAGTTCAGCGGAGCTGCTTCGCATACACCAGCCACGCGTCTTCGCCGTATTCGAGGTAGATACTGTCTTCGTCCAATTCGCCGGCGAGCTGGCTGAGGAACTTTTGCAGCATCTCGACTCGATTCTTCCCGCGGAAGGAAACTTTGTATTCCTTGTGCTCGCCGTAGTACTCGCGCCCCGTTACCTCATCACGCCAATAGCCGAAGATGTTTCCGGCTGACGCCGTGTAGCCGGCGAACTGTTTCATCAGGAAGTGGTGGACGATTTCCTCGTAGCTCTTCTCCAGCTTCTTCTGTTTGAGTTTGAGGGATGGCAGGAGGAACACGGCCATGCGGCCGAGGGATTCGACCCGAAAGGAATCGGATCGAATTCTACCGCTCCGCCGCCGTTTCATTGCCACAACTCGCGCACGCGGCGTTTATGTTTGCGGTCCTGAAACACAATGCTCACGAGCAGGATAAGTCCGCCCGCGGCTGCCGCGAGGAAACAAATGATGGCGATTCCAGGATAGCCAAATAACTGGAACTCGGTTGGCACGCGCATCAGGAGCGCCGCGCCCACAATCAGCGCCGCGAGCAAAAGCCCCGCGGTGATGCGATTGGCGCTGTGATTCAAGCCGGCCAGCAACTGGTGCTTGTCGCGCGGGCGGATGAACACTTCGAGCTTCGGATCGCCGAGCGCGTCAAGAATCTTGTTCACCTTGGGTGGAAGCCCGCCCACGAAATCTTTCAATTCGAGCACGGACGAAAAGAATTTTCCGCTCGTGAAGCTTTTCTTGAGCTGCTGGTTGAGGATTTCCGCGACGTGCCGGCGGACGGAGGCGTTGGGATTGAACGTGGGGTCGAGGGTGCGGCCTACTTGATCGAGCTGGAGCAGCGTCTTGCCGAGCAGTGAAAGCTCCGAGGGCACGAACAAGCCAGTCTCGGCTGCGGAGCGGCTGACTTGCAGGATGACGCTGCCCACTTCGATCTCGGCGAGCGCGCTGTTTTTCTGCTCACCGATCAATACGCTGAGGCGGCGGCGGAAATCCACCTCGCTGAACGTATCGCCCGTTTGGCTGATTTCGATGGCGATTGTTCCAGCCTCGTCACTGCGGCCTTCGGCGACCGCCAGCAGCAGGCGGATTAACTTTTCCTGCATCGCCGGCGCCACGTGACCGACCATGCCGAGATCCAGCAAGGCGATTTCCTGGTCCTCAGTCAGGTAAACGTTGCCCGGATGCGGATCTGCATGAAACACGCCATCGACCAGCACTTGCTTGAGATACGCTTTGAACAATTCCTCGGCGAGGCCGCAGCCGTCCAGTTCGGTGCGGGCAAGCGGAGTGAGTTGGGTGATTTTCCGGCCCGTCACATACTCCATCGTGAGAACGGAGCGGGTGGTGTAATCGGTGATCGGCAGCGGCACGCGGACGCGCGGGAACTCGCGCAGATTTTCGGCGATCTGCCGGAGATTGGCGGCCTCGCGCTGGTAATCGAGTTCCTGCAACAGCGTGCGTTGAAACTCTTCCAGCACCTTGTCGAGTTGATAGCGCCGCGCCAATCGCGTGTGGCTCTTCAGAAACTCCACCAATTCTTCCACGACTTCGAAGTCCTGGGCAATCTGCTCGCGAATGCCGGGCCGCTGCACCTTCACGACCACGTCGCGCCCGTCGCGCAGCGTGGCGCGATGCACCTGGCCGAGAGACGCAGCCGCCAGCGGTTCTGAGTCGAAGAACGAGAAGGCCTTCGAGATGCGCACCCCCAGTTCGCTCTGCACGATGCGCTCCACCTCCGCGAACGAGAAGGGCTTCACCTTGTCCTGCAGCCGGCTCAACGCCTTGATGTAGGGTGCCGGCAACACATCGGGGCGGCTGGAAAGAACCTGGCCAAGTTTCACGAATGTGGGACCCATCGCTTCCAAATCGTCCGCGAGCGCTTCAGGCCGTGCGCGCTCATTATCCGTTGCGGCGATGGCCCCGTCCGGGTTGGCGAAGGCGCTCGTCTTAAAAATGTCCGAGCGGCTATATTTCCAAAGCAATCGCCCGATCTCGGCATACCGGCGCAGGTGCGATGGCTTAAGTGAAAGTGTCATCCAATATCTCCCTTTTCCTTATGATTCCCGGCGCAAGTTAACCGCGGCCCCGATAAACTCAAGTGAGCGCGGTTGTCTCGGGGCAGCAACACTGTGTGTCTTACCTCGCCAGCGGCAATCGGTAACACGCTGCTTCCCGATCATTCCGTACGACCAGCAAATCACCCGCGAGCGCCGGCGGGTTCCAGGTTTTGGAATTGAACACTTTGAAGCGCGTCAACTCGCGCTGCTCGTTTGGATTCGGCTCCACGAGCACCACTTCGCCATTCTCCGCCATCAGCAGAAGCAAGTCGCCGACGAGAATCATCTGCCCGTGGCCATATCGGTCGCCCTTCCACTTCAAGTCGCCGGTGTTGAGGTCGATGCAGGCGAGCGCGCCATCATCGAGGCCATAAACGAAACCAGCGCGGTGAATCAGGTTGGCGAACTTCGATTTCATCCGAATCGATTTCCAGATTCGCGTGGCCCGCCAGCGCCAGCCTTCACCCGCGGGCGCCACGGTCAGCAATTCGCTGCCGCCGCCGTAGCCTTGCGACACGAGCACCCGATTGCTGGAGAGCACCAGCGGGAGAGTCACATGCGGAAACGGACTGCGCCAGGGATACTGCCAGAGCACTTTTCCGGTGCGTTCGTCGTAGCTCGAAACGTTTTCCGAGAAAATTAAAATTTGCGGAATGCCATCAAACGTTGCGCGCGTGGGCGAACTCCAATGCACGTCGTCGTTGCCGCTGGCCCACAACACCGTGCCCATTTCTTTCTCGTAGGCGACGAGTGAACTGCGAGGTCCACCCACCGTCACGATGACCGCATTGTCTGTGACGAGCGGCGAACAAGCGACACCCCATTCGGGCAAGTTGGCGCCGTGCGCGGCCAGCGTGTTTGTCTGCCAAACCACTTTGCCGGTCGCGAGATCGAGGCAATTCAACATTCCTGCACCGCCCATGGTATAAACACGCGCCCGCGCAATCGTCGGCGTTGCTCGCGGCCCTTCGCCCGCAATGGTGGTGGCGTAGCGCGATTGATCGGCGTGCCGCCAGAGTGGTTCGCCCGTGAGCAGGTCGTAGCACCCGACCAACTCCTGAGCACCGTGTTGCTCCTGCGTAATGGCGCGCTGTCCTTCAATCGCGAAGCTGGACCACGCCGCGCCGACGGAGTGACGCCACAGTTTGCGCGGGGGTGTTTGCTTCCAATCACGGGCCAGTGGCGGTCCTGGCAACACGCCGTCGCGGTTCGGCCCGAGAAATTGCGGATAGCCCATTGTCGAGCGCGCTGTTCTCAGAGCGCCGTTTGTGTCAGTGGAGGCCGGCGCGCTGAGACCGTCGGGTCCGGCCAAAGTGCTTCGTTGTGTCCAGCGCCACTCGACGATGGGAAGCAAGTCGCCCGTTACCCCTTGGATGCGCAGGCAAAGACCGCAGAACACAATCACCACAAGCGTTCCCATGAAGACCGTCCAGCGGGCGCGAGCGCGCCAGCCCGAAGCGAACAGCACCCACAGCAAAAGCCCGACGTAAATCGCCATGCCGAAGAGCGCCGTGCGCATCCACTTGTCCTGCCGCTGCGCATCGGTGGCGAGCCAGGCCCACGCCAGCGCGCCGAGCATGAACGTGACAAACACCGCGAGGGCGCAATGTGCGCCCCGCCGCCATTTGCTGAGTGGTTGTCTCACGCGTTGATGGTAGCCAACTGCGGCCCGTTGCTGAAAGCGCTTTTGCCTTGGTTCAGGGAAGTCGCAGAGCAAGATGCTAAACCCACTATTGTGCGCTACGTTCCCACCTGAAAGGGGGGGACGGAAATGGCAGGAAAGAAAAGGAGACTCGGAAAGTGGCTGAAGATTGCGGGATTGATCCTCGCGGGCCTCCTCACCGTTGTTTTCATTCCCCGGCGAATCGACAAGCCGATCGATAAACTCATCGTGGTCACGAATTACTCGGTGGGCGACGCGGCGTTTCGCGAAGGCATCGGCCATCTCGTGAATGCTCCGCTGATGCCGGGCAACAAAATCACTACACTCATCAATGGCGATCAGATCTTTCCGGTGATGATGGACGCAATCCGCCGCGCCAAAAAAACGGTGACGCTGGAAAACTTCATCTTTCGCTCGGGCCGTTTGAGCGGCGAACTCGTGCCCCTGCTCTGCGAAAAAGCGCGGGCCGGAGTAAAGGTCCACTTGATGATGGACTCGCTGGGCTGCTCGAAATTGGAGCAATCCGAGCTCGATCGGTTGGAACAATCCGGCGTGCAGTTCGTGAAATACAATC
>Ga0190265_10003386_pt1 | contig 10877 bp, 12 predicted proteins | sample Popmic124T_FD_133135 | JGI IMG/M metagenome (GOLD analysis project Ga0190265, IMG submission 133135) | Populus adjacent soil microbial communities from riparian zone of Indian Creek, Utah, USA - 124 T | ecosystem: Environmental > Terrestrial > Soil > Riparian zone | place: USA: Utah | collected...
AGCAGTTCGACCTCGAGTGGGACTTCCACGACCATCCGACCGGCCTCTGATGTGACTTCGGTGCTCGAGCTCGCCGGCATCGACAAGCAATTCGGCTCCGTGCATGCTCTGCGCGGGGTCGATTTTACGTTGGTCCCCGGTGAAGTGCATGCCTTGCTGGGAGAGAACGGGGCTGGAAAGTCTACCTTGATGCAGGTCGCATACGGTCTGGTGCGACCAGACGCGGGTGTGATCAGGATCGACGGCATACCTCGTCGGATCACCAGTCCCCGACTTGCCCGAGCCCTTGGCATCGGGATGGTGCACCAGCATTTCACCTCGGTGCCTGCCCTGACTGTCGCCGAGAACGTGGCTCTCTCGGCGGGGTGGCCGGTCAGGCCGCACGAAATGCGCGAGCGCACCAGGCTCTTGAGTGAGCGGATGGGACTGCCGCTCGATCCCGATCAGCGAGCGGGCCGCCTGTCGGTATCCCTCAAGCAGCGGCTCGAGATCGTCAAGGCCCTGGCGGGCGACGCCAGAACACTGCTCCTCGACGAGCCCACCGGCGTACTCGCTCCACCAGAGGCGGAACTGCTGCTCCAGATGGTTCGGAGTTTCACTGCTTCGGGCGGATCGGCCGTGCTGATCACCCATAAGCTCGATGAGGCACTGCTCACTGCCGATCGAGTCACCGTGCTGCGACAGGGAGCGGTGACCTTCACCGGCCCGGTTGCAGGCCAGAACGTGGAGTCCCTGGCCCATGCGATGATCGGTGGTGACCCTGGTGTTCCCCTCACAGGCAGAGAAACGGTCAGGAGATCCGAGCGTCGGTCGTCGCGAGAGCTGATTCGGCTCGACGCCCTCGAGGTGTCTCGGGAGAGCGGGTACGGAATCGCGCTTCGGCACGGGTCTCTGTCCGTTCGGGCGGGAGAGATTGTCGGCGTAGCGGCCGTCGAAGGGAATGGACAGCGTGAGCTTCTCCGCACCGTGGCGGGGCGCATCGCGCCCCTTCGCGGCAAGCTCCAGGTGGCTCAGCCGGTGGGGTTCATCCCGGAGGACCGTACCTCTGAGGGTCTGATCCCGGCGCTCAGCCTTACGGAGAACGTGGTTCTTGGCCTGGGGAACGAGGGTCCGTGGATTCATGGCGGCCGTATCGCCTGGGACGAGGCGACGGCCCGGACAGCGGAACTCATTCGAGATTACGAGATCAGCGCACCCGGGCCCGGCATCCGGGCCGCGGCGCTCAGCGGGGGTAACCAGCAAAAACTGGTGGTGGCCCGCGAGCTCTCCCGGGCTCCAGCGGTGATCGTCGCAGAGAATCCCACCCGCGGTCTGGACATCAGCGCCGCGGCCGCCATCCATGCGCGTCTGAGGTCGGCCGCGGCGGCAGGGGCCGCGGTTCTCTTCTACTCAGCCGATCTGGACGAGGTGCTGTATCTCGCGGACCGGGTGATCGTGGTGACGAGGGGGGTGATCTCGGAGGCGTCTCCAGCTGCGTCGCGCTCCGAGATCGGCGCCATGATGCTTCGAGCCGAGCGAGAGGCGTGAGGGCGCTGGGTTGGGCGGTCGGGGCGGTGGCGCTGGGTCTGGCCGTCCTCTTCCTCGGGCTCGAAGCGGCCGGCTTCAACGCGGTGGCTGGGCTCAGCGCTCTCTGGTTGGGCGCCTTCGGCTCCTGGGATGCCTTTACATCCAGTACGCTGGTGCGGGCGGTGCCGCTCATCCTCATTGGGCTCGGGATCTCGGTGGCGTTTCGAGGCGGAGCGCTCAATATCGGGGCCGAAGGGCAATTCTACGCCGGCGCCATCGCTGCAACGTGGGTCGGGCTGCACCTGGCGGGCGCGCCTCGTCCGATCGCGATTGCGGTGCTCTTGCTGGCCGCGGCAGTAGCCGGGTTCGGCTGGGCCGTGCTTCCGGTCTGGCTGAAGCTCCGGTTTGGCGTCATCGAGGTCATCAGTACCCTCCTGCTCAACTTTGTCGCCTTGTCGCTGGTGAGTTACATGGTGCAGGGGCCGCTCCAGGAACGGGGGGGCATCTATCCTCAGAGCGATGCTATCGCTGATTCGGCACGATTACCCCTGCTCCCCGGCTCGCGACTTCACGCCGGCTTGATTCTCGCCGTGGCCGGCGGCCTCGTTCTCTGGTTTCTCTTTGCCCGGACGCTCTGGGGATTCCGGCTTCGCGCGGTTGGACTCGGTCCGCGAGCCGCCGAAGTCAGCGGGCGAATCGACAGCCAGGGCGTCAGCGCAATGGCGCTCCTGATCTCGGGCGCGATCGCAGGATTGGCCGGCGGCGTGGAAGTGAGTGGGGTGTCGTATGCCCTGTTTCAGAACCTGTCGCCCGGGTATGGCTTTACCGGAATCGCCGTGGCGCTGCTGGGTGGATTGCATCCGATCGGAGTCGTCGTATCCGGTATTCTCTTTGGCGCGCTCGAAGCCGGCGCTGGTGCGATGCAGCGGGATGCGGGAATACCGGCCGTGGCAGTGTATGTGGTCGAGGCCGTAGTAATCATCGTTGCGCTACTGGCTACCGTGCCGCGGGGAGGGTGGATCGGTTTGCGGTCAGTGGTGCGAAAGCGGATCGCTCCAGGTAAGGCCGCGGGATAATGGACACCGAAATTCTGGTTGCCGGCTTTCTGGCCGCCGCCGTTCGTGTGGCCACCCCCCTCGTGCTCGCGGCAACCGGCGAAACCATCACCGAGCGCTCGGGAGTGATCAACCTGGGGCTCGAAGGGACCATGCTCGCTGGGGCCCTTGCCGCCACCATGGGTGCCACGGCCTGGGGACCTTGGAGCGGGGTGGTATGTGCCATCGTGGCCGGGATGCTCCTTGCGGCCGTTTTCGCGCTGCTCGCCGTGGGAGCGCGGGCAGACCAGATCATCACCGGCACCGCGATTACCCTCGCGGCTGTAGGCCTCACCGGCACCATCTACCGGCAGGCCTACGGCTTCGGCGGTGCCGGCCTGAGTATTCCCACGCTCAAGTCGGTGGCCATTCCCGGCCTCTCGCAGATACCTGTGGTGGGGACGGCGCTCTTCGACCAGCCGGCACCGACCTACGTTGCCCTGCTCAGCATGCCTCTCGTCTGGTGGGTGCTGTTTCGCACCCGCCTGGGCCTGATGCTACGCGCCACGGGCGAAGGCGCTGCGATGGCGCGGGCGGCGGGAGTCCGAACCAGGCTGATCCGTACCGGGGCGACGGTTGTCGGCGGCGGGTTTGCGGGTCTTGCGGGCGCCAGCCTGGTGCTGGCCCAGGTGGGCTCGTTCACCGAGGGCATGACGGCGGGCCGTGGCTACGTTGCGATCGCGATCGTGGTGTTGGGACGCTGGCATCCCGGCGGGATTGCGCTGGGCGCGTTGCTGTTCGGGGCGGCGACCGCCTTGCAGTATCTGCTCCAGACGTTGGGGCTGGACGCTCCGTATCAACTGTTTCTCATGCTGCCCTACCTGCTGACGCTGCTGGCACTCGCGGGAGCGGTTGGGCGGGTCCGGGCCCCGGCCGATCTGGGGAGATAGCTTTTCGCGTTTTCGTGGCTGCTATTGTTTTTCAACGGCGGGATGCGGCGAGAGCATCGCGGGCATCCACGATGGTTTGCCGCACCCGGCCCTTGAGCTGCGGGATGTCGTTGAGGGTGAGGCCGGTTGTCTCGACTGGATCGAGCACCCGCACCTCGGCGTTCGACCGGCCGAACCGCCAATCGTGCTTGCGGAGCGCGGTTCCCGTGCCCGACACCGCAAGCGGAAGGATTGGGACGCCCGCCTCGATCGCCAGTCGGAAGGCACCATCCTTGAACGGTAACAGCTCGGAGGTGCGGGAGCGGGTCCCTTCCGGGAAGATCATCACCGAGACACGATTCTGGAGCGCACGGCGGCAGCGCTCCATGGCCTCCAGGGCGCTGGGCCCGAACCCGCGCTTGACCGGAACATCGCCCGCCAGCCACATCATCCAGCCCATGATAGGGATGCGAAACAGCTCGGCCTTGGACAGCCACTTCATTTCCCACGGGAGATGGCTGATGAGGAGAATGTCGGCGAAGGACTCGTGGTTGGAAACCACGACGAACGGCCTCCTGGGGTCCCTGGGCATCGTTCCGGAATAGCGGAAACGCCAGAGCGGATTCAGCGTCGCAAAGACCGGTCCGATCTTCCGAAAGATGCGTCCGGTGATGTACCGCCCCCGATCGAATGGCGCGGTGAGCAACCGAACGACCGCGAGCACGGGGAACCACAGCACGACGCACACGACGAAAACGAGCCAGGCCCAGATCGAGAGGATAGTTTGCCAGAGTCGCGACATGCCACTCTATTCCGGGCTGGGGTAGGCAGGGTTGCCTGAGACGCTGACCGTTGCGGGCCGGGTAACCTTAGCGTCTTCGGGCTGTGAGGGACAAGAGGCCACTTCTTCCGCGAGCCATACATGATCCAGGATGGGCAGGCACCCGAGCCGGAGGACACAGGCACCGTGGCCGGCGCCCCCCTCCCCGTTCCGGTCCCGGTTCCCGATCAGGAATCGAACGGGCTCCTTGGCGGCCAGGTCGACGTCCGTCACGTCTCGCTGGTCATTCTCACCGTCCTCGCCGTGCTCTATACCCTCCACCTGGCTTCGGCGTTTTTTCTGCCGATCGTCCTGGCCATTCTGCTGAACCTCCTGCTCAGCCCCAGCGTCCGCTTCCTCCGCAACTACCTCCGTCTACCGGTGCCGCTGGGGGCCGGGATCGTGATCGTCGTGCTCCTCGGTCTGATCGGGTTCGGGGCGACTCGACTCGCGCCGGCCGCGACCGCGTGGGTGGCCCGGGCCCCGGAGAGCATCGCCACGCTGAAACAAAGGATCCAGCCGCTGCGCCGTCCGATGGAGCGCGTCAATCAGGCCGCCGAGCAGGTCGAGCAGGCGACCGACATGGACAAGAAGACGCAGGAGGTCGAGATCAAGGGCCCCGGCCTCACCCAGCAGGTCTTCGGCGGCACGACGGCGCTCCTGAGCTCGTTGATGGTGGTGATTTTCCTAACTTACTTTTTGCTGGCCTCGGGCGAGCTGTTTCTGCAAAAGCTCGTCGGGGTGTTGCCGCAGCTGAAGGACAAGAAGACCGCGGTGCGCATCGTGCGGGAGACCGAAGCTCAGGTCTCGGTCTATCTGGTCGTCACCACCCTGATCAACCTTGGGGTGGGCGTGGCCACGGGTGTGGCCCTCGCGCTGGTGGGTATGCCGAATCCGGTCCTCTGGGGCGTGATGGCCGCGGTGCTGAACTTCGTACCGTATGTCGGCGGCCTGGTGAACACCATAATCCTGGCGCTGGCCGCCTTCCTCACCTTCGACGACATTGGCCGGGCCCTGATGGTTCCCTTCGTCTTCACCGTCATCAACATTCTGGAGGGGAACCTGATCACGCCCTGGATTGTGGGACGCCGTATGCGTCTCAACACGGTGGCGGTGTTTGTCGGGCTGATCTTCTGGTGGTACCTCTGGGGCATCACCGGAGCCATCCTGGCGGTGCCGATCATGGCCTCGATCAAGATCGCCTGCGATCACATCGCCCCGCTGGCGCCGATCGGCGAGTTTTTAGCCGAATAGACCGGACTCGAGATGAGATCGCGAGACGTAAGCAGGCCGGCCTCTCTGGTGGAGAGCGAGCGAGGCGTCGTGGCAGCAATACCGTTCGATGCCGATTGGTCACGTGTGCGGCTGTACCGCGCGGCCTGCGGTGGCGCGGCCGGATGGATCCGCCAGCTCGTGCTCCTGGCCAGCCGCAATCGAGCGGTGGCCCTGGGCAATCGGGTGTTCCTGCCGGATCGATGCGACGGAGACCTGGGAGTGCTCGCCCACGAGCTGACCCATTGCGCGCAGTATCAGGCCTGGGGGCCAGGAGTCTACTACGCTCGCGGCATGATCACCCAGCTGCGCGACCTGGCCCATCGAGCACTCGGGGTGGGCTCCAGTCCGTACTCCTATCGGGTAAAGCCGGGCAAGCCGTTCGGATCGTACGGAATGGAGCAGCAGGCTCAGATGGTGGAAGATCGCTTCAGGCAGGGCTCCGGCGGCGATCATCCCATTCCATCGGCCTGATCCACCGTGTGGTGCTCCTGGGTGACAGGCATCTTGTCCTCCCAGAGCGCGAGCACGTTTCCGTCGGGATCCGCCACCATTGCCATGATGCCCCACGATTGCTGGGTCGGCTCAGTGGCAAACCGCACCCCGCGGTCGTGAAGCACACCGCAGAAATGCAGCAGGTCCGGCACGAACAGGGTGATGCCGGTGTGCCGGCCGACGAGGGACTTGGCATCCTTGTGCACGGCCGGATGCACGCTCACATGGGTCTCCCCCTCCAGGAATTCTGCTCCGAAGGAGCCTTGCCGGGTCAATGGCAGCCCGAGCTTGTCGCGATAGAACTCCACTGCCCGCGGGATATCGTGCACGAAGATGGCGATGCTGTGAAGAGTCGGCGTGATCGGAACGGTCATTGAGGCGGCTTTCACTGCAAAAGGTTCAGAACCAGTTTCGCCACCAGCACACCAAGCGCAACCGCGCCGATGAACAACAGAAGAAGCACTCCGCTCAAGATGAGAAGCGCCTTGCGGCTCCCGGCTCTGGCCGCTGCGGGTTGCTGCAGATGACTCTCGAGCAGCGCCATATTCCTCAGGTTCGACTTCCAGGCCACGTCGAAGATATCGCCCAGGATTGGAACCCACCCCACCAGGGTATCGAGCGCGACATTGGCGATCATCCGGGTGACCACAGGTCTCGGGGCCCCCAGGCGTGATGCCTGGAGAATGATGTAGGCTGAGAAGACCGCACTCACCGCATCACCCAGCCCGGGCACGAGGCCAACCAGGGCGTCGAATCCAAAGCGATATCGAGTGCCAGGAATGACAAAGGCGCTGTCCAGCAGGCGGCTCAGAGCTCGGAGCCGCTCCAGCTGTGGAGCCTGGTAGGTGCCCACAAACGGGGCCGGCGTGCGGGTGGCGACAGGCTTGTTCATCGCTGAATAATAAGGGTGTCGACTTGCGCTAGTCATCGCGAGCGGGCGAAGCCCGCGTGGCGATCCCGCCGGTCATTCGATCAGCCTTTGACGCACGGCATGGATGTAATCAGTGTAGGCCGGAACCCCACCGCTGCCCCGCACATCGGAGGCGATCTGGCCCCGGTGGTAGGCGGAATGGATCACAATGTGCGTGAGGATCTCCTCGACCGTGTTGGTCCAGGTCTCCCCTTTCGAGTTGGTGTAGGAAATCTGTTCCGTGAGACAATCGGCGGCATCGTCCAGATACTCCGGCCACATGCTGGAGAGCTCCTCGAGGCGCTGGCCGCACGCCTCAACGTCGAGCTCCGGCCAGACCGGGAGCGTCGCCTGGCGCCGGCGCAGACGGGCCATCCAGAGGTGCTCGGCGCCGATGATGTGGGCCATCCACCGCAGGCTTCGGGATGGAGTACCCTGCGGGAGGGAGTGCAGTGTTTCCCGGTTGGCCCACACGTCGTAGCGAAGCAGCTCTCGGAGATGCCGGATCATTCCAACCTCACGGGCTCGACGGTCGACCGGTAGGCGGCGCGAAAGTTTCGCCGCATGCCGGCGAGGCCTGGCCGTTCAAAGGGCGTGTCCCCGAATCGGTCGCTGAAATCCTCCTCCGTCATGCGCTCGAAGAAGTCCGGGCCGGCTCCGCTCAGCTTCGCGGTGGGCTGGAACTCAGGTGTGCTGGTCGGCTGGGCGAAGCGCTGATTCCAGGGGCACACATCGTTGCAGATGTCGCATCCGAAGGCATAGCCCTGAAACTGCTCGGCCAGCTCGTCGGGTATGGGGCCCTTCTGTTCGATCGTGAGATAGGAGATACACCGGGTGGCGTCGAGCAATCTCGGCTCCACGAATGCGTCCGTCGGGCAGGCGTCGAGGCAGCGAGTGCAGCTGCCGCACCGGTCGAGCTCGAAGGAGTCATCGAGCGGAAGCTCGAGGTCGGTGAACACAGATCCGATGAAGAAAAATGAACCGGCATCGGGCCGGATGAGCATGGTGTTCTTGCCGATCCAGCCCAGGCCGGCCCGCTGGGCCAGCTCTCGCTCGGGTACCGGTCCCGCATCCACGAAAGTGCGGCTCAGCCTGGCGCCGCGGGCACGAAGGAAGTCTGCCAGGTCGTTCAGGCGCTGCCCGGTTGCCCGGTGGTAGTCCTGCCCCCGGGCATACTTCGCGATGCGAGGGGCGGCTGACTCTTCTTCACTGTCAGCGGTGTAATAGTTGTCGAGCACGACAACGACGGCCCGCGCTTCGGAAAGAATCGCCCGGGGATCCTTCCGACGCGCCGCCTGCCGATGGAGGTATCGCATCGTGCCGGCGTATCCCTTGGCGAGCCACTCATCGAGACTGCCGCCATGGGCGGTCGGCCCCGGATGGGTGATCCCGCAAGCGAGGAACCCGAGCTCGCGCGCACGCGCCTTGACTGCCTCGCTGAGACTCACGGGCATCCTGTCGCCACGCGGGTCCCCGACCCCGGCTCGTCCTCGGTCATGATGAGCCGGGCTCCCCTCCCGTATGTCACATAAGACCAGGCCCACTGGATCATCACCAGAACCCGGTTGCGGAACCCGATCAGGAAGAAGATGTGGACGAATGTCCAGACCAGCCACGCCAGAAAACCGGCGAAGTGCAGCTTCCGGATGTCGGCAACCGCGCGCCCGCGGCCAATGACTGCGAGCTGCCCCTTATCCCAATAGCTGAAGGCCCGCCGTGGGCGATGCTGGAGATCGCCCCGAATGGTGCGGGCGGTGTACTCACCCATCTGAATAGCCACCGGGCAGATCCCCGGTAACGGGCCACCTTCCCGGTGGTTGAACAAAGCCGCGTCTCCGAGGACGAACACTTCCGGATGCCCTGGAATGGTGCAGTCCGGCTCGACGATGGCCCGGCCCACGTTGTCGAGCGGTGTGCCGAGACACTTGAGGATCGGGCTGGCCATATTGCCGGCGGCCCAGATCACCGTCTTGGTCGGGATGGTCCATCCTGCCGCTATGACTGAGCCAGGGCGGATATCGGTGACGAAGGTCTCGGTGCGCACCTCCACCCCGAGGCGGCGGAGCTCGAGCTTGGCCTTGTCACCCAGACTCGGCGGGTAAGAAGGCAGCAGGCGAATTCCCCCCTCGAGGAGCAGCACGGTCGCTTCTCCCGGATCTATGTGCCTGAAGTCCCGCCGGAGAGCGTACCGGCGGAGCTCGGCCAGCGCTCCTGCCGTTTCCACGCCGGTCGGGCCGCCCCCCACCACCACAAACGTCAGCAAGGCATGGCGGCGTACCGGATCGGGCTCCCGTTCGGCCTGCTCGAACGCGAGGAGCACCCGCTGCCTGATCGTGACCGCGTCCTCGATGCTCTTGAGCCCCGGCGCGATGTGCTCCCATTCATCGTGCCCGAAGTAGGAGTGTCGCGCACCGGTGGCAACCACGAGGTAATCGTAGGCCAGCTCCCCGCCGTCGGCGAACACCACCCGGCGGGCCGCCGGGTCAATGGTCCAGACCTCCGCCAGGATAACCTCGGCGTTGGATTGATTCCGGAGCACCGACCGGATCGGCGCGGCGATGTCGCTCGGATTGAGGGCGGCGGTGGCGACTTGGTAGAGCATCGGCTGAAAGAGGTGATGATTGCGGCGATCGACCAGGGTGACGCGCACCGGGGCGCGCTTGAGCCCGCGAGCAGCGTACAGACCCGCAAAGCCGCCCCCCAGAATCAGGACATGGGGCATTCCAGGCTCAGCCCTTTCATCTCTCACTTCTCACCTCTCACCTCTCACTCCTCACCCTTCACAACCCCATGGTCTGGCGGCGCCACCGGGCGAACCGGACGACGTCCTCCAGCGGAGGGATGGCCGCCTCGTCGGCATAGGCGGTATACATCCGCCAGCGGAGGTAGGTGCGGTCGGGCAGCGGCAGGAATGGCGCCCGGGTCCACCAGTTACGAGCTCGGAAAGCCCACGCGGTCCGGAGCAGGTCCAGACCGAGGCGCGGGTTCACTAGCCCTCGCGCCGCGAGGCGGCCCGCAAGCGACAGCCAGGAGTGGGACATGCGCCAAGTATAACGGTATATTCCGCTCCCTATGACACTCACGGCACGCCATGACAAATAGCCCGTATCGGACGATGGACGACAACAAGCGTCCAACCGAGGACGAGACCCTTCTCGAGGGACCACAGCCGAGCGAGCGCCAGGACAAGGAGAGGCTCCTCGTCTCCGATCCCTGGCGAGTGCTCCGTATCATGGGCGAGTTCGTCTGGGGATTCGACAACCTGGCAGATGTCAGGGACGGCGTCTCCATATTCGGCTCGGCCCGGACCAAGCCCGATGACCCGCACTACGCGGCCGCGGTCGAGACCGCACGGCTGCTGGCCAAGGCCGGCATTCCGGTGATCACAGGCGGCGGACCGGGCATCATGGAGGCGGCCAATCGGGGCTGCATGGAAGGCCAGGGGCTCTCGATTGGCTGTAATATCGAGCTGCCCTTCGAGCAGGGATCGAACGCCTACCTCACCCGGAGCCTCAACTTCAAGTTCTTCTTCGTGCGCAAGACCATGTTCGTCAAGTATGCCACCGCGTTCATCGTGTTTCCTGGCGGCTATGGCACGCTCGACGAGCTGTTCGAGGCGCTCACACTGATCCAGACTGGCAAGGTCAAGGATTTTCCGGTCATTCTTTTCGGCAAGGAATATTGGAAGGGGCTGGGCGAGTGGCTCAGCCGGACGGTATCCGCCGAGGGGAAGGTCGATGCCAAGGACCTCCTCCTGTTCAAGGTCACGGATGACCCGGCCGAAGCCACCCGGCTGGTGATAAAGGCGCGGGAGAAACGATGACCCGCCCGTCGGCGAAGTACCTGCGCGGCCAGCGCATCGATCCCAAGGCCACGACCGGGAAGGAAACCGTCGCGGAGCTGATCGACAA
>Ga0190265_10003387_pt1 | contig 10873 bp, 8 predicted proteins | sample Popmic124T_FD_133135 | JGI IMG/M metagenome (GOLD analysis project Ga0190265, IMG submission 133135) | Populus adjacent soil microbial communities from riparian zone of Indian Creek, Utah, USA - 124 T | ecosystem: Environmental > Terrestrial > Soil > Riparian zone | place: USA: Utah | collected...
CCCGCCGGCTCTTGCGAACACCCGCCGCATAGTCCCACCAGGACTGCGCCTACCGTCAAGCGAGCCTTCTGTCCCACGCCTACCGAATCCGCCGACGGTCGTTCCGGCTGCGAATCGCGATCCCCAGGAGAAGAAGTAGCACTGGTGCCAGGCCGCTCTGACTCGCAGAGTTTCCAGCCGTTCGACACCCGCCTCCGTCGCCCCCCGGTGCAGGAACCATGGGAGCGCTCGCCCCAGCAGTCATGATGGGGTTGGCCGTGCTGCCCGTGCCGGCCACATTCACGCTGCCGCCAGCGCCCGCCACACTGCCGCTGCCTCCCGGGTTCGCGCTGGCGCCGCCCGCGCCGCTCGCACTCATGCTGCCAGCGCCGCCGCCAGCACCACCCGCGTTCGCGGCGCCGCCGGCCGTCCCGCTGCCCGCGCTGCCGCCGGTACCCGCGCCGCTACCGGCGGCCATCCCGCCACTGCCAGCGGCCATCCCACCACCGCCCGCGCTGCCGGCGCTCCCTCCGCTGCCGCCGGTGCCTGCGCCGCCGAGAGCGCCCGTCGACATCAGGACCTTGTAGACCTCTTCGCCAAGCATCTGCTGGCCTTTGGCGTTTGGATGCACCTGATCCGACGCGCTGAACAAACTCGTATCGAACATGGCGCCGCCGAACAACGTAAAGGCGTCAATGGTGGGTACCATCTTTTCCATGGCCACCTGCTTGACCAGTGGAACCACCTCGGTGGCGAGAAGATCGCCGTCATGCCCAAATGGGCTCGTGCCAATCGGAGTGGGAATGATCATGAACGGCTTGGGCATGCTGGCCAGGCTGGTATAGGTGTCGAGCAGCTCCTTGTAGTCCGCGACGAAGTGGCTCTTGGCGCCGCTCCAGCTAAAAGTGAACGCATCGTTCGTGCCGAGCATGATGATGACGATGTTCGGAGCGAAGGTATGGCTCGGCGTGTATTGGCGGGAATCCCAGTAGGGCTGACTTACGCCCTTCGCCAGATTGGTTCCGGACACTCCAAAGTTCATGACCATGTAGCCCGCGCCCAGTTTGGTGGAGAGAGTCCCGCACCAGCTGCTCGGGAGCGCCGTAATGCTATCGCCTACGCATGCGACCTTGACGGTTTGCGCGCTGGCAACACCAGCTGACGCGCAAGTCAGTACTACGACGGATAGCTGAACAATAGCTTTGGCAATTTTGCGACGCATCAGAAGCTCCCAAACTCGCTGTCGACCCAAACGAACCATCACGATCCCGAGAAGAAGGAGCAGCGCTGGTGTCGGCCCTCCCTTGCTCGTGAGGTTTCCAGCCGTTCGACACCCGCCGTCGCTGGTCCCGGGTGCCGTAGCCACCGGAGCGCTCCCGGCGGCTCCGATGGGGTTGACGGTGCTCGGGGTGCCGCCAGCAACGGGCAAGCCCGCGCTTCCGCCGGTGTTCGCGCTGCCGCCGGCAACAGGCAAGCCCGCGCTCCCGCCGGTGTTCGCGCTGCCGCCGCCCGCGCCGCTCGCATTCATGGTGCCAGCGCCACCGCCCATGCCGCCGGTACCCGCGCTGCCTCCTGCCATTCCGCCACTGCCGCCGCCGCCGCTGCCGCCGGCCATCCCGCCACTGCCCGCCATGCCACCACTGCCTGCGCTTCCGCCCGTGCCCGCGCTTCCGCCAGGAATCATGGGTGACTTGATGGCTTGGTAGACAGTCTCGGCAATCTTCATCTGGCCCGAGTCACCGGGATGCACCCCGTCGAAGCTGTCGAGCATCTCCACGTCGCCACCGAACGCGGCCCAGACGTCCACGAGAGGACACATCTTGGTCATGGCCACTTGCTTGATCAGCGGGTTGATCTCGTTCTCGATGGTCGTGCCCGAAATCGTGAATGTGTTGTCGTCACTCGCTGGAGGCGGCGTATTGAGGAAGACCATGGGTTTCGTGGCGAGGCTCGTGTAGCTGTCGATGAGCTCCTCGTAGTCCTTCACGAAATGGTCCTTGCCAGCGCTCCAGTTGCGAGACGCGCTGTCGTTCGTGCCGAGCATGATCACGACGATGTTGGGAGCGAAATCGTGGCTCGGCTTGTATTGGCTGGAGCTAGAAAAGGCCGGCTGACCTACGTTCTTCAGCAGGGTCGTTCCCGACACGCCAAAGGTTTGGGTCGTGTAGCCCGAGCCCAGCTTCGTGCCGAGGTAGCCGCACCAACCGGTCGGGAACGCTGTAATGCTATCGCCAACGCATGCCACCTTCATGCTTTGGGCGTTGGCCGCGCTAGCGGCGATGAGAACCTGGACGACAACAAATAGTCGAACGATAGAGACGGTAGCACCACGCCGCATCAGCGACCCCTCTGCCAGATATTCGCGCACACTGGGTCATTGCCCGGCGACGCGGCGTTTTTTGACGCGGTGGGTGCGAGTGGGTCCGCGTCAAAAAACTCTGAGCCGCTGGGCAATGCCTCGGCGTGATCTACGAACTGTCAGACATCCGGATTTCTCTGCGCTCGCACGCCGTGGGACTGTTGTGGCTCACGTTCGCCGTCGCGGGCTGTAACGACTCGAACCCATCGTCACTCACGGGGCCGACGACCTCGGGTGGTGCGGGTGGGATCGGCGCAACGGCGGGAGCTGCCGCAGCGGGCCCTGGTCCTGCAGGCACGAGCGGCGCGGCCGGTGACGGGCGACCGATCGGAACTACGGCGGGCGCGGGTGGAATGCTCGCGGGTGCCGGCGGAACCGCGGGTGCGGGGGCCGGCGCGCCGGCGGCAGGCGCAGCAGCGGGGGCACCTGCAGCGGGTGGCGGCGGAGCGAGCGGCGGCGCCGGCGGCGGAGCGGGCACTGCGGGGGCGAGCGGCGGAACTGGCGGCGCGTCGGGCGCGACCTTCCCGCCGGTCCCTGTCGGCGACCTCGCCAAGAACGGGCCGTTCGCCGCGATGACGGTCATGAGCACGGGCCCCGGTGGGACTTACACGATCTATCGGCCAGCGGAGCTCGCACCCGGCGGCGCGAAGAACCCGATCGTCGGCTGGATGAGCGGCGGGGGCAGCACACCTTCCATGTACACGCTGCTGCCGCACCTCGCGAGCCACGGCTTCGTCGTGGTGGCATCGAACACCGCTCCGTCGGTCGGGTCCGAGGCGAAGCTCGGCATGGAGATCATCGCCGGTATCGATTGGGTCCTGGCGGAGAACGCGAAGGCGGACAGCGCGTATCACGACAAGCTCGATGCGACGAAGATCGCATCGATGGGTTATTCGATGGGAGCGCTCGCCACGACGATGATCGGCGGCGATCCGCGCTTGACCACGACCATCCATATCTCCGGTGGCAACATGGTGACCGACCGGATCAAGATGCTGCACGCGCCGGCCGCGTTCTTGTGTGGCGCGAGCGGCGTCGACATCGCCGGCGGAGGTTGCGCGACCGACTTCGAGGCCGCGACCGTGCCGGTGTTTTACGGCGTGTTCAACGGCGGCGATCACCTTGCAATAAGGACACAACCGCATGCAGACCGGATCAGGTCGGTCGTGACCGGATGGCTGCGCTGGCAACTGATGGGCGATGCGTCGCTCGCGCCGATGTTCGTCGGCGACCAGTGCACGGTCTGCAAGGACTCCAACTGGACCGTGAAGCAGAAGAACCTCATGTAGCGCGCAGCGCCGCGACGGCTACGGAGCGCTGAGGACACGCGTCATGCGAAAGACTGCCGCGACACTCCCCTGCTGTATCTACTTGTTGTTGTCGGGCTACGGCTGCTCCGAAGATGCGGGCGCCAGTCAAGGCGACCAAGCTGCGGCGGGTGCGCCTGCAGCCGGGGGCACGCAAGCTTCGAGCAGCGGGGCGGGTGGTGCGATCGCGACGGCTGGAGCCAACGGTGTGGCGCCGCGCGCGGGAGCTGATTCGGCGTCCGGAGCCGGGATGAGCGGCGCTACCGCGATCGGTCCCGATGGCACTCCGCTGGCGGGGGGCGGTGGTGCACCTGCTGCGGGCGCAGGCGGTACGCCGCCGCCCGCGATCGCTGAATGTCCCCCAGTCCCCGCAGACATGGACAGCGGACCAGCGCGCGCGGTCACGGTCGACGCGGAAGCGGTGATCGGAAAGATCCGTTCATTGCAAGGCGCGCACTGGGATCCCGGTCCGGCGAGCGGAGCGTTGAGCCGCAACTACGTCGCCATGGGCGTCGACATGATTCGCACGCATGACGCGGGCGGCATCAATGGTACCGGCGCTGGCGACATCGACGGCCCCGGACGCAGCAGGTTGTTCCCCAGCTGGAGTGCCGATCCCGCCGATCCCGCGAGCTACAACTTCGCTCCGACCGATGCGTTGATCAAGAACATCGTGGATATGAAAGCGGAGGTGTTCTTCCGCGTCGGGCGCAGCAACATCAGCGGAGGCAACACCGTTCCTCCCGACTTCGACAAATACGGCGAAGTCGTGAAGCACGTCGTGATGCACTACAACCAGGGCTGGGCGAACGGCTTCAAGTACGGCATTCGCTACTTCGAGATCTGGAACGAGCCAGATTCCATTCGACTTCGCGCGGATGGCGCAGAGCTTTCGCGAAGAGCTCGACAAGCATGGATTCACGAAGACCGAAATCGTGAACTCGGAATTCGAGAGCTCGCTGCAAGGCGATCCGATCCTGGGTGGTCAGGCAGGTCGCGCCGTGTTCATGGCCGAAGCGCAGATGTACATACAAGACGCGCCCGACGCCAGCGCTCAGAGCTACATGCGGATAGGCAGCACCGCGAGCAAGGAGAGCCTCGCGTTCGGCGCGGTCTCCAGGTTGAACGCGACCCCGGCGCGGCTTTGCGTCCAGGGCGCCAATGACAGCGGCTTCGCCGTGCTCGCCGGTCGCGCCGACGAAGGTCAGACCCTACAGGTCTTGCTCGCCAACTATCAGATCCCCAAGTCATTGCAGGGGCCGATCCCGGGTGGCAACGAGGAAGAGCTCAACGTTCCGCTGCTGGGATACTTGGCCACGATGACCTATCCCGAGCGTCGAAGTTTCAGCTACCCGGATAAAGAGGGCTACGCCCTTACGATCAAGTCGATCCCAGAAGCCTGGGGTGAGGTCACGATCAAACAGTATCGGATTGACGCGACCAACGACTTCGAGCTCATGAACACGACGCTGTCGAAGGTCGCCGATCGTCCGCTGGGCACTCTTCGCATCGACGGCGCCGCCTGGGCACACGCGCGGCCGGGCACGGATGACCCCAATCCCATGGGCGCCGAACAAGGCCTCGACCTGCTCGTTGTCACGGGAGCCGGTTCCACGGCCGCGGCGCAGTGAGGGTCACGGGTGCGCCGCGTGAGGGCAAGGAATGCACCGACTCAGAGCGCTCTAAAGAAATTCCAGATTGCGATCGTCGCGAAGCTTGGGATGCCCTGATTGCCCGGGTACTCGCAGTAGCGAACCGGATTTCCCATCTCACAACCCATGTACTCGATGCACGGTGATGGCTCCACCGGATCGCTCATGGTCGCATCGCATTGATTCTGTCGAACCCAGAAGTCGCGGCTGTCTCTGCCGAGCATTCGGGTCGGGTCCGCGTCTCCCTGTGAGATCCACACTGCGAGCCCGCCCGTGCACGTTGCCCTCGGTTCGGCGCCGGAGATCGAGCCGAGTCCGCGCAGCACTCCGGCATGCGCACACGCGATCACGTTTGCGAAGATCGCTCCCGTCTCATGCCCGACCACGAAGACGCGTCGTCGATCGATGCAGTAGCTGGCCTCCAGCTTGGCCAGCAGCGGCTCGAAGACCGGCGGGTCACGCTGCAGGTCCCACGTGGCGGCGCCGTTCGCCCAATCCACGGTCACGACGATGCCGTCCGCGCCGACGACCGCCGGCAGGCCGAGGTCGCGGCGAAACGCCTCTATGCTCACGTCCGCTGTACGATACGACATGACCAGCGGGTACGGCTTGCTCCGATCGTAGTCGGTCGGGAGGTCGACGATGTGGTTCGCAGTCCAGCCGCTGACCGTAATGCTGGTGTCGGAGGTGGGTGGCTGCACGCCACAGCCGGTACTCGGCTCGGGGTCCGACTCGGGCACTCCCGCATCAGGCGGCGGGACCACGCTGGCGTCGTTCCCAACACCAAGCCCCGAGTCGTCGCCGCCGATGGGCGCAGCGCCGGCATCCGCTCCCCCGGCGCCCGCTTGACTCGGCCCGGCTGCGCCGCCGCCCGAAGCCCCACCGGCGCCGCTCATCGCTGCGGGTGCACCCGCACCGGAATCGGCGACACCGCCACCCCGCGCGCCGAGGTCGACGACGGACGGACCACAGGCAATTGCGGAGACCCAGAGTCCGACCGCACCCAACAGCGGCGTGATCTTGCAGGCGATTTTGGGTATTGCCCGGCGCCACTCATTTTTTTGAGCTGGGTCGCTGCATCGCGCAAATCGCCGGCGGGCGGTCTTAGCCACCAGGTGGGGATGATTCGGACTCAAAAGAATCTCGCCGCGCGGGCAATGCCAAATATGGCGAACCAGCGTAACGAACGCAGAACGCTGGCAATCGTTCTCTGCCATAGTCCAGGCGATGAAGCGCACGCTTCTGGCGGCCACGCGCGCGTTGTGCCTAGCGCTGGTGTGGAGCCTGGCAGTTTCCGCGCAGCCTGCGCACGCGGCAGAGGTGCGAATCGACTGGACAGCTCCACCCGAATGCTCGTCCGCCCGCGATCTGAGGGCGCGCGTCATGAACCTGATGGGCAGGATGCCGCACTCCAGTGTCCTTGCAACCATCGCGGTGACGCGAAGTGCGCAGGGCTATCGCGCGCACGTGGTCCTGCGCGGACCGTCCGGATCCGGAGCACGCCTGTTGGAAGACGAGCGCTGCGATGTTCTAGTCGACAGCGTGGCGGTGTTGATTGCATTGAGCATTCCGAGCCCCGCGAGTCCGGATACGGGAAGCGCGCTGTCGCTGGTGTTGTGGCCGGGAGCGCGTGTGTCGTCGGGCACATTGCCGAATGTTGCGGCGGGCGTCGGCGCTGCGATCGCGCTCGAGGGTCTCGGCTCGTTTCGCCTCGAGTTGCACGGCGCGTACTACTTTCCGCAGTCGACCACGTTCGAGCAGACCACGTTGGGAGGCGACTTCCAGCTGTTCACGGTCGGTGCTTGCATCTGTCGGCTCTGGAGCTTCGAGAGCGTGCAGGGGGGCCCGTGTGCCGGAGCAGAAGTCCATCATGTCAGCGCGTCCGGCTTCGGCGGCGCGATCGAGTTGCCAGGCAGCACGACCTGGTGGGGGCCATCGCTCCGGCTGTTTGCTCGCGCGCAGCTCTTGCCGGTGTTCGGCATCAGCATCGCGGTTGAAGGTGTGGTGCCGATGTCCCGACCGCAGTTCGTGTTCTCGGACGTCGGACCGCTCCATCGCGTTGGAGTGGTCGCGTTGCAAGCGTCGGTCGGGCCCGAGGTTCGATTTTGAAAGCGACACCCCAAAGCCTGCCCATGCGCGCCTCCAGCCCGGACGACGCGCGAAGTGATGCCGCCACGACACAGGTAGCAACAAAGTCATTCGAGCAGATCTACGACGAGTACTCCGACTTCGTGTGGAGAAATGCTCGGCGTCTCGGCGTGCCGTCGTCGGGTGCGGAGGACGTGGTTCAGGACGTGTTCATCGTCGTCCAGCGGCGCCTGCCCGACTTCGACGGTCGCACCGCGATTCAATCGTGGATCTTCGGCATTCTGGTGCGCGTCGTGGGTCACTATCGCCGCAGCTACCAGCGCAAGGACTCGCGCTGCGTGTCGCTGGAGCAGGACGCGCGGTATCACAACACCAGCCTGGCGGGCGCGCGCAGCCCCAGCGAACAGGCCGAGAACGCGGAGCGGCTTCGCTTGCTCGAGACGCTGCTCGGTCAGCTCGATGAGGGCAAACGAACGCTGCTCGTCCTTTCGGAGCTCGAGGGGTGGACCCTGCGCGAGATCGCGGAGTACCTGGGCTCCAACACGAACACCGTGCATTCACGGCTCCGCGCGGCCAAACGAGCCTTCGAGGACGTTCATCGACGCTGGCGCGCCGAGAAAGGAGACGCGCCGTGAGCAACGGCCATGACAAGGACGATTGGAGCAACGACTCCGCGTCACTCTTTCGAGAGGCTCGCCGAGCTCACGACCCCACGCTGGCCGAGAGTGCGCGGCTGGCTGCCGTGTTGGAGCGCATCCAGGCGGCAAAGGCCGATGGGTCATTGGCCGAGAGCCGCGCTGCAGACATCGTCGCGCGCGGTGCTACGTCGAAGCTGCTGCGTCAGATCGTGAGCGTTTCGCTCGGCGTCGTGTGTATCGCTGCCGCGTCCCTCGCGTTCATCCGAGCCAACCGTCACCCGTCCGAACCCGCGCGCAGTGCAAAGCCTGCCCCGACCGCGGTCGCAAGCGCGCCGCCGACCATCGCCACGCCGCAGGCACGAGTGCCGAGCGGCGAGCTCGGGGCTCCTGCGCAGGCATCCGCGGCGCGCGACGGAGCCCAATCCCGCCCCCGCAGCCCATGGGGACGATCGCGCGCCACTGCCGAGAGGCAGGGTAGGTCGCGGATCGAGGCGGCCTCCGTGCCTGCAGCTCCCAGCAGTGGCACCGCGCCGGCGCTTCGCGGTGGCGCTTCGTTCTCGGCTCCCGACGACAGTTCCAGGAGCGCGACCGTACCGGAGAACGGTGCCACGCAGCACGAACGTTCCGAGCCTGGGAGTCCCGCGAAGGCAGCTGCGGTGATTCAGGAAGCGGCGCCGCGCGCGACGTCGTTCGAGTCCAACCCACAGCAGGCGGTGACCGCCCCAGCGCCGAAAGCAGACCCGACGTTGCCCGAGCAGGCGCGCACGGAGCTCGCGATGATGAAGCGCATTCAGGCCGCGTTGCGCGATGCCGAGTTCTCGACGGCGCTGGCCTTGTGCGCGGAACATGCGCGACGCTGGCCGCATGGCGTGTTCGAGCTGGAACGCGAAGGCGTGCGCGCAATCGCTGCCTGCGGCGGAGAGTCCGACGACGCGGCGCTACGCGCCAAACGCTTCCTGACGGCTCATCCGCACGCGCCAGTCGCGATGCGCGTGAGCGCCGCATGCGCGCCGCAACTGATGAAACGATAGCTCGGCCCGAGCCGGCGCCACAGCGCGCCAACTGCACGGGCAGCCACGTTCGCGACGCCTCGCCCCCAAGTATACACCGTGTTGACATCAGCTCCGCGCGCTGGTAAACACCGAGTATCCATGTAGGGGAGGGTTCGGCCATGACGCGTGCTGTTCCACTCGATCGCTGGACGCCTCTTCTGCTCTTGTTCGCTGCGTGCTCGGACGTCGGCGGAGAGAGCCGCGATCCAGAGGCCGCTCCCGACCGACCCGTCACGACCAATCCGCCGAGCCCTGCGGTCGCAGGCATGGGAGCCGCCGCCGGCAGCGCCGGTAACGCCGGCACGGGTCAGCAGGGAGCCGCGCCGGTCGCGGGGAGCGCCGCGATGCCCGCCACCGCCGGCTCCGCTGCGCTCGATGCGGACGTTCCGATGCCAGACGCCACGGTGCCCGAGACCGACCCACCGCCGGGCGAAGATGGCGGGCCGCTGGAGATCGCCTTCGCTTGCCCGGGGGGCAAGATCGCAGCGGGCATGAACTCGCTCGTCGTCGGCAGCCTGACGCGCGCGTTCTACACCGAGCTCCCGTCCAACATGAGCGGTCCAGTCGGCATCGTGTTCTCGTGGCACGGCTTCAACGACGCAGGCTCGGACGGCGATGCGGCAGGCTGGAGGAACGCCGACGAAGTGGACGCCAACGCCGACCCGGCCAATCCGGTCATCGTCGTCACGCCGTTCGACGTCGACTTCGAGATCCCCGTGGGCCTCGACTGGCAGTTCGACCAACCGACGTCCGCCACCAACGTCGACCTCGCGTTCTTCGAGGCCATGGTCGGTTGCTTCAACGCTCAATACGACATCGACCCTACGCGCATCTACTCCTATGGCTTCTCGGCGGGCTCGGTGATGTCGAGCCTCATCCACTCGGCCTATCCGAAGCTCGTGAGCGCCATCGTCTGCGTGTCCGGCATGTGGTTCAACGATCAGGCCCAGGTCGACTTGATTCAGCTGCTCCCGGTCGCGGGCACCTGGCCCCTGCTCGACGCTCGGGACGGCGGAACCGTCCTGCTCACGCACGGCGGCCCGGGCGACGTCACCGTGCTCAACATCGCAAACCTGGAGAACATGGCCCAGGCGGCCTTTCCCTACCTCAAAGCCAACGGTCGGCTGGTCGTCGACTGCCCGCACGGCGGAGGCCACACGCTCCACCCCGAGCTGTCGACCGAGCACGTGATGCGCTTCTTCGCGGAGCACCGAGGCGGCGAGCCTTCGCCGTACGCGAGCGGCGTTCTCTCGGGCTATCCGTCCAGCTGTAGTCTCCGGCTGCCCTGAGCGGGTCGGTCGTCCTCGGGCATGATCGCCACGCCGGCACCCTCGCCCGCCAGCGCGGCCGTCGAGATCCGCAACATGACCGCGCGCGCGCGTTCGAACGCTTCGGCCGTCACGTTTCGCCCCTCGTCTCCTTCTTCCAGCACGAGCCGCGTGACCCCCTCGTGTGCAAACAATAGCGCGCGGATCAAGAGCCTACTCGGTGGCCGTGTCAGACCGGCCCTGGCGTGCGCCACCATCATCGTGGCGAGGGCTTCGTGGACCTCGATCCGCCGCGCGTGAAGCAACGACTCCTGCCGATGCGCCTCCCCGCCGAGCACGAAGACCAGCCGCGGCTGTTCGCGCGCCGTCGCGAGGTGCGCGTCGACGCAGCGCTCGATCTGGCGCAGCGGATCGCTCTCTTGCTCGAGCGCGCGCCGGCAGTTGGCGAGCCGGCGCTCGGTGCCGAGCCGGTCCAGCTCGAGCAGGACGTCCTCCTTGCTGCCGTAGACGCGATAGAAGGTGTGCTTCGA
>Ga0190265_10003388_pt1 | contig 10873 bp, 7 predicted proteins | sample Popmic124T_FD_133135 | JGI IMG/M metagenome (GOLD analysis project Ga0190265, IMG submission 133135) | Populus adjacent soil microbial communities from riparian zone of Indian Creek, Utah, USA - 124 T | ecosystem: Environmental > Terrestrial > Soil > Riparian zone | place: USA: Utah | collected...
ACCGTCCGCGTGTCGAACGCGGACACGACGGCTCCGAGGCGGCGCGCAGTCGCGACGGCCTGAAGCCCCGCGACACCGGCGCCGAGGACGAGCACCTTCGCCGGTGCGACCGTGCCCGCAGCCGTCATCAGCAGCGGGAAGAGTCGCGGCAGCCGGTCTGCGGCGAGCAGGGCCGCCTTGTAGCCGGCGACCGTGCTCTGTGAGGAGAGGGCGTCCATGGTCTGCGCGCGGGTGATGCGCGGGATCGCCTCCATCGCGAATGCCACCAGGCCCCGCGCCGCGAGGCGCCGAATTCCCTCGCGGTCCGTGAGGGGCGCGAGGAAGCCGATGAGGATGGTGCCCGGCGTGAGCTCCTCGATCTCTTCCGCGGACGGCCGTCCGACGCGGAGAACCGCGCCGGCATCGGCATAGAGCCCTCCGCGCGCTGCGAGCTCGGCGCCGGCGGCGGCGTACTCCGCGTCCGGGAAGCCGGCCGCGACGCCCGCACCGGCCTCGACGACGACGTCGAAGGAGCCGAGGCGCCGCACCGTCTCGGGCACGAGCGCCACCCGCCGCTCCCCCGGCGCGGTCTCTTTCGGGACGACGACCTTCATGTCCGGCGCAACTCTACGAGGACTGCGTCGGAGCGGCGCTAGGGTCCGGACGCAGTGGAGACCACCTGGGACGGCCTGCCAGTGGCGCGCGAGCCGCCGTTTGCGGTCTGCATCGTCGTCTGGCGCGAGGTCGCTGTCGCGCGCGAGTTCCTCGTTCTCCATCGGCTCGCGCCCGGCGGCGCCGACTACGAGGGCGAATGGGCGTGGACGCCGCCCTCCGGCGCCCGCTGGCCCGGCGAAGAACCGGACGAGGCGGCACGGCGGGAGCTGCACGAGGAGACGGGCCTCGAGCTCGAGCCCGTCGCGGCGCGGGCGGCGCGCGCCACGGAGGACGCGGCGCTCTACGTGGCGCAGGCGGCCACCGGCGACGAGAATCGGCTCGATGCCGAGCACGACCGCTTCGAATGGCTCCCGCTCGAGGACGCGCTCGCGCGGTGCCTGCCGCCTGTCGTGGCGCAGGAACTCGCGAACGCCGCCGCCTGGCTCGACGCTACGCGGGGGTCGCAGGAGCCGCTGTCACGAAATCGGCACGAAGCCGGCACACAGCCGCGCGAAAATCCTCGCTAGCGTTTGGAGTGGGGCCGCGCGCCCCCGATGGGGGAGAACCTGCGCCGCCGCTCGCGCGGCCGCCGCCGCTTGTCCGACGTGCGCGACCCGCTTAAACGGCTAGAGCGACGCCCAGACGTCGAGCTTCGAGCGCGTGCGCCGGATCACCTCGTCGGTGAACTCGCGCGTGCCGGCGTGGCCGCTGAGGTCGGCGGTGCGGATCCCCTCCGCCACCGCCTCGAGGCAGGCCTCGCGGATCGCACGGCCGGCCTGCTGTGCCTCCCCGTCGGCGTGCGACAGGAGCGCCGCACCGGCCAGGATCATGGCCATCGGGTTGGCGACGTTCTTGCCGAAGAGCGCGGGCGCCGTCCCGTGCGCGGCCTCGGCCATGAGCGCATCCGGCACGTAGTCGTCGTCGAAAGCGACGAGCAGCGACTCGGAGCCGGCGATCGAGCCGAAAAGCGGCAGCACGAGGTCGGAGAGGATGTCGCCATCGCGGTTCAGCGCCGGGATCACGAGCGGTGCGCCGGCGCTCGCGAGCAGGAGCGCGAAGGTCGCGTCGATCAGCTGCGGCTCGTAGACCACGTTCGGATGGCGCTCGGCCGCGGCGTCCATCTCCTCCTTGAGCATGCCCTCATAGGTCGGGCTGACGGTGTACTTGGGGCCGCCGAAGACCTTCGCGTTCATGCGCTCGGCCTGCCGGAACGCGAACTCGGCCACGCTGCGGCAAATGCGACGCTCGATCCGCTCCGTCCGGAACGCGACCTCGTCCTCGCCCTCGCCCTCGCGCCACTCCTTCGCGCCGTAGGCATCCCCGACGGCCATCCGCACGACCGAGATGGGCGCGTGCACGCCGCCGAGCGGGATGACTCCCGGGATGCGCCGGCCGGTGCGCACGATCACCTTGCCGCCGATGTCCTCGCGCAGGATCCGGTTCGGCGATCCGACATCTTCACGGCCCTCGGGCGTCACGGTCGCAGCCTTCAAGCCGAGGCCGGACTCGCGGATCGCCGCGGCCGCTTCGTGCACGACCCCGTTCTGCGTCTCGCGCCGGTGCTCGAGCGAGAGATCGAAGCGAGGGAAGTCGAGCTCGATCCCGATCACGTCCGGCGTCAACAGACGCAGCGCTTCTTCGAGCAGCTCCTGCCCGGTCTCGTCGCCTTCGAGCACCACGATCGTCCGCGCGTTCATCGGCGGCGGATTCTACTGGGGCGATTTCGGGCACAGGGGATTCGTGGCGCGACGAGGGGGATGGCGCCGTCAGGGGTCGAAGGGACGTTTTCGCTACCTCGACGCGCGCGGCAACAGGATCACCGACGAGGCGAAGCTCGAGCGGATCGCCGCGCTCGTGATTCCGCCGGCGTGGAAAGACGTCTGGATCTCGCCGAACCCGAACGCGAAGCTTCAGGCGACGGGAGTCGACGCGGCGGGCCGCAAGCAGTACCTCTATCACCCTCACTTCCGCGCCCAGCAAGAGCAGGCGAAATTCGACAGTCTCGTTCGCTTCGCCGAGCGTCTGCCCGACCTGCGGCTCGCGATGGGTGAGCATATGACCCACGATCCCTACGATCGCGAGCGGGTCTGCGCGGTCGCGGTCCGGCTCATGAACATGGCCTGGTTCCGCGTTGGCACCGAGCGCTACGCGAAGTCCTCGCGCACGTACGGCGTGACGACGCTCTTCAAAAAGCACGTCTCCGTCCGCGGGAACAAAGTCAAATTCTGCTTTCGCGCGAAACACAAGACGCTCGTGCGGACGTCGCTCGTCGACAGCGAGCTGGCGGACGCGATCAAGGACCTCCTCGCGCTGGACTCCGGCGGCCGCCTCTTCCGCTATGAGCGTGAGGGCGAGCTCGTCCCGCTCACCGGTCCGGTCTTGAACGAGTACGTGCAGGAGCATCTCGGCGACGGCTTCAGCTCCAAGGACTTCCGCACGTGGGGCGGGACGCTGACAGCAGCGATTGCTTTCGCCGAGCACGGTCCCCCAGAGACGGAGACGGAGGCGAAGCGGGTCGTCGCCAACGTCATGCGTACGGTCGGGGAGCGGCTCGGGAATACGGCCGCCGTAGCGCGCTCGTCATACGTGAGCCCGGCGGTGGTCGACCAGTACCTCGACGGAAGAACGATCGACGATTTTCGGCCGAGGCATTTGCGTATTGTCAGCGCCCGCGATATCGGTCTCGATCCGGAAGAGCAGGCGCTCGTGAGCCTGCTCCGCTCGTGGCGAATCAGGCAGGCCCGCGAGGCGGCGTGAATTACCTCCGTGTTTCCTGTATGTTGCGAGCGCTCTTTTCGACGTCGCATAGGAGGCGCCTGTGGCTCGCAAGACCGTGCTCGTGTCAGACATCTCGGGGCAGGAGATCGCCGAAGGGAAGGGTGCGACCATTCGGATCACATTCCACGACGCACGGAAAGGTGTGCGCGAGCTGGACGTGACCGACACCGAAGCCGAGAAGATGGGCGGCCGCCAGGTCGCGCGGCGCGGACGCCGGCCGAAGTCAGCCTCCGCGTAGCGCGACCCGCACCGGTCCGAGGGCGGGGCGACCCGCCCTCACTGTTTCTCCCGCACTTTCCGTCCTTCGCGGGCCGCCCGGCGCAGCGCCGTCGGAGGCCCGGACTACGATGGCCGCGTGGGGCTTGCGCTCGTCGTCGGGCCGGCCAAAGCCGGCAAGATCGCCCGACTCCTCGAGGGATATCTCGAGCGGATCGGCGACGATCCGGTGCTCATCGTGCCGAACGCGGCGGACGTCGACCGCGTCGAGCGCGACCTGCTGCGCCGCGCCGGCGCGCTGCTCAACGGCTCCATCGGCACGTTCGACGACGTGTTCCGCGGGCTCGCGCTCAGCGGAGCTCCCGCGCGGCCCCTCGCGGGGGACGCGCAGCGGTCGCTGCTTGTCCGCCGCGTGGTCGCGCGGACGTCGCTGAACGGGCTCGGCCGCTCCGCCCGCTTCGGCGGGTTCGCCGACGCCCTCCAGACGGCCCTCGTGGAGCTCGAGTCCGGGTTGCTCGACCCCCATCACCTCGACGGCGACCTCGCGCGCCTCTACGCCGCGTACCGGGCCGAGCTCGACGCGCTCGGCCTGTGGGACCGCGACCTCCTGCGCCGGCACGCGGTCGAGCGTCTCGAGACGGAGCTCGAGGCGTGGGACGGCCGCCCCGTGTTCGCCTACGGCTTCGAAGACCTGACGGGAGCTGAGTGGCGGCTGCTCGAAGCCCTCTCCGGCCGCGCGGACGTCACCGTCTCGCTCCCGTACGAGCCGGCGCGGCCCGCCTTCGCCTCGCTACAGCGGACGCAGGAGGACCTCGCGGCGCTCGCGTCCGGCCGGATCGAGGAGCTGGCGCCGCGATCTGCCGACTACGCGCACCCGACGCTCGCCCACCTCGAACGCCACCTCTACGACGACGAGCCGCCGCCTGGCCCGGAGCTCGACGGCGCGCTTCGCTTCTTCGAGGGCGCCGGAGCGCGAGGAGCGCTCGAGCTCGTCGCCGACGACGTGCGCACGCTGGCCGCTGCGGGCACGCGGGCCGAGGAGATCGCGCTCGTCGTTCCCTCGCTCGAGCGCTGGCGCGCGTCGGTGGAGACAGTCTTCGCCACGGCGGGCATCCCCGTCGCCGTCGAGGGCCGCGTGCGGCTCGGCCAGACGGCCTATGGGCAGGCGCTGCTCGCGCTGCTCCGCTATGCGTGGGGCGGCGGCAGCCGCCGCGATCTCTACGGCTACCTGCGCTCACCGTTCTCCGGCTTCGCGCGCACGAACGTCGACTTCCTGGAGGGCCGGCTGCGCGGCCGCGCGGTCGCGTCGGGACCGGCTGTCGAGGAGGAGACGGTGCGCCTCCGAGACGGCCAGCCGTTGCCGCCGCTCGAGGCTCTCCGCACCGCGCCGGGGCCGGTTCCCGCGGTCCGGGCGCTGGCCGCGTCCATGCTGCGTGCGGCGCACGGGCTCGAGGCGCCGCCGGTCGGCGAGGCGACGCTGCCCGACCTGCGCGCGCACGACGCCGTAGTGCGGCTCCTGGACGAGCTCGACGGCTGGCTCAAGCTCGGCGGCGACCTCTCTGCCGACGACGTGCTCGCCGCGCTCGAGCGGGCGGAGGTGCGCCTCGCCCGCGCGGGCGAGCGCGGTCGCGTGGCCGTTCTCGACCTTGCACGCGCCCGCACGCGCCACTTCGAGGTCGTCTTCGTCCTCGGCCTCGAGGAGGGCAGCCTGCCCCGTCGCGGCGCAACGACGCCGTTCCTCGACGACGAGACGCGCAGCGAACTCGACGGGCGCGACCGCGTGCGGCTGTCGCGGCCGGATCCCGTCTCCCGCGACCGCTACCTCTTCTACACGGCGTGCACCCGAGCCACGCGCCGGCTCGTCCTCGTGCGGGAGGCGGCGACCGACGAGGGCAGCCCCCGGGAGCCGAGCCCGTTCTGGGACGAGGTCGTCGCACTCTTCCCGGCCGAGGAGGTGGCGCGGTGGACCAGGCGGCGCGCGCTCTCGGCGCTCACGTGGCAGCTCGCCGAAGCGCCCACGGAGCGCGAGCGGCTGCGTGCGGTGGCGCGACTCGCGGCGGGCGACCGCGCGGCGGCCGAGGCGGTCGCGGCGGCGAACGGCTGGGAACGGCGTCTGGAGCGGGCGCGGCTCGCCTTCTCGCGTCCGACGCGGCTCACGCACCCGCAGGTGCTCGCCGAGCTGGCCGGCAAGGACATGTTCAACGTCACCGAGCTCGAGCGCTTCGCCGACTGTTCGTCAGCCTGGTTCGTGGAGCGAGTGCTCGACCCGAAGCAGATCGACCGCCGCGTCGACGCAATGCTGCGCGGCTCCGTCGCCCACACGACCCTGCACCGCTTCTATGCCGGGCTGCCGAAGGCGACGGGCGCGGAGCGGGTCACGGAGGAGCGACTGGAGGAGGCGCTCGTCCTGCTCGGCGAGTGCCTCGAGGGCGCGCTCGCCGGCGTGCGCATGGAGATGACGGAGCTCGAGCGGCGGGAGCTCGAGCAGAGCCTCCGCCGCGACCTCGAGCAGCTGGTGCGCGACGAGGCCAAGCTGACGCTGCCGCTCGTCCCGCGCCGCTTCGAGGTCGGGTTCGGCTCCGAACGCTCGGCGCCGGAGCTCCAGCGCGGCCTCGACCTCGGCGGCGGCGTGCGGCTGTCCGGCAAGATCGACCGCATCGACGTCGACCCGGGCAGCGCCCGCGGCATCGTGCAGGACTACAAGTCCGGACGCACCGGCCACTCGGCGGCGGAGATCGAGAAGGAGCTCCGCCTCCAGATCCCGCTCTACATGCTCGTGCTGCGCGACCTCGTCGGGATCGAGCCGCTCGGCGGGCTCTACCGCCCGCTCGCGGGCGAGCGCCGTGCGCGCGGGCTGCTGCGGCTCGAGGCGAAGGACGACGGCGTGCCCGGCTTCGCGAAGAACGACTACCTCGACGAGGAGGCGTTCTGGACGCAGGTCGAGGGTGCGAGGGAGCTGGCCCGCGGCTTCGCTCAGCGGATCCGCGACGGCGACGTGCAGCACGACCCCAAGGGTGGGGACTGTCCCGCGTGGTGCGACCTCTGGCGCATGTGCAGGGTGAAGAGGGCATGAGCGCGGTCGAGAGCCACAACGACCAGCAGGTGGCGGCGATCGGGGCGCGCGGCCAGGTCTTCGTGTCCGCCGGAGCCGGGACCGGAAAGACGACCGTCCTCGTCGAGCGCTTCGTACGCGCAGTCTGCGACGACGGGCTCGACGTCGAGTCGCTCCTCGTGATCACGTACACCGAGCGCGCAGCCGGCGAGCTGCGCAGCCGTATCCGGGCGCGGCTGAACGAGCGCGGGCGCCACGACCTCGCGCGCGCGCTCGACGGCGCCTGGATCTCCACGATCCACGGCTTCTGCCTCCGCCTCCTCAAGGCGCATCCGTTCGAGGCCGGGGTCGACCCGCGCTTCCGCGTCCTGGACGAGAGCCAGGCGCGCATCATCCGCGGCGAGGCGTTCGCGGCTGCGCTGACCGAGTTCTGCGCCGGCGAGCAGCCCGAGCGGCTGCAGCTCCTCGCCACCTACGGCGCGTCGGGGCTGCGCCGGATGCTGACGAGCGTCTACGAGACCCTGCGCTCCGCCGGCCGCGAGCTCGTGCTCGAGCTGGGCGAGCGGCCAGGTCTCGAGGCGCGGCTCGCCGAGCTCGCGGAGGCGGCGCGCTGCCTCGCGGACGATCCCGGCGCCTCGCAGGCGCAACGAACCGTCGCAGCCGAGGCCCTCGTCCTGGCCGGGTCCGAGACTGCGCCCCAGCGGCTGCTCGACCTCGGCGGGCTGCGGGCCCGCGGCGAGCGCGCGGCGAGCTACGAGGAAGCACGGAAGGTGGTCGAGCAAGCGGCGCTCGACGAGCTCGCGCTGCGCGACCGCGAGCTCCTGCAGGAGCTGTTGCACCGCTTCGCCGGCGCCTACGCCGTGGCGAAGGACGCCGAGTCGGCGCTCGATTTCGAGGATCTGCAGCTCCAGGCCCGCGACCTCCTGCGCGAGCACGAGGCGCTGCGCGAGCGTGAGCAGCTGCGCTTCCGCTCGATCATGGTGGACGAGTTCCAGGACACGAACCGCCTCCAGTGCGATCTCGTCGACCTGCTCACGGGGCCTTCGACCGACCGCTTCTTCGTCGGCGACGAGTTTCAATCCATCTACGGCTTCAGGCACGCCGATGTCGCCGTCTTCCGCGAGCGGCGGGAGGACGCCGACACGCTGCTCCCCCTGACACAGAACTACCGCTCGCGGCCCGAGGTCCTGAGCGTCGTCAACCACCTCTTCGGCGCCTCGTTCGGCGAGGAGTTCCAGCCGCTCGCCGCCTCGGGCGAGTTCCCCGACCCTGTTTTCGGGACGCCGGTCGAGCTGCTCGTGACGGACAAGGCCGCTTTCGACGGCAGCGGCCTGCACTGGAGGCGGGCCGAGGCACGCCACGTCGCGCGGCGCGTGCGCGAGCTCGTCGACTCGGGCGCCGCCACGCCCGGCGAGATCGTCCTCCTCTTCGCGGCCGGCACGGACGCAGAGTGGTACGAGGAGGAGCTCCGCGCGCAGGGCCTGCCGACGTACCGCGCCACCGGGCGCGGCTACTTCGGCCAGCAGCAGGTGGTCGACCTGCTCGCCTACCTCCGTCTGCTACACAACCGCTACGACGACGAGGCCCTCCTGAGCGTGCTCGCCTCGCCGCTCGTCGGCGTGTCGAACGACGCGCTCTACCTCACCCGGCGGGCCGCGGGGCGGCGGCCGATCTTCACCGGGCTCGAGCGGTCGCTTCCGGCTGGGCTGGAAGAGCGCGACGAGCGGCTGCTGCGTGCGTTCCGGCAGCGCTTCGACCGCCTGGTCGAGGCCTCGGCGCGGCTCTCGCTCGAGCTCCTCTGCGAGCGCATCGTCGCCGACCACGACTACGACCTCGCCGTGCTCGCGCAGTGGGACGGGCAGAGGCGCTACGCGAACCTCCGCAAACTGGCGCGGCTCGCCCGCTCGTTCGAGGAGCTGCGCGGCCCCGACGTCGAGGGCTTCGTGCGTTTCGTCTCCGAGCAGGAGGCGGTCGGCACCGTCGAGCGCGACGCCGCGGCGGAGGAGGAGGGAGGCGACGCCATCCGTCTGCTCACCATCCATGCGGCGAAGGGACTCGAGTTCAAGGTGGTCGTCGTCGCCGACGCGGGCCGTGACCGGGCGGCTCCGGCAGCGGACGAGATCCTGTGCCTCGCGGACGGCCGCTTTGGCTTCCGCGTCGCGCATCCGGCCACCGGTGTGCGCCACGCGGCGTTCGGCTGGGAGGACGTGAAGGACGTTCGCCGTCGCGAGGAGGAGGCCGAGCGCCTGCGCCTCTACTACGTGGCCATGACGCGGGCGGTCGACCGGCTGCTCGTGTCGGGCTCGATCGACCGTGAGCGGCGGGCCGACGAGCGGACGCCGATCGGCTGGGTGCTGGCGCGGCTCGACTGCGCGGAGGAGCTCGCAGCCGCGGACGGCGCGCCGCTCGAGCTCGAGCGCGGCGGCGCACGAGTCCTCGTGCGGCTCGACGCGACGGCGCCAGAGGCGGCACTCGAGCCGGGGCAGGAGCCGCCGCCGGAGCCGATCGAAGCCGAGGCGGGTCAGCTCGCGCTCTTCGCGCCCGACGCGGCGCCGCCGCTGCCGCCGCTCGCGCCGGTTCTCGCACCGCTGACGCCGCTCCCGCAGCCGCCGCTGCACGACGTCCGCCGCCTCTCGTACTCGGCGCTGGCGCTCTTCGAGCGCTGCTCCTACCGCTACTACGCCGAGCGCGTGGCGGGCATGCGCCCGGCCGACGCGCACGGCTCGGTGCCGGGGCAGACCGGGCTCGCGGCCACGGAGGTCGGCGACGCGGTGCACCGGCTGCTCGAGCTCGTCACGCTCGCGGCGCCGGTGCCGCCAGCGCGCGCGGAGCTGGAGGAGCACGTGCGCGCGTGGTACCCCGCCGTCACCGCCGAGGAGCTCGACCGGATCGAGGGCTTCGTCGCGTCGTACTGCGGGTCGGAGCTGGCACGCAGGGTCGCGCGGCTCGCGGGTGCGCGTCCGGAACGGCCCTTCGCGTTCGAGCACGACGGCGTGCTGCTGCACGGCCGCCTCGACGTGCTCTGGCGGGACGGCCCGCGCGCGCTCGTGCTCGACTACAAGACGAACTCGCTCGCGGAGGGGACGCCGGAGGAGATAGTGGCCGCCGACTACCGGCTGCAGCGGCTCGTGTATGCGCTGGCGTGCTTCCGCGGCGGCGCCGAGGAGGTCGAGGTCGTGTACCACTTCCTCGAGCACCCCGACGCCGTCGTCGCGACCTCGTTCGCCCGTGGCGACGTGCCTGCGCTCGAGGCCGACCTGTCGGCAGCGATCGCGCAGATCCGTGCGGGCGAGTTCCGGCCGACGCCGAGCGAGTTCGCGTGCGCCGGCTGTCCGGCGCTCGACGTCGTCTGCGCGGGGCCGAAGCTGCGCAGTGCGCCCCGCGTGCCCGAGCTGGCGGTGAGCGGATGAACCGCGTCGCCGTCGTCTCGGACGTCCACGGCAACCTCCCTGCCCTCGAAGCGGTCCTGGCCGAGCCGGACGTGGCCTCGGCCGACCTCGTCGTCTCCGCCGGCGACGCGGTCGCGGGCCCGATGCCCGTCGAATGCTTCGACGCGCTGGCGGCACTCGGGGAGCGCATTCGGTTCGTGCGCGGCAACGCCGACCGGGAGGTCGTCGCCCGGAACCCGGAGCACGGGTGCGACTGGGCCGCGGACCGGCTCGGCGAGGGGCGGCTGGCCCAGATCGCCGAGTGGCCGCTCACCGTCCCAGTCGAAATCGACGGTGTCGGCCGCGTGCTCGTCTGCCACGCGGTGCCGAGTGACGACAACGAGATCGTCACGCGCATCACGCCGGATGCCGAGTTCACGGAGGCGTTCGCGGGCGTCGATGCAGACGTGGTCGTCTGCGGCCACACGCACATCCAGTTCGACCGTCCGGCCGGCCCCGTGCGGGTCGTGAACGCAGGCAGCGTCGGCTCGCCCTACGAGGGCACGCGCGGCGCGTTTTGGCTCCTGCTCGGGCCCGGGGTCGAGCACCGGCGCACCGACTACGACGTCGAGGCGGCAGCCGCGACGCTCAGGGAGACAGAGGGGCCGACGGCCGACCAGGTCGCGGGCTGGCTGGTTGACCCGCCCGATCCGGACGAGATCAGCGCGTTTTTCGAGCGCGCCCGTTAGGGGCCGAGGACCCGCCGGTGGCGCGGAGCTACGTGCATGAGGCGCGGCGGCGCGTCGGGCGCAAGCGCGACCGGATC
>Ga0190265_10003389_pt1 | contig 10871 bp, 10 predicted proteins | sample Popmic124T_FD_133135 | JGI IMG/M metagenome (GOLD analysis project Ga0190265, IMG submission 133135) | Populus adjacent soil microbial communities from riparian zone of Indian Creek, Utah, USA - 124 T | ecosystem: Environmental > Terrestrial > Soil > Riparian zone | place: USA: Utah | collected...
CTCGACCTCGATCAGATGCCCGACGGCAGCATCTACGTGGTGATGGAGCTTTTGCGCGGCATCAGCCTGGCCGACAAGTTGGCGCGCACCGGCATCGTCGCTCCCGGTTTCGCCCTGCCCATCTTCATCCAGGTGTGTCGAGCGCTGCGCGCCGCCCACGAGAAGGGCATCGTTCACCGCGATCTCAAGCCGGGCAATGTTTTTCTGTGCGACGACGGCATGGCCAAGGTGCTCGACTTCGGCATGTCCAAGTTCGCCTCGGCCGAGAGCCTCACCCAAGAGGGCTACACGCTCGGCACGCCCGAATACATGGCGCCGGAGCAATGCATCGGAGCGACGGTCGAGCCGCGCACCGATCTCTACGCCTTCGGCGTGCTCATGTACGAAGCGCTGACGGGCGAGCTTCCGATCGTCGCGCGCACACGCCGCGAGCTGCTCGAGCTCCACCAGCGTCAAATCCCTCCCAACTTGCGCCAGCGCCGGCCCGATCTCGATATCCCGGAGAGCCTCGATCAAGTGGTCATGAAGACGCTGCGTAAGCACGTCGAAGAGCGCCCCCGAGGTGCGCGCGAGCTCGAAGCGCTCTTGACCGCAATCCCCGAGGACGGCTTGGTCCGCTCCTATCCTCCCGGTACGGCCAAGACCAAGAGCTGGCCGTCGGCGCGCTGGACCCGCAAGTTCAAGTAGCCACCTTTCGCTCTCTTCGGCGGGGCTCCGTGGTGTTGTGGATGCCGCGTATGCTCAAAATGCGCGGCTCAATTTGAGTAGGCAGGCGAATTGCCCGTCGACCACCGCGCCGAATGTGCGGCAATTAGGCCGCACTATGGAATGAGCGAGCCAGACGGCTTGTCCGGATCTGGGCAAAGGGATGGGCGGATCCGACCAACATGTGATGCAGCCTCACCGGACTTCTGACCAAAATCCCAAGAACGAACCGTTTTTCACGCAACGAGGAACGGGGGAACGCGCGCCGCGTCGAGGAAGAAGTAGGGCGCATTTGCCTCGCATAACATTGTGGCAATTTGGCTCAACACTTGCGGGTTGGGAAATCGCTCCCGCATGTCACCCGATCCTCCCAGCGCGATTGGCGCGCCCATTCTCGGCCACAGCGAGTCGACCCAAGAAGTACGGCGGCTCGCCACGGTCGCAGCTGGAAGTGAATGCGACGTGCTCATCATGGGCGACGCAGGCGCCGGCAAGGAGCATGTCGCGCGCGCGATTCATGAACAGAGCGGCCTAAAAGGACCTTTTCTTCATGTCGAGGGCGCGGCTCACGCCGGCGTGCTCGACACCGAGCTCTTCGGACCCAAACCACCGGGCACCACGCTTTTCTTGCGCGACGTCGCCGCCTTGTCGATGCCGCTTCAAGAGCAGCTCCGATTGGCCCTCCGGCATCGCCAAGGAAACAATGGTCACGCCAAGGGTCCGCTTTTTACGGCGCGCCTCATCTGCAGCACTTCACAAGATTTGCCGGCCCTCATTCGGCAGCAGGCTTTCGACGCGGGCCTTTACGAACAGCTGGCAACGTTCACCATTCAGCTCGCGCCTCTCGATTCGCGCCGCGAAGACGTCCCGCCGCTGCTCGGCCATTTTCTCCGTGTCCTGCGCACGCAGCTGGACCATCCGGTCGAGCGATTCTCATCCGCCGCGGAAGAGGTGCTCATGCGCCGCTGCTGGAAGGGAAACGTCCGCGAGCTCTACGATTACGTACGTACGACCATCGAGCTCTGCTCGGCAAAGGTGATCGAACCCATGGATCTCTGGCTACCGCGCACGATCGACGAACCTGGCACCGAGCCCTGGCAGCTCGGTTACCGCGTGCTCCGCAAGCGCGTGCTTCTTCAGTTCGAGGCCGACTTCGTGGCCCGCGTGCTCAAGGCGTCGAGCGGCAACGTCTCGATGGCCGCGCGCCTCGCCAAGATCGACCGCAAGCACCTCTGGCGTCTCATCCAACGGACCGGCATCCGTTTGGAACGCTTCGGCAAACCGAGTTCCCCCGACCTCGATCGCCCCAAGTAAACCGGCAGCGACTCAAAGGCGAACGTCGACGTACGTGCCCTGCCTCAGCTCGTTGATCCACTGGCGGCGCGCGCGGTCCATCTGCTCTTGGTAGGCGCGCTGCAACAACTCGTCATGGGCGTCGTCGAGGGACGGCAGCTCGGAGGGATCGCGCGCGACGAGTTTGACGATGACGATGTCGTTTTTGAACACGAAGGGAGGAGAGACGCCGGAGATTTCGAGCTTGTGGGTCTCGTCTTCGATGGGCTGGGCGAGCTCGCCTGGTTTGTGCCGGCCGAGATCGCCCCCGCGCAGCCGAGTGCCGGTGTCATCGGAGAAGCTTTGGGCCAGCTCGGCAAACTCGACACGGTTGCCGTTGCTGTCCACGCCGGCGCGCGCTGTGGCAGCGATGCGCTCGGCCAATTCTTGACGATCGGCGCGGGCGGCCGCGGAAGCCGTGGGCGGCACGCGCAGCACGATCCAAGCGATCCGATAAGCAAGCTTGCCGCGCTCGGACCGGACGAGCTTGGCGTAGGTGGCGCGGACGTCGTCTTCGGTGACGCGTACGCGGGAACGAACGCGAAGCTGCAAGAGCTTTCCTTCCAGGATCTGGCGGCGAACCTCGTCGCGGTATTCCTGACGGGAGAGCCCGGTTTTGGTTGCCTCCTCGATGAGGCGTTCGACGGTGATGCCCTGCTGCGTGGCGACGTTGCGAATGCCGGAGTCGATCTCCTCGGCCGTGACGCTGAGGTGGGCTCGCTCGGCCGCTTGCTGCTCGACCCGTTCGTCGACCATGCGCTCGATGAGCTGCTTGTAGAGCTCGGATTCCGCCGCCGCGAGCTGCGCTCCCGTCGGCACCTTTTGATGAATTTGGAGCAGAAACGGGCGCGCGCGGTTGCGCATGTCACTCAGCAAAATGGCATGCTCGCCGACGATGGCGACGATTCGCTCGGCCACGGTGGCCTGCGCAACGAGCGGCAGCGACGCAACCAGGAGACCAGCGATACCGATCTTCTTGAACCCGACTCTCCTGATCACGCCGAAAACGACCTCCGCTTGCCCGTTACCATCTATCACGTCCTCGCCGACGTGACAGCCCGTTTCAGCTGGCCTCCTGGCTCGGTGTGGGCCGGGCTAAAAGGCGGGTTTAGGTCCGCCGAACGCCGCACACCACTGCCGGGGAGCCAGAAAAGACGAGCGCGTCGAGCCGATGGCTATCGTCGACGAGCTCGAGGCTGGGTGCCCCCTCATCGATCTCGAGCAAGCCGCCGGCGTCGGCGAAGCCGAGGGCGGCGGCGCCTTCGGTGGATGCGCATTGCCACAAGGCTTCGGCCGGGGCAGCCCAGGGGCCGAAGCGCCGTCCGGTGCGAAGGCGTTCTCCGAGGGCGACGCCGCGCATTTCTTCGAAGGGGTCGCTCATGACATAGCTGTCGACGCCGAGACAGAGCCTCACGCGTTCGGTGACGAGCGTGCCCACGTCGGCTAAGCCGTCGCCGAGGTCGCGCTCGGTGGTGGGGCAGAGACAGACGAAGGCGCGCGCCTTCCCGAGCAAGCGCGCCTCGCTCGGCGTGATGTGGGTGGCGTGGACGGCGACGAACCGCTCGGAGAGGGCGCCCTGATCGGCAAGGAGCTCCACCGGGCGGCGGCCTGTTTCTGCCAGGCAGGCCTGGATTTCGGCGGGTTGCTCCGCGACATGCATGTGCAAGGGCAAGCGGCTTTCGGCGGCGAATCGCGCGATCTCGCCGAGCCAGGACGGCGCCACGGCGCGCACACTGTGCGGCGCGACGCCCACGCGAACTTCGGAATCGCTCCTGTACCGGGCGGCGAGCGATTCGATGTCGGCGAGACCTTGCTCGAGGGAGCCGTCGCAGAAGCGGCGCTGGCCAGACGCGGGCGGCTTTTCGGCCCCCGCGCGCGCGTAAATGACGCGCAGCAGCGCGATGCGCAGCCCAGCATCCTTGGCGGCGCGTATCACGGCTTCGCTCATGATGAGCCGGTCGTCGTAAGGTGCCCCACCTGGCTGGTGGTGCACGTAATGGAACTCGCCGATGGTACGCACGCCGGCCGCGGCGAGCTCGCGGTAAGCGACGAGCGAGATTCGATAGATCGACTCCGGCGTCAGCGAGCCCGCCAGGGCGTACATCGCTTCGCGCCACCCCCAAAAATCGTCGGCGACTCCGGGGGTCGGGCGCTGGGCCAAGCCGCGCATTTTTCTTTGAAATGCGTGCGAATGGGCGAGGGCGAATGCCGGAAGATCTTGCATGGAATTTCAGCGCCCCGCCGCCGGCGCGCTGCTCTTCACCGCTTGGTAGAAGCCTCGCGGCCAGTGACGGTAAAAGCTGGCGCGTACGATGGCACTTCCATCCGCCGGATCGACGTCTTCCGCGACGTTGCCGACGACGCGCAAGAGGGAGCCGAGTCCAACGCCGCGCTCGCCGAGGTCGTCTTCGGCGGTGAGCGTGACGAGCGCATGGGCGCGCCCCGTCTCCCGATCGCCGACGGTGACGCGGCAGGTGTCTTCATCGCGCGATTCACACTGATTCTGAGGCTGGAGAGCGCGCAAGCTGAGCGCGACGTACGCAGCGCCTCCCGGGCCGGGACTGCGATGCGTCACCACCCCGAATGCCCAATAGACCCGGCGGCGCTGATCGGGCGAGCGCGGGACGGCGCGCGGGTCGAGCTCGGTCTTTCCGCTCGTGGCCTGTGCTTCGTCGCTGGTGGGGGTGTAAGCGCGACTGTGCCCGTAGGGGCCGGCTGAGCGGCACGCCGAAAGGACGAGCGCCGACGCCGCAAACGAGGAGAGCAGAGGTCGCAAGAGGTTCGGCCGCAAAGTGGGGGCTCCGTACGGCCTGAAGGTACCCCAACCGTGCCTGCCGCGGCCACGGGTCGGCTACGGCGCGGGCGCGGGCGCGGCGCGCTCCGTTTCGAGCGGGAGGGTTCGGCGCGCCCGGAGTCGGAGCGCGAGCTCCCCCACCAGAAGCGCCAGAAGGACGATCGCCAAATACGGGGAGAGGTCGACACGCGCGCGGGTATCTCCGAGCGACGAGGACCGGGTGCTCGGGCTCACACGCCGCGGGCGACCGTCCACCTCTTTTTCCGATGCGGCCACGACGCGGGTGAGCTTGTCGTGGTCGAGTGCGATCTCGTAGATGCCGATGCGATCGGGGATGACGACCTTCCGCGTCGGCTCTTCCGCGACGCGCAGCTTGTTTTTTTCGGGGCCAATGACTTCCAGCGACTTGGCCCCCTCGAAGGCCCATGCTTCTCCGACGGTGATGCGGTACGCGCCGTTGCGCGTGCGCGTGGCATTGACCATGCGGTCGAGCAGCATGAGAAAAGCCGGCCGCAGGGCCATATCGCTTTCCTCGGGTGAGGTCGGCACGGTGAGGACGAAGACGAATCCCCTGCCCAAGGGGCGCTCGATGAGCCAGGGCGCGCCGTCCTTCCAGCGTGCGCTCACCTCCGCGTTTCCGAGCGCGCTCAAGTCGATGGTGGCACGCCCGCGGGGGCGAAAGTCGAGGAGCCCCGCCGCGGCCGAGCCGAAGAGGACCGACGCCTTGTCGTCGAGTCCCGCCGAGGGCGAGGGACCCCAGGCGATCGCGCCCGGCACGAGGGGCTCGAAATTGGCGCCGAGCGGCGCAAGGGGGGCGTGGGGGCCGAGCGCGAGCAGCACGACCCCACCGCGGTCGGTCCACGCCGCCAGCGACCGGCGCCCCTCCGGCGTAAACCCCGGCGGATCTTCGATCACCATGCCCGCATAGCCGGCCAGATCTTCCGGCCGGTCGGGCAAAAGTGGAATCGGGCGCAACCGAATGTCGAGCTCGAGGGCGGCGAGCGCTTGCTCCACAGGAGGCGCTCCGCCGGTCACGAGCCTGGCTCCGGCCGGATCGGCGACGATGGCGATGGTGAGCTCCCCGGTGGTGGCGAGAACGGGAGCGGCGTCGTCGGCGCGGATCGCATCCTTGCCGGTCAAGCGAGCGATGAGATCGCCCGTGGCACTGGCTAGCTCGACGCCCACGTCGATGCCGCCGGCGACGTCGGGCATGGACGCGCGCCCGACGACCTTGTCGCCGGCGCTGACTTCGATGGCTCGGCCGCGGCTTTCACCGGCCGGAAAGCAAGCCACTCGCACGGTGGCGCGGTCGCGCTGGCGATCGGCGCGCAGCACCGCGCAATTGGCGGACGGCTCGGCCAGCTCGGCGAGGGGGATCCAGAGTGGGACTTCGCTCGACTCGCCGAGCGGAGACCCGTCGGAACGACCGTCGGCCAGATCGCTCAGCAACACCATGCGGCGATCTTTCTGCGGCAGGCCGTGGACGAGTGACTGAGCAAGCTGGAGGGCGCCTTCCAAATCGGTTGCGCGATGTGATGGCGAAAGCGAGCCGATGATGCCGCGCGCCGCGGCAAGATCGGTGGTGGGGGCGAGCGCGATGCGTGGAGGAGCGCCGGCCAAGACGACGCCCACCGCATCGCCATCGCGCGCGCCCTCGACCAATTCGGAGGCGGCGCGCACGGCGCGATCCCAGCGCGTTTCTTGGTCGACTTCGGTCAGCATGCTGAGCGAATCGTCCAGCACGATGGCGAGGGCGAACGAAGCCCCCCCGTCCCGTCCGAGGGCGAGCGACGAGCAGCGAACGAAGGGCGTCGCGCCGAGCAACGCCAGGGCGAGGACGGCCGCGGTCCTCACCGCATAGAGCGCGCGATCGTCGATATGACGGCGCCGCCGGGCCACCGGTTGGCTGGGCGGGACGAGCCGCGCCGGCGGAAAATCTCGCTCGTCGGCGCGCCTTCGCTGCAAGAGATGCGCAACAAAAGGAGCTGCCACCAGGAGCGCGACGGCGAGCGCGGCGGCGTAAGCAAACGTCATCACTCGTCGACGCCGTGAGTGAACCGCCCGGCTACGGCGGAAACGGCGCGGCGCACGATCTCCGCCGGGTCATCGGCGGTGGAGGCGCGCACGAATTGTCCGCCGTGATGGGTGAGCTTTTTGGACCACTCGTCCGCGATGTCCGCGAGCTTGGCGAGGTAGCGCTCGCGCGTGGTGTCGGCGTCCGTTTCCACGACCGCGCCCCCTTCCAGCGCCCGAAGCCGCACGGTGCCCTGGAACGGAAAGAGCAACTCATCCGGATCGAGGATCTGCACCGCCAGCAGCACGCGGCCCCCAAGTCCGAGCGCGGCGAAGCGATCGAGGGCTTCGTCCGGCAGATCGATCAGATCGGACAGGAGCACGACGATGGTACCGCGCTTGGCACGCCGCGCGATGGCTCCGAACGCCTGGTCCAGAGCGGTCGCGTCGAGCCGGAGGTCCCCACCGGTGGCCGCCGTTTCGAGCGCGCCGACGACACGCTCGAAGGCTTCTCTTCCGGACATCGCCGGCAAGGGGCGGACGCTCGCCCCCCCGACCCACTCGAGGCCGACCGGATCGCCGCTCGCAAGCGCGATCCGCGCGAGCGCGGCCGCCAAGAGGGCGGCGAAGGCAAACTTCGACGCGGGCGCCTTGTCGCCGCGGAAGGCCATCGAAGCGCTTGCGTCCACGATAATGCGAAGACCGCGATCGGTCTCCGTCTCGAACTCTCGCACGAGGAGCTTGTCGTGCCGCAAGAGGGCCCGATGATCGAGCCAGCGCAGATCGTCTCCCGGGACGTATTCCCGGTGCCCGCCGAACTCTACACCGGGACCGCGTCTGAAACTGCGATGCGCCCCCGCATAGACCCCGTCCGCCAGGGCTCGCGCGCGCAGGCGCAGCGGGGCGATGCTCCCCCAATCGATCGCACGCAGCGGCTTCGACACGCCCCGAGTCTTAGCACTCCTCCGGCGGCCCAGTGCGTCAGGGCTGACCTCGGGTGCAGGCCGTCATGATCTTCGGCGACAGCATCACGGGATCGAGGCGCGCTTTGGGGTCGTACTCCCGCCACGCCGCGCACGCCGCGGCGGCCAGCCCCGGCGCTTCGAGCGCCGCGTAAGCTTCGGTCAGCTGGCGGTGGATGATCCCGAGCTGAGCCTTGGCGAGCTCCCCCATGCCGATCAGCCTTCCGCCGAGCGTCACCGCATCGACGTAGCGACCGCCGCGCACGTCGGCGAGCAGCACCGGCATGTCGAGGTCCACCCTGCGCTGCGCTTCGCGCGTCATGCCGTGCGCCTGCGTGCGGGTGGCAGCGTCCGAAGCTGCCGCCTCCGCTCTTCCCGCGTCGGTGAGCGGCAGGTTGGTGAGCGGGATGAGAACTTCGTCGCCTCGCCGAATCGGCTGCCCTTTCAGCTTGTTGTACTGATCGAGCATCCAGGCTTTCTCTTTTTCCGTGAATTTCTGGGCAATGGTGACGATGTTGTCCTTCTCCGTCGCAATGTAACGAAGGTTGTAGGGGACGACGATCTCCGCACCTTCAGGAGGTAAGATCCAGGGCATCGAGCCGTTGGCTCGCGCAAAGACCGTGGCGCGGTCGGCGTCGCCGAGCAGCGCGAGAGCGAGGGCCGGCCACGTGTCGCCGGCATTGACGATGCGGTGGTCGAGCGCCGGGATCTCGAGCCGTTGCCCCGGTACGATGGGCGACCCCCCTTGCGCATCGAGCGCGTTGGCGGCAACGAGGATGCTCTCGTACTGAATGCGACCGTACGTGCGTTCGGCGATCTGGGCGAGCGTCTCCGTTTTCTGAACGATGTGCGTAAAGGCCGCGGCGTGCCGGCCGAGCGTGGTGAGGGCGAAGACGCCTATCGCGAGTAGGAATTTCGAACCCAACATGGCGCGACCATAGCAAGGCGGCGAAAGCGGCGGCCACCATAGGATTCACGGTGACGAGCTCCCCCAGGCAGTCGGGGGAGCGACTGCCAATTTGGCAAAGCTGACCTTGCTGCGCGGCTCTGTCTTGCCATGCTGGCCATTTCCGCTGTTTCCGCCGGGAGGCGAAGCCCAAAACCGGGTAAGTTGCCGCCTGGCACGAGCCATGCTGAAGCTCGCGCTGACGAGGCGCTCTTGGACTCCTCACGCTCGATGATCCGGCATTCACGGTACCGCCCCCGCTTGGCGTCGGCCTTCCTGGCTATCGCAACCGCAAGTTCGTGGGCGCCCCAGGCCGCGGCCGAAGAACAACAAAATGCCGAGCAGTCTTGGCGTCAACCACGCGAGTTCGAGAGCCCGCAGAGGTTCGCTCTCGAGATTCGCTTCGGTCCCTACCGACCCCTCATCGACGACGCCTTTCCTCAACAAAAGCCGTACGAGAGCGTTTTCGGTTCAGACCGCCGCGTCGCCTTCGGGCTCGAGTTCGACTGGCAGTTGCTTCGCATCCCCAACGTCGGCACCTTCGGACCGGGAATTGGTTGGGGCTACACGAACATGAGCGCCCTGGCCCGGCTCGGGTCGGGCGCGGATTCAGCCGAAGAAACGACCCTCAACATCATGCCGATGTACGGCGTCGGTGTCCTGCGCATCGACGCATTGGCCCGTCAGATTGGCGTCCCGCTGGTCGGCTACGCCAAAGGCGGTCTTGGATACGGCATCTATTGGACCGGTAACGAGGTCGAAACCCAGCGCCGCGGGCGCACGTGGGGGACACACTTTGCTCTCGGCGGGATGTTTCTGCTCGACATCATCGACCGCCACTCCGCCAGGGAGATCGACAACGAGTGGGGCGTGAACAGTACCTACGTCTTTTTCGAGTGGATGGTGGCAAACCTCAACGACTTCAAGGCCGCCGAAGATCGCTCGGTCATGCGCATCGGCACCAACACGTGGATGCTCGGACTCGCCTTCGAGATGTGATGGCCGCAAACGCATCCGAAGAAGATCCCGAAGCCGCCGCCGAGCCAAATCCGGATCGCCCCCTCACCATCGACGACGTCCCGCGCCTCGGCTCCGGCACAGGCATTGCGATCGGTTGCGGCATCGTCGTCGTCGCCGCGATCACGCTCTTCTGGCTCGTTCGGGTCTGGCTCTTGTAGCTCGTCGCTGAAAGAGCCCCTGAAGCGTCGACTTCACTACAGGCGGAGGATACGCCCGATGTGGGCCTTCTCCCATCGAATGGCGCGCTCGTAATGGCGGAACAGTTGCTCGCGGTGCCGAAAGTCAGGAGGATGAATGGTCGAGCGCCCCGGCCCGCGGCTGGCAGGAATCACGTGGTGGAGCATCTCGTGGTAGATGATGAACTGGATGAAGTAGCGGGGGACCCAGGACCGATCGAGGTTCGGGTGGATGCGGATGAGCCGCTCGACGGCGCTGTAGCTTCCGAGCTTGATCGTGGCCCGCGGACGGCGCGCCGACGAGCGCCGTGACGGTGAGGAGCGCCCCCACGAGACGAGGGCATCGACCGTGCCGCCGAAGTAGCGCTGATTCACGTCGTGAAAGAGCGCGAGAAGGTCGTGATGGTTGCCTTTGGTAACGAGGGGGGTCATCACCGGGCGCATGGCGCGGATGCGATGACCGTTGGCGTCGATGTACCGGCCGACCGTCTGCGAAGCCACGCGGTCACCCCGCGAGATGTAGCGAACGAGCGCCTCCTGTACGGAAGCGGGAGCGTCGAGGAACATCAGATGAAGGCGCGCGCGCAGGATGCCACCCCGCCGCGCGTAGGAGACCATGCTGTGACGGTTGTCGGTCACCGCGAGCACGACCGGCCCAGGAAACGCGGCGCGCAACCGGCGCTCGAGCGTCTGACGCGCACCTTCGTGAACGAAGATGTGGGGTTGGCTCTGGGGAAAGGTCAGCGCGATCTGCGGCGCGTGGACCGGATTGGGAACCCGGAGCGCCGCCGGCGCCATGCGAGGAGCAACTTGTGCGATCAGTCGACCACGTCGCATCCGCCCAACGGGACGCTGAAAAAACGGGAAGACGGTCTGTCCGCGCATCGATCGAGGCCTTCTCAGGATGGGGTATGGGGGGTCCC